>Ga0153954_1000097_pt1 | contig 76527 bp, 46 predicted proteins | sample TSFL038MetaG_FD_102277 | JGI IMG/M metagenome (GOLD analysis project Ga0153954, IMG submission 102277) | Attine ant fungus gardens microbial communities from Florida, USA - TSFL038 MetaG | ecosystem: Host-associated > Fungi > Mycelium > Unclassified | place: USA: Florida, Wekiwa Springs State...
GGGTTGAGGGGTCCATGGTGGACTCTCCTTGGCAAGGGGGGACAATTGCCAGCATTGCCAGAAGAGCCACGATGATGCTATCCCTCCCTCTCAAACCCCTTCAGGGGGGTGCGGAATGTGAGTGATTACACGGCGATCGTCAAAAGTGCCGAGGGAAGGCGCGTCACCCCCTTCGCTCCCGACGAGAGCCTTCTCCTCTTGAAGCCGACCTTGGCGGTCGGTCACGGCGGCGGTAAGAAACTCGCACCCGACTCCCGCGAGTATCGCCTCATCCGCCGCTGGCTCGAACAAGGAGCTCCCGGTCCGATTGCCGGGGAGCCCACGGTGACCGGCCTCCGTGTCTTACCCGAACACCGCAGGATGGAACCCGGCCAACATCAGCGGTTGGTCGTCATGGCAACGTACAGCGACGGTACCGAACGCGACGTCAGCGATGATGCCCGCTTCAATACCCTCAATGAAGGGGTTGCCCAGGTCGACCCGGCGGGACTGATCAAGACCCTCGGCCAGGGCGAGACCAACATCATGGCTCGCTATGAAGGGCATGCCGCGCTCGCACGCATCACGATCCCTTACGGTGAACCCAAGCCCTTCGAATTCGTAGCGCGCAACGCGATCGACGAACGAGCCGCCGCCAAGTGGCGCGAGCTCGGCTTGGTCCCCTCGGGTCCCAGTTCCGACGCGGTCTTTCTCCGTCGCGCCATGCTCGACACGATCGGAACGACCCCAACCCCCGCCGAAATCGAGGAGTTCCTCGCCGATCCCGCCCCGGATAAGCGGGACAAGCTTGTCGACCGACTCCTCGATCGCCCCGAGTACGTCGACTACTGGGCTCTGAAGTGGGGCGACCTGTTGCGGATCAACTCCGAGAAGCTCGGAGCCCAGGGGATGCTCGCGTTTAACCTCTGGCTTCGCGACGCCTTCCGCAACAACAAGCCCTTGAGCCGGATGGTCGAAGAGTTGGTCACCGCCGAGGGATCGATATTCACGAATGGGCCTGCCAACTATTTCCGGGTGGTGAACGGACCCGATGACCTCGCCGAGACCACGGCCCAGGTCTTCATGGGGGTCCGACTCCAGTGCGCCAAGTGCCATCACCACCCCTTCGAGGCCTACGGCCAGGACGATTACTACGGCCTGGCCGCCTACTTCGCGCGGATCCGAACGAAGGGGAGCCGTGAGTTCGGCCTCTTTGGCGGCGAACAGGTCGTCTACGTCGATCAGGCGGGGGAAGTGCGACAACCGAGGACCGGCAAGGTCATGTCGCCGACGCCCCTGGGGTCCTCCCCCGTGGATGATCCTGTCGATCGGCGTCGGGCCTTGGCCCACTGGCTCACGAGCCCCAAGAACGTCTGGCTGGCGCGCAACGTGGCCAATCGCTACTGGGGCTACCTGCTGGGCCGGGGACTCGTCAACCCGATCGACGACCTCCGCGAAACGAACCCTCCTTCGAACCCCGAGTTGCTCAACGCCCTGGAGCAGGACTTCATCGCCTCAGGGTTCGACCTCAAGCATCTACTCCGCTCGGTCCTGACGAGCCGGGTCTACCAGCTCAGCTCGTTCGCGACCCCGGACAATCGGCAGGATACCACCTATTTCACGCACTACCCGGCGAAACGACTCACCGCGGAGCAGTTGCTGGATGCGATCAATTTCGCCACGGGGACCGTCGAGAAGTTCCGCAAGCGCCCTTCCGGGACGCGTGCGATCTCACTGCCCGATACCACCTATCCGTCTTACTTCCTGGACACGTTCGGTCGCCCGCTCCGAGCGATCGCCTGTGAGTGCGAGCGCTCGACCGACCCCAACCTGAGCCAGGCCTTGCACCTGATGAACGGCGACATCGTCAACCGCAAGGTCTCGCAGCCCGACGGCCGGCTCGCCAAGCTGCTGAAGGATCCGAAGCTCACCGACGAAACGCTGATCCAAACTCTCTATGCGGTCACATTCAATCGCCCGGCCTCGTCCCCGGAACTCACGGCCGCCCAGCAACTGATCCACGAGTCCCCGAACCGAGCCGCCGGAGCCCAAGATCTTTTCTGGGGACTCCTGAACTCAAAAGAGTTCCTGTTCAATCACTGACATAACTAAATAGGTAACGTTAGAAAAGTAATCTGATTCAAAAGAGAACAGGCGAGACGCCGTATGAGAGCCGGCCTAACGCGATTCGTGGTCCTCATGTTCGTCCTGCTGCTCGCAGGTTCGTTGAACATCGTTGCCGAGTCGGCGGAGGGTCCCTCACCGACGTACGAGCGAGACGTCCGACCGCTACTCACCCAGCACTGCACGGTCTGTCACAACGCGAAGAAGCGAGGCGATCTCGACGTCTCGGGCGGACTGGCACTCGACACGCTCGAAGCGGTGCTCGAAGGGACGAAGGACCGCAAGGTCGTCGTACCGGGAAGCGCGACGAAGAGTGAAATCCTCCTGCGCTGCGAGAGTCAGGATGAAGACGAGCGGATGCCGCTCTTCGACAAACCGCTGCCCCCGCCGAAACGGGAGGTCCTCAAGCGTTGGATCGATGCGGGCGCACCTCGAGGAGAGGTAGTGGTCGTAGCTTCGGCTCCGGCCGTTCGAAGCTCGAGAAGGATCGTACGCTCGCTCGACGTCGTGTTGCCGGTCGAAACCAGGATCCCGCCCAAAGTCGAGGGCTTCGGACCGGGGGGTGCCATCCAGACGTTGCTTCGCGTCGGCCCGCTCCCGGCCGTCTCGGCGTTGGCCTTCCGGGGCGACGGACGACAGCTCGCGGTCGGCACGTTCGGGGCGGTCGTCGTCTGGGACCTGGCCGATGCCCGGCCTGCTCTCCTGCTCGCTGAGATCCCGGGGCCCGTCCATGCCCTGGCGTTCAGCCGGGACGGCAAACAACTCGCCGTGGGAGGCGGCTTGCCCGCGCGGTCGGGGGTGGTCCGGATCTATTCCGTGCCCGATGGAACCCTCGTGCACGACTTTCAAGGGCACGACGACGTCGTCTTCGGCCTCTCGTTCCGTCCGGACGGAGTCCAGTTGGCGTCGGCGTCCTTCGACCAGACGGTCCGCGTCTGGAACCTCGCGCTCGGCCGGCCGGAGGGGGTTTTCCGCGGCCACTCCGACTTTGTGTATGACGTGGTTTATACCAAGGACGGCCGTTCGCTTTTGAGCGTGAGCAAGGATCGCACCATCAAACTCGTCGACGTCAAAACGATGAAGGAGAAGCGAACCTACAGCGGGCATGATGAAGACGTCCTCGCCTTGGCGATTCAGCCAAGTGGCTCCAAATTCGTTACGGCCGGTCATGAGCCTCGGCTCCGGTGGTGGGGACTCGATTCGGAGAGTCCGACGATGCAGGTCGGCGGACACGGTGGCCCCGTCCACCAGGTCAGCTTCAGCGCCAATGGCAAACACCTCATCTCCGCCGGAGGCGATTCCTCGGTCCGGCTCTGGAACGGCGAGTCAGGGATCTTCGTGCGCTCTTTACCGGGCCCGACCGATTGGCAATACGCCGTGGCCCTCTCGGGTGATGGCGAACTCGCGGCAGCCGGAGGCTGGGATGGCGTCGTCCGTATCTGGGACACCGCACAAGGAAAACTCCGTGCCACACTGCTCCAACCACCGGCCGAGGACGGCGAACACGTCGAGTGGTTGGCGCTCGCCCCCTCGGGCTACCTGACCGCCTCGAGCCACCTTGCCACGCTCGTTCGCTGGCGCGTCGGCAACCTCGAAGTCCCGCGCGCGACCGCCATGTCCGTCTTTGAACGCGTTGATGAGGTGGCTCGTTCGTTGCGCGGTGAGACGGTTACGGCCCCTTCATTCGCTCAGCCGAGTGCCCGTCCGCATTGATTATCCCCTGATGAATGCGGGAATCGTCTTGGAGTTCCACAATGCGACGCGCGTCTTTCCTCTTCGTCTGCTTGCTGGCAACCACGGCGACCGTCGTCGACGCACAGACATCCTATCCGATGTTGACCCGCATCGAGCCGACCGCCGCGCAACGCGGGAAAACGACCGAGATCGCCGTCGCCGGCGCAGGGAGTTTCGCGGGAGCCTGGCAGGTCTTGTGCGAACCCGACGGCCTCAGCGGCGAGATCATCCCCGAGGCCGAACCCAATAAGACGGACGCCACGAAGGGACGGCGGCGAGGCAGAGCGACGGCTGCGACCAAGGCCAAGCTCACGGTCGCGAGCAACGCCCCACTCGGCCCCCGTGAGATCCGGATTGCCACTCCGCAAGGGGTCTCCTCGGTCGGCTCGATCGTGATCGTCGACGACCCGGTCGTGCCCGAAGCCGACGACACGGCCAACGATCAGCCCGAATCCGCTCAACTCTTCGCGCTGCCGAGCGTCCTCACCGGCGCGATCGGCAAGCCCGAAGACGTCGATTGGTACAAGCTTGAGGTGAAAGCCTCTCAATGCGTCACGTTCAGCGTCTGGGCCAATCGGCTCGAGGACAAGATCCACGACCTCCAACAGCACTTCGACCCCATCGTCTCCATCCACGACGCGCAAGGCCGAGAGATCGCGGTTGACGATAATCACGACTTCGCCGACCCGCGTCTGATCCATACGTTCAAGGAGGCGGGAATCTACTACCTCCAGATCCGAGACACAACGTATGCGGGTAATCGTGACTGGACCTACGCCCTCCACGCGACGGCGGGACCCGTCGCGACGGCGGTCTTCCCGATGGTGGTCAACCCCGGCACCAAGACCACGCTCGCCGCCCGTGGGGTCAACTTCGATCACTCCCGTCCCCTCGCGCTCGACGTCCCCCAAGGACTCGCGCGGGGAACGCATCTTCTCGCCTTACCCACGCCGGAAGGTCCGACGCTGCCGGTCCCCCTGGTCGTCACCACGACTCCCATCCTCCTCGAAGCCGGCGATGCCCAAACTTCCACGGTTCGGTCCCAACCCATCGAACTCCCCGTGGCCGTGTGCGGTCGCTTGGACCAACCCAACGATATCGACGGCTATCGCTTCACCGCGAAAAAAGGCCAGCGCTATCAGATCAACATCATCGCCCGCCGCGCCGGGGCGGCGACCGACCCCGTTCTCCAGATCCGCAACCTGAAAGACGGCAGTCTCGCCAAAGCCGACGACTCCCCGGAGAGCAAAGATCCCGAGCTCGAGTGGACCGCGCCTACCGACGGCCTCTACGCCCTCCTCGTCTCCGACCTCCACAACCGAGGCGGTGAGGAGTTCGGCTACGTCCTCGAGGTCACCGCGGCGGAACCCGACTTCACGCTGACCTGCGACCCCGACAAAATCAACGTCGGCCCAGGGGCTCGGGTCCCGCTCTTCGTCCAACTGACCCGCCGCGCAGGTTTCAATGGTCCCGTCTCGATTCATTGGGAAGGGCTTCCTAACGGCGTGAGCGCAAGCCCGCTCACGATCCCCGCGTCGATGACCCAGGGAGTCTCCATCGTCTCGGCAACCCCCGAGGCCAAGCCGACCGCGTCCCTGATTGCGATCAAGGGGCGAGGTGAATCGACACACGGAACCATCGAGCGCTCCGCCCACCCCAAGCAAGAGATCTACTTTCCCGGAGGCGGACGCGGACTCTTCGGCGTCGAGACGATCGCACTGACCGTCACCAAGCCCTCGGACGTCACCGTGGAAGCCAAACCGGCGGCGATCACCCTGGCTCCGGGAACGACCGCGACCATCGACGTGACCGTCGCTCGACACGGAGGCTATGACAAAGGAGTCAATCTCGCAGTCGAGTTCCAACATCTGGGAGGGATCTTCGCCAACCCGCTTCCTCCCGGAGTGGTGGTGAAGGAAGCCGGCAGCAAGACCCTCCTGGGCCCAACCGAGACGACCGGCAAGATCGTCCTCGAGGCCAAACCCAACGCCCCCCCAAGCAACGCAGTCCCGATCGCCGTCATGGGGCACGTCTCCATCAACTTCGTCGTCAAGACCTCCTACTCCAGCGCCCCCATCGCCATCACCGTCCCCCCGAAGACCGCCGCAGCCTCCCGATAATATTCATACAAACATCCGACACACGAATTCAATACCGAATCATTCTCGTAGGACAGGCCTTGACCTGCCGAGGCGATTGCCAAGAACCTCGGCAGGCCAAGGCCTGCCCTACGAGGACATCGTTGCTGGGCGGTGCCCGCTCGACGCGAAGGGGACTTACCGGAGGCTCCACCAAGAGATGATCCGGCAAGAGATTCTGGATGGGATTTCAGAGAAAATGGGTGGCCGGGGACGAGTCTTCGAGGCCCCGGGAGCTCGGCCAGAGCAAGGCCCCAGGGCGTCGCTAGGCTCCTGTCTGGCCACTCACATATTATTATTGCGCACACAATCATCTTTACTCAAATTCGCCACATCGCAATCCTCCGGCCGTCTTGGGCAATGTCCTATTCTCAATCGTGGTGCGGGAACCGATCATGGAAGGGTGAGGCGATCCTCCCGAAGGCAGCAGAGGGTGTGAGCGGAGGCCGCCTCTCCCGGTCGATTGCCAGGCGAGGCTCGTCCATCAACGCAAGAGAAGAGAAGGATAGGCTCATGTCCCTAGGAGACGACCACCCTCGGCGCTCGAGACCGCATGAGCTTCGCGGACGAGCCTCGGTCGATGACGTGCTCGACTTGATCGCTCGCAGGATCGGTCGGCTCGAGTCGGAGCGGGTGGTTCTCCCGGAAACCGCCGGGCGAGTCCTGGCCGCTCAGATCCGCGCCGAGGTTTCGGTTCCCTCGTTCGATCGTGCCGCCATGGATGGCTACGCCGTACGCGGAGAAGAGACCCAAGGCGCAAGTCCGGCCAGGCCCGTTCCCTTTCGCTATGTCGGCGCGACCCGTCCCGGCCGTCGTTGCGAGATCGTCGTGGGACCGGGAGAAGCCCTCGAGATCACCACGGGATCGGCCCTTCCGCAAGGCGCCGATAGCGTCGTTCGGGTCGAGTCGACCAGGAAGGAAGGGGAAACCGTCTGGGTACAGGAACCCTTCCCTCCGGGGCGCCACGTCGGGCGGGTCGGCGAAGATATCGAGACCGGCACGGTCGTGCTCGAAGGCAACCGTCGTCTCCGCCCCCAGGATCTGGCGGTGCTTCGCGCTTTGGGAATCACCTCCGTCGACGTGATCCGACGGCCGAAGGTCACGGTCATCATCACGGGCGATGAGCTCATCGCGGCCGGGAATCCTGGTCGCGTCTTTCAAATCGCCGACACGAATTCCGTCATGCTCGAAGCGCTCATCACGCGCGACGGCGGTCGGCCCTGGGTTGTTGGCCCCATCCCCGACGATCGCGACCGGATCCGTGCCGAGATCACCGAAGCGGCGAACACATCCGACGTTCTCTTGATCTCCGGAGGCAGTTCCGCCGGTCCCGAAGACTACGCCCCTGGGCTCATCGAGGAACTCGGCAAACTCGTGGTACACGGAGTCGCGCTCCGCCCCGCCGCCCCTTCGGGCGTTGGATTCCTTGGTCAAGTTCCTGTCGTCCTGCTCCCGGGCAATCCGGTCAGTTGTCTCTGCGCTTACGACTTCTTCGCAGGCCCGATCGTCCGCGTCCAGGGAGGTCGGGCCCGGGAATGGCCCTATCGAACGCAAGTGCTGCCGCTCGCAAGCGCGTTGCCTTCATCGCTCGGACGCACCGATTATGCCCGCGTGCGTATCGAAAACGGAAAACTCGAACCCCTCTCCATCAGCGGTGCCTCAATTCTCTCGAGCACCACCCGCGCCGATGGGTTCGTCGTCATCCCCGCACAGGTCGACGAGTATCCGGCCGGAGCTCTCGTCACGCTCTGGCTCTACGACCTCGATTGAGCATCAGAAAAAAAGTCCGTTCTCTGTTCGTGATTACACATAAGGATTATTTTTCTTATGGCAGGCCTTGGCCTGCCGAGACGTTGGCGAATGGCCTCGGCAGGCCAAGGCCTGCCCTACAAGAGTTGTGCGGCACCGGGCATGACTTTCCTGACCACCAATAAAATCTCAGCCATTGCACCACACATGAAAATTGCTTCAATCGTCCTTTGTGGAGGCGAAAGCCATCGTATGGGCCAGCCCAAAGCATGGCTTCCCATCGGACCTGAGCGGATGCTCCAGCGAGTTGTGCGCCTCGTCGGCACCGTCTGTCCCGAGGTCGTGGTCGTGGCGGCTCCGGGGCAGGACTACCCTCCCCTGCCCGGCGGCATCACCATCGTGAGCGACCGCGACCCCGGACAGGGACCTCTCGAGGGGTTGGCCGCGGGGCTCTCGGCCCTGTCTTCTTCGCCTGAATTTGCCTTCGTCACCGCCACGGATACTCCCTTCCTGCACCCTGCCTGGATTCTCAGACTTCATGAGTTGATCGGGTCTCACGACGTGGCGATCCCCAATGTTGACGGCCGTCTTCATCCCCTTGCGGCTCTCTACCGCACCACCACTGCGACCCCCGCGGTCGCATCGCTACGGGCACAAGGGCAACGGCGCCTACTTCTCCTGGCCGAGACCCTACGGACTCGCGAGGTCACCGCGGAAGAGCTTCGCGTCGCCGACCCCGAACTCAAGACCCTTCGCAACCTGAACTCCCCCGAGGACTACCACCAGGCCCTACGGGAAATACAGTCGCCCAAGCTCCCCGAATAGACCGAGCCGAGACTCCACCGGTTGCTCAGTCGCTCAAGCGAGGCCCCTCAGTCAGCGTCTCCACGTGCGTGAGTGTTGCATAAGACGCTTGAATGCACTCATTTTTGAATGCTCCCACACCGACACGTTGCTGAATTCGGGAGCTCTTCGAGAAGTCTGCGCGAAGAGCGTCACGCGGCTCGAAGGGCCTCGTAAGGAAGCCTGAACGTCGATAATTCTTGAGGCCGCGAGAGCGCCTTTCCTTCGACTGCAAAGGACTCTGCGCGCCGAGCCGAGGGAAGACCACGACGAGGCTCGCCCTCCCCCTTGCACGAGCCTCCATCCAAACGTCTTTGCCATTCAAATAGCGGCAAATCTTTTATTTTTTTGTTGCCGCTGAATGGGTTCGGAGCGAAGGACGCTCCACACGAGGCTTTTTTTAATGGCTCAACCCGCAGCCAGGAGTGACGAGTCTACGTAGGGTAGACCTCGCCCACCAAGGATTTTGTCCTGATCAAAGAAACAATTGGTGGGCAGTCCCTACCCTCAGAGCCTTTATAGCTTTCTGCTGCATGTTGAGTCATGATCCGTTTTCCCCATTCGGAGAGATCAGCATGCGCCCCGACTTCGACCCGTTGGACGATGAACCGAAGATCGACTCGACGATGCAGTTTTACGTATTCATGCTTGTCTTCTGGCCTTCCGCGCTCATCCTCGGATTGATCGATTTCGTTTTCATTCCTGAATATGACCTGAGGCCCCTCACACTGCTGCTCGCCCTACTCAGCGGCTGGATCGGGGTCTTGGTCTACAGGTCGCGAGAACGACGGAAAGGAGAAGCCTCATAACTCCAAACCAACACGCAAGCATCCAAAATATCGCCAAGCATCTTGGGCAAGCGAAAGATGCTTGTGGCGAGAAACAAGAGAGCCCAGCTTCCACGAGGCTGGGCTTTGCCTTTTGCCCCTTGCTCGCGGATCCAGAGCAGAGCGGATTGCGATGGGATAGCCTACGAAATCCCGGAAGACCTGAGTGAAATCCCTGGGATCTACGTGTGGGACGCACCATCAACCGATGCCATGTAGAGCGGATTGCGATGGGATCGCCTACGAAATCCCGGAAGACCTGAGTGAAATCCCTGGGATCTACGTGTGGGACGCACTATCAACCGATGCCATGTAGATGGCCGCACGGGGTGGCACTGGTGGCTTGTCCACCAGTGAGCCCAGGCTGGCGCCACTGGTGTGCCACCCCACCGCCCTCTTGACTTCCTTCGAGCCACAGGGTCACTCTCTGCCCTGAGTGTGTGCTGTCCAATCGATAACCGCTCGAGACAAGCGGCCTGGGCTTGCCTTCCTCGGCTCCTGTGGCGAGCACCTTGAGCCGGTGCATGTCTCCGACCAGGTCCCCAGTATCTCTCATCCTCCAGCAGGTTCCAGCTCGGGCTCCAGGAGAAAAGTGAGCAGGTCCCTCATGCGCTCGCGACCGAGCAGCGCCGGCAGCCCCTCGGGCATCAACGACGTCGCCATCGGCCTGATCTCCTCGACCTCCTCGCGCGGCACGGAGACGAACCGTCCCTGAGCATCTCCCACGAGTAGATTCTTTCCTTCGTTGCGGATCGGCCCGGCCAGGACCCGACCGTCGACGAGCGCGAGCGCGTACGAGAGATGGTCGGGATTGATGGCGAAGTTAGGCTCGCCAATATCGCGAACCACGGACGCATAGTCGCGCTCGACGAGGTTGGATAGGTCGGGTCCCAACGTTCCCCCATGCCCTCGAACCGCATGGCACTGGGAGCATCGGGCTACGTCTCCGAAGAAAATGGCGCGTCCCCGGAGCCAATTTCCCCCCTTCCACTCGTCCGGCACGATCCGAGCCGCCAAGGTCCGCTGCGCGCGTTCCGATCGCGTCCAGGGCAACAGGATCCGACTGAGCGGCAACGCGCGAGGCCGTGGATCCTCGTTCGTGTGGGCCGAGACCTCAAGTCGAGCCGGCTTCCCACTCCCTGTTTTCAGCGTGACCTCCACCAGGGACGTTTCCCCCGGCGCAGGATGAAACGTCAGCGCGGTCTGCTGCGGAGCCACCTTGGCGCTCGCCACCTGAGGCTGTGCTGTGGCCGACCGCACCGAAACCGGAGAATCCGCATCGACCACGAGCGTCACCCGCTCATCCGGAAGCAGCTCATCTTCCAACCGTGCCCCGGGCTGGTAAGCGGGCCGGAGAAAGTCGCGCAGGTTGAGCTTGGTCCGCAGCCTCAATGTCCCCGGCTTCGTCAGCATCGCCCAGAACGACTCGTGCCCCGCGCTCCCGTTCGTCAACGCCCGGGCCACTCGCAGATCGAGATGCGGCAGCCAGCCCGACCAACGGGCACCCGACTCTTCCCCGGTCCAAACGGCTTCAACCCCGCTGAGTCCGTAAGCGAGATCGATATCCGGTTCCTGCCTCAGCGCATCCTTGACGGTCCCTGCCGAGGATTCTGCCATACTCGGCAGCATGACCGCATACGACTCGGAATCCACCTGGGGACTCGTCGCCAACAGGATCGTGCGCCGGTCGGGGGTCAGGCTGACGGTGTGAACCTTGACCTTGTGCCGAGGAGCCGCCAATTGTGCGGCGACGACCTCGTACCCGGGCCGGAGAGACTCGAACCGATCGCCAGCGGCCACGGCCCGGCCGCTCGTGATCGAGACCCGCTCCACCACCCCTCGCAGAAGCGCCGGCTCGACGGGCCGGTCGAAGGCGATTCGCGTTTCCCGCTCGGATTCCGCCCACGCGAACACAGGCTGAGGATACGACCGATCCACGTACGAAATCTTGATTAACTTTCCGAGCCCCTCGGGACCGCTCCCCCTGTCGGGTCCACCGCCGTGCGTCGCCACAACCAGCGAGCCGTCGGGACCGACGCAGGCGTCGGCCGTGAGATGGTTCAGGCAGGCGATGAGATCCGTCCTCGCGACGTAACCCGCGGCCGAGTCCACAAGCTGGGTGCGGTAGAGCTTGCCTCGCGAATAACCGCAGACAAAAGCGTCGCTGGCCCACCACTCAGGTCCGAATACCTGGCCTTGGGCATTCGGCTCGTTGAAGCAGAGCCCGCAGGCCGACTGGTGCTGCGGGCCGTAGTCGAACACCGAGGGCTCATCGACGACCCCCTTCAAAAACTTGGGGTGCCGGGGAGGAAAACCGTAATGCCGCCCGCGCTGGATGTGCAAAAGCTCGTCGAACGGGTTGCCGTTCGGCAGCCACGTGGCCCCTTCCTGGTCGGTCGCGAACAGATCCCCCTTGCGGTTGAACGCCAGGGCCACGGGAAAGCGGATGCCGGTCGCAACGGTCTCTCGGCTCTTGAAATCGGGGGCAACGCGCAAGATCGCTCCGCGCTCGCTCTTGAGGTCGTAGCAAGCTTTCCCCTGGTGATCGAGTTGGTACGCGTTCGTGAAATCGGCGGTCCCCAGGCCGAAATAGACTGCGCCATCGGGCGCCACGGCAATCCCGAGTGCATCGACGGTGTGCTTGATCTCCGGCCACCCTTCGGCGACGACGATTTCGTGGTCGGCGACATCATCGCCGTCGCAATCCACGATCAACGAGCACTTCCCCTTGGAGGCCACGTACACCCCGTTGCCTCGCGGATCTCCGGGAAGGCTCAAGGCCATGCCGATCGGTGTGTGCAGTTTCCCTCGGCCGGCCCAGAAGAGCTTCACGTTCTCTTCGAGGCCATCACCGTCGCGATCGGACAGGACATAGATATTCCCGTTGTACGCCAGAGCCACGAGCTTTCCGTCCCGCCGATAGCGGACGTTGTTGACGTTCGTGAGCTGAATGGGCAACTCCCGGGCGGCGAAACCAGGCACGAACATCTGCACGAGGGGAGGATTCGCGACGCTCTCGAGCGGCTCCCTTTCCTCTTCGGCCGCCGGCTTCAGCTTCTCGCCCAACCCCGCGTACTTGTGCGCCAGGTAGTCGCGCACCGACTTACTGGCCGCCTCCGACAGGACATGATCGTAGAGGAGTACCTCGGCCACGTCTCCGTCGAAGAACCCCTGGGTAAACGCCGGTTGAAAGTCATTCGTAGAGAACCGGGCTCCCAGGGTCAGGTCATCGAGCCTGAGTGTTCCCTCCTGGCGGTCGCGCCGTCCTTGAAACCGGCCATCGACCCAGAGCGCGACGCTCCCGGCTCCAACACCAATGTGCGCCTCGACGACATAGAGGTGATTGAAAGGCAACGATTCTCCCAGCAGGTCGTGCGCCCCAACAAACCCCTTCCCCTCAACGTTGATCGCGTCCAGCCGGCTCGAAGGGGCCGGTGCCAAGTCAATGCAGAACCCCGTGTCATAATCGCGCAGACCCGTCGCATTCGCCGCAAGCATCCCCCGGAACCCTCCGGCGTTCGACCGAGGCGCCACGACCAGGAACGCCGTCAAGCTCTCGACCGCCCCCCCTGTCCCGAGCAGTTCGAGGTGATCGTCCTTCCCATCAAAACGGAATACCGCGAGATCACCGTAGGCATGAAACCTCGGCTGTGCGGGCCGACTGCGCTGAACGAGGTGTCGACCATGCCCCGAACCATCATAGACCAGGTTGATCCCCCTCCCGGCAACCACCGGCGCATTCTTAAGAGCCGCTCGCCCCTGTTGTTGCCTCGACGCGTCATACCAGGCGAATAGCCCTTCCGGTTCCTTCAACCTCGGATCCGTCCAGGCTTCTACCCCCGCCACCGCCCTGGCCGTGCCGCCCATCACGACCAGCAAGAGGAGCCCCATCCGCCCCATGGATCACCTCAAATATCGGGTGGGCGCCGCCCACCAAGAATCTTACCGCTGCAATCGTGAAATCGTATGATCGGTCGACAATGCCCAAATGAAGTAGGTCAACCAACATCAAACATTTCTAGACACGACTCCGTTACAACTCCAAAATGAATCAAGGGACTGCATCCTGGGTGGCCGCGGTTGCTTGCAACCGGGGCGGCGCAGCCGCAAGAGGTTCCTTCCCAAACGGCTCTGGGGAAAGGGATTCCAACCCAAGTCGTCGCGGAAAACCTCTAGTCGCTTCGCGACCCCGGTTGCAAGCAACCGCGGCTACCCACAAATACATCTCGTAATACCAATCAGAGTGATAACGGAGTCGTACCAAACATAAGAGTGTTTAAATTCTACCCTTGCACACAACACCACCCACGAGAGCAACCGATCACTGCATTTGGGGGCTTTCACCAAAACAAGTCTTCACTCCCCTCGCAAGAAAACCCACCGCACAACGGATAATACTCCGTCGTGCAGTGGGCGAGGTCGAATCCCAATCGTTTCGCTTCGTTGCGTTCCCTTACCCGATCCCCAAGGTTGGTGTCAGTTCGCGAAGGCGTCCTGACTGACCGGGAACTGCTTGATCGGTCCCAGCCTGCTTCCTCCCGGGGTGATGATCTTCGAGTAGACGATGCCATCGATCGTGTTGGTAATGTACCGGACGGCACCGTCGCAGAAGACGTAGTTGGCACCACCGGGGTGTCCGCTATTGGAGTAGGGGAACGAACCCTCGATGGTCAGGTTTTGGCCGAAGCCGATAAATTCAAAGTTGTCGGTGGCTTTAGCATTGGCTTGTGCCCAACCGGAACTATCCGTGTAGCCTCCTCCCGACAGCTGCTGAGGTTGCAGAGCCGTCGCACAAGCGCCCGCGGTGGCGCCGTTACAAACGTTGTCGGAGGCCATAAACATGCAAAAGGTCGGTAACGGGCAAGCCCAGTTCGTTGGCTGGTTGGCTGAGTAAATCGATCCCGTGGAGTAGCCGACCAAGGTATTTTCAGCGACCAAAAGCGTCGAGCTAGCGCCATCGCTAATGCTGCTCGGCGATGTGTGAATATCCCACGGGAAGTTGCCCGCGGTTGTATTCAGGAACATGACGCCCAGCTTCTGGCACGTACCTTGCTCAGCCTGCCACGTGGCGGCAGTCGCTGTCGTACCACTACCAGTACCCGCGACCCAGGTTAAAGCAATTCCATCTCCCGCGCTACCGTCGGTCTGGGCACCAGCCCACGAAAAGGGAACTGCGGGGAAACGAACAAACCCACCGTTCACCGCATAGCTCAGGTTCCCCTGCCCCGTCTGAGCAGTGTTGTCGTCCGGGCAACGCAGAATACCGATCGCCGTGCTCGAGATCTGGAAATTGCTCGGTTGCCCCTGAGCGGCCACTGTACTGAGGTAGAACTGTTCTTTGTTCCAGGCGTTATAGAGCTCTTGGTTGTCGATGTAAGGCAAAATATCAACCACCCAACTGCTAGCCGCATTTTGGAGCGTTGCGGCAATAGGGTTCGCAATGGCGGCCTGGGCAAGGATGGAGTTTGACGGGGCGACGGTTGGATCTGTGACTGTTTCAGCAAACTCACCCGCCGCCGGGAACGAATTTTTCGCGTTCGAGAAGCCCATAAGGCCGAGGCCGATCTGCCTCATGTTGTTCTGGCACTGGGTTCGCCGACCGGCCTCGCGGGCGGCATTGACGGCTGGGAGGAGCAGACCGACGAGAATGCCGATGATGCTGATCACCACCAGCAGCTCGATCAGCGTGAAACCTCGGGGACGACTTCGGCGAATCATAGGAAGGGTCCTCTTCTTTGATTGAGAAACGACGGGAATCGCCTCAAATTTTAGCCGGACCGCGATCCCAAACACAAGGGAATTCCTTAATGGGACCGCCTCCCCTCGCCCGAGCCCCGAGAGCGACCGAGCCCATCTCGGCCGCCCCGCACCCACTCCGGCGAGGAGATATTCACAACGCCGCGATCACTCGATCACCTGCCGGTAGACGACGCAGTCGCGGAAATTACTCGGAAGCTGCGGACTGAACCCATAGGCCCTCGTCCGATCCACGATAAAGAACGACCGGAACCGAACATTATCCCCCTGCGCCAGCCCCATCTCAGGCCCCAGCGTGTCCATCGCGAGTGCCGCGTTCACACCCCCCAACATGGGGTCACCTTCCTGAATGACTTCAAAGAACCCGACCGTGATCCAAACCGCGTATTGATGGGTACGGACGGTTGTCAGGTTCGTGACCTTCTGGAGCCATTCGGTACGGAAGAAAGGATTCTCACGCTTGTCTGTCGGGGGATTCCCATTAGTTGAAAGGACAACGGTTCCGGTTGAACCCAGACTTGCAGCTGGTACTGCCGCTGCACTCGCCGGCGACAAGAAACCACCCCCACCCAGGTTAACATTTGATCCTGCTGTGGGTAGCCCTGTGAGATTGGAGGCAGTGTTGAAAAGTATTGAGTTAGTGACCAATTGGTTGATGTTCACATCTCCAGCTACCCCCGCATTGCTAGTCGTATTATCGTCGGGAATCTGGAACAAACGTCGCGGAGGAATCGCCGGGGGATTCACTGGACTGCTCTGGGTGAAGAAAAGCGGATTCTTCACACCAGGATCAATCGCGGTGGTACTCGAAGGCCAGCCAGAGAACGACGTCGGAACAGATGCGACCGAAGGTGTCAACGAAGATGTACTAGGAGCCGGCGGTAGAGGTGGCGGCAAAGTCGCCGGACGAAATACCGTGAAATCGATGTCCGGAAAGCTGAGGGAGTGGAAAGGACGCTCTAAACCAGGAGGCCCGGAACCCAGCGCGCTGATAAAGGGCGTTTGTCCTGCCAAGCCGAACCCGTACGTGAACGCGAAGCCGGAACCTCCATGTCGAAGCTTAAGAAAATCACTAAAAGCAACTTTCATCCTGTTGTCGTGGGTCGCCGAAGTAGGATCAAGTGCATAAAACCCGACATTATTCATCTGATAGAAGGCCGTAGGTGTTCCTGTGTGATCGATCTCTGTCGTAATACTCGGAGGATAGAAATTAGGATTGGTCAAGGGAGTTGCTGGAATCGTATTCACCTGCGGCAAAAGCGGGATCTGCGACACGTTGAGCCTGGTATCTCCGTACTGGTCATAGAGATTTGTATTATTGTTATACGTCTTCAGCCAAGACTCGCTCATAAGCGAGAAGAAGACTTCTTCATCGATAATCAGGTTGAGGTTCAGCAGGCCGGGCTTGAGATCCTGCCGCGCCCAGTCGTAGTTATTTCCCTGAGCCACTTCACCGATTGCGCCGAGTGCGGGACTCGGAACCTCGAAAACTTCAAACATCTTATGCCAACCCGCACCACCAGGTCCACCAATGTAGTTGCCCGAGACAGGGTCGGTGAGGCTAGGGGCAGTGACACCTCCGCCCAAGATTGGAGTCGGCCAAGTGCTTTCAGTTTGTGCGCTGTAAAAGAAATTATCGACGAGATACGGATAAGTGCGTGGGGTTGAAGAGCCACGGAACACCGCCAAAGTGTTGCTCCATGTACCAGCACCTGATGAATTCGATGTCGTCGTAGATCCAGACGGGATCGGCGGTCCTGACGGAAGCGTAGTTCTTGGATCCCCTGTCACCGCGGGAGGATCCGTCAATGGCCCCGTCCCTGAAAACGTCGGCCAAGGCGGAGCCACGTCAACGAATTGTTTAGTGAAGAGGCCAGGGGGACATCCGGGGACCAGCATCAATTCCGCAACGCTCGCAAAATCCCGGTCGTGGAAAGGAATGTGATCCCATTGCCTGTCGCTAGGATTATTAACCTTTCCAAGCGTATGCTGGATCCCAACCGTAATTGGCTGATTCGTATAGGTTCCATCCGAGTTCTTTGCGGCATACATCCCGTTCAAACCTGTAGGATTCAGCGTCGCACTGCTGATATTATAGGGCGAAGTCGTTTGTTCACTATAACCATAGGCTGTCACCCCATAACCCGGAGGATTAACAATTGGTTTCCCATCGCTGCCATTCGCTGCGGGCGGTGGCACAAAATGGCCTCCTCTATACGGTTGCATACGTTGCAATGAATATAGAAAAGCACTCGCATTAGGCGTAACCATCTGGCTACCATCAGGATTAGTGGTAACGGTTCCCCCTGCATCATTCAACATAAATCGAAAAGAGTCGACGACCACCTTGCCTTGAAAAGGCGTTGAAGGATCATAGGATGCGTCAAAGGGATTGACCGGCCTACGGAGGTGAAGCCAGTAATATTTGCCCGCCGGAGCTGTGGACGGAGTACCGCCACCAGCACCAGCACTGAGCTTTAATATTGTATTGTTGACCAGATCAACCGTTCCATTGATGCTGATAGGGTTAGTCCCGGTCCCTGTCGGTATCAAGGTCGAATCTACAGCCAGATTTGAAACGGGTTGTGGTTCCGGTGCTATCCCGAACACATAATAATAATTGGCTCGGCTATCGGGAGGATTTACCACCGGTGCTCCCGCTCCTGCCGTCTGCAAATGGGGACCTTCGAGAGCAGGAACAGACGTGAGAAGTCCCGTGACCGATCCAGTGATCTTACTGCTCTCGGGGCCATTTTGGACCGAGACGGCCGTAATGGGTGACACGGTTCCCGTCATCGGCTGGTAAGGAATTTGCCCCGTAAAGGGATCCGGCTGGCCAAGAACATCATCGGTCGTGACGACGAAATCCCAACCTGCCAGATCGAGATCACTCGATGAATTGCCACCCGTCATCGGGCCTCCGTCCCGAGTCAAGGTGTTAACCACCTCGACGAACATACGACGAGCCGGTAAGGTTCCCCCCTTTCCATCCGACGTATTGAACTGATAGGCCAGAACTTCATTGATGGCGATGGGGCTGTATTCCATCCCGTACTGAACGAGATACGACGAATTGTCGACGGTGAATCGCGGCGAATACGGCGGAGGAACGGGACCAGTCGAAATCGTGAGAGGAGCGGTTCTCAGTTGAATAGTTGCGGGGGTGCCTCCCGTTGCACCTCCTCCAGCGCCACCGGCCCCCCCAGCACCACCTGCACCACCTGCACCACCTACTGCATTAGTTACGACAATGTCCGTATTGACAAATTTGGTGCAGGTTGCGTCCGGATCGCGGAAATCAATGATATTCACTACGAACTGACTCAGCCGAGCAAGCTCCTGAGGCGTATCAACGGACTTAGGCGGCAACAACGTTTTGAGGAATTGGTAGGTTTCGCGAATCCACTTCTGCCGAATCGGTTCATCAGGCGCGTTCGATACTGGAAGCGGATAATTCAGGTTGATCTTTCGATCACGGTGCGCAATCGCTGGGGTCCCCACGGGTGATCCGCCGCCAGTTGCAATATTCCCGAAGCTTGCGTTGGCTGTAGGGGTGAACGTGGCATTATTAGCAAAGAGACCATAGGGATTGTCATTGGCCCAGACGAATTGGTTGGTCTCCCAGGTGTCGGTAGAGAACATCCTTCGCCGACGCGACCCGTCAAGGGGATTCAGGAAGCTGATCGGCGCAAGTGACGAAAGTCGGCTCTGAAGCGATGCACCATCGCTATCTTGCAAGCGATATAACCACTCCAAGTCGCTGAACGAATAGGGCTGGTCAAGAGTGCTCACCTCGTACAAGTTCATCTCGTCGGCTTCGTCAATACCATAAGAACCGTTGAACAAGGTCAGCGGAGGGTTTGCATTAGGATTGGTCGCACTGGAGTTGAGCCCGGCGTCGTATGTCGGCACCGCAGTCGGCAACGCGGGCGTGTCCGGCGGCACAAAGGTAGGTAGGTCAAACGGCATGGAAGCGAGCAACCAATTGGGCGGTTGGACTCCGCCATAGGTATTCACGCCAACCCGATAAGCTTCGTATCCATGATAGAGGTTGTTTGTCTTGTCAGGAATGACCGGAGCCAGTGGAAACGTACCAGCAGTAGCAATAGGCACTCCACCGGGACGATAATAATTCAGATAGCTGAGACGACCATAACGATCAGGCCCCTTTATACCCCAGTGGTAATTGTACGTCGTAACAAGACCCGAGCCAGTAATATCCAGGGGGGTTAGAAATCGGCGCATACGCTCAACTGGAAGCCCCAGTGACCCGCTCGCGTCATAATAATCAAGCGCCTCTCCACTAAACGTCCCGCCAGATGCTGGCGCAGGATAGGGGTCAAGGGCATTCAAATTATCATCACGCGAATCACTATAGCTCGCTAAACCCGAGAGACCCGCGCGAACAAGGTTAGAGTAGACGTAAGCCGTACCAGACGGATTCGTTGGCGGAAGGACAGAAGGGATCAGACTTGCCTCCCCCCAACGACCAGGCACGGACTGCACAACCGTGTCAACCCCCGCCCCGCTTGCCCCGCCTCCATTCGCAGGGTTGTCAACACCATCGGAAACATTGTTGGGGAGATAAACGAGCTGCCCGTTAACCATCACTTGGTTAAGGTCACCATTGATCGGCACTCCAGCTGCAATCTCCTGGGAACGGGTTCCAGCAAGTAGGTTTCTGACCTGTGTTAGATTGACATTGACAGGAACGTCGCCCTGAGCGGGATAGACAGCGGAAGTCGAGATGAAAGCATTATCGTACTGAACATAATTCAACGGGTTGATTCGATCGTACGCATTTTGGAGCGCGTAGGACGGATCAATCTCACTCGGCGAATATCCCAAGTGAGAGGCATGCTGCCAGGTCGGCGTCCCAAGCTGGTCGCGAAGCTGAAGGTTGCCGGCTGTATTAAGAGGAATCCTTCCGTTCAAGCCGATGACCATAAACGCAAACAGCGGCTTGTAGAGTTGTCCCTGAGAGTTTCTCCGGGCGGGGTAACCCAGGTCGAGCCATACGGAGTCCGTAACGCCGTCCGCATCATTGTCAACGTCGAAATCAATCTTCCCATTCGACTTGGGATGAAGATCCGGGAAGGTGTTTGGATCGTGCCCATCCACAGCTCGGGGGCGCAGAATTTTAGCCTGGGACAAGACCGATGTGCTGGTCCAGTCATCGAGTGTGGAATCATTGCTCAAGATACCCGGTCGGTGGAACGACGGAATCATCACCTGACCGTCGGCACTTTGGAGGGCTAAAAACCAATTCTCAAGATCACATGCGTCGTAATCTTCGTCCATTCCCGGCATGAAGGTGCTATTGGGGTCGCCATAAGTGGCGCCTTGAGCACCGCCCGGGGCCCAGAAATTTCCGTTGATGATATTGCCATTGACTCGGAAATTCGCATATCGCGAGATTCCCATAAAGTTTTGCACACTACCGCCTACATTGTTTGCGATACTGAAGGCCAGGCCTTCCATACCCGGTCCATTGAAGGCGTGGAGATACCGCCCATCAAGAGTAAAAGCCGTTTCAAACGTCACGCCAGTCGTTGGTGGCGAGATAAAAAGGTCGAGCGAAAAGAGAGAGCTCTGGGTCACGCCGGTTTGGGGACTCAGATAACCCGAATTTGATTGTAAACTGCTCGAAATCGACGGCAGATTCCCAGTAGCACTCGCTGTTGATGGGTGATCCTGATTCTGAACGTAAAAAACCCGGGAGTTGGAGCTATCGTGGACATCGTCGACAAGGATTTCGTAGGTCGTACCAACATAATACGTAGCTGTGGTCCCGCTGACAGGGTCTGGAGCGATGTTCGGAGCAAAGCGAAGGATCCACCGCGTAAAATTGTAGCCAAAGAAAGTCGGATCCGTGGCTGAGATGTCGGTCTGAACCTTGTATAGTCCCGCAACATTGACACCACCAACAGTTCCTGCGCCCGTCGGAACGATGGCAACGCTCACAATCTTCATGGGCGATCCATCACTTGGTTTCGCGGTTAATGACGCGTTGAAAAGCGCATCATTTCCATACATGTCTCGCTTTAGACTATGCCCACGAATCGCGGACTGTGGATTTCCCGTGTCATCGATCAGTTGCGATAACGCGAAGTCCATCATCTCCGTTGAGTCAGGTGTGTTCTGCGACTGCGAGAAGTTTCGCGCGTTAATCTTCGCCTGACCGCTAAAGGTTGCGAAGGTCACCCCGACGAGGGCCAAGAGTCCGAGCATGCCGAGAATCAGCACGAGGACAACGCCTCGGCGAGCTTTTCGCGATCGTGGATAGCTGGCGAACATCGTCAGACCTCCTCACTCTCCGCAGAAGCACACACCGGATCTTCTAAAAACGGTTGTGTGAAATCACTCGACGTAAGGTCTATTCTGTTGACGAGCGGAACCCAGATGGAATTCACATCTCGCCGAATGATCAGCGCCCTGAAACCAGAAGGTCGATGCTTCGGCCGAAGGTACGCGGCAAAGAGAACACGAGGTCAACGTACGGAACGGATTTCAAAAGCCGATGAGGCACCGCGGCAATTCGTTCGCTTACAATTTGTCGCTAAAATCCTGACGAATCGTGAGAACTTTGGTTTGCGAATTCTTGGGATTCACGACTCGGATTTGGATCTGGAGACCACGTAGAGGTGCGGGATAAGGGGGCGGAAACGAAGGATATACCGGAGGGCTGAACGGAGGACCGATCGGCAGCTTCGTCTGCGGGTCGAAACCTCGCGCCGGAGCATTCGTGTATTCGGTCGACCAGGAATCCCACACCCGCCGTAACCGTGTCACGAAATTCCTTTTGTCCGAGGCGACCCCCGTGCCGTCGCCCACATTGCCCGTGTAGGCACTGAAGGCCGGGTAAGGCGGATTCGGGAAATTTGGGTTGGGGAATTGCGCGTCAATACGCATATCATTGATCAAAGGCGGAATTCGTCCCTCATGTGCAAAGGTCTGACCGTAGAGGTCAAACAATGACGTTGTTGACGTGGGAGGCCACGGAAAGGCCACAGGCAAAGGTTGTGTAACCGTTGATACCAATGGAAATGATGGGGTCAGAAGCGGTGGTGGTGAGGGGAGGTCTTTCGGATCGCTGTAGTACGGCAGATACAGTCTGAGATCGTCTCCCCATCCCAAATCAACGTAACCGGGAAACGTGTTGTCATACACCTTGACATCGAAACTTCGCACGCCAGTCATCACGAGATCGTCTTCCCATGTCATTGGCCAGAGGGTCCCCGTCGTCGCGGCGCCCTGAGGACTGGTAATGACGGTGGAAGTTGTCGTCAACGTGCCGGAACCGGCACCATCGCTGCCTACTTGTGTATGGATACGTGTAGGAGATTCCATAAAGGGAAGTGGAATGGCCGGATTATACGGCGTCGCAGTCGGAATAAATGGTGGAGTGGTCGTCTGATCCAGGGGAGTGAGCGCTGCGGGCTGGCCCGCTATGGCGGCAACCGGCAAACCTGGATCTGTCCAGAATGACGACATCGTCTCACGCCACGTGGGAAACCCCCACCAGGTCCCCGGCTTCTGCGGCAAATTGAGACTATCTCCTAACTCAAGCGGTGAATGGTTAAGGGCCAGAAGCTGATCAAGATAGGTATTCCCAGATCCACCAGAGAAGGACGTGGACGGATCTGTAGAATGGATCCAACCCACACCATCATAGGCACCAGTCATCCCATCGGGTTGGGAATAGGCGCCTGGGTAAACATACGGGAAGGCCATGGTTGCAGGGTGATAAGTGCGACTCACTGTGCCGTCGTCATAGATCAAATTCACACCTGAGTCGAGAATGCCATAATAGAGCGACGGGTAATAATCAGGAATTCCATCCCCTACGTAATTGGTTACCCCACCCGCGACGAACGCATTCTCATCGTCCGCAATTCCGTCTCCAGGGGCAGTAGCAGTCCCAGAAGCGCTCCCTGTGCCGTGTACAAGAAAATCGTTAGCGAATCGTTGATAAGCGAAGCGATTTTCGCGATTGGTAAGATCACCAAGCGAGTTGAGCCGAATCGGGAAAGTCGTTGCAGAGACCGATCCAAGCTCAGAAGGCCGAGCCGAGAGATCGTTCACCCCCTGCCAGCTCGTGATTTGATTGCCGAGCATGTCGGGTGCGTAGGCAAGCGCAGCTCCGCTCGTATTATTAACTGTGGTCGCCGTCGTTGTGACGCTTGCTTGAATCATGTTCTGGCGATCAGGAGCGATCAGCAGAACACGTCGGTAGAGGTTGCCGTCCCGCAGAAAGTAGATGATCTCGGCGTATTGGCTTGAGATAACGACCGGTTGATTCCCAAGCGTGTTGACGCCATTCCACGCCCTGCCCGTGAAAAGCTGCCCTTCCGGTGCCTTGGCTGTGAAGCGGATACAGTCGTCGGAGTCTTCCCCCTGAACGTCGGCGAATTGATTTTCGATGTATTCGAAGTAACCAAGGTTGTCTTTTGGGTTGAGCGGAGGGGTCATTCGCGCAGTGACGCCGTTCAAATCCTGGCGGATGATCGAGTCGAGCTGGCGAAGATTCCCATCGAGTTCCTGGTAGGCCTGCAACGAATTGACAGCCCCCGTAGCCGCTTTGAAAATGGTGACGATGACGGTCATCATCAGCACCAAGAGGGCCACCGCGACGAGCATCTCGACGAGGGTCACGCCGCGGCGCGGCGATCGGGGTCGTGGCGATCGGAACGACATCGGAACACTCCCTCGAACGGGCAACCCTCGTTCATCACGAGCAAGGTACGCTTATCGCGTGTAGATGGTCTTGGGAAACACGTTGACGACGAGCGGGGAAATCAACGCTGCGTTCACGTGATAAGGTGAAGCGGCATTCGTTGCACCACCATCCAGCACCGTTTGTGCCTTGAGATCGGTGCTCACCCAAACCGTCATCGACCGGTAGGTGACGCTATCCCCATCAAAAGCCGGACCTGGACTGGGCGTGGTACGTTTCGCAATCTGATACCAATAACACCGCTGATACGGGTAGAAGGCGCTAAATCCAGCTGCAATCGCGGGGCTATATGTCGTGCTGCCAGGATTTGTATCGACTAGCGTGGGATCGACGAATCGGGTCCGAGTTGAATCAACATTTGCAATTCGTTCATAGGTAACATCAGCGATCCAATTGCCGACTCTCACGTCAGGGTCTGGCATGGTATCAGGCCAACGGAGAAGCACGACTCGCTTCGCCGACGCGCCATAGCCGAGCGATCCTCCACTCACTACTGGAATCACCCTGCCACTGTACCCGAAGACGGCCTCCACGACAGGCTCACCGGCAGGAACACCATTGTCGATTGCAAACGGGCGATTTTCCCAAATAACGACGTCCCCATCGAAGACAGTACCGTCAGTGACATCGCTCTGCTGACCCGTGAACATCCACGTATACCGCCAGTCGTTGACGGGAAGTTTCAAAAACCCCGTGCCCGAAAGTTCTGGTACCACGGGACTAAGCGATCCACTTCCGCCTTGATCGCCATCCGATTGCCAGATCACATCCTCAGGCGAAACAAAAGTATCAGGGATCTGCGCGGTGTTGACCGTAAGCGGGTTGAAGTTCGTCAGCCTCTGAAGACCATAAGCGCTGGGGAGTGTATATGTCCCCGTTGTGTTGGGGTCATTGCGAATGGTTCCAGCCACAATCCCCGATGCAAACCGCGCCTCGGGAGATCCCCCATCAAGGTAGACACCGTTGGGTGCCGCCTGGTACCTCCAGAGTGGATCATAAGCGACTGGAAGTCCTTCGCCCGTATCGCGAGACACCCCCCGATCGGTACCATTGTCGACGATGGCAGGCGGGCTCCCACCTATAGAATAAGACAAGATGTCTTGAACCCAAGGGTCATAGATTTGATCCGAGAATGTACCGTAAAGCGCCGGTGGAGTCGGAGAGTACCAAGGGCTGAAGAAAGGATTTTGAAACGATTGCTTATTGAGCAGATTCCGTACATTGAGGTCCGCATAAGCCGACTCGGTCAGGTAGCCCGAACGAGACAAGCGGGCGGCCTCCCTCATTCGGAGCAGGCCAAGTGGGAAGAGCGTGGCCAGGGAGATGATCCCGACCCCCATGATCAAGATCGAGATCAGGATCTCGGTGAGTGTGATCCCCGACCGGGCTCGCGGCGTCTGCCGAATCATGAACGATCCCCCTCTCGATCTCGACCGGTCGTTTGGAGCATGGTGTCCGCGTGGGCATCCTGGTCATCACCGAGCCACAAGGGCCGTGGCCACCCAACCAGGCGGGGGCCAACGCGCGAGCCTCGGGCCCAGCGACGCACGTTCGGCAGGCCAAGGCCTACCTTACGGGTCGAATCGGTGAGTCGGGATCGCGCTCTTCTCATGGCTTAGCCCTATCAGGCTCCTACATTTCGTTCACTTGTTCACATCACCGCGTAGCGTTCGTTGTCTTCCGCAGATCCAAGAGTAAGCCGCCCGCGGCCGCTCTGAGCTTCACTCAACATGGACGACGAACACGGGGAGCATCCAAGTCCTTGTTGGGACCGTTTGCTCATCCGATCACGTCGGAAAGCCACCCAAAGTGACACAAGCACGACGGAGGAACGGGGTGTCGCGAGTTCCGACCGGCTGGCTCATCCGGGAAAAGAATCACGTCGACCGTTCCGAGGGACCTTGGCTCACTTGAACTCATGTTGGGTTGCTATTCGCAGGGGAGCGGCTTCGCGTGGTGATCGACGAGTCACTACATCCCTACGGACAACCTGCGTTTTCGTGCCGGGAATTCCCGCTTCGCTCGCGGATTTTCTGGGTCGCGAAGCGGGACGTGCCTGGCTGAGAGACGGGCCGGATCGCGAGGGAGGTCCAATCAGCCCGACAGCTTGGTGATCAGGGTAATCAACGGGAGGAACAAGGCGATGACGATGAAGCCGATGATGCCTCCCAAGGTCACGATCATGATCGGCTCGAGGAGGCTCACGAGACTTTCGACAAGCGCCTCGACCTCTTCGTCGTAGTTGTCGGCGATCTTGTTGAGCATCGTGTCGAGTTCGCCCGTTTCCTCGCCGACGTCGATCATGTTGACCACGATGTCGTCGACGATGCGCGACTCGCGCAAGGGCTGGGCGATCGTTTCACCCTCGCGGATGCTGTCGTAGATTCGGGCGAAGGCACGCTCGAAGACCGCGTTGCCTGCGGTGTCCTTGACGATGTTCAACGACTCGAGAATCGGTACGCCCGACTGGACCAGGGTCCCGAGGGTCCGCGTGGTTCGGGCCACGGTCGACTTCTCGACGATCGCTCCCATGACCGGAACCATCAACAAGATTCGGTCGCAGACATAAGCCCCGGTTCGATTGCGGTAGAGGAGCTTGATGATGATCCAGACTATGAACGGGATCATGAAGACGACATAGAAGTAGTCGATGACAAAGTGGCTCGCTTTGATCAGGAAGGTCGTCATCCCGGGGAGGGGGACACCGAAGTCTTTGAAGATCGCCTCGAACTTGGGAATGATGAAGTAAAGAATAAAGCCGACGATCACGCAGGCGACGAAGATGACGACGATCGGGTAAACCATCGCCGACTTGATGCGCCGTTTCAGTGACTGCGACTTTTCTTTGAAGTCGGCGAGGCGCTGAAGGATGGCTTCGAGGGCACCGCCGGCCTCACCGGCTTTGATCATGTTGCAGTAGAGGCGGTCGAAGGCTTTGGGGTGCTTGGCGAAGGCCTCGGAGAGCGTCTGACCGCTTTCGATGTCTTCGACGACGTCGCCCAGGGAGTTCTTGAGCACACCCGGCTTGCATTGGCCTTCGAGAATCTTGAGGCTGCGAAGAATCGGCAGACCGGCATCCTGCAGAGTCGACAGCTGGCGCGTGAAGGTGCAGAGCTGTTTGGTCGAGATCTTGCCGATGGTGAACGCCTTCTTCTTGCGCCGGCCTCCCTTTTTGGCCGCTCCCGCCTTGGCCGCCTTTTTCTTCTCGGACCGTTCGGAGATCTTGGTGACGAAGAATCCCTTCTGGCGGATCAGTTGCTGCGCTTCTTCCTGGGTGGAGGCGTTGATCGTATCCTTGACCTCCCGCCCGGTGTGATCCATCGCCTCGTACTGATAGGTTGGCATCGGCCTTCTCCCCTTGTCATCGACGTTGGATCGACCACGTCTGGCGGTTTGTGCCTGGAACGTCTCGTCTCGTGTTCACGACTCGCCGAAGGATTAGACTCTCAACACGTGAATTGCGCTTCACGTCTCTGCGATTTTTTCTTTTTTCCGTGGGTTAAGCACGGCCCATCGTGATTTACGAATGCAACCTCTGCTCGTGGAGTGACGGAGGGAGGGTGGGTGGTGCCCACGCTACGGGTCGTGTGCTGATTATTCTTCGTCGAGCATCGTCTCGCGGAGAATTTCTTCGACGGAGGTCAGTCCTTCGTGAATCGCCTTGAGACCTGACTCACGGAGGGTCCGCATGCCGAACTGCCGGCAGGCGTTGCGGAAGTCGTCGAGGGAGGTTTCGGCGATGACCATGTCGCGGAGCACGTCGTTCATGATCAAGAGTTCATAAACGCCCATACGTCCCTTGTAGCCGGTGTTGTTGCATTTCTCGCAGCCTTTGCCGTAAAAGAATTTCTTGGTGGCGGCCTCGGCGGTGGTCATGCCGAGTTCCATGGCCACTTCCTGGCTTGGCTGGAATTCCGTGCGGCAGTTGGTGCAGATTTTGCGAACGAGCCGTTGCGCGAGCACCCCTTCGATCGTGGCGGTGATCAAGAAGGTGGGGAGCCCCATGTCACGGAGCCGGGTGATGGCCGAGGGGGCGTCGTTGGTGTGCAAGGTTGTAAATACGACGTGACCGGTGAGCGACGCCTGGATGGCGATTTCGGCCGTCTCCAGGTCGCGGGTCTCCCCCACGAGGATCTTATCCGGATCTTGCCGCAGGATGGCTCGAAGGCAGGAGGCAAAGGTCACGCCGATTTCCGCGTTGATCGGCACCTGAATCAGCCCTTCGATTTCATACTCGACGGGTTCTTCGGTGGTGATGATCTTTTCGGTGATCTCGTTGAGCTCGTTCAAGGTGGCGTAGAGGGTCGTCGTCTTGCCCGACGACGTCGGCCCGGTCACCAGGACGATCCCGTTCGGCTTGCGGATCAGCTCACGCCAGGAGACGAGCGTATCGGGAGGCATGCCGATCTTGTTCAGGTCGAGCTGGACGACGGTCCGGTCGAGAATCCGCAGGACGACGCTCTCGCCGAAGAGGGTCGGCAAGGTTGACACGCGGATGTCGATCTGGTTGCCGCCGATCGCCAACTGGATCCGGCCGTCCTGCGGCAGACGCCTTTCGGCGATGTCGAGGTTGGCCATAACCTTGATTCGGCTCGCGATCGCGGGGGCCAAGTGGCGCGGGGGAGGCACGAGCTCGTAGAGCACGCCGTCCACCCGATACCGCATCTTGTACTCTTCCTCGAACGGCTCGAAGTGGATGTCCGAGGCCTTGTCTTTGATCGAGAGCAAGAGCACCATGTTCAAGAGCTTACGCACCGGCGCGGCCTCGGCCATTTCTTCGATGGCCTCGAGGTCGATCGTGTTTTCGTTGCGGTGCGAATACTGCGAAAGTCCCTTGTCGGTCTCGATCTGCTTGACGACGTCTTCGATGGACTCCTGGTGTCCCGCATAAAGCCGTTCGATGGCCGCCATCACCTCGGCCTCGGCCGCGATGGCTCCTTTCACCTCGACGCCGAGAAACTGGCGGACGCTATCCAGCGTCTGTGGGTTCTGCGGCTCGGCCATGGCGAGCGTGACGACTTTGTCCTTCTTGTTCTGGGAGACCGGGACGACCTTGAAGGCCGTGGCCATCGTCTCATTGATCAGCTCGGTGAGTTCGGCGGGGATCGTGGTCTCCCCGAGCTTCACGACCTTCATGCCAAGCTGCTCGCTGAGCGCCTTGAGAACCTGCTCCTCTTTGACGAGATTGAGCCGCACGGCGACTTTGCCGATCAGCTCGTTATTCGAGCGTTTCTGTTCCTCGAGGACCGCCCACAGCTTCTCCTCATCGAGGTAGCCCATATCTACAAGGATTTGGCCGAGCTTACGAGCTGCCATGGATGGTCCCCACCCTCTCCGGTCAGAACGGATGCTCCCACAGAGCTTCCGCACAAACCTGAAAACAGACTTACTTGTATCGAGCGATCGAACCAAAAGGGCCGCCGCTACACCCAGGACGGGGAGCGACGGTGCAGAATCCGAAACCGAGCCGACCAGGCGATGCCAGCGGAGGACGGGATGCCCCAAGGACGCCGACTATCGCCCAAAGCAGACAGTAGCCCAGAATCATACGGAGAAAAACGCGGGGCGTGACATACAGCCCCGTTTGTATTACTTCCCGTCGTCTTCCCCTTCTTCGTCCTCGTCCTCGAAAATTCCCTTCTTGGCGTTTTCGATGCGTTCCCGAAGGTCGTTGATCTTATTGGCCTTGAACAGAACTTCTTCTTCTTCGACCAGCCCTTGGCGCCAAAGGTTGAAGAGACTGTCGTCGAGCAAGATCATGCCATGTTTGCGGCCGGTCTGAATCGACGAATTGATACGATACGTCTTGTTTTCGCGAATCAGGTTCGAGATGGCCGGCGTGACGACAAGCATCTCGTACGCGGCGACCAGCCCCTTGGGCTTGCGCGGGAGGAGGGCTTGGGCCAGGATCCCGATGATCGCCACCGAGAGCTGGGTGCGGATCTGGTCCTGCTGTTCTTGGGGAAAGACGTCGATGATTCGGTTGACGGTTCCTTCGGCCGAATTCGTATGCAAGGTGCCGAAGACGATGTGCCCGGTTTCGGCCGCGGTGATGGCGGCCGAGATGGTCGCCAGGTCACGCATTTCGCCGACGAGGATGATGTCCGGGTCCATACGCAAGGCGCGTCGGATGGCCTCGGGGAAGTCGGGGACGTCAATACCGATCTCGCGCTGATTCACAAGCGACTTCTTGTGCTTGTGGAAATACTCGATCGGGTCCTCAATCGTGATGATATGCCGGTCCATGTTGTCATTGATCCAGTTGATCATGCTCGCAAGACTCGTTGTCTTGCCCGATCCGGTCGGACCGGTGACAAGAATCAGACCGCGAGGACGCTGGATCAACTGTTCAATAACGGTGGGGAGACCGAGCTGCTGGAAGGTGAGGAACTCGTTGGGAACGCGCCGAAGCACGAGCCCAATGTTGCCGCGTTGCTTGAAGATGGCGACGCGGAAACGTGCCATCTCGCCGAACGCGAATCCGAAGTCGGTTCCCCCGACCTCTTGCAGTTCCTGCTGACAGCGCTCGGGCGTGATGCTCTTCATCAGCGCCGAGGTGTCCGAAGGCTCCAGCACCTTGGTCGCCAGCGGCCGCATGTGACCGCCGAGCCGAAGCATCGGCGGGCTCCCCACGGTCAGGTGTAAGTCGCTCGCTTTCTGGGTGCAGACCGTCTGGAGCAGCTTGTCGATGAGCAGCGTACCCATGCCGGATCAAACCTCCCACGTAAGCTCCGTGGCAAGCATCCCCGCCCCAAGCCAACTGGCTCGGAGGACTAGCCGGGGATCTTGACTTTGTCCTATCAACCGAGTGTCCACCGGAAGGAAACGTGGCCAGTTGGATTTACAGCAAGGTTTGAGAATGCCTGCTGCCGCTCCATTATCACGGTGGTTTGCCGTCCAATCAAGCAGTGGACGCAGCTTTCCTATCTTCTCAAGCGGCTTGTGTGAGCCGATTTCGGTCTGATTCGTGACCATCTCGCGACCGATCGGGACATCATCGGCGAGAGATCACCGGCGCGGTGCCCAGCCAATTTTGGCCAAACAGCCAAGGTCCGGTGACCCGAGCCAAGGATTACTGGCTGGCTTCACCACCCGCGTCTTGCTTGGTGATCCGCAAGACCTCTTCGATGGTGGTCAGGCCTTTGAGGGCCTTGATCATACCGTCCTCGAAGAGAGTGCGCATCCCCTGCTTGCGAGCCATTTTGCGGATATTTTGCGTCGAATCTCCCTTGAAGGTCATCTCGCGGATCTGGCTCGACATCCCGAGCAGCTCATAGATCCCCATGCGGCCGCGATAGCCGGTCTTGTTGCAGTTCGAGCAGCCTTTCCCCTTCATGAAGTTCGCTTTCTTAGCGATCTCGGGGCGGAGCCCAAGCCCCTGGAGAATGTGGGCCGGAGGCTCAACGCGCTGGCGGCATTTGGGGCAGATCTTGCGCACCAGACGCTGGGCCATGATCGCCATGACCGAGCTGGCGACCAAGAAGGGTTGAACACCGATATCGACCAATCTCGTTACAGCGCTCGGGGCATCGTTCGTATGCAATGTACTGAAAACCAAGTGTCCCGTCAGTGAAGCCTGGATCGCCGTGTTTGCGGTCTCTTCATCGCGAATTTCGCCGACCAGGAGGATGTTCGGATTTTGCCGCAACATGGCGCGAATGATGCGTGCAAAAGTCATCCCGATCTTCGCTCGGACTTCGCACTGGTTGACCCCGGGTAAGTAATATTCGACGGGGTCTTCCGCCGTGATGATCTTGACGTCGGGGCGGTTCAGCTCGTTGAGAGCCGCGTAGAGGGTGGTCGTCTTCCCCGAACCCGTCGGGCCGGTCACGAGCAAAATTCCGTTCGGCCGCTTAATGTAGGAAGAGAATCGCTTCCAGTCCTCCTCGGCGAACCCGAGGTCGCGAAGGCCGACCTTGATGTTCTCGCGGTCCAGAATCCGCATGACCACCGACTGGCCGTGGACGGTGGGAAGAATGCTGACACGCAAGTCGATGTCTTTGCCGCCGGCGAAGATTTTGATTCGGCCGTCCTGAGGACGTCGTTTCTCGGCGATATCCATCGAGCCCATGATTTTCAGACGGCTGATGATCGAGCCCAGCAGCCGGCGAGGCGCGGACTCACGTTCCATGCAGACACCGTCGATCCGGTATCGGATTCGCACGCGATCGGCGAACGGCTCGATATGGATGTCCGAGGCCCGCATGGTGACCGCTTCCTGGATGATGAGATGCACGAGTTTAATAACCGGTGCATCCCCCTCCTCGAGCGTGTTGGTCGAGGAGCTGGAACGTTGCTCGGACCCGTCTTCCGCAAAGTCGATCGCGGTGTCGGTGAACTCCTGGAGCATGGAGTCGACCGACTCGGTTTCGGAGGAACTGCCGCCGTAGTATTTGTTGATCGCCTCGACGATCGCTTCCTTGGGGGCGAGCGAGACTTCGATCTCCCGGTTCAAGACGAACCGGAGTTTGTCGATCGTGTCGAAAGCGTTGGGGTCGTGCATGATGACCCGGATCGTGCCGCTCTCTTGAGCGAGGGGCATCACCACATTTTCGCGGGCGAGCGATTCAGGCACGAGCTCGACCACCGAGGCAGGAATCTCGATTTCGCGGAGATCGATGAAAGCCAAGCCGTGTTGTTCGGCCTTCGCCTTCATGATGTCGTCGATTTCGAGGTAGTTCAGCTTGATGAGGGCTTCCTCCACGGGGAGGTTACCCATCCGCTGCGCCTCTTTGAGCTGGTCGGGCCCAATCAGTCCACGCTTGACCAAGATCTCGGTCCAATCGCGGTTCTGCTTCGCCATGGCGATGCGGCTCCGAAAGAATCGCCAAGCGAAAGCTCGCGACCATCCGCGTGATGCCAAGCGCAATGGCATCCCCAAGCGGGGTCTTGGCCTCGCTCAGCCCGTGCCAAAATGTAATGGGACGTCAATTCCGAATGTCAGCGGGGCGAGGACGATCAAGCGATCAATCACAACATCGGCCGCATGATGGAGATGACAGAATCGATAAAGTCAACGTTACCACAGCATTGGCATGACGACAAGCAATCGAAATCGATTTCCGAAGAGTTACAAACTCGTTGGCAATGCCACTTACGCTCTCGATTTTACCCGATGACCTCGCTCCTGTGACGAACCGAGGAGAAACGACCGGTGGGAGCTTCGGATGATCCTTCGCTAGGGCAATATCGTCAAACTGCGAAAGCTGGACAAGCAAAATTTCGTCAAGTGGGCACGACCGGCCGATCATGGAGCTCCGGCAAGAGTCGGGTCCGGCAACGGTAAAGCCCCTGGATCGGCCTCTCCATCGACGTGCCAAGGCGGACTTTATGGGAATGGCGAGCGCTACTCAGTGGAGAATCATCATCCGTTTTACATAGGCATGCAACAACATCTTCATTTTATGGGTTCCGAGGCGGCGAGCGAATCCGGTCCGTGGTTGGACTTCGAAAGCGCGAAGGCTGCTCCGGTGAGGGAGCAGCCTTCGCGAAAAATCGTTTTCACGAGCCTGCGGCGTCTCAGCGATCCCGGCTGATGGTCTTGCCATCGGCCAGCGCCGCCTGGGCGGCGGCGAGGCGGGCGATGGGAACGCGGAAGGGGGAGCAAGACACGTAGTCGAGGCCCACCTTGTGGCAGAAGGCCACGCTGTCCGGGTCACCACCGTGCTCACCGCAGATGCCGACCTTGAGGTGTTCTCCCTTGGCCTTGCGACTGGCCCGGCCTTTCTGAACGCCCCACTCGACGAGCTGACCAACCCCGGTGGTGTCGAGGGACTGGAACGGGTCGACCTTGAGGATCTTCTGGTCGATGTAGGTCGGCACGAACGAGGTGATGTCGTCTCGGCTGAAGCCGAAGGTCATCTGGGTGAGGTCGTTGGTGCCGAACGAGAAGAACTCGGCCTCTTCGGCGATCTGATCGGCAGTGAGGGCCGCGCGGGGGACTTCGATCATCGTGCCGACTTGGTACGCGACCTTGACCCCGGTCTTCGCCATCACTTCGTCGGCGATGGCCACAGCTCGCTTCTTGAGGAAGGCGAGTTCCTCAACCGTCCCAACCAAGGGGATCATGATCTCGGGGAGAACGTCGATCCCCTTCTTCTTGACGGCGATGGCCGCTTCGATGATGGCGCGGACCTGCATGTCGCCGATCTCGGGGTAGAGAATGGCGAGCCGGCAACCACGAAGCCCGAGCATCGGGTTGGCCTCGTGGAGCTGCTCCACGCGGCGACGGACCTTCTCGACGGGGACATTGAGCTGCTTGGCCACTTCGGCCTGACCGGCCTCATCGTGGGGCAAGAACTCGTGCAGCGGCGGGTCGAGGAGGCGGATGGTCACGGGTAGGCCGGCCATCGCCTCGAAGAGGCCGATGAAGTCTTCGCGCTGATAGGGTTCGAGAGCGGCCAAAGCGGCTTTGCGGCCAGCCTCGTCGTCAGCCAGGATCATCTTCCGCATGTCGACGATGCGCTGGCCTTCGAAGAACATATGTTCGGTGCGGCAAAGGCCGATGCCTTCGGCACCGAAGTCGCGGGCTTTCTTGGCGTCTTGCGGGGTATCGGCGTTGGTGCGGACCTTGAGCTTGCGCTTCTTGTCGGCCCAGCCCATCAACGTGGCGAAGTCGCCGCTGACCTCGGGGTCGACGGTCGCGGCCTTGCCGATCATGACGTCGCCGGTCGTGCCGTTGATCGTGATGAAGTCGCCGGCCTTGACCACTTGCCCGGCGACGTTAACCGTGCCGGCTTTCTCGTCGATATGAAGAGCGCCGCAACCCACAACGCAGGGCTTGCCCCAGCCTCGGGCCACGACGGCGGCGTGGCTGGCCTTGCCACCGGTCGCCGTGAGGATCCCCTTGGCGAGGTTCATGCCGGCGACGTCTTCGGGGCTCGTTTCCTTGCGGACGAGGAGGATCGGATCCTTGGGATGAGCCTCAGCGTGCTTGACGGCCTCTTCGGCCGAGAGGACGACCTTGCCGGCGGCCGCACCCGGGCTGGCGGCAATCCCCTGGGCGACGACGTTGAGCTTCGACTTGGGATCGAGCTGAGGCAGCAGGAGGTGGTTCAAGCTCTCGGGGCTGACCCGGTTGATCGCCGTCTCTTCGTCGATCAGCTTCTCGCCGACCATCTCGACCGCGATGCGGACGGCCGCCGAGCCGGTCCGCTTGCCCGTCCGGGTTTGAAGCATGTAGAGCTTCCCTTCCTGGACGGTGAACTCGATGTCCTGCATTTCCTTGTAGTGGGCCTCGAGCTTCTCTCGGATCTGGAGGAGCTGCTCGTAGACCTTGGGCATCTCTTCGTGGAGCCGGCTGATCGGCTCGGGGGTGCGGATGCCCGCGACCACGTCTTCGCCCTGGGCGTTGATCAGGTAGTCGCCGTAGAAGACGTTCTCACCGGTGTTCGGGTCTCGGGTGAAGGCCACGCCCGTTCCCGAGTCATTGCCCATGTTGCCGAAGACCATCGCCTGCACGTTGACGGCGGTCCCCTTCAGGCCGGTGATCCGCTCGATACGGCGGTACTCGACAGCCTTCTTCCCTTCCCAGCTATTGAACACGGCCATGATGGCCGCCCAGAGCTGGTCGATCGGGTCTTGGGGGAAGTCGCTCTTGGTGTATTTCTTGTAGACTTCTTTATATCGTCCAACCAACACCTTGAGGTCGTCGGCGGAGAGATCGGTATCGAGGTTGACCTTGCGCTCGGCCTTGAGGGACGCGAGTTCGTGCTCGAAATGCTCGTGATCGACCCCCATGACGACGGAGCCGAACATGTCGATCAAGCGGCGGTAGCCGTCGTAGGCGAAGCGGGGGTTGCCGGTCTTCTTGGCGAGTCCTTCCACGGCCGCGTCGGACAGGCCGAGGTTGAGGATCGTGTTCATCATACCGGGCATCGAGAGTGCGGCGCCCGAGCGAACGCTGACGAGAAGCGGGTCGGACGGATCGCCGAGCTTGGCTCCGAGCATCGACTCAACCTGGGCAATCGCGGCTTGGACCTGCGGCTTGACCGCCTCAGGAAGCTTCTTACCCTTCTCGTAATACTCGGCGCAGACTTCCGTGGTGATTGTGAAGCCGGGGGGGACCGGGATTCCGATGACGCTCATCTCGGCAAGGTTGGCCCCCTTGCCGCCGAGCAGGGACTTCATGTCGGCCTTGCCGTCAGCCTTGCCCCCGCCAAACGAGTAGACGTACTTCTGCGTATCGGCCATCGGTAATCGAAACTCCCTGGGTCGCGTCGATCGGGTCCCCGGTGACCGTCGCGGACGCGTCTCGGCACGCGCGGCCAGCCGCAATTGTTCGTAAACTCATGAAACGACAAAGATTAACGCCTCAGTAGAATGCCGTCAAGGCGTTACTGGCCGCCATGATCGTCGCCCACCGGGTCGAAAATCGGCGGCATCTGAAGGAAATCAGGGGAGATCCGAGTTTTTGGTGAGGCCGATCCAGGTACAACCCGACGTCTGCCCTTCGGGCGTCGCAGATTCTGATGCGGACCGCGAAGCAACGCCCGGGGAACATCGGGACGAAGGGCCGAGTTCCCTGGAGTCCGATCCTCGGCGGGTTGATAGGTGAGGACGACGTATGCGGGCCGGCCTTTGGCCTCGAGGAAGATGAGCCGGATGTACTCGCCGATGATCCCCAGGCTAACGAGCTGGATCGACCCCATGAAGAGAACGACGACGATCGTGCTGGCCCAACCCCGAGGCGCAGTCTGTTTGTGAAACGCGTCGAGGAAGACCCAGACCATCAAGAGGGCCGCAAAGCTCGCCGTGGTTATGCCCAGGTAGGTCACGAGACGGAGCGGGTAACCGCTGAAACTGATCAGGCCGTCGACCGCCAAGCCAAAGAGCGCAGGGATCGAGTACTTCGATTCCCCTTCGGCGCGGGCGGGCCGGTCGTAGGGTAATCCGACCTGTCGGAAGCCGACGAACGTGCGCAAGCCCCGCACGAACCTTCGTCTCTCGGGCAAAGCTCGAAGAGCCTCGACAACCCGTCGATCCATCAGGCCAAAGTCACCGCTGTCGAGCGGAATGTCGAGGTCGCTCATTCCTCGCAGCAGGCGATAGAACGCGGAGTAGCCGAGTCGTTTGAGCCGACTCTCGCGCCGAGATCGGCGCACGGCATAGACGACGTCGTTCCCCTCGCGCCAGAGGCGGTACAGATCCGGAATCAACTCGGGCGGATCTTGCAGGTCGCCATCCATCACGACGACCGCGCGGCCTCGCGCATGGTCGAGACCGGCTGAGACCGCCGCCTGGTGGCCGAAGTTGCGACTCAGATGGAGTGTCGCCGTCCTCGGGTCTCGGCGATGAAGCTCCGCCATCTGACGTGAGGTGCCATCGCGACTACCATCGTCGACGAGAAGAATCTCATAAGGGATTCCCATCGATCCGAGCGTGGAACTCAGCCGACGATGCAGCTCGGCGAGGTTCTCCTGCTCGTTGAAGAGCGGGACCACCACGCTGAGCTCGGGAGTCATCTCCCCTACCGATACCGATAATGCTTCCGGAGACATTGACACGGTCGACATCCATCCTTGGATCGAAGACCAGGCCCGATGAGAGGCCGCAGGATACCATCGGAGGACATCCGGTATAAGACGACTTTTCTGGATGCAGGGGCCGATCAGGCTTTCGGGACTTTTACAAACGTCAATCCATCCCTCTCGTCGTTGGGCAGGTAAGCCCTAGTGCTTTGTCAACGTTCGATTGACGGGTAAGCGATTCCTTTTGGTAGGGTGGGCATTGCCCACCAAACTGTTGGCCCCAGCGAAGATCGATGGGCAATGCCCACCCTACGGCAGGCCGTCTGCACCCGTTTTCTTAGGGTTGACAAAGCACTAGCCCTTTACGTGGCCAAGGAGGAGTCACGTGTAAATGCGATCACACTTTCGAGGATATCGGCGAGCGAGCGTCGAGGCTGGAACCCGACGAGAGCGGCGATCTTGGAGGTGTCTGGCACGCGCCTGGGCATATCCTCAAAGCCGGCTTCGTAGGCTTCGGAGTAAGGGACGTAGACGATCTCGGAGGTCGAGCCGGTCAGTGCCTTGACCCTTTCGGCGAGAGTCGCGATCGAGACTTCCTCGGTCGAGCCGATGTTGTAAACCTGCCCGACGGCCTCGGGGTGGTCCATCAGCTTGATCAAGGCGTCCACGATGTCGGCCACATGGGCGAAGCAGCGAGTTTGCTTGCCGTCACCGTAGACCGTGATCGGCCTCCCGGCCAGAGCCTGCTTCACAAACGAAGGGATCACCATGCCGTACTGGCCCGTCTGCCTTGGGCCCACGGTATTGAAAAGGCGGACCACGACGGTCGGCAACTTCTTCTCACGGTAATAGGCCAGGGCGAGAAACTCGTCGATCGCCTTGGAGCAGGCGTAGCTCCATCGCCCCTTCGTGGTCGCCCCCATCACCAGGTTGCCGTCCTCGCGGAAAGGGACCTGGTTGCTAAGGCCGTAGACCTCGGACGTCGAGGCGATCAGGACTTTCTTTTTCTTCTTGTTGGCCTGCGCCAGGACGACCTCGGTGCCGTGGACGTTCGTCTCGATCGTACGCACCGGACTTTCGACGATCAGCTTGACGCCGACGGCCGCCGCGAGATGAAAGATCACGTCGCACTGGTCGACGAGTTCGGCAACGACGGGCTGATTGTGAACGCTGTCGACGTTGTAGTGGAATCGCGGTCGTTTGCGCAGGTGACGGATATTCTCGATACTGCCGGTCGAGAGGTCATCGAGCACGAAGACCTCATCGCCACGCTCGAGATAGGCATCGGACAGGTGGGATCCGATAAAGCCCGCGCCTCCGGTGATCAAGACACGCATCCCACGAGATCCTTTCGGCAACGGGTCCAGGAGAGTCGGCGATTCTTCGAGGCGATCCGAATTCTGTTTCTGAATAAGATATCAGGTAACCAGGTGAACAAGGACGAATCTTAGACACGATCCGGATCAGGGTTAGCCATGTGAAAACAGGAAAGGCGGGTGGGCGGAGGTGGAGCGCAGCGACGCCCCGGGGGCAGACCTCGGCCGATCCCCGGGGCCTCGAAGACTCGTCCCCGGCCACCCAAATAACGCAGCTTCACATCCGTGTTCACTTCCCGGACAGTCTCGTAGCGACCCCGGCACTCTGCCTCGGCCGGGAGCCTGCGTCTTGAGGAGCCATTTCCAGGCATATTTTGACATCAAGAATGGTCCTCCGCATCGTCTCCTAGGCGCTGACAATGGTCGTTCCTTCCCCCTTGTCGCGGCCTCGGGTGACGCCTCGGGTATCCACGAGGAGCTTGGAAAAGCGGACGATCATCTCCCAATCGAAGCGGCTATGATCGGTCGCAATGAGGACACAGTCCTGCGCCCCGAGTGTCTCGGCGGTGATCGGGGTACTCTCGAGGCGGATGGTATGGCCTCGCAGGGGAGGCAAGGCCGGCACGTGGGGATCGCTGTAGGAAACGATCGCCCCGCGCCCCTGGAGCAGCTCCATGAGCTCGACCGCCGGACTCTCGCGACAATCGTCGACATTCGGCTTGTAGGCGGCCCCCAGCACCAAGATTCGACTCCCCTTGAGCGCCTTCGATTTCTCGTTCAAGGCGGCGATCACACGGTCGACGACGTGGTGAGGCATCGCCGTGTTGATCTCTCCGGCGAGTTCAATGAAACGCGTGTGCAAACCGTAAGTGTGTGCGATCCAGGTCAAATAAAAGGGATCGATGGGGATGCAGTGTCCACCGAGCCCGGGTCCCGGATAAAAGGCCTGGAAGCCGAACGGCTTCGTCTTGGCCGCGTCGATCACCTCCCAGATGTCGATCCCCATCCGTTCGAAGACGACCTTGAGCTCGTTGACGAGGGCGATGTTCACGGCACGATACGTGTTTTCGAGGATCTTGCAGGCCTCGGCCACCTCGCTCGACGAGACCGGGACGACGCTCGGCACCACAGCGGCATAAAGCGCCTGGGCGAGCTCGCCGCTGGTCGGATCCCAGCCCCCGACGACCTTGGGGATGTTTGCAGCCGAGAACCGAGAGTTGCCCGGGTCCTCGCGCTCGGGACTGTAGGCGAGGAAAAAGTCGGCCCCCGCTTGCAGGCCACGGATTTCGAGCTGGGGACGAAGAACGTCGCGGGTTGTGCCTGGGTAAGTGGTACTTTCGAGAACGACGAGCTGCCCTGCAACCAGATAGCGGCCGATCGCCTGGCCCGTAGCGACCACCGCGGAGAGGTCAGGCTCGCGATGCGTTCCCAAAGGGGTGGGCACGCAGATCAGGATCGCGTCAGCCTCAACCAGGCGAGAAAAGTCGGCCGAGGCCTCGAAGTGGCGGCTCTCGCGGAGCGCCTTGATCCGCTCGCCGGCGATATGCCCGATATAACTCTGGCCGGCTTGAAGACGATCGACCTTCGTCTCGTCGACGTCGAATCCGAGGACCGAGAAACCTTGCGTTGCGAAGAGTTCGACGAGCGGCAGCCCTACATAGCCGAGGCCGATCACTCCAACCCTCGCGGATCGATCGGCGATCTTTTCGCGGAGTGCTCGAGCATGATCGCGGTCGGGGTTCGGTCGGAACCGCATGGACTTCGGGTCCGTCGACGTCACTTCAGTGGTTCCCTGGAGGTGCAGGTTTAGGTCACCGATCGAGGCGAGCAGAGAGGTCGAGACGTTGCATCATCGAGGCTGGGCCAACATGCGCAAACCGCCTCCTATCACAGTGAGAGCGCGACGATTGTGGGCTCAGCCGTCGACTTTCGACTGTGTTCCAGGTTATCGTCCCTGAACAGACCGTCAAGCTCTGCTCTCATTCCCCCCGATGATCGGGTCTGCCCCGAGCGAATTGGCAACGGCTCTCCAGGATCCCGCATCAAAACAAAAACGCACGCGCGGGTGCGAAAGGCACCCGCGCGTGCGCAAGGGGCTGAAGGTCCAGGGTAACTCAGGCCTTGGCCGTGGCCTTGGCGTCGGTCTGAGCCTTCTTGACGATCTCTTCCTGGAACTTGGCGGGCACCTTCTGGTACTTGAGGAACTCCATGCTGAAGCTTCCCTTGCCTTGGGTCATGCTTCGCAGGTCGTTCGAGTAGCCGAACATTTCGGACAGGGGAACTTCAGCCGAAATCACGGCAAACCCCGAGCGATTTTCGGTACCCAGGATCACTCCGCGCTTCGAGGAGACTTGCCCGGTGACGGGTCCCTGGAACTCGACGGGAGTCTCGACCTCGACCAGCATGATCGGCTCGAGCAGAACCGGCGAAGCTTTGCGGAACGTCTCACGGAAGCAGTCACGGGCACAGATCTGGAAGGCCATATCCGACGAGTCAACGTCGTGATAAGAACCGTCCTGAAGAACCATCTTGACGCCGATCACTTCGTAACCGGCCACCGGCCCCTTGTGCAGCGAGTCGCGGAACCCCTTCTCGACGGAAGGGATGTACTCGCTCGGAATACGGCCGCCGGTGACCTCGTTGACGAAAATGAACGGTTCCGGAGCATCGGGTTCCAGCGGTTCCAGCACACCCACGACGTGAGCGTACTGACCCGATCCACCCGTCTGCTTGCGGTGCTTGTAGTTGAACGGAGTCGACTGAGTAGGCGCCTCGCGGTAGCTGACCTTGGGCGCGCCCACGGTGCACTCGACCTTGTATTCACGCCGAATCCGCTCGACGTAGATTTCCAGGTGCAGCTCACCCATGCCCGAGATGATCGTCTCACCCGTTTCCTTATCCACGTGGACACGGAAGGTCGGATCTTCCCGCATGAAGCGGTTCAGCGCCTTGGAAAGCTTATCGTAGTCGGCTCGCTTGGCAGGCAGGATCGAGAGGTCGATCACGGGTTCGGCCGCGTAGATACTCTCGAGGGACAGGTTCGTCCCTTCCGAGCAATACGTGTCGCCCGTGGCGCACTCGATTCCCATGACCGCAACAATGTCACCGGCCCCAGCCGAGTCGATATCTTCCTTCTGATCCGCGTGGACCCGAAGGATACGGCTGATTCGCGCCTTCTTGCGTTGACGCGAGTTGAAGTAGAATTCCCCCTTCTTGAGGGTCCCCTGATAGATCCGCATGTAGGTCACCTGGCCAAACGGCTCTTCGACGAGCTTGAAGGCCATGGCAACGAGCGGAGCGTCAGGGTCGGCGGCCAGAGGGACTTCGGCCATCCCGTTGTTGTTGTCTTTCGCAAAGACTTCGCGATCGAGCGGGCTGGGCAGGTACTCAGCCACGGCGTCGAGCAGCAACTGGACGCCCTTGTTCTTATAGGCGGAGCCGATGAGAACCGGGCAAATCTGCTGGGCGATCGTCCCGTCGCGCAAAGTCTTATGGATCAAGTCGACCGGCACTTCCTGCTCTTCGAGCAAGAGTCCCATGATCTCGTCGGAGACAAGCGAGAGGGCCTCGAGCATCCCTTGACGAGCACGATCGGTCTCTTCGGCCAACTCGGCCGGTATCGGCTCGCGACGGACCGTATCCCCCTTCTCACCGTCGAAATAGACCGCCTCGCGGTTGACGAGATCGACGATCCCCTGGAAATTCGACTCGGCGCCAATCGGCAATTGGAGCGGCACCGTGGTCAAACCGAGCTTGCTCTCGAGCTGCTGGATCACATTCGCGGGATTCGCCCCGGTGCGATCCATCTTATTGATGAACGCCAGTCGAGGCACGGCGTACCGCTTCATCTGGCGGTCGACGGTGATCGACTGCGACTGTACGCCCGCGACCGCGCACAAAACCAGAACCGCCCCGTCGAGCACGCGCAGCGACCGTTCCACCTCGACGGTGAAATCGACGTGCCCCGGCGTATCGATGATATTGACCTTCTTATCGGCCCATTGAACCGTGGTCGCGGCCGAGGTGATCGTGATCCCTCGTTCCTTCTCCAGCTCCATGTGGTCCATGACGGCCCCATCGCCACGGACTTCCCTGATCACGTGGATGCGGCCGGCGTAGTACAAAACTCGCTCGGTCAGAGTCGTTTTTCCCGAGTCGATGTGAGCTGAGATCCCAATATTCCGGACGTTGCGAAGATTTTCCATAGTGCGGTAACGTCTTGTCTCGAAGGGTGGAACGCCCTTCGGTCTAGGTGTCAACTGATCTCAGTTTCGGTCGGGGTCGGTCAACCTACCGTTCCAGTGGCAGATTGAGGGGGTGGCCGCAAGTCCACTTCGAGAGGGCACACCAGTGGATTGACTCAGCGTTGAAGTCTAATCCGTTTGAGTGTGCTGCCTGGGAAGAATCCGAGTAGGTATCATGTTCGAAGGAACAATATCCTACCAATCCCCGAGCAACGGTCAATCCCTCCAGACCAGAGGATTGGGGGATTGTTCTTTTATAGTACGACATGTGGCAAGTCTGGTTCAGGACAAAAATCGCGTTTTTCTCTGGTTTTTGACCGGCCCCCTCTCGTCTTTTCGACCCGTCTCGCGTACACTGCTGCGAGGTTTCGATAGGCCCGGCAACGAAAATCGTGACGAGGAGTGAACCATCCTCAACCAGACGAAGGCTGCCTGATTGGCCGCCTCGTGGGTCCTTTCGACAAACCGAGGGATGGCTTCGCCAGCGAGGAGCCAGTCATCCTTTCTCTCATAATTTTCTTCGTGCCACCTGAGAGGCGAACAAATCCGGTCGAATGAGCGTAGTCGCGTCAAGTGATGAGACCGTTCGTCTGATTTTCGAAAGTTATCCGAGCAACTCCAAAGGAATCGTGAGTGCGGATAATTCCCGATTGTGGCACAATAATCCGCCCGTGGGGAACGAATTTCTAGCGAATGCCGGAGTGCCTCCCCAAAACACTCATTTCTCGAAGGAATCGACAACGGCATTCGGCTTGGTTACGATGCTCGTACAATAGTCGTAAGCCCATAACGACGCCGACTGCGCCATTGATATACCACCGATGATGCTGGGGAGTTTCGGGGTTCGCGCCGAGTGACCCAACCGGGTATTGGTAAGGGAGCGATGCGTGATGGCAAGGAACGGACGGATCGTCTGGCAAGAGGGGGTCGGTTCGAAATCGGCCTCGGCTCTGCGCTGGAAAGCTCCGGCCGGACTGAAGATTCTGGTTCCCGGGTACGCTCAGTGGACATGGCACCAGCCGGAGCGGGCAGCCGTTCTGTTCGGATCGTTCCTGATGGCGGTTGGGGTCGGCATCTTCACGTGGGGTACAGGAACAGGGTTGGCGGTCCTGGCATTTGCTTTCGGAACTCACGTGGCTTCGACGGTCGACGTGGTTCGCCAGACGGCCTTCCCCGGATTTGGCCGTTGGATGCCTTGGCTTTCCGCCTCGGGTGGTCTGGCGATGGGGGTCTACGGCCCAGTCGTTGGGTTGGCCGCCCTGGTGGCTTGGCCTGTCTCCAGCAATCAGGCAGACCTCGGCAGGTCTAGTGGATACGCGGTCAACTACCTGGCTTATCGCAGCCATGCGCCAAGTCGAGGGGACTGGATCTGGGTTCGCCCCTCGCGGACTCGAGACGGGCGTGTAGGAAAAATTATTGCGGCCCCGGGGCAGGAAGTGGAATGGACGGGGAATCAGCTTCGCGTGGATGGTAAACGGCTTTGGCTCGCCACACCTTGCCATTCTTTGCATCCCCCGGAGGAAATGGCCTACGTTGTTCCCGCCGATCATTTCCTTGTGAATACCGGCACTTCGCGATCTGCAGGTCGTTCGAGGTCAGGAGGATTGGAGTTGGTCCCGGCCGATCAGATCGCGGGACGAGCTTGGGCTCGACTCTATCCCATACAAGACCGACAACTGCTTCAATAACCGACTTGCCGCCGGCTTTCAACCCCTTAGTAAGCCGAAGTTTGTCCGATTCGTCTGTGGAAATTGGAAGAGCATCGCGACAAGCCGCGCAGGAAATGGTATCATCGCTTCATAGCGTCAGTCGCGAGCGGGTTCGTACCCCCAAGTGCTGATGGCATCTAAAGTAGGATGGGTCAGACGACCGCGCAGACAACCGCGCGGAGGGGATGTATGGATCGGCTCTGGGCACCTTGGCGCGCGCAATACATTCGCGACTCGCCTAAAGGAGTTGAGGCGGAGCACGGCTGTTTTCTTTGTCAGGGATTAGCCAACCAGGATGATCGTGAGAATCTCCTGGTCTGGCGAGGATCTCATAGCGTCGTGTTCCTCAATCGCTTTCCCTACAACAACGGCCACTTGCTCATCGCTCCGGTCGTTCATCGTGGTACACTCGGAGAGCTCTCCGGGGCGGAACTCCTAGAGCCGATCGAAACTCTCAGAACCATGATGAGCGTGCTGGACCGCATGCTCCGGCCACAGGGCTACAACGTCGGACTCAACCAAGGGAAAGCGTCCGGGGCGGGCTTGCCCGGGCATTTGCATTGGCACGTCGTGCCGCGCTGGGATGGTGATACGAACTTTATGCCGGTCTTGGCCAGCAGCAAGGTCATCGTGGAGAGCCTATTCGAGTTCTACGATCGGCTCGTTGCGGAACTGGGACTCCATGACGACTCATCTCCGCGGGGCTGATCTCCCATCGCGATTTTCAAACTCTCCCTCCCCGGCCGAGTCGACGCGCAAGAAAGGTCTCCGTCGATGCTCTTAATCATAATCCGAACCCTTTTCGTCCTCGTGATGGCCGGGCTAGGAGTTCGTCTTGCCCAAATCGTGGGCGAGAAGCAGATGGCGAACCCCTACCTGATCTTCGTCGGGGCCATGGCGGCCGCAATCGCCATCGTGCTGACCGACCTCCTGACCCCGAGGAAACGAATCCAGACCATCTCCGCCGTCTATTTCGGCGTCATCGTCGGCGTCATCCTCAGCGATCTCGTCAAGAATGCTCTGGAACCGGCTCTGACGAGCTACTTTCGCCCCGAAATTCGGCAGGGCTTCAATAGCCTGACCATGATCTGCATTTGCTACGTCTGCGTGAGCATGCTTTTGCAGACCAAGGATGATTTTCGTTTTATCATCCCCTACATGGAATTTTCCAAGGACGTCAAAGGGGCGCGACCCTTGGTCCTGGACACTTCCGTCGTCATCGACGGTCGGATTGCCGACGTCGCCGAAACCCATGTGATCGACCAGCCTCTGATCGTTCCCCGATTCGTGCTCCAGGAGTTGCAAGGGATCGCGGACAGTTCCGACAAACTGCGACGGAATCGAGGACGTCGCGGCCTCGATATCTTAAACCGCTTGCAAAAATCGACGGGAGTCGAGGTCCAGATTCACGACGCCGAGATCCCCGAACTCGCTGGTATTCGCGAGGTTGACCAGCGGCTGGTGGTACTCGCGCGTCACCTCGGCGGTAAGGTTGTCACCAACGACTACAACCTGAACAAGATCGCCCGACTCCAGGGGGTCGACGTCATCAACCTCAATGACTTGGCGAACGCGATGAAGCCGATCGTGTTGCCAGGCGAGGGCTTGACAGTCAAGCTCCTGAAGCGTGGCGAGGAACCCGGTCAAGGTGTCGGATACCTCGACGACGGCACAATGGTGGTCGCCGAGCAAGGCGGCTACCACCTCGGTGAAACGATCCGGCTCACCGTCACCAGCGTACTCCAAACCAGCGCAGGGCGCATGATCTTCGGAAGGATCGACCCGGTCTCTCCTTCCCGCAATCCGGCTGCCTCGCAGCAAGACGGGTCGGGCCGAACAACCGCCTGAGAATTCTCAAGGCGAACGCAGAAGGAGGAGTCTTTTTTCAAACCCATGAAAAAAGTCTTGATTCAACCGATTCTCGTAAGTTCGTCGCTTCGGCCGCAAACGGGAACCCAGGAATTCCGACCGACATCCTGATCGAAGTTGGCACGGCCTAAGAAGGATCGCCGCCGTGCCTTCTCGGAGCCCGGAAATCGTCTAACCCGCCCCGGATCGTTGGTCATTCCCCAAGGGCATCGTCCGCCGAGAGCCCGTCATAGGGTGTCTTGCACCAGTGGCAGACGAGAATCACGCCACAGGCGTGGCATGTGATGGGAACGTCGGACCTCGATAGCGCCTGGTAGAAGGCCTCGGACTGCGGCACATAGGATGCGCCACAGTCCTCGCAAATCAAGGGGCGTTCGCAATAGGCGCAGACCACCATGGAGGATGTCCCGCAAGTCTCACGGTTCGGGGGATGTGCTGCTGCACAGGGATTCGGGGTGGTGCGATCTCACAAAGTGAAGGCACGGTGCGGAGGAAACGTCCCGAATCCCCAGACTATCTTGCGCGAGGCGCGAGGCGATCGTCACTCACTCGCGGCTTTCTCGGGTTTCAAGCAGCGTCCGATCTGGCGAACCGCCTGTCGGAGCCGATGTTCGTTTTCAACCAGCGCGAGCCTCAGGCACCCTTCGCCCGAGTCGCCGAAGCCCCGCCCGGGGCTGACCGCGACTTCCGCCTCCTCCAGGAGTTTCATGGCGAAGTCGATCGATCCCATTCGGGAGCGCCAAGGTTCCGGAATCGGTGCCCAGACGAACATACCGGCTTTGGGCCGTTCGACGTTCCAACCCAGGCGATTCAATCCGTCAACCAGAACGTCGCGACGCATCTGGTACTCGGCGACTTGCGCGAGGCGGCCGGGCTCGCCGTGGCGCAAGGCCACGATCGCGGCGATCTGAACCGCCTGGAAGATCCCGTAATCGTAGTATCCTTTGATCGCCTTGAGTGCCCCGAGCATTCGGCGGTTGCCTGCTGCATAGCCGACGCGCCAGCCGGCCATGTTATAGCCCTTCGACATCGTCGTGAATTCGCAGCCGACGTCGATGGCTCCCGGAACGGAGAGGAAGCTGGGCGCCTGGTAGCCGTCAAAACTGATGTCGCCGTAGGCGAAGTCGTGCATCACGAAGAAGCGATACTTGCGAGCCAGAGCGACGATCTCTTCGAAGAAAGCCTTGTCCACAACCGTGGCGCTCGGGTTGTGCGGGTAGTTGAGCACCAGGATTTTCGGCTTCGGAAAAAGGCTCTCGCAAACCCGAGCGATATTGGACAGGAACGCGTTCGAGTCGCGGACGTCCAACGCAATGACATTCGCCGACGCGAGGGCGATCGCATGAACGTGGATCGGGAAGCTCGGCGCAGGGACAAGCGCGGTGTCTCCCGGCCCGAGCAGGGCCAGGCACATGTGGCTGAACCCTTCTTTCGAGCCGATCGTCGCCACGACCTCATGGTCGGGGTCGAGGGTCACACCAAAGCGAGCCTCGTATTTGGCCGCGACTTCGCGCCGCAGGTTGTACACCCCCGAGGCCACGCTGTAGCGATGATTCTTGCTGTCGCGAGCGGCCTCGCAGAGCTTGTCGATGACCCCTTGTTCGGGCGGGTCGGTCGGGTTGCCCATACCCAGATCGATGACGTCGATCCCATCGCGGCGCTTGCGATACTTGAGCTCGTTGATCTTGCCGAACAGGTAGGGAGGGAGCCCTCGCACCCGAGGGGCGACTTCAATATCGAACGTTTCGTCGAACTCGGGGCTATTCGTATGATCGATCATCGCAGCAAAAGATCCTGAGCGATTCCAAGGGAGGACCAAAGACGACACAGATCATCAAGTCGTCAACGACCGGGATCCGTCGACCGCTTGCTTCGAGGCTAAAACGTCTTCGACCCGCACGTCACCACTATACCCAAAATCGAATATGATCCGTAGAGCGACGTCGCCGGTTTTCGGGCCGCCGGGTCCAAAATTCGCGCGCAAGATTGGGTGATTTTCCGAAATTTCCCCCGCCTTCTCGTCGATATTCAGTGTTGCCACCAGGACGGCCCGCAGACCTCACGATACCACACCTTGTTACATCCCCGGATCCGGGAACGTCTGGATTATTCATAAAGCCACGGGGCCGGTCCGAGGATCTCTGATCCCCGGACCGGCCCCAAAGCTTCGTGATCGTCATCACCGGCGGCGAGTGTTTTCATCAAGCCGCCGGAGCGTTGACCTTACTTCGTCTTGGACTTGGACAGGTTGACGAACGTCCCCAGGCCATCGTTCGCCTGGACGTAAATCATCATATCGTTGGACTTGGCCCCGATCTCCTGGAAGGTCTTCAGGTCATCGACCACTTCGGGCTTGCGATTGTGCATGACCTTGGTGATGACCATCCCCGGCTTAAGTCCCGCAGCGTCGGCTGGGCCGTCTTCCTTGACCGAGCTGATCAGCAGCCCTTTTGTCGTCTTCACAAAGCCAAGGCCTTTCGCAAGTTCGGGGGTCAAACTCTGAACCTCGAGTCCGAAGCCCGTCAGGGACGCCTTCTCGGGGCTGGCTTGATTCTCGGGCTCCTTCGAGCCTTGTTGCTCACGGTCCAGATCGAAGACGACCTTGTCGGACGAACCCAACACGACTTCAGTGCTCTGCTCCCTGCCCTCGCGGAAGTACTTCAACGTCGCCGGTTTGCCGATTTCGCTCGCGGCCACGCTGAGGCGGAAGCTGGAAGCATTGGTCACGGGGGTGCCGTTGAACTCGGTGATCACGTCACCCATTTGCAGGCCCGCCTTGTCGGCCGGGCTGCCGGGCAGAACCATGGCCACCAAGGCTCCCTTGGTCTTGGGATCGATTCCCAGGTTCCTCGCCATGTCGGGCTGTAGCTGCTGAATCTGAACACCCATTCGGGCGCGGTTGATCTTGCCGTCCTTGATCAGCCGGTCAGCCACGCTGGCAGCTAGGTCGATGGGGATGGCGAAACCGACACCGTCGTTGCCGCCACCAGCTCCCATCATGCGACCACCGCTCATGATCGCCGAGTTGATGCCGATCACACGGCCTTCCATGTCGACCAAGGGACCACCGGAGTTACCCGGGTTGATCGGTGCGTCGGTCTGGATGAATGACTCGTACGTGTCGGACGGCTTCTCGCCGTTGATCCCAAGGTCGTTCCGCTCGGTGGCGGACACGATCCCCATGGTCACCGATTGGCTCAGCCCGAAGGGAGAACCGACGGCCATAACGAGGTCACCCACGCGAAGTTTGCTGCTGGCCCCCTTGGGCAAGGGACGATAACTCGTATTGTCGACTTTGATCACGGCGACGTCGGACCCGGGATCGCGACCAACAACCGAGGCGACAGCTTCCGTACCATCGTGGAATTTGACCGTGATTTTGCCCGCATGGTCGACCACGTGATTGTTGGTCAGGATGTGTCCGCGATCGTCATACACGAAACCCGATCCGGTTCCAACGCCACCACCGCCGAACTGTTCCCGCTCGGGGCCGAATCCGGGCATGCGGAAGAACTTTTTCAACAATTCCTGCATCTCGTCCTGAGGGATGTTCCCACGAGGTCCGTTCGGGAACTGGAACGGGTTCGCGTTATTGTTGTTGCCGCTCGTTCGGCTGCGTTCTACACTGATCTGAACCACAGACGGCCGTGAAAAATCAGCAACGGCGACGAAGGCGTCGGAGAGGGCTTGCGCGGTTCTCTGACTCTCTGCGGGAATACCTGGTGCGGCGGGAACCTGGCGAGTAATCCCTCGCGAGGAAACCAGCGCTGCGGTAGAGACAACCAGCGCCGCCCATGCCACTACGTTGCGCTTCATTCGAATAAATCTCCTAAAGTCGTTGTACTTGGATGGATGAGCAATCAAACTGGGCCGAGCCTGCCCGGTGGGGGGCTGACTCTTGGGTTTTCTTTCTTACGTTGGAACGTCCAAGAAGGTTGGGTCTGGCGGAAGGATCCCATCATTTTCGGATGAATCCATTTCCCCGCTTCAACCGGCCTGAAAACACTCCCGCCGTCCCCTGGTGCCAGTCGAATCGACAACGGTCCCTTACCCAGTAAGAACCGGTGCAAGTACGGCACTTGGCGTGGGCGCTGCATGGACGCTACTGTAGAAAAATTCGCAAAATCGTCGACGAGATTTTCAGGATTTTGAGGAGTCGCTTCGTGCCGCTCGATCCTCGCGGGTTCACCCCCGCGGAATTCAACGCCCGCGCCTCGGCGATGGGGGCCAATGAGCTGGCCGTGCGCCGGCTCTTTTCCGCGATTTTGGGCCGGGGGATCCACGACCCGGCCGAGTGGGGACAAGGGTTCCAGGTACCTCGCCGCCTCAGCGACGCGATCGGTCCCCTGCCCCGTCTGACGCTCGATCAAACGGTCACTTCACCCCGCGATGGTTTCCAAAAGCTGCGCTTCCTGACTAATGACGGTATGGCTCTTGAGACCGTGCTGATTCCCCTCAAAAAGCCGGGAGCGGTAAGCGTCTGTCTCTCGTCGCAGGTCGGCTGCGTGATGGGTTGCAGCTTTTGCGCCACGGCCCGCATGACCACACGACGCAACCTCGAAGCCTGGGAGATCATCGACCAGTGGGTTCAAGCCCGTGACATGGCCCGAACCCAAGGACGTCGAGTCACCGGGGTTGTTTTTATGGGCATGGGTGAACCCTTCCTCAACTATGATCGCGTCTTGACCGCCGCTGAACTGCTGCGATGTCCTTACGGTGGCGCGGTCGCCGCCAAGGGCATCACGATCAGCACCGTGGGACTCGTGCCGGAAATCGATCGCTACACGGCGGAGGGACATCGTTTCCGGCTCTCCATCAGCCTCGGCGCAGCGACCGATGAAAAGCGTGCTCGTCTCGTTCCGGTCGCGGCACGAACTCCGGTGGCTCAGGTGCTCGCGGCCGCACGACGACACGCCGAGGCTCGACGCGATCGCGTGATGCTCTCCTATGTCTGCATCCGCGGAGAAAATGTGGGTGCCGATGACGCCGAAGCCCTCGGCAAGCTGATCGGCGACACCCCGGTCCGTTTCGACCTCATCGACGTCACGGACCCGACGGGCCGGTTCCTCCCTCCAACCCCCGAGGAACTCTCCACCTTCCGCGACGCACTGAGCCGACATCTCGGTCAGCCCGTGGTGCGTCGCTATTCGGGAGGGGCTGATATCCAGGCCGCCTGTGGCACGTTGGCAGGCGCGTCCTCGCTCAACCTGGTCGAACTCCCCGGATAAAGCCCCCGAGGAAATGCGAGACAGGTGGCTGTCGCCACCAAGGGGAGGCTATTTGGCGAGCGGTCGGATCTGCACCTTGCGAAAGAAGATCTCGGCCCCTTCCGATTGGAGCAAGATCTTCCCTTTGGTCACGCTGGCATCCGTCCCCACGTTGACCGTCACGCCATTGACGATGTGCGTCGCCTTGCCGCCATCGCAGATCACCTCGACCGTGTTCCACTCGCCGTTGGGCTTTTCCGCATCTTCGGTCTTCTTGCGGTAGGCTTTCTCTCGCTTCCCGCCCACCTCGATGCTCGTGCCGTCGACCAGCCAAAAATCACCGCAGTCGTGTTCCTGAATCTGACACTCGATCGACTTCGTCCAGATTTTGTCGGGACCAACGCAGTGATACAGAATCCCCGAGTCGCGTCGGGCATTCTCGCGGGGAGGCCACTTCTTCGTGCCCCACTTGAATTCGACCGTCAGGTGGTAGTTCTCGTATTCCTTCTCTGTCGTCAGCGCGCCGAATTCCTCTCCGGAAACGTGGATCAGACCGTTCTCGACCTTGAAGATCCCCTTGGGGTCCGATCGAGGGTCGGAACGATCCTTGTGAGGGATGAAGAGAGACCATCCCGTCAGATCTCGGCAGTTGAAAAGCTCGATGACGTGGGACGACGTCGCGGGTTCATCCCCTCGTATTGCGATCAGCGAGGCGCTTCCCACGACGGCCACGAAGGCGAATAGCCAGTTGCAAGCTTGGCGCACGGACATGAAAAACGCTCCTCTTTGACGATCGACCCAGAGGTCGCGGAGTGCCGTTCCCCCTGCCCTCACCGTGCAGGCGGAGAAGCACTCGTTGATCGTTGGAGATGGGGATCGTACTCCAGGCGTCGCGCGACCTCAACCATCCACGCGACGCGTCACGATCCACATCGAGATCGAGGAGACCTTCTCCGAACCGAACCGCCGCAGGCTCAGAAGTGCGAGCGGTGAGCACGTCGGTTCTGTTCGCGACGCAAGGCCGCGATCAGCTCGAGGGTGGGCGTACGGTAGGGTGCGAGTGAGTCTTGCTCGGAAACCCACAACTCGGCCGACTCGATCGGTTCGTAAAGCCGACGCCCCTGAGCGGTGGCCCGCTGGACCACTCGGCGATCGACGAGGAACAAAAGGACAGCAACCCGACGGCCCAAGGGAGCCTTGGACCAGTATTCGGATCGCGCCAGGTCGTGTTCGAGATGGAAACCGGTGTAACGAAGAGCCTCTTCGACGAGGGCCTCGAGATGTTCGTCGTTGCGGTGACGGCGATAGGGAGCCAGCAAGTCGATCCACTGGCGCGAAAGGTCACGAACAGATGATGCGGGCACGGAAAATGCAATCTCCCCAAGACTCTATTGGGACGACACAGCATCGTCCTATTCGCAAAGTTTCAGACATTCTAACGCCGAAGGCAAGGCCTTCGAAAACAAGGACTTCCTGCGGCAAGCCGCCCCCACTCTCGACACAAGCCCGGGGACAATTGCCTTTGACAGGGTCTGCTCGTTTCATTATGGTTCCTCAGTGGACTTTAGGTACGATCGCCGTTCAAATTGGTTCCGAAATCGCGAGGCTTCGCGGCCATTCTTCGGCGCGAGTAGCCCGAGTGGCTTTCGCATTACGGATGCGCCCCCCTTATGTTCGAACTGCTCGCAACCGTGGTCATCCGCCGAGGTTGGTTGGTCGTTCTTGGCTGGCTGACACTCACCGCCCTGCTTTTCAGGATCGCCCCTTCGTGGGAACAAGTTAGTAAGGACGACGACGTCCGTTTCTTTCCCGCCGGATATCCCACGGTGGTGGGTCAGGATCTCCTGGAGCGTGGTTTTCCGGGTGATGCCTCCAGTTCCCAGGTCGTCGTGATCAACGAACGCCGAGAGGGATTGTTTTCGCCGGCCGACTTCGCCTACGTCGACGGCCTGATTGCCGAATTGAACCGCATTCGAGAAGCCAACCCTCGCCTCGGGATCAAGAAAGTCGAGACCTACCGAAGCCCGGTCATCGGACCTCGCTTCATCGGAACCGGTCGAGAGGGCAAAGGCCAAGCCGTTCTGACAATCGCATCGCTTAACGGCACCTATCTTGCCAGGTCGACTCGCATCGCCGTCGACTTTCTCAAGAACGAATTGAAGCAGTTGCCACCACCACCGACCGGCTTGACGATGGCTCTCACCGGGTCTGCCGTGGTCGGCCACGACATGAACAATGCCTCGAACAAGAGCATCGCCAACACCACGAACGCCACGATCGCTCTCGTCGTGGTGATCCTCCTCGTCGTGTATCGTTCCCCCCTTCTGGCCCTGATCCCGCTTCTGACCATCGCGCTCTCGGTCTGGGCATCGATGATGGCCATTGCCCTGCTGACCAAACTGCCCGGACTCAACTTCCAGGTCATCAACATCACGAATGTCTTCGTCATCGTGGTGCTCTTCGGGGCCGGGACCGATTACTGTCTGTTCTTGATTGCGCGTTATCGCGAAGAGTTGATCCGGGGACGTTCCCGCGATGAGGCGCTCTCCGAGGCGATCGTGCAGGTCGGCGGAGCGCTGGTCGCCAGCGCCGGGACGGTGATCGTCGGTTTGGGAATGCTCTGGTTTTCGACCTTTGCCAAGATTCAGTACACCGGCCCCGCGATCGCGCTAAGTCTGGCGATCGCCCTGGTGGCGGCCCTGACCCTGGCGCCGGTTCTGCTGCATTGGCTCCGCGCCACCGTCTTCTGGCCGTTTCGCCAGCCTCATCACGAGGCCGGAGCCGATCGGGAGCGAGAAAGTCTCGAACAGCTCCCCATGTCGGGGTTCTGGGTCCGAGTCGCTGACCTCGTCGTCCGCTATCCGTTTCGGATTCTGGTTCTCTGTGTGCTTGCGCTTACCCCGTTCGCCCTTGTCGGAGCCCGCACGCGGCCCAACTACAGCCAACTCGCCGACCTCAATCCCGACCAAGACAGCGTTGTGGGTGCGCAGACGGTCCAGCGCTACTTTGCCGTTGGCGAACTCAGCCCCACAACCGTCCTGATCGAACACCCCAAGCTCAGCTTCCGATCCGAGGAAGGGCGATCCAAGATCGGTGCCCTCAGTCGCCAGATCGCGCAAATCCCGAATGTGGCGGAGGTGCGCTCGCTCTACCAACCGCTCGGCAAGCCCCCCGTGGTCTCGACGGAAAAGTCGTTTTTCCGCCGTTTCGTGGACAACGCCTTTGCGGCCGCCGTCAACGCGCGCTACGTTAGTCTGAGGCCGAAGTCGAAGGCAGACGCGGAACGGATTACGAAAATCGATGTCGTATTCAAGAGCGACCCGTTCTCGGAGGCCAGCCTCAACGCCCTGGAATCGGTTTTCGGACTGGTTAAGAGTGCAACAGGACCGGGCCGGGAGCTCGAAGGGGCCACGGCCGTGGGCGTGACCGGGGCTTCGGCCTTAGTCAACGACCTCAAGAAAGTGACCACGGCCGACGAGCGCAGGATGTACGTGCTTGGGACATTGGGGGTTTATGCCATCCTCGTGCTTCTCATCAGGCGCCCGGGGATCTGCCTCTATCTCATCGCGACGGTCGTCCTGGGATACCTCGCTTCCCTCGGAATGACCGAGATCGTCTTCAAGGCGCTCCACCCCGGTCCCACCCCCTGGGTCGGACTCGATTGGAAGGTCGGCTTCTTCCTGTTCGTCATTTTGGTGGCGGTGGGGGAGGACTACAACATCTTCCTGATGTCGCGCGTGATTGAAGAGGAGCGCAAACACGGGGTCGTGGAAGGGACACGATTGGCCATCGCGCATACTGGCGGAATCATCAGCTCCTGCGGCTTGATCATGGCCGGCACGTTCGGCTCGATGCTGACCGGCAGTCTCACGGCGCTACGCGAGCTCGGCTTCGCGCTCGGACTCGGTGTTCTGCTCGATACCTTCCTCGTTCGACCTATCCTTGTGCCTGCATTCGTGGTCCTCGTCGATCGCTACCACTTCTCCCGAGGCAAGCGGCTTCGCATGAAGCGGATGGAACCCGAACCCGCGATTCCGCTCAAGGTTGATTACGGCTCGCACACCAACTCCTGAGCCGCTCGAGTCGGCATCGAGCAGAGCCTCCCCAGCGGTTCGGAAACTCGCGGGGTTTGACACAATGAAGACCCATCAGTCCTTCGCGTTGTGGACAGGCCTCTGGCTCGCCATTTTGCCGGTCGTGGCAGTCGGCTCCGGGGATGGTCCCGACCGCGAGCGGGTCGAGGCCGAGGCGAGGAGCCAGGCCGCCGAGGCCGACGCACGCTTCAAAGCCTCCGACTTCGCCGCCGCGCTGCCGCTCTACCAGGCCGAGCGAGCCTCACGGGCCGCGCTCGGAGACCTTCGCTACGAAGCCTACGCGGCGCGAGCAATCGGTTGCTGTCTCGAGCAGCTCGGCGACCTCGAGGCCGCCATCACCTCCTGGAAAGCGGCCGCCGCCCTCGACTCCAAACGAGAAGACCGTGGCTTCGAAGGCTATGACTGGTTCCTGATCGGCAAAGCCGAACTCCATCGCGACCATATCGAGGAGGCCGTCAACGCTCTCGAACGAGGTCTGCCGCTCCTCGGCAAGGCCGTCGATCGCGATCACGAGTGTGACACACGCCTGCTTCTAGCCCTCGCGCGACGCACGCAGGGAGAGCCAGCGCAATGCGAGCGCCACCTGGAGCGGGCGGTGGCCCTCGCGCGAGAACTGAAGGACGGGAAGCGCGAGGCCGACGTCCTGGCCGAGTTCGGCCGCCTGGAGCTGGCACTCGACAGAGCCGAAGTCGCCGCCGAATGGTTAAGCGACGCTCGTGCTCTTTACGATGCACTCACCCTCAAGGCCGAAACCGCCGCGATGGATCGACTCCTGGCGGATGCCCTGCTCGACCTCGACCACCTCGACGCCGCTCAGGCGTTTGCGGAACGCGCCGCGCGGGCCTTCGAGCCGCTCGAGGATTTCGCCTCCATGGCCGACACCTACCAATTTCTCGCCGCGATCCGCGCGGGAGCAGACGATTTCCCGCAAGCCATCACCTGGGCAGAGCGAGCCGTTTCGGCCGCTCGTGCCGACAATGACCCCGAGTTAGAGACCGACGCGCTCGTTTCCCTCGCCCACTACCAGAGCCTGGCCAACGACTGGAACGCCGCGGCGGCGACTCTCGACGATGCCCTGCGCGTCGTCCTCCCGCAGGGAGCTCCAGCCGAGCAAGTCCGGCTCCAAATCCTCGCCGCAGAGGTCGCGCATAAGGCCAAGAAGCAGGCCGAAGCCACCTCGCACCTCCAACAGGCCGAAGCGATCGCCCACCGCGAAGCCAATGAAGCCCTGCTCCGCATGGTCGCCGAAGCAAAACGGCGGACGCGCTGAAAGGCGATCCGGAATCGGAATATTGATACGAGAATACGTTATTTGAACGGCCGGTGAGGAGCCCAGCGACGCCACGGGAATGACGACGTCCCAGGTCCCGCAAAGCATCGCTGCGATCCTCATCGGTCGCCCATCTTACCTGATGTTCACCTGCTCAAACCCTACCCGTCTTGCCACTGAGTCACACCGCTCGCAGACCGGCACCTCCTCAATAGCAGCCAAAGTCCTTGGGCCTTGGAGCGACTGGCTCGCGCCGGTCATTCGATTCTATTGCCAATACCCTCTTCAACTTTCGTCAAATTCGAGCTGGAAAGGAGAGATATTGGGGGTGTGCTTCTTTTTTGCAACACTACCCCCCAATATACCGACTTCGATTGCTGTATCCCCGTTTTTTTCGTCTACTACTCATCTCTGAATGGTAGTAAGGCCATGGCCATACTCAGGCATTGGAAGAACGCCCGGCTGTTCATTGTCAGGAAAGTCATGCCCGGTGTTGCGCAACTCTTGTAGGACAGGCCTTGGCCTGCCGAGGCCATTCGCCAACGTCTCGGCAGGCCAAGGCCTGCCCTACAAGAACGAATCCTTATGCGTAATTCTGAGTGGAGAACGGACTTTCTTTTTCTAGCTCTCAATAAACTCACGATGAAATGCATCGATCGAATCCGGTTTCGCCTAGATGCTCCGGCAACGGTTGGCATTGAGGTGTTGAAATCTCGGTGATCGAGTCTGATGAAGTCGGGCGTCGTCAGCCTGACCGGCAAAGCTTGAGGGTAATCGTTGCCCAAGAGCCAATGAGGTCTCCGTCTGAATCTTGAGGAATGAATCAAGGGCGCTCACACGTCCGGATTCATCCTCGAAACTTATCCTAGGAGTGTTCCGTGTCGATTCGTCTTGTCGCGAATCCGTGTTCATTTTGCGCCTTGAGAGTCGCAGGCCTAAACCTGACCCTCTCGAGGTTTGTCGCTTCGACGCTGGTCCTGGGGGCCTCCTTGCTGTCGGCAGGTAAAACTCAAGCCGAGCCGCTTGGTCCGGCCTCCGACTACAACGTCTTCATCCTGGGTGATGACAACCAGTCGAACACCGACGCGCGAGGACGCGTCGCAGTCGGTGGGACGGCCAACTTCAGCAGCTATAGCGTGGCCGTGGACCTGCCGACCAACACTCCCAACGCATTGGTCGTGGGAGGGGATGTTAACTTCACAAATGGCACGGTGAACGGCCAGCTCCATTACGGCGGGTCGAGCAACGTCTCCAACGCGACCATCACGGGTGGCGCACCGATTCACGACCAACCGATCGACTTCACGGCGGCCGCCAATTCCTTGTCTTCCCTCTCCTCGTCGCTGAGCCAGCTCACGGCGAATGGTACCGTCACCGACAACTACGGGCTGACACTGAAAGGGACCGACGCGAATCTCGACGTGTTCAACCTCACGACAACCCAACTTTCTCAAGCGAATCACTATAACCTGAACATCGTGGTTCCCGTGGGTGCAACGGTCCTCATCAACGTCGATGGCAGCACGGGAGCGAATCTGGGCCTGGAGAGCTTCGCCATGAAGCTCAACGGATCCGACATGTCAAATAGTGACGGCAGTAAGGTGCTGCTCAACCTCTCATCAAACGTCACGTCGCTCAACATGAACAGCCTTGCGTTCTTCGGCAGTATCCTGGCTCCGGAGACTAACATCACGGCCAGCAACGGCAACATCAACGGTACATTGATCGGTGCGAGTCTCAACGGCACCATCGAAGCCCACAATGTTACCTTCACCGGCAACCTTCCCGCCGTCGCAGTTCCCGAACCCTCCTCGGTAGCCCTCCTCGGCCTGAGCGCCCTGGGTTGCGGAGTTCTCATTCGCCGACAAGGGCGACGCGCGGCTTGAATTGGAGAATCTCACGGCAAGAGACGACCGATTCCAGAATCAACCGGGACGGCTTTCTCTTGCCGTTCATCCTGCGGCTCTGAGAAGATCGATCATCGCGCTCCGTTCCGGCAATAACTCGAGCGCACGAACGGGATTGGCGATGACCCAATCCCGTAATTTTGCGCGAAAGGCTCCCGGACTTGCGACGCCTTGGGCGTGAAGCCAATCGGCCATTCCGGCCAGCAGATCTTTTCCAGAGAACCAAAGCAAAACATCCGCAACATTAGCAATGAAAGGGCCGTCGAACCGGGCAGCCAATCGGTCCAACGTGGCTCGTACAGCGTCCGGCTCCGTCGTAGCAACAATGCGCCTTCGGTGGGCCTCGATGCTTTCCAAAGCCCATTGATTAACGTCCAAGGCTTCGAGGCCAGGCGGAAGGTCGATTTCATTCAGCCCATCGGGCCTCGTTTTCAACTCATATTGCGGCGGCAGATCTCGGCGCACGATCCCAATTGTCCATCGGACGGCCTCATAGCTCCGAATGCTTGCTGCGGCTTGTCGAATGGCTTCCTCGACATCCCGTATGTCCGCAGGCAGTGCTTCACTAACAACTGCGGGATCGATCAGATAATTCTCGATTTCGTGTCTGCACCATCGCCAGCCGAGTGGAGTTCCATCGTGCTCGCTGTCAAGCGTTGGCCTTGAAAGATCCCCGGGTGGGTCGTAATCGAAATCGCGGTCACGCAGATACCCGGCAGTAACTTTGTTCTCTCGGCGTTCAGTACCGGCGCGCGGCTTGAGGGAGTTCTTTGAGCCCCCTTGTTGGAGTAGAGGGTCCCCACCAAGAATCGGAGTGAGGATCTGCATTTCGAGGCTACCTTCGACAAACAGCTTGACTATAGGCACCGGTTTCCCCTGTCCAGGCGCACTTCCTGTTCGTTTGGAATCGCAGAGGAAAGAAACTCGGAATGCGTGGTCACGAGGAATTGGCAGTCAGGCCCGATCCGAGGCAAGGCCGCCAGAAGCCTTTGCTGCTCGGGTGGATGAAGGTGTAATTCCAGCTCATCGATCAGCACGACGGAGCGTTTTATGTCGAGACGAACAAACTCGTAAACCAGCGGGAAGACGGCCTGTTCCCCCGATGACATCTCAGCCAGATCGTAGACTCGGCCATCCTCCCCCTCAATCAGAAAATAAAAATCATTCGCACGTGGCGCGGTTATACCACCTCGAGGCATAATTCCGACAAATCGTTTATCCGAAAAGACCTTCTGGAACAACTGTTGCAGCAAGGGAATAAGGTCCTTCCCACGGCGTCCTTGCGTGTTGTGGAATCCCCACCAACCAACGAGATATTCCCGGAGTTGTTCGACCCCGGCGTGCCACCCTTCGCGGCCTTGGTCTTCTCCACGCAAGTCATCCGCCATCAACGACCCTAGATTTCGATATTGATCAAACCAAAATACGTCACCAAGTTTCGCAAAACTATCTTTTAGATCCGGTCGTGTGTCTTTTAAGAATTTGATGTAATAACGACCAAGGAATTGGTTCATTGCCTCAAAACCTTCGACGGCGTAGATACGTCCCTGCTCGAAGCGAAGGGTGACTTCCGTGTGCTGCGACGGCGGCACAATTTTCCATGTCTGCCTGCGTTCCGGAGAAAGAGATTCCTGCCAAGTGAGGAACAGGTCACTTGTCAGGGCCACTTCTTCCGGATCGAACGCAATCGCGAGTTCGACAAGAGTTGGTCCGAGGCTTGAGACTCGCTCCGGCAAGAAGCCATGCCAACGGAAAGACGCCAAATCTCGGGTGCGGCGCGTCGCCATTGAGAGCGTCAATGCGATCGCTTGCAACACACTGGTCTTCCCACTCCCGTTGTCACCTAATAATGCCGTAAGAGATCGCAGAGCGTTCGACGAGGCCTCCGCCGGAAACTCAACGAACTGAACACCCTTGAAATTCCTGATAACTACATGTTTAAGCTTCATCGAGATACCCTTCGCACGTCCCAACGGATGATGGGCGCTCACCAATCAGGCGGCGGCTCCTCTCTTCATTCGCGTCCCCAAATCCTGCTGTGTATAGTGGTTTCTACAGCACTCGGTGCGAAACTAGCCATGGCGTTCACGGAGCGGTCGGCTCAGGATCAGACGTCCCGACCACGTTTAAAACCTCTTGATCCCGAAAAGAACGGAGGCGGATGGAGAACTCTCCTCCCGCCCCCGTTCGTGGTTATCGATTCCTCAAAGCCCGGCCGACCTCAGGAAGAGGAGGTGTCGGAAGGAGGTGTTGTCCCTCCACCGACGCCCGCCAAAGCGGGGGCCTCTCCCTTGGCGGTCGCCTCGAACTTGAGGCGCTTCACCTCGTCGAGTTCTTCCAGGACGACGGTGATCGTGTCCTTGCCCTTGAAGGTGCCGCGGAGAATTTCCTCGGCGAGCGGGTCTTCGATGAAGTTCTCGATCGCCCGGCGGAGCGGCCGTGCTCCGTAGTCGGGGTTGAAGCCTTTGGCGATCAGGAACTCCTTGGCAGGTTCGGTCAGGACCAACTCCATGCCTCGGTCGGAGAGCCGGCTCCGCACCTTCGAGAGTTCGATGTCGACGATCTGCTTGAGGTTCTCTTTGTTGAGCGAGTGGAACACGATCACGTCGTCGAGTCGGTTGAGGAACTCGGGACGGAAGTACTTCTCGATGGCAACCTTGAGCCGTTCCTTCATCGTCTCGTAGGTTGCCGCATCATCGCGACCGCGATCGAAGCCGAAGATATTGCTCGTCGAGGTCGCCTCGGCGCCGGCGTTCGTGGTCATGATGATGATCGTGTTCTTGAAGTCGACGTTGCGGCCAAAGCTGTCGGTCAGCCGGCCTTCTTCCATGATCTGGAGGAGCATGTTGTACACGTCGGGGTGTGCCTTCTCGATTTCGTCGAGCAGGACCACGGCGTAGGGTCGGCGCCGAATCTTCTCGGTGAGCTGTCCCCCTTCCTCGTAGCCGACGTAGCCCGGAGGGGCACCGATCAGCCGCGAGACGTTGTGCTTCTCCATGTATTCCGACATGTCGATCTGGATCAACGCGTCGGAGTCGCCGAACATGAACTCGGCGAGGGCCTTGGCGAGCAGGGTTTTCCCGACGCCGGTGGGGCCCGCGAAGATGAAGCACCCGATCGGCCGCTTCGGATCCTTGAGTCCCGAGCGGCTTCGGCGGACAGCCTGGCTGATCCGCTTGATCGCCTCGGTCTGGGAGATGACCTTCTTCTGGATCTCCTCTTCCATCTTGAGGAGTCGGCCGGTCTCCTCGGCCTCGAGACGGGTGAGCGGAATGCCGGTCATCTTGCTGATGACTTCCGCCACCACTTCCTCGTCGACCGTACCATCAACTTCCTTCGAGCGTTCGCGCCACTCGCGGTTGATGGTCTCTTTTTTCTTCTTGAGCTTGTCGGCCTGGTCGCGAAGTGCCGCGGCCCGCTCGAAATCCTGGTTGGCGACCGCCTCTTCCTTGTCCTGGTTGAGCCGCTCGATTTGGTCATCGAGCTCCTTGAGGTCCGGCGGCCGAGTCATGGCCTTGAGCCGCACGCGGGCACCCGCTTCATCGACGACGTCGATCGCCTTATCGGGCAAGCAACGGCCGGTGATGTACCGGTCCGAAAGCTCGATAGCGGCTTCGAGCGCCTCGTCGGTGATCTGGACGCGGTGGTGCGCCTCGTAACGATCGCGCAGACCGCGGAGGATCTCCAGCGCCTCGGTCTTGCTCGGGGGCTCGACGATGATCGTCTGGAACCGCCGCTCGAGCGCGCCGTCCTTTTCGATGTACTTGCGGTACTCGTCGAGGGTGGTGGCTCCGATGCACTGAACTTCGCCGCGGGCCAAGGCCGGCTTGAGCACGTTGGAGGCGTCGATCGCCCCTTCAGCGCCACCGGCACCGACCAGAGTGTGCAGTTCGTCGATGAAGAGGATCGTGTTTTTGGCGCGTCGAACCTCGTTCATGACGGCCTTGATCCGTTCCTCGAACTGGCCGCGGTACTTGGTACCGGCGACCATCATGGCGAGGTCCAGAACGACGATCCGACGATCACGGAGCAACTCGGGGACGTTGCCGTCGATGATCATCTGGGCGAGGCCTTCGACGATCGCCGTTTTGCCAACCCCGGCTTCGCCGAGAAGCACCGGGTTGTTCTTTTGGCGTCGTGAAAGGATCTGGACGACACGCTCGATTTCATTTTGGCGGCCAATGACCGGGTCCAACTTGCCCTGTCGGGCCAGGTCGGTCAGGTCGCGCCCGAATGAGTCCAAGGCCGGGGTCTTGGACTTACTGCCTTTCGACGCGGCGCCTCGTTCCCCTTCGCCGCCAGCGTCCATCCCGTGACCGAGCAAGTTGAGCACCTCCTCGCGCACTTCGTCCAGCTTCAGGTTCAAGTTCATCAGAACTTGGGCGGCGACGCCCTCCTGCTCACGCAACAGGCCGAGCAGGAGGTGTTCGGTCCCTACGTAGTTGTGATTTAGGTTGCGAGCTTCCTCAATCGCGTACTCGATGACCTTCTTGGCCCGAGGGGTCTGGGGCAATTTGCCCATGGTCACCATATCCGGCCCGGCCTGAACGATCTTCTCAACCTCGTTGCGGATCTTGCGCAGATCCACGTCGAGATTCTTCAGGACGTTCGCGGCAACGCCGCTTCCTTCCTTGATCAGGCCAAGCAGGACGTGTTCCGTGCCGACGTACTCGTGGTTGAAGCGTTGGGCCTCTTGATTGGCCAACTGCATCACCCTACGGGCACGATCGGTGAAGCGTTCATACATGCGGTCGACTCCGACGGTTCCACCGGGCCTTCCCGGTTCAGGGCCTGCTCAAAACGTCCCGAGATAAGAGTACGATCACTACGATCAATAGGTTCCAAACGTTCATCAGACCGAGCGATCTCTCTTCGCCGTCGATCCTAATTTCCTGCAATCTTCCCAACCCCTACGTCAAGTTGACTCCGTTGAGACGCTCTTGAGCGCTTCCGATCTCGCCGCTTAAGACAAATATGCATCTTGCGGCCACTTCACATCCATCCATTCCGTGTTCATCGTCCATTATAGGAATCAAGGCCGCAAACGCCAAAACAACGCAAGCCAGTTCTCATGGGGACAGTGAAGACGGCAATTCTCGAAAAGCTCCGCTGGATCGCCCGGAAATTGGGCGGCCCCTTCAGCCACGGTCTTCCCTGTAACCCGGACCTGGCGATCGTTGACTTCAAGTCGGAACGATCCCCAAACGCGACGGCTTCGACTTCGACCCACGCCGTCGTTGTTTCCCTTCTCTCTTGAAAGCCCTAGAAAAAAGGCCCCCGGTAAGGATTTTTACATCCAAATCGGGTCCGGAAAACCCCTGTTTACCACAAAACCAAGGTCCGTAAGAAGATGGGAACGAGAAAAGTTCGAGAGTTGATCTGGACAAGTTCGCTACGAGACTCGACGGGGGTTTGTTCAGCGAACTCCGCGTCCCAGTTTACAAGAGATGCCGCGATCAAAGTCTTAGAGACGAGAAACAGCAAAAAGGCTCGGAGTGCATCGCCCTCGCAACAGGCGACGATCCGAGCCTTGAACCCAGAAAACCGAAACGTCTCGGTCTCAGGTCGAGAGCCCGTCTTCCATCCTCGCCAAAGCCCTTTGAATCTCCCAGCGCCATTTCGCTCCCCCTTCGAGCTCCAGGCAGAGTCGAAACGCGCGGCGAGCCTGCGCAGGCTGCTCGATGCGGACGTATAAGGTCCCCAATTGCATCAAGGCATCCGCATCCATCTCGTCCATCGACAGGATCCGCTCGAATCGGCGTCGCGCCTCGTGCCATCGACCTTGAAGGTAGGCTTCCGTCCCCTCGCGATAGAGACGATCGATTTCGGCACGATGGCGCTCGGGATGACAAAGCCAAACCCACCAAAGGGTGTAACCGAGACTTGCCACCCAATGACAACCGCAGAGTGTCGCAAAGAGAATATCGCATCCCGGCGCGAAGGACTCGGTCCAGATAAACCGAGCCACCACCGCTAGGTTGAGGATCGACGCGAATGACGCGGCCAGTATTAGCCCAAGAACCTCTTGACCCGACCAGATTTGTGGCAAACCCGGCCAAAGACTCAGGGCCGCGATCCAAAGTCGCCTGGGCACGGTTCGGCTCCTTCCAAAACGATCAGGCGCGGATCCTTTTCCAACATTCGGGATTGTAAACAACCGATTGGGGCAAATCAAGCGGGTGGGGTAGCCTAGCCAAATGTCAAACCGCGCCGGTCTTCACCAGGCAAGTTGGCCACCCTTAATCCCGAGAGAACCGAAGTCCAGCGCAGGGCCAGGGTCCCTACCAGGACTCTTTTCGCAGGTACGTACGTCGATCCCTGAGGGTATTCGATCCCTGAAAAGGGATGGTAAGATGTGCACTCGATCCAAGTTCGAAGAGGAACCCGATCTCGCCCCCCCTTTTCGGCAAGAGCACAGCGAGCGGGTTTTCTGAACATCAGCGCAGGAGGCGTTCCCGAAACCGCTTCCCGACGTCGCGCAACTTTTGGCGTTCGTCGAGCCGGCGCATGGCATTCCCTCCTTGGCGATCGCCGGCCGGCCCCTCGACGGTGATCCTCATCGCGTCGAGTCTGCCGGTGATGTGGAAGACCGACGTTTCCTTCTCGACATTGATGGCAAAATCCTCGAGGAAGTCACGTGCCTTGTTCGAAAGCCGCGCGGCGAGGAGATCGGAACGAAGTTTGTAGTCGAGGTTGCCGTCGAAGTCCGTCCAGCCGGACAGTACAACCGGTACCTTGGCCCCCTCGATGGTCAGGTTGTCGGTGCGAAGCCGCCCCTCGCGGATCACAAAGTCGGAAGTCACCACACCAACCCGATCCTCGCGGGGAAGGTCGATCAGGGCCGCCAAGTCCTCGAGCAGCCGCGACCCGTCCAAGGTGATCGGATCCAGCGTGATCGAGCCCTGACCGATCAAGGAACGTCTTAACATATCTCGCGACGTGCCCGCACCTTGAATGTCTAGCGTGGTCGAGAGTCGCCCTTCCAGCGATTTCGACCTCGGCAGCCCCGAGAGAATCGGGACCAGGTAGATGAGCGAGTTCGTTCCCTCGTCGAGAACGAGATCCTTGACGTGAATTTTGGCGTCGTAGGCGCACTCAGGTTTGGTCCGATCCCACGAGGCGGCGATGTTGAACGTCCCGCCATTGATCGAGCCGTGGAGCTCGGGGATCGCTGTATGCTTGCCATGCCAGGTCGCATGCCCCTGGACACCGGCCATATTGAGCAGCGTGTTCGACGACTGGTCGATGACCGTGACCGTCCCCCCAAGGAGCCTAACCTCGAACGAGGCGGTCTCACACGAGCTCGCTTCGGAAGTCTCTGGTTTGAGCGCGATCGGCCGCAACAGGTCAGCCAGTTCGAGGGTGCCATCCTGGCGTCGTAGAACCCGCAAACTTAGGCCATCGATCGCGATTTCACTCGGTTCGAATTGGCCGGAAATCATCTGCAAGGCGCTGACGTTGATCCGGGCCGAGGCGATCTTGAGCCAAGGATCATGGTTCGAGCCCGGAGCCCCGATCTCGAGTCCCTCGAGATGCACACCCCCCAGGGCACCGACACGCAACTTCGCGAGATGAATTGTGCGGCCCGTGGCGTTCCCAAGCTTGGCAACGACCTTCGTTCGCGCCCATTCCGTGGGCGTGACCGCGAGGATCAGGAGCCAAAAGAGCGACGGAATGAGCAAAACGACCGATGGGATCACCCATCGAAGGCGGAGGCATGGGCGTCTCATGGGCGATCCTTCCTTGATCTCCCGCAAACCAAGGGACGAGACAATCGCATCCCTCTGGTCAACCTCCCCAACCGAGTCCAATTCTCTCGCGATCCTGCGAGCGGACGGGACACGGCCGGACCATACTCCATCCCCAGAAATGCCACAAGCAAAGTTGTTCGTAATTCTCGGAGGCAACTCGCCCCCACGATCGGACCTGCCCATTGAAGCGCGGTGCGGGACCGGTTAGACCAACATCGTTGAGGTCCTACCTACTCTCTCGGACACCGGCTTGATTCCCGGTTCCTCCACCGCTTGGTCGAAGGAGGTGAAGGTGCGCATTCTCGATCTCTCCCGCCGACCGTTCTCGCTGGTCGTTCTCGCTCTGCTGACGCTGCCTCAACCCGTGTTCGCCGATGATCTTCCGATCGTGGAGCAGGTCGAACTGCAACCTCTCCAGGCTCAAGTCCGTCAGGTCGTGGAGGCTTTGGAACACTGGGGGCAGCCGTTGCCGGCTCCTTCGAAAGCACGCCTCGACAACGCAATGGCGATGACCGACGAGCCGGCCGCCGTCCGCGCCATCCAGGCCGCACTCGACGACCTCTGCCTGATCGGTATCACCATCAACCCGGAAAGCCGCGTGAAAGCCATACAAGGCCTGGCCCAGCCGCGTCTCATGGAACACGGTTGGCGGCTCTTCCTGGTGAAAGTGCAGAACGAAGCCGGAGTGACCGCCCCCCTCGAAGTTGAGAGTCCCAATGCGGCGCGTTTATACCGCACCTCCACCGGCAGCCCCGAACCGAAGCAAACGGTTCCTCTGCAAGAAGTAGCCCAGCGTTGGATGGACGTGGCCGTGCTCCGCGACCGGCCGCTTCGCCGCACACTCTCCGGCCTCGGCCTCGAGTACCGTATTCTCCAGGTCTATAGCCGAGATGCCGGCAAACGCGAGGCGAAGATCAGCTTTAACGTCGGTCAAGGGACACAAGACCTCGGCTTCCGCAGCGATGTCGACATCCTCTTTGACTGCGAACCAGCCGTCGCACTGACCTTGGATGTCCGCGACGTCGACGGCAGTCCCGCCATGGCCTCGTTCCTCTTTCGCGATGCCCTGGGTCGGGTCTACCCTTCCCAGACCCGCCGCCTCGCACCCGACTTCTATTTTCATCCCCAGGTCTATCGCCAAACCGGCGAAACCGTACAGATTCCTCCGGGAACCTATTCGGTCGAATTCACGCGAGGCCCCGAGTACGTCACCCAGAAGCGAACGATCACCGTCCCGCCCGGGAAGACCCATCGTGAATCGTTCCAGCTCAAGCGGTGGGCGGACCTGACCAAGATGCACTGGTATTCGGGCGACCACCATGTCCATGCCGCGGGATGCGGACACTACGAGAGCCCGACTGAAGGGGTAAAGCCCGAAGACATGATGAGGCAGATCCTGGGTGAAGACCTTGACGTGGGATGCGTTCTCAGTTGGGGCCCTTGCTGGTACGCCCAAAAGGCTTATTTCAATGGCGGACTGAGCCCGCTTTCCACCTCGGATCACCTGATGCGCTACGACGTTGAAGTCTCGGGCTTCCCGTCCTCGCACACGGGCCACCTTTGCCTGTTGCGTCTCAAAGAAGACGACTACCCCGGCACGACGCGTATCGAAGAATGGCCGAGCTGGGATCTCCCCGTGCTCAAGTGGGGTAAATCTCAAGGGGGTGTGGTCGGATTCTCGCACTCGGGCTGGGGCCTCAAGGTGACGGACACCAAGATCCCGACTTACGAAGTCCCGCCCTTCGACGGCATCGGTGCCAACGAATACATCGTCGACGTCGTGCACGACGTGGTCGACTTCATCTCGACCGTGGACACCCCTGCCCCCTGGGAACTCAACATCTGGTATCACACGTTGAACTGCGGCTTCCGGACCCGGATCAGCGGTGAGACCGACTTCCCTTGCATCTACGGCGAACGCGTCGGACTCGGGCGGGTCTATGTCAAACTCGACGACGACCGGCTTGATTTCGATCGCTGGTGCGAGGGGATCAAGCTCGGCCGGTCCTACGTTTCGGACGGCAAGGCCCACCTCATCGACTTCCGGGTCGATAACATCGGGGTCGGGGAAGCGGGAAGCGAACGGAGACTGGATCGTCCTGGCTCCGTGAAAGTTTCCGCCAAGGTGGCCGCTTATCTTGAGTCCGAGCTTACGCCGGCCCTCGAAGCACTGCGAGCTCGCCCCGTGGAGGCCAAACCCTACTGGGATGTGGAGCGGGCCCGGGTCGGCAAGACGAGGACGGTCCCCGTGGAAGTGATCGTCAACGGCTACCCGGTCGCCCAGAAGTCGATCCCGGCCGACGGCTCGTTTCAAGACGTCACCTTCGACGTTACCGTCGAACGATCGAGTTGGGTCGCGCTTCGGATTTACCCGGCCGCACATACAAACCCGGTCTTCGTCCTGGTCGGAGACAAGCCGATCCGGGCCTCGAAACGGTCGGCCGATTGGTGCTTGAAAGGTGTCGATCAGTGCTGGTCGCAAAAGCAGCGGGCTATCCGCGCTGACGAGCAAGCCGAGGCGAGGCGGGCCTACGATCGTGCCCGCGAGGCTTACCGAAAAATCTTCGAGGAAGCGCACGACGACCGAACCTGAGCGACTCGTAGGACCTCCACCATCGCGTACAACGCGTCGCGCGTTTTCCCCGAGCGCTTTCGAACGGCCTCGGCGTCCGGTACCGTGCGCGATGGTGTGGGGTTGGAAGATCCTTCAATGTCTCCTCGACGGCAACTTTCACAGCACCTACCATGAACTACCGTCGAGTTCCAACCCTTCTTGCTTCGCCCGGGAAGATCGGATTATCTTCATGCGAATCGTTGTTTCACCCGTATCGAAGGGACTCGGCTCGCTGTCCGGGCTCTTCCTTTTCGCTCTTGCCCTGAGTGCCCCAACGTTCGGGGATGAACCACGCAAAGCCGACGTGATCATCCACAACGCCAAAGTGATCACGATCGACGCGAACGACCGTATCACCGAGGCGATCGCGATCGCCGGTGATCGGATCCTCGCTGTCGGCACCAAGGCCGAGATCAACGCGAATGCCGGCCCAAAAACACGCATGATCGACGCAGGGGGCAAAGCCCTGCTGCCCGGGTTATATGATAGTCATGTCCACCCGCTCGGCGCGGCATCGAGTGAGCAGGATCACGCCATCCCCGCGTACCGGTCGCTCGCCGACATCATAGCATACATCGTCGACCGCGCTGCCAAGCAACCGCGGGGATCCTGGATTGTCGTGCGGTATGCGTTCCCGACGAGGCTGGATGAGAGCCGCTTTCCTACCCGAGCTGAACTCGATGCCGTTGCTCCGGACCATCCCGTCTTGCATCAAGCGGGACCGGCCGGCGTGGTCAACTCCAGGGCGCTGGCCGTTTCGGAAATCACGAAGGACACGCCCGACCCTCCCGCCGGCCGAATCGTCAAGGATCCGAAGACGGGTGAACCGACCGGCCTGCTTCGAAACGCCTATTCCGTCCTCAAGGATCTCCCCAAGGATGCTTACGCTGACGACGGTGTTCCGGTAGCCCAGCGAGTGCGCGAACTCTTCCGCCGCTACAATTCACGGGGACTCACCAGCGTGGCCGACCGCTCGGCGAGCCTCGAGGCGCTCCGGACTTATCGCGGCCTCCGCGATCGGGGCGAATTAACCGTTCGGATCAACGCCACTCGCGTCCTGTCTCCCCCCTTTGGTGATCGAGCTGCGATCGCCTCGAAGCTGACCAAGCTTTCCCAAGACGATGATGGCGAGCCCAACGGCCCCACGGGAGTGGGTGATCATTGGGTCCGCATCGGCCCGCTCAAGCTCTTTCTCGACGGCGGCATGCTCAATGGCACGGCGTTCATGCGCGAGCCCTGGGGAGTCGGCCCAACCTACCAGATCACCGAACCGGACTACCGCGGGCTCTTGTTCGTGCCACCGTCGCAACTCGCGACCATCGCCGAAGAGGCCGCACGACGCGGTTGGCAGATGACCGCCCACACGGCCGGTGAAGCCGCGATGGACGAGTTGCTCACCGCCTACCAAAAAGCCGATCACACCGTCGGCATGCGCAACCGCCGCTGGTTGATCACGCATGCGAACTTTATCTCGGCCGAGAATCTGCAACGTTGCGCGGCGCTCGGCGTGGGAGCGGACTTGCAGCCGGCCTGGATCTTCAAAGACACAAGGACGCTCTTGTCCGTGCTCGGTCCCGAGCGCATGGCCTGGTTCCACCCTTACCGCAAGTGGCTCGACGCCGGCCTGACAATCGGCGGGGGTAGCGATCACATGATTCGACTCGACCCTCTTGAAGCCACAAACCCGTGGGACCCTTGGCTCGGAATCTGGGTCGCCGTGACCCGCCAAACCGATCGCGCGGGGGTCCTCAACCCCGATCAAAAGTTGAGCCGTATCGAAGCCTTACATTTTTACACGATGAACAATGCCCGGCTCCACTTCGAAGAGACCGAGAAGGGGTCGATCGAACCGGGCAAACTCGCAGACCTGATCCTCCTCGACCGCGATCCCCTGACCTGTCCCGAGGACGACCTCAAGTCGACCGAAGTCCTTTGGACCATGGTTGGAGGCAAAGTTGTTTATGAAGCACAGTGAGGAGCGGGGTTTTCCTTGAGGTTTTTATGTCAGAACATGACCGGGCTTTATCGTTAGCTTTCGACGACCAAGCGCCCAAGTTCGAGCGGGCCCCCGTCCAAAGCGACCCCGCCGCCCTGGCCCGCTTGGTTCAGGCCGCAGAACTCCCCCCCGATAGTTACATCCTCGATGCCGGCTGTGGTCCTGGGCTGGTGAGCGCAGCGTTTCTCCAGGCTGGCCATCGCGTTCACGGCGTCGACCTTTCCGCGGAAATGGTGAGTCGAGCGCGAACGCGGTGCGAGCCCTACGGTGACCGCGCTCAGTTTGCACAGACGACGGTTTTCGACCCTTCGCTCTGGGGTCCCTTCGACGCGACGATCTCGCGTTACGTACTCCACCACCTCAAAGACCCGGCCGAATTCCTGTTCCGCCAGGTTGAGCTGCTCCGCCCCGGTGGCGTGGTTGTGTTGTGCGATCACACCACCGACCCTGATGATGAACGATCCCGGTACCATCAAGAGCTGGAACGCGCCCGCGATCTTACGCACACCCTCAACCTGACTCCTGGCGCCATCGTCGACCTCTTCGTGGCCGCCGGGTTGTATGAAGTCACGCTCATCGAAGAATTGTTCACACTTGATTTTGACGAATGGTTTGATCGCGGAACCCCTTCCGTTCCCAAGGAAGAGGTTCGCGAGCGATTGCGGAATGGCCCTCGGGCTCGAGGATTTCGCGCCGAGGAGTCATCCGGTGGAACCATCACCATTCATTGCGAGCGCAGTATCGTGCGAGGACGCAAGCCCATCGTGATCTGAGGGTCCTCCAGCGCCCTCACGCGAAGCCGCCTGACAGGAGGTCGCGGCTTCTTAGCCGCGCAAGGTCAAGCCATCAGGGCAGTCTCGGAGCCGCAGCGCCGCAAGAATCGCATCAAAGTAGGCAAGTCCCTACAAGAGACCGAGCGGCGAGTCCCCTACCATTCGACTAGAGCCGATCGCCGGTCGTCGCCGACCGGCTCGACAACACATCCATGGGCACTCGCCACAGGAGACGAAGAGACTATGACCGAACAAGATCCGCCTCAGGTGATCGGCGTCCGCCACGTCGGCCTCGGCGCGCGGGACCCGGGCGCGCTCGCCGAGTTCTACTGCAACGTGCTCGGTCTTCAGGTGGTCGGCGGCAGCGCGGGGGACTCCGCCTTCGGCGCCACCGCATTCCTCACCAGCCACAAGGACGAGGAGTCGCACGACCTGGCGCTCTTCGCCAACCCCGCCTACCGGCACACAGCCTTCAAGGTCCGCTCGCTGGCGGACCTCCGCGCCTTCTACCGGCGGGTCATCGACAAAGGCGTGACGGTCAAGATGGCCTTCAACCACGGCGTATCGCTCGCCTTCTACTTTGAAGATCCGGAAGGGCACGTGGTCGAGGTCTACTGGCCCACGGGAGTCACCTCCCGCCAGCCCTGCGCGGAGCCCCTCGACCTGACGCGTCCGGAAGAAGCGCTCCTGCAGGATGCGGTGGATCTGGCGGCGCGGGCAGGCGCCCCGCCCACGACTGTGGGCGCGGGACCGCGATAGTGGCAGTGGGGGGCTTCGGAGATGAAGGGAAGATCGATTCGGTCGCAATCGTCGAGGCGCACTCATCATCGGGAGTCTGGTTATGCGACGGGATGAGCCAGTCCACGTCGCCATGATGGCGCCTTTGGACTGGTACAAGTCCGTCTCGCCCGAGGCGGCCCCGTCGAGCGACCAAAGGGGGGTGGGTGGGCCTGGAGGCGGCTCGCTGCCGTGCGACTACCACCTGCGGAGCCAGCCAGCCCCGCCTCACCCCCCGCCGGAGCGATCTCATTCGTGCCGGCCGGCATCCCATCCTGAACAGGATGGTGCCACGTCTAGAGCGGATTGCGATGGGATAGCCTACGAAATCCCGGCAGATCTGAGTGAAATCCCTGGGATTTCTGTGTGGGACGCACCATCAACCGATGCCATGTAGATGGCCGCACGGGATAACACTGGCGGTTTGTCCACCAGTGGCGATAGCCTCGGCCCACGGGTGGACAAGCCGCCGAGCGACGGGGTCACTCTCTGGCCTGAGTGTGGGCTATCCAAGCGATAACCGCTCGAGTGCGGTGTTCGCTCGGACAGCACACACGAAAGCCGTTTTGACTTATCTACATAGCATCAGCTTGCCGAAGGGGTTTCGCGGAATCGCATAGATGCAATCGTTTACCCCTGCTTCTGCTTATGGGTAATCGTGCGTCGTTGAAGCTCCTCAGGCGAAACATCCTCGATATGTGTCGCGATCCACCAGCAATTGCCGGACGGATCCCTAACGCCGGCATTGCGGTCACCGTAAAACTGATCCGCCGGCTCCAGCAGTGGCGTCGCACCCGCCTTAAGCGCACGCTGGTAGACGGCGTCGGTATCGGGCACGTAGACGTAGAGGCCACCTGGCATGGGCGGAAAACCACCAGTGGCTCCGCCAATCAGGACCTTCGAGTCTCCGATCCGCACCTCCGCATGTGGAATGCTCCCGTCCGGCAGCTCGATGCGATGGAGGACTTCCGCATCAAAGGCTTCGCTCAAGAAGTCGAGCAGTTCCGCCACCTCCTTCACGAGGAGGTATGGGGTAACCGTGTGAAAGCCATCAGGAATGGGTTTGGCTGACATCGCATGCCCCTTCCTCGCCATGAACCCTGATCAAAAGATTCATCTTACTCCAACGCCAATTCTGCCATTTACCACGCGATCACGGCACTGCAGGTGATGCCGATCGATTGGTTTTCCATTAGGGGGTTGCGATGAGGATCAGAGTACCTGTTCCATCGGCTTCGACTCGTCCAGCAATTTGCGCGAGGTATTCGCAAGGAAGGGAATCGCCCCCTTACCGATTTCGGGCACTTCAAAACCATGGACGATGATGTTCCGAAGGTTCAACAGACCTTCGAGATCGCGGAACTCGCTGTGGGACAAGTCACCTGATGAAATCAACTCGTTGAGCATACTCCTGGGCGATGTGCCGTAACCGGCCTTCTGCCCCATTGCTCGCAACCGATGTCGCATCGCCGACTCGAACGCCCCCCATGCGGTGAGAGCGGCTTGTGGCACGAACCCATCCGCAAAGAGCCGATCCGCGACCCTCAGCTTCGCTTCGATCTGTTCCGCAGACACATCATCGACATTACGCGGCGGCGGCGCGGACGGCGGCGGCCCAAGTACCGTGACGTCATATCGCCAGCCCGGCTGCTTTTCGATAGCATCGGCGTAATTCGCCAGATTTGAATCTCTCTCGAATTCCGAACTGGAACCCTTGGCCGAGACCAGCACGTTGCCATCCAGACGCTTGGCGAGAATTTCCACCTTGAAATTCTTGGCGAACTGTGGCAGGTCGTCAGGGCCGGGGTTGATGGTCACCTGATACCCCTGCTGTCGGTAACGATCGGCCAGTTGAATAAGTCGCTGTTGGGTGTTCATAGCGCTCACGCCGGCAGTGGGTACGGGGTGACCGGGTCTTCAACGCGCACATAAACGAATTGGTTACCTGCCTGCAGTGCATTCACGATGATCTTGGATACCCCGGCTATCGAGAATGGGGCCCCGACTTCCACGTGAATGATCTGGGCCTGTCGGATCTGACGGTCGTTGTCATAAACGAGCTTCTGCATCTCGTCGAAGATAGGCTTGGACATGTTATCAACGTCCACGGAAGGCGTCGCGCCGCCATGAAAATTGATGATCGTCGCCTTCAGGGGAGCTGTCAGCTTTGCATTGGCCCAATTTGCCGTAACCGCGCCAGCGAGCCCAGCCTTCCAGGCGGTCAAGTTAGCTCTCCCCTTGGGGTTGCTCTGCTGATTTGATATCGGCGGCCCCAAAACGACAAATTCCAGATGCGTGGCCATCCGTCAGACACCTCATCAAGGTCGTGGGAACCTCAAATCTTCAGCCTACCAGAATAGACATCGCGCGGCCAGTCATGAGAGTGGCTGACCGAACGCCGAAAATGCGATGAGCAGGAGGCTTGTGGGTGGAGCAGCCCGGTCCTCCATCAGGCCCATGACCTGAAGGCCATAGGTCATAATGCCGTTCCCGCAAGCAAATTGTCGCAGCCCCAGATCCAAGTTTGACACCCGGCGCACCTGCATCCATGAAGGAGAAATGGCCATGGGCGATCTTCCCTATAGATTTATGCGGAGCCAGTCACTCCGGTGCGAAAGCGCTCGGTCTATGAGGATACCGTCGCTTCGCATTATCAAGATTGGCTGCCATTTTAGATTTCAGAACTGTCAAAATGACCGGACATTCGGGGGGGGATCTGTACAACCGCGAGGTTTTTCACAAACTCCCGCAGATTTCACAAACCACTAGACGATAAAGACTTACAGACACAAAAACCTTGCATCGCGATATTTGCTCTCGGGTTAAGGCGAATGTTTCGGGGCGATTTTCTCACATAAGGGTCTACTTCATGGCTCAGTACAATTACAGTCAGTATCTTCAACAGAATAACCATAATACCCCCCGACCAGATCTACACCCCCGGTCATTCGACGCCTTTTTCGGGCATTTATCGTTGCGAGGGCTGCGGACACGAAATCGCTGCAGTTTTTCCGCATCCGCTCCCACCCAGAACCACCATCAGCATAAGGCGACTCAGGGATATATTCGTTGTCGACTGCTTGCTTCCACAAACCAATATTCATGAAATTTGTTAATAAAAACAACCGCTAACATTTAAGTAGAAGACTCCTCTTGGGTGGCAACAGCTTCAAGACATCGCTGCTCTTGCTCATCCAAGTTTCAGAGTATTGTGATCACCTACACAGATCCATCGTCGTAGGACAAGCCAAGAAGAGTTCGTTCGACAAGGAGAACACCTGTGTTGGTACAGTATCTCTTTGATTCCTCAGGGAATTGGATCGCCTTTCGTGTAGGAAACTACATTGGGGACAAAGTCTGCGAATGGATTGGTTGCCATGGGATGACAACGATGTAGTGACTGTCGAAGGAAAATATCTTGGAGCGATTGTCCAGGATAACCGATTATATACTTACCGTCGCCCATACAGGGGCTATCCGGGTTCCCCAGGCAGGGCCAGCGCACACTAACATACTAATACATCGATGACTTCCATGAGGAACTTCTCGCTCCAGCCGCAGCAGCGGCGTTTCATGATCAGGCTGCGTCGGCGGTCGGGGTGCTGCTTGAGAATCGAGAGGGTGAAGCGGTAGAGCCAGTTGA
>Ga0153954_1000098_pt1 | contig 76162 bp, 53 predicted proteins | sample TSFL038MetaG_FD_102277 | JGI IMG/M metagenome (GOLD analysis project Ga0153954, IMG submission 102277) | Attine ant fungus gardens microbial communities from Florida, USA - TSFL038 MetaG | ecosystem: Host-associated > Fungi > Mycelium > Unclassified | place: USA: Florida, Wekiwa Springs State...
CATCCGACAAGTTCCCTTCTTGTCGGGTGGGCATTGCCCACCAGGGATTAAACCCTGGTCGAAGCCACGAGATTGGTGGGCAGTGCCCACCCTACCGGAAAGCAATTTGGTGGACGAACCACTTAGCTGAAGAGATTATTAAAGAAGCTGCTGACCTTGTCCGGGAAGACTTTCAGTTGGTGTTCGATTTTGTTCCCCAGGGTCTGATGGGTCACCTTGGGAACAACCTTGCGCTGACTCCGACGTTGGTGAAGCGTTTGTGTGCGAGCTTGTGCGCGAGCGGTGCGGGCGGCCTGGAGCTGCAACTGCACCTGGGCGGCATGTTGCTGAGCCTTGGTCAAGGTCGCGGGTTTAGCGCTCGGAGGTGGCGTTGTCAGCGTCCCTTGGGGTTTGGCCGTGCCGAGCGTGACCCCGCCGGAAGATGGCGGATACGTTGGAACCGTCGTTGATCCGTCAGCACCCAGGAGGCGGAGGGTTACCGGATTCGAGACCGAGGTGTTGTTGGACTTAATCGGCTCGTTGATCATATCCGGCCCGTCGACCACCATGGCGATGCGACCGCTGTTGTTACCATTGATCGAGACGCCGCTGGGCAATCGACCGGGGAGGTGGAGGGTTTGAACGATCGACTGGCTGGCTCCGGCCGCGAGTCCGTCGATCGTGGTGTTACCGAGGTAAATACCGTGGGCCGTGGTTCCGTCTCCGGTCAGCACGAAACTGACCTGGAAGGGACCTGCGTTGCCCTGGCCGATGTTCTGGACGGAGCCGGTGACCTGAAAATCCTGACCCCAGGGAAGTGCCTGGGTTGGGGCTGTGAGCGTTCCGGCGGCGAGGTCGGCTTGCGGAGGAGCCACGGTGTTCGCGGTCGGGTCGGTGTTGATGGTGACCGAGGTCTCGTCCTTGCCCGCCCCCTGAGATGGTTCGTGCGGGAAGATCGGGTCGACGACGTAGTCGCTGTCCTGGATCATCGACAAGGTGAAGTCTGTATTACCGGCCAGCGTGTTGGGCAGAACCGAGGGCAGCGTGAACGTCTGCACAACGTTGACGGTCTGCCAGGCCGGAATGGTGGGGACGTTGATGTAGCCGATGGTAACGTCGGACCCGGTGCCCGGGGTGGTCCCTGAGGGGGTGAGGATGATCGCCGCTCGGGTCGGCGGAGCGTCGCCGGACGCATTGTTTTGGATCTGGGCGGCGACCGTGACCGGCTGTCCCCAGAGCAGGTTGCTATTCGTCACACCGACCGAGGTACCGATCAGCTCGGAAGGCTGATGAGTGACGACGTTCAACTGGGTCTCGTCGACGCCGTTACCCACGGCGAAGTTGTTCCCCATGTTGCTTTCGGCGACGGTACTGTTGGGGTTGACCCAGGCGGCGATGAAGATCGGACCGCCTTCGAAATTGGCGAGCGGTGTGGCCGGCAACTCGAAGGACTGGTCGTACGAGGCGGTCTGGCCGGGCGCGAGGCCCCCGGGGATCGTGACCTGGCCCAGGGTGACCGACCCCGGACCGATGACCGGGGTCGTGGAGGCGACGATCGCGACCTGAAACGGCTGATCCGCCGTGGCCTGTCCCTGGTTCAGGACCGTGCCCTTCACCTCGATGTGGTCGCCCCAGGAGGCTGTTGGGGAGGTTACGGCGAAAGTATTACCGAGCAAGTCCGGCAACGGGGAGGCCGCCAGCAACTGCCGGTGCTCGAGTGAATCGAATCGGAGAATGATAGGTCCGCGCCCCCAGGCGCGGCGGCGGGCGGCAGCCCGGCGGTCTTGGGACGGCATGTAATCTTCTCCTCCTTGAGAAGCCGGCTCGCGTAAGGATGCTCGCGAGTCGATCGAACGCCAATGGCCCGAGAAATCTTGGGACCCGGCGTGAAGGCGACAGTGAGTCGCGTCTCAACCCTTCCTGGGATTCTGCGCGGAAAGTACCCGTCTTTGCGAATCCAGTCAAGGTTGACCTTTAGCGATTGCGTTGAGTTTCTCGTGTCCCTCCGGCTCCGGATTTTTCTCGGGGAAATGATGCATCGATTGAAGGTGGGCCCCTCGACGCGTGCGGATGGTTTATGATACCTATGGCTCGAAGATAGAGCGGGACTCGCGAGGGGTGCGGCGGGGAGTCGGTGTTGGCGGAAGCACTGGTCGGAAAACTCGGCTATCTGGGGATTGCGCTGGTGCTCATGCTCGGCGGACTGGGGCTGCCGGTCCCCGAGGAGGCGCCGATCATCCTGGCCGCCGTGCTCTCCAAGAACGAGAAGATGTCTTGGCCGATTGCCTTGGCCTCTTGCTTCGCCGGTGTGCTCATCGGCGATTTCATCGTTTATTTTCTGGGGTACTTCTACGGTGAGCGGGTGCTCAGCTTCCCGTTCGCCCGCAAGTTCCTCACCCGCGAGCGCGAGGCGCAGATCAAGGGCTATTTCCACCGGCATGGCTTCAAGATCCTGATCCTGGGCCGTTTCGCGGTCGGTTTTCGGACCGCGGCCTATCTGACCGCCGGGATCCTCAAGCTGCCGCCCCTGAAACTATTCGTGACCGACGTCTTCGCCGCGTCACTCAGCACGTTGCTGATGTTCGGTCTGGGTTACGTCTTCGCGCACCAGATCCAGAGCAGCTTCGATCAGTTGAAGCATTGGCTTACCGCGATCGTCGCCGTCGTGCTGGCATCTTGGCTGCTCTATCGGTACTACCAGGGGCGGCGACGCGCCGGTTTGCCGGTGGGACCCCCGGTCTTGCTGGCCGATGATGCTCCGCTCCCTCCTGGGGCCCACGCTGGCACGAAGGCCGCGCTTCCTGCTCCGTCAGCCCACGATTCCCAGGCTCCCGAGACGAAACCGGAGAACCCCGGGAACAGCGGGTCCGGAATCCAATCGTCGGCCAACTGCGAGAGCAATCTGCTGCTTCCCGAACCCGGGCAACGCCCCGATGGCTCGCCGATCCTCCCCCTTGAGACGCGGACTCCGGGTAGTTTCGAATCCCGCCCCTGATCGATCCTTCGAGGGGGCGGGCCGCTTCCCAAGTCGGCCGTGACCTTTCCGTTAACCGTGGGTTACGTGGACCTCCTCTTAACAAAGTTTAAAGGTATCTGTGGGAGAACGGGGGCGTGCGTGGTCCTACCTCGTGGCCGGCGGGATCCGGGGTGATCGCCATAAAGGAAAGATAGGTCGAAAGTTGCCGCTGATTTTCGTCGGCCTGAAAATCGAGGATTTTCGGACTTGCTGCCTGTCGGGGAGGAGGCAAAGACGGGTTGACCGTTAGGGGGGGGACTGCTACCCTCACGCCGCCTCGAGACGTGACGGTGTCCTCGCGCCGGGGTGATGACAATTCGAGCCGAATTCCCTACGCGTCCGCCAGCGCGTCTGATTCTCCCGAATTGCCGCTGAGTCTTGTTCTCGATGCCTTGAGGCATCGCGGCTGAGCGAATGTGGCAAGTCTGAGGTCAGGCCAATAGGGACGGAGGCTTTTCCCGGGACCGGTCGTCGCACTGTGGCGAAGACTGGCCCCCGCGTCCCGGTCGTGGCGTAGAAGCAGCCACACGGGCCGGCCCGGAGGTGCTCTCCGGTTGGCGAGTTATGGAAGAACTCGCACGAGTTCGGGTTTGCTCGACGAACCCAACGGATCAACCCTGGAAGATCGTTAAGAATGAACAAGCTTATTCGTCCTCTCGCCCTCGCGGCCGGTCTGACCCTGGGCCTGGCCGCTTCGTATGCCCGAGCCGACACGATCCAGTCTCTGAACATCGCCGACTTGTCGGCCTCGCAGTTCAACAGCGACTTCAAGGCGATCGGTGATGCTCCCGCAATTACGTCCCCATTCACCTATGCCGGGTCGAGTGGCCCGTCGGGGACGGTGACGTCGCAGGTGTTTCAGGGTACGGGAGCCGAGGCAGGTCTTTTTGCCTATGCCTTCCAGTACAGCTTGAACAACACGACGTCGAGCGCAGGCCCGGTCGATCTCCGAGCGACGGCGACCCCGTTCAACTCGACCCCGGTCGGCACCGATCTCACCGGCACGGGTACGACGAACTATGTCTACGCCATCTCCGATGGCAAGATTGGCGGCCTCGCTGCTCCTACGGCCGGTTCCGGCCAGGGGATCCTCCAGCCCACATCGGTTCTCTGGTCGCCGAATTCGACGACGGGGTCGCTCTTGACCACCTACTTCGACCCGTCCAACGGGATCGCCTCGCTCAAGGCCGGGGCCACCAGCGCCACCTTCGTGGTGCTCTCGAGCCAGCCGTTCACCAAGGGCAACGTGGCGATCCTGGGTTCGGCCCCGATCGATCCGGGTTCGCAGTTGACCACGACCTACACGACGACTCCCGGCTCGGTCGATCCGATTCCGGTGCCGGAACCGGCCACCGTTCTGGCCTGGACCGGCATGCTCGGAGCCGTGGCTCTCGTCCGTCGAGTCCGCAAGAATCGCCTGGCGGTCGCCTGAGCGGTCCCCGATCGATAGCACTCGATCTCGAGGACGTCCAGACTTCCGAAAGCCCCTCGTCTTGGCGAGGGGCTTTGGCTTGCGCCAAGTTTGGGTTAAAATTTGTCAACGAGCCTCCAGGCTTAACGCCCTGAGGAGGGTTGCTTGAGAACGCCCCTTTTCTTGGATCCGAGTCTTTGCTGATGAGCTTCCCACCGATTGCGCGGGTCCGTCAGACTGCTCTCCAGCCCGAGGTCAAAGACGTTCCCTTGGCGATTGCCGAGGAGATCCGGAAGAGTCGCATCGCCGGTCGGGTTCGCGCCGGGGGTACGATCGCCGTGACGGTCGGCAGCCGGGGGATCGCCGGGATCGACCGGATTGCCCGGAGCGTGGTCGACACGCTCAAGGAGCTGGGTTTCTCACCGTTCGTCGTCGCGGCCATGGGGAGTCACGGTGGCGGCACCCCCGAAGGCCAACGCGCTCTCCTCGCCGAGTTCGGCGTGACCGAGGCCTCGGTCGGCTGCCCGATCAGGTCGGAGATGGATACGGTCGTTCTGGGGACCGACGGGTTCGGGCTGCCGATCCACTTCGACAAGAACGCGTTCGAGGCTGACGGCATCGTCCTCCTGAATCGGATCAAGCCTCATACCTCGTTCACCGGCCGGTATGAGAGCGGTCTGCTCAAGATGCTCACGATCGGGCTTGGCAAACGCCAGGGAGCGTACCACGTCCACAAGCTGGGGCTGCCGGGGCTGAAGCGGATGCTCCCCGAAGTCGGGGCTTTCCTGCTCGAAAAGACGCCGGTATCCCTGGGCATCGCCCTCCTCGAAAACGCCGAGGAAAAGACCGCGCGAGTCGTCGCTGTCGAGCCGGAGGAACTGCTTGAGGTCGAACCCAAACTGCTCGACGAGGCTCGCGACCTGATGGCGCGCCTGCCCTTCGAGCAGATCGACGTCTTGATCGTGGGGGAACTCGGCAAGAACTACAGCGGGACCGGTCTCGATCCCAACGTCATCGGGCGACAGCGAGTCGAGACCATGCCCGACTTGCCGCGCCCCGTCGTGACCCGGCTGGCCGTCCTCGATCTGTCCGTCGAAACCCGAGGCAATGCCCTGGGGATCGGCCTGGCCGACCTGACGACCGAGCGCCTGGTCCAAGGGCTCGACCCGGTGCCGATGCGGGTTAACAGCATGACCAGCAACTTCCTGACGCGAGCGCGGGTGCCCATTGCGCTGGCGACGGACCGCGACGTCTTCACCGCTGCGCTCGACACTTGCTGGCGGCTCGACCGTTCCGAGGCCCGGATGGTCTTGATCCCCAATACTTTGGAATTGACTCATCTGTACGTGACCAAGACGTTGGCCGCCGAGGTCGAAGCGAATTCGAATCTTCAGTTCGAGACCGAGTTCGCTCCCCTGCCCTTTGACGAGCAAGGCAACCTTCAGCAGGAATCACTCTTTCCCGAGAGTGTTCGAGGTCGTCGAGCTGCGTCGAGGAACGGCCACGCGGGTCCCCAGCATTGAGGCTTCGCGACGAAGTCCGCCCCATGCTGCTGCACGAACGGAATCTCAAGTCACCACCGTCGAGCACCCTGGAGGTATCGCTCTCGTCCGAACCCGGGGCGGAAGTGAGGTGAATCCATGATCCAGGGCGTCGTTTTCGACCTCGACGGCTTGATGTTCGACACCGAGGATTTATTCCACCGTGTGCTTGTCGAGATGCTCGCTGCACGCGGCAAGCCCTACACTGAGGAGATCGGCCGGGCGATGATCGGTCGCCGCGCCGAGGAGGCCGCTCTCGACTTCAAGCGGCTCTCGGGGCTGGACGAGCCGATCGAAGAGCTGATGGCCGAGGCTCGATCCCGATTTTACGCCGAGATGGACACGGCGGTGCATCCCACCCCCGGCCTTTTTTCACTGTTGGATCATCTCGAGGCCTGTAAAATCCCGCGCGGGGTGGCGACGTCATCGCGCCGCTCGTATGCCGAGCTGCTGTTGAAACGCCATGGTCTGTTCGACCACTTCGGGTTTCTGCTCAGTGCCGAAGATGTCAGCCGAGGCAAGCCCGACCCCCAGATCTATCAAAAAGCCGTCGAGTGCTTCGGGCTACCGGCCAGTTCGGTCCTCGCTCTCGAAGACAGCGCCGCGGGCGTGGCGTCCGCCAAAGGGGCGGGAACCTTCTGCGTCGGTGTCCCGCACGACCATAGCCCGGCCGAGGGATTAAGGGGCGCGGACCTGATCGTCCCGAGGCTCGACGACTCTCGCTTACTCGCGATCCTGGAACCGAGACACGATCATGACTGATTCCGGCGCGAACGATCGTCAGATCTTTCCGTATATTGTTCCGATGCTTGGCTTCATCGCACTCACCGCGCTGGAGGGGGCATTGCCGCGCGGCGGAGGGGCTTCAGGAACGTCGTGGTATCCTTGGATTTATGCGGCCAAGGTCGCGATCGTGACCGGCTTGGCCTGGGCATGCCGCTCGACCTGGCGCGATCTTTCGCCTCGGCCGAGCCTCGCCAGCCTGGGCCTCGCCACGCTCCTGGGGCTGGTGATCACCGCCCTCTGGGTTGGCCTCAATGGTCTCTATCCCGACCTACCGTTTCTGGGCAAGCGCACCGCCTTCGATCCCAAGGTGCTCGCTCCCACGGGGCGTTGGGTATTCCTTGTCGTGCGGATGCTCGGCTTGGTCCTGCTCGTTCCCTTGATCGAAGAAATCTTCTGGCGCTCGTTCTTGCTGCGCTGGTTGATCGACCCCGATTTCACCAAGATCCCGATCGGCAAGGTGACTCTGATGGCCGCAGTCATCACGTCGGTCTGCTTCGCCTTGGCCCACCCGGAATGGCTCCCCGCCCTGATCACCGGTTTCGCCTGGGTCTGGCTCATCTGGTGGACCAAGAGCCTCTCTGCCTGTGTGATCAGCCACGTCGTCGCCAACCTGGCGCTGGGGATCTACGTCATCACCACCGGAAATTGGAAGTTCTGGTGAATCCCCTCGGTGGGCATCGCCCACCCTGTTTTCAAATCATCAAGTCGTTAGACTTGTGAGTGATGCTTTTCCTGTAAGCGTTTAATTTTGGTCGTTGTGGATGCCAGGTCGGACTTCTCGGCTCGCGCCGGTATGCGGTCCCTTCCAGAGGAGGTCAGCTTCCGGGATGGGCCGTGGCATCGTGATCCGATCGGAGCTTTCCGTGAGGCGGTCTCTCAACGCGAGCAACGGACGCTCCACGAACCGCCACGAGAATGCGGCGAGCGCGAAGCAGCAGGCGACGCGGAAGCCGTCGTATAAGGAAGACCCCCGCAGCCCGAGCTGTTGGCGAAGCTTGATCGTCAGGACGAACAAGAAGGGGTGATAGAGGTAGAGCCCATAACTGATCTGGCCGATGTACGCCAGTCGACGGTTGCGCAGTGGTCGCAGGTACGGTCGTCCCGCCGAGCAGACGATGAAACCGACGACGCAGAAGTAGATCAACGCCATCCGTGCGAGCGTAAGTGCGAAGTAAGTTGTCAGCCACTCGAGACGGGGCCAGATCGCCTGGAGCGTCCTGGTGACGGGGACTTCGCCAAAGAGGAATTGCACCACGAACGGCGTCAGGGTCACGACGGTACCGAGGCTGGCGAACGCGATCTGGAAGGTCTTTCGGTTGCGTTCGAGCCGCTCTGTATCCGCAAGCAAGGCCGCTAGGAAGCTGCCCAGGACGAGTCCGTCGGTTCGGGCCAGGAGCAGGTTTCTCGGGACCCCCGAGAGCCGCAGGATCACCGAGGTGAGGAACAAGGGGATCGCCACGCGAAGCACCCCTTTGCGACCGATCAGGCAGACCAGGAGCGGCCAGACGATGTAGAACTGCTCTTCGATCGCCAGGGTCCAGGTGTGGTCGAACAGCCGGCTGAAACCGGGCGAGGTCCCTCCCCAGTAGTCCGGGACGAACTGGGTGTACGTCACATAAAGGGGCCACCCCGCCGTGGGCATTCCGCGCCCGAACACCGCGTTGACCGTCAGGAAGATCACCAGGGTGAGATAATAGATCGGCCAGATCCGAAACGCTCGCCGGGTGTAGAAGGTCTTGAGCTCGCGGAACGACCGATCCCCCTTGAGAAGAATCGACGTGATGAGGTAGCCGGAAAGCACGAAGAAGAGGTCGACCGCCGTCCCCAAGGTGGGATACTTCTTCATGAACCGCAGGTGGAACATCAAAATGGCCACCGACGCGATCCCTCGGATGGCATCCAGCTCGATCACTCGGCGCATCGCTTGATCCTCCGCTCCGCGCTGACCATCCGGTTCAACTTCCTGTTGTTTCGGATGGAAGGCTTCCAAGGCCGGCATATTTCGCAGAAATGGCTTATCCCTGCAAGGCAAGCATGGCGACCACGGCTCGTCGAAGCTCCGTCCCGAGGATCCGGGCAGGATGGGCACGAGCTTGTCCGCGAGTGACTCTGGGGTTATGGTGACCCCGGTTTCGTCGTAACTCCTGGGTGTCCCTTCTCGAGGAACGATCGCGATGACCGAACCTGTCCCGCCTGCTGAGCGCCTCGACTCCTTGAGCTACTCCCTGACGCGGTATCGCGAGTCCACGCCGAAGCTGGGCGTTCGCGCCGAGACGTTGGAACAACTCGCGGAGTGGAAGAAGACCGCGCGAGCGAAACTCGCCGAGTTGGTCGGGCCGCTTCCCACCGAGAAGGTCCCGCTCGAACCCAAATTTGGTTCGACGATCCAGCGACCTGGATATCGTCGGCGTTCCGTGACGTTTGCAACTCGGCCGGGGATGTCGGCGTTCGCCTACGTGCTCATTCCTGATCATGTGAAAACCCCCGCGCCGGCGATTCTCTGCGTGCCGGGTCACGGGCGAGGCGTGGACGACATCGTCGGGATCGAGGAGGACGGCAAGGAACGCGACCACCTCGACGGTTACCAGCACGACTTCGCAGTCCAGTGCGCACAGAACGGATACGTGACGCTGGCGATCGAGCCGATCGGCTTCGGCCATCGTCGAGACTCCGGGGCACGTGAGAAAGGTGCGGGGACGAGCAGTTGCCAGCCCGCCGCCGGTGCGGCCCTCATGCTGGGCGAGACGATGGCCGGGTGGCGGACCTGGGACGCGATCCGAGCCATTGACTTGCTCGAAACCCTCCCTGAAGTCGACCCCAAACGAATCGGAATGATGGGGATCTCGGGCGGCGGCACCGTCACCTTCTACACCGCCGCACTCGACGACCGAGTCAAGGCCGCCGTACTGTCAGGATCGTTCTGCACGTTCAAGGACTCGATCTTCAGCATCGGCCACTGCATGGACAACTACGTCCCCGGAATTCTCCGCTGGTTCGAAGCGGCCGACATCACCGGCCTGATCGCCCCTCGTTTCCTCTTTTGCGAGTCCGGCACCGAGGACCGAATCTTCCCGCAACCCGGCGTCGAAGCCGCCCTCCGGGACGCCGAACGCATCTACCGCCTCGCCGGCGCCGAGGACCACATCGATCACGCCTTCTTCGACGCCGGCCACTCCTTCAACGGCATCGCCGCGTTCAAGAGGCTCGACGTATGGTTGGGATGACCAGTAAAGACGAGTTAAACTTTGAATGTGTTTCTTCGTAGGGTGGGCATCGCCCACCGATTGCGGCTTGTGCTGCAATGTCATTCGCCTGGTGGACGGTGCCCACTCTACGAGGATGTATCGCTTGCAATGGTATTTTATTGTGCAAAAGCATCTTGACTGAGGGATGACTGCTTGATCGATACAGGCAACGATTCACCGGCCGGAGTGAGGATCTTGGAGTAGACCGTACCGTCAATCGTTGCGGAAATGAACCGAACCGAGGCGTCGCAGAAGACGAAATTACTACCGGATCGTCGCCGTGAAGAGAGGTGTGAGCTGTTGGCAAATGGGAAGGATCCCTCCACGGTCAACGATTGCCCAAAGCTAATATTCTCATGAGTTCCCGGAAGGTTCGCGCGAATCCATCCAGCACCATCTTTCCCGTTGGGCTGGACCGCCAATTGTCCGCCGAGGCAATCGGTAGCCGATCGGCTCGACTGACAGACGTTGTCCGAGCCCAGAAACATCGCGAAGTTTGGCAGTGGGCAGGCCCAGTTCGTGGGCCATTTCCCGGAATACGGACTCTCTCCCGCGGTGTAACCCACCAAGGTGTTTTCCGCGGCGAGCAGGGTGTTTGCCGCGCCGTCGGTGATGTCTTTCGACGTGGTTTGGATGTCCCAAGGCTGGTCGCCGGACTGACTGCCCAGGAACATGACGCCGAGTTTCTTACCGATGGCCTGGTTCTCTTTCCAATCGCTTCCTGGAGGTGACCAGCGCAGCGGTTCCCCATTTTGGGAGCGTCCATCGGCCGAACTTCCGGTCCAAGAAATGGGGATAGCGGGCCAGCGTGTGAATCCGCCGTTCACGACGTAGCTCAGGTTCCCCTGGTTGGGCTGTGCTGTGTGATCCTCTGGGCAATGGAGAATTCCGATTGCCGTGTTGGAGATTTGCGCGTTGCTCGGAGTATTCGGAGCGGCCACCGTTGACAAATAGTCGAGCTGAAAATTCCAGGTATTGTACATTTCTTGATCGTCGAAGTAAGGTAGCAGCTCGACAACCCAGTTTCCCAAGAGGACGTTGGAATTAGGGCCGAATTCCTCAGGATGGGTGAGAACTCGATCAATGTTAGATCGGGTGGGGTCTCCCTGATGAAGCTGCGGGTCATCATAGATGGTGCCCGCATTGGGGAATGCATTTTTTATATTGAGCCTCATCTGCATCCCGAGGCCGATTTGGCGCATGTTGTTTTGACATTGTACAAAACGAGCACGACTACCACAGCAGGTATACTTTGCCGGCATCAAGAGAACGAACATCACCCCGATGACGAGGATCGCCATCATTAGATCTCGTAGCTTGAAAGCATAGCGTCGGTCGGAACTCATCGGCCTGTGGCTCCCCAAAAATCGGTTCTGGTCTGTGGCCGTTTGCTCGACTCGATTCACACGGGAAGCTGATGAGGAATACGTGAGAGCTGCAAGGCATTGTCCCCGTTCGCGGGAGGTGATACGCGTCGGTTCGTTGTTCGTATCCCAATCTTCTGGCAGTAGCAGAGGCTATTTGAGCGAGCTGGGCCGTCGGTTCCCGCCCAGTGTGATGGGTAGGGCGTCAAAGGAGCCGAGGACGAACTCGCGCACGCGTTGCATGAATCGGTCGCAGAGGATGGAGTCGGAACCTCCTCGGATCGTGGTTGTTGACGAAAGGAGTATGATCCCTCGACGGTTCGATTTTGAGCGGAGTCGATCGTTTTGAAAAGTGCTGATCTGATTGGCCGCGGGCCAGATCGGGTTGTTCTGGAATCTCGAGCCTAATGCGAACGGGCCTTCGAGGCAAGGCGCATCGGAGCCGTCCGTGCCGGCAATTTCGTTCGGAAGCCAGGACTGTCGTGAAGTTTGTCAGGAGTCGCCGCTCATTCGTCGGCGATGCGCGGAGAGGTTGCTTTGTTCGAATGGCTAAGAGGTCTGTTCTCGTTGAGCATCGAATGTGCTGTACTTGCTTCGTCGAACAGGCCACTCGTTTGGGTTCGCGAGAAACCAGGGTTGATTTCCGGTCAGGCGGGTAACGTCTCTGGCTGACCAAACGCTTCTCCCCTTCGCAAGGAGGCTTTGCTATGCGGGATTCCGTGCCGCCCTCCTCGTTCCTGGCCTTGCAGAACATGATTCTGGGTAAGTGGGTGTCCCAGGCGGTGAGCGTCGCCGCGAAGCTGGGGATCGCCGACTCGCTGAAGGAAGGGCCCCGGTCTTGCGACGAACTCGCCCGGATGAATCAGGTTGATTCTCCCTCGCTTTATCGCCTGCTCCGTGCTCTGGCCAGCATGGGGGTGTTCACCGAGGTGGCCGATGGCAGGTTCGCCCTGACGCCGGTCGCGGAGTTTCTCCGGTCTGACGTCCAGGGTTCGCTGCGGGCGGTGGCGATGATGTCGGGCGAAGACTGGACCTGGCGGCCTTGGGGGGATCTCTACGGCTCCGTGAAGACCGGCGAGCGGGCTTTTGACCAAATCTTCGGAATGCCTCCGTTTGACTATCTCGCCGAAAATCCTGGTGCTGCTTTCATCTTCGATCAGTCCATGACCGGCTGGTCGATGCAGAACTCGCTGGCGGTCGCGGCTGCATACGACTTCTCGGGTATCGGTACGCTGATGGATGTGGGGGGCGGCCACGGGTATCTGCTTGCCACGATCCTCAAGGCCAATCCGTCGCAGCAAGGCATCCTCTTCGAGACTCCGGAGGTGGCCGAGGGAGCCCAGGACCGATTCGACTCCGAGGGGCTGTCCGACCGCTGTCGGGTCGTCGCTGGGAATTTCCTGGACGCGATCCCGGAAAAAGCGGACGCCTGCATTCTCAAGAGTGTCATTCACGACTGGGATGATCCACAGGCCACGTCCATCTTGCAGAACTGCCGCCAGGCCGTCGGTCCCGGCGGCCGCGTTCTTCTGGCGGAGATGGTGATCCCGCCCGGCAACGATCCCCACTTTGGCAAACTGCTCGACCTGGAGATGCTTGTCCTCGCAGGCGGTCGCGAACGCACCGAGGCCCAGTTCCGCGACCTCCTCGCCGGGGCGGGGTTGCGGCTGACCAGGATCGTCCCCACGGCCTCGCCAACCTGCGTGATCGAGGGGGTGGCCGAGCAGGATTAATTAAAAAGCGATCGAATGTTTACTCGAAGCGGCGAACGCGATGGCTCGCTTGGCCGCATCAGACGGGGTGCTTGTGAGGTGATATTCGTTATAAAGAAATCAAAGATTCCGAAAATGAGGTGTGTGCCAGGTCGTAGCGAAGCCCCACAAACATCTACGGCCGCGATCGGAAGTGTATGGACTCCTGGAGTTAACTTGAGTATTTTGATCGATGAAGTCAATATTTGGGGTAAGTCGAAGATGCTCACGCATCAAGCCGAGTCGAGGGTGAGAATTCGCATGGAATCTTCGCGATCAGGTCGATGGGGCCGCGTGTGGCTTTGGGGACTGGTGATCGGGCTGGGAGGTTTGACCTCGGCCGATGCGGCGACGAAACCGAACGTGCTGATCCTCGTGGCCGATGACATGGGGTTTGGGGACGTTGGTTTTCAGGGGGGGCGGGACATCCCGACGCCTCACATCGATTCGTTGGCGCGGAATGGAGTCCGCTGCACCAACGGTTATGTCTCGGGACCCTATTGCAGCCCGACCCGGGCCGGCTTGTTGACGGGGCGATACCAGCAGCGGTTCGGTCACGAATTCAACCCGGGTGACAGTCGAGAGACGGGCAAGCTCGGCTTGCCTACTACCGAAACGACCTCGGCCGACCGTTTCAAGGCGGCTGGTTATGTGACCGGGCTGGTGGGCAAGTGGCATCTGGGAGTGGCTCCGGAATTTCAGCCTCAGCGCCGGGGGTTCGACGAGTATTTCGGGTTCCTGGGCGGAGCGCATCCGTATGTTCCGGGAAAAGGTGCGCCGATCTATCGAGGGACGGAAGTCGTGGAGGAGAAGGCGTATCTTACCGATGCCTTTGCTCGCGAAGCTGCTTCGTTCGTCGAGCGGCACAAGTCGGAGCCGTTCTTCTTGTACCTGGCGTTTAATGCCGTGCATACGCCGATGGACGCCACGGATGAGAGGCTCGCGCGGTTTGCGTCGATCCAGGATCCCCAGCGCCGAACCTATGCGGCCATGCTGTCCGCAATGGACGAAGGAATCGGCAAGGTCCTTGACGCTCTGCGGGCCTCGGGGCAAGAAGAGAACACGTTGATCTTCTTCTTCAGCGACAACGGCGGGCCGACCCTGCTGGGGACGACCATCAACGCCTCTCGCAACGAACCGCTCCGAGGATCGAAGCGAACGACCCTCGAGGGGGGCGTTCACGTGCCCTTCGTGGTGCAGTGGAAAGGGAAGCTGCCGGCAGGGAAGGCGTACGATAAGCCGGTGATTCAACTCGACATTCTCCCCACCGCCTTGGCGGCCGCCGGGGTGGAAGCGAAGGCCGAGTGGCGTCTCGATGGGGTGAATCTCTTGCCCTATTTGGCGGGGACAGCCACCGGAGCGCCGCACGAATCGCTCTTCTGGCGCCTCGGCGATCAGCAGGCGATCCGACGAGGGGACTGGAAACTCGTACGCTACGACCAAGCCGTAGATACGCCCGGAGTGACCTCGCGGCCCCAGAATATGAAGGTGACGCCGGACCGGCTCTACAACCTGGCGGAAGACATCGGTGAGAAGAACGACCTCGCCAACAGTCATCCTGACAAGGTCGAGGAACTCCGCAAGGTCTGGCAAGCCTGGAATGCCGAGCTGGTCGAGCCGCTCTGGGGAGTGGGCGGAGCCCGAAAATCGTCGATTCCCTGAGGTAAACTCGCGGCGGGTGGCCGGGGAGGAGCGCTGCGACGCCCGGGGATAGGCCTGGGCTTATCCCCGGGGCCTCGAAGACTCGTCTTCGGTCACCTAGGCGATGCATGCTCATGTCTGTGCTTGTTTTTAGGGTGGTCTCGTGTCCGCGTGACTCGGGCGGCACGAGGCGCTCTGCTATAGCGAGTCGAATCGGTCCACCGATTCCTCCGACTCCTGGTGCCGCGTTTCGGCCTCGTTCATGGTGGACGTCCACCGGCAGACGTGGAACGCTCCCACGACGGTCTGCACGAATTCCACCCGCTGCTGACTGCTCCGACGACCTCCTTGCGATCGCGGAAGGAGATTCCCAGGCTGAAGCGGTCGGCGACGGTACTCAGGATGTCCGCCACTCGTGCCGGAGAGGGCGGAGAAGAAGGTACGTTACTCCGTCGGCTCGTCGACCAGGAGCCGGCCGCGGGAACAGTGAGTCGGCTCTTGCATCGCTGTCCGGCCTCCCTGACGATAGGGCGAGCCCAGCGTTTCAGGAGATAACCGCGCGTGATGACTCCAGATGACCCGTCCCCACCGATCGGCCCAGTGGGGGCGAGCCCGTTTTTGCCCTTGCTTCTGTTGCTTTTCGTCGGCAGTGGCTGTGCGGCGCTGATTTACGAAGTTGTGTGGCTCCAACTTCTGCAACTGGTGATCGGTTCGACCGCCGTTTCTCTCGGCGTGTTGCTGGGAACATTCATGGGCGGTATGTGCTTGGGGAGTTTACTGCTGCCGCGCCTCGTCTCGGTCCGTCGGCATCCCCTGCGGGCCTACGCCTTGCTCGAGTTGGGCATTGGCGCCGTCGGACTCGCGGTACAGTTCATCATGCCATACGTTGAACAGATGTATGTGCTTTACGCCGGGCACGGACTGCCGGACATCCTGCTACGTGGGTTCGTGGCCGGGTTATGTCTGCTACCGCCCACGTTGCTGATGGGGGCGACGCTGCCGGCGATCTCGCGCTGGGTTGAGACGGACGCTGATGGGGTCTCATGGCTGGGCTTCTTCTACGGTGGCAATATCGCCGGGGCCGTGTTCGGCTGCCTGCTGGCCGGCTTCTATCTACTGCGCGTCCACGACACGGCCACGGCCACCTACGTCGCCTTCGCCATCAATATGACCGTGGCCGCGATGGCGCTGGGCCTCGGGGCCGCCCCGCCTCGGTACGAGGCGACGGCCGAACCTGCGTCGACGGGGAGCAGTGAGCGAGCGGCCTTTGCCTGGACGGTGTATGTGGCGATCGCCCTCTCCGGGATGTCGGCGCTCGGCGCCGAGGTTATCTGGACCCGCCTCCTTTCGCTGATGCTCGGCGGCACGGTGTACACCTTCTCCTTGATCCTGGCCGTGTTCCTGATCGGTCTGGGGATCGGCAGCAGCCTCGGGGCATTGCTGGCACGGCGTGCCGCGTCGGCGCGGCTGACGTTGGGCATCTGCCAGCTCCTCCTCACGGCGGCCATCGCCTGGACCGCGGTCATGATCTCGGAATCGCTCCCCTACTGGCCAATCCTCCCCGAACTATCGCCGAGTCCCTGGTACGGCTTTCAACTCGACCTCGTGCGCTGTCTCTGGGCTGTGCTGCCTCCGGCGTGTCTGTGGGGAGCGAGCTTCCCGCTGGCGCTTGCGGCGGTCGCCGCCCGCGGCCAAGATCCTGGACGGCTGGTCGGAGGGGTCTATGCAGCCAACACCATCGGTGGCATCGCTGGCGCCTTGGTGTTCAGCCTGCTGTTGGTCTCCGCCATCGGCACGGCCGGCGCTGAGCGGGCTCTGATCGGCCTGGCCGCGGTGGCCGCGCTGGCGGCCCTGATCCCTTTGCTCCGGTCGGCACCCGCAACGGTACGCCTGGGTGGCGCGGTGATGCTGTTGGCCGCGATGGGAGCAGCCGGCTGGTTCGCCTGGAGAGTGACCCCCGTGCCTTGGACTCTCGTGGCATTCGGCCGACAGATGGTAAACCTGCTTCCGCAGTCGGCTCCCGACATCGTCAAGCAAGTCCCCACCGGACCCGGCGATCCGGACGTCTTCTGCACCTACGTAGCCGAGGGGACGAACATCTCGGTCGCCGTGACCACGACCAGGGAAGGTGTACAGAGCTTCCACGGCGCCGGCAAGGTCCAGGCGTCGACCCTACCCGCCGACATGCGGTTGCAGCGCATGCTGGGGCACATTCCGGCGCTGGTGCATAAGAAGCCGAAATCCGTGCTCGTCGTGGCCTGCGGCACGGGGGTCACCGCCGGTACTTTCGTCCTCCACCCCGACGTCGAGCGTGTTGTCATCTGCGACATCGAGCCTCTGGTGCCGACCATCGTGGCTCCGATGTTCGGCGAGGAGAATTACCATGTGGTCGACGGGATCGCCCGCGAGAACCCCCACACGGTTAACGGCAAGCGAGTCGAGGTGGTCTACGACGACGGCCGGCACTTCCTCAGCACGACCAAGGAGAAGTTCGATATCATCACGTCCGACCCGGTCGATCCGTGGGTCAAGGGCTGTGCCGCGCTGAGTACGTTGGAATACTACCGGATGTGCCGCGACCACCTGAATCCGGGCGGGAGCGTGAGCCTCTGGATCCCTCTCTACGAGACCAGCCTCGAGACGACCAAGAGCGTGCTCGCCACCTTCTTCCAGATCTTCCCCCACGGCATCCTTTGGAGCAACCCGCGCGAGGGCATCGGCTACGACACCGTCTTGTACAGCCAGGTCGAGCCAACCGTGATCGACGTCGACGACCTGCAACGGCGGCTCGACCGTCCGGACCATCAACTGGTGAAGCAATCACTGCGCGATGTGGGCTTCGGGGATCGGCTCGACCTCGCCGTGGAGGAAGGGGTCGACCTGCTCGCCACCTACGCCGGGCAGGCATCCTTGCTCAAGGAGTGGTCCCGGGGCGCTCAGCTCAATACCGACCGCAACCTGCGGCTCCAATACCTCGCCGGTCTGTGGTTGAACTCCAATGTGGGTGGGAATACCCTGGCCAGCATCCGTGCGTATTACCGCTTTCCCGACCAGACATTCGTCGGCTCCCCTGAGCGGATCGGCGTTCTGAAGCAGATCCCGAATCTGCCGTATCGATGGCACTGAGTGGAGCGTCCGGCAAGTCCCTTTCCCTTGTGTGAGCAACCCCATCCAAAGATGTTTTCTCGTAGGGCAGGCCTTGGCTTGCCTGGGTTGTTCGCGAGAACCTCGGCAGGCCAAGGCCTGCCCTACAAAAAAAACTTGCCGGATGAATCACTAAGAGGCTGCCCGGAAAGGAAATTTTGATGTGGGAATGCGTAATTTGGGTGGCCGGGAACGAGTCTTCGAGGCCCTGGGGATCAGCCTAGGCCTGTCCCCGGGGCGTCGCTGCGCTCCTCCACGGCCACCCATCTTTTCTCATCTCACGCGGCTAAACCCTATCCGGATGGCCTCTCATGTCGAATCTCTGGTCGCGGCAGACTTCGTGCCTGCCCGCACGGCGATGTTTGGCGCAGGTGGCGGGCGGTCAAGATGAGATCGTGCTTGAAATCGATAAGGGAGACCGTAGCCTACGATCTGAGCTGAAACCGAGGACGTTCCAGGATCGCCCGATTCTGGTTGGATTTATCGTCAAAGTTGATGAGCAATTGGGGGTTTTAAGTGTTAGTACAGGGAATTGAGAACGTGATAAATTTGCCTCTGGTTCGCCGTGTGCTCGATGATGGGCCTCATCGCGAGCGGATCGATGGCCAGAGCATGCCGACGTTTGACTACTCGTTTGACTACTCATATAAGCAGAGTCTAATTTGACTAGACGAATGATTTCTGAAAGCAAGAGTTGGCTGGTCGCAAGCGGGCGTTGGCGAACACGACACCGGAAGATCCCTGGAAAGATGTTGGCAAAGATGAATACGACAAGGCTGATAGGTTGGCTGTTCGTCGGGTTGGCCTGGATGGTTCCGGCCGTTCGGGGAGAGTCGATCGCCGTCGGGGTTGCCAGGATTGATATCACCCCCGAGGGGCCGATCCGTCTCAATGGTTTTCTTGCGCGTGACTCCGAGTCGCGAGGGGTGCAGCAACGAATCTGGGCGAAGGCCCTGGCGATGGGGTCGGATGAGCAGGGCGTTTCGCTGCTCGTCACCGTCGACATCCTTGGCGTGCCCGACGCGATCACCGGGGAACTTGCCGAGAGGCTGAAGCGCCGAGCCGGGCTCGTGCGCGAGCGTCTCGCCGTGAGTTCCTCACACACGCATACCGCCCCTTGCCTGAATGGCGTCACTCCCAACATCTTCGGTAAGCCGATCCCTGCCGCACAACGCGAGCGGATTGACGCTTACACCCGGGGGTTGATCGACAAGCTTGAGCAGGTCAGCCTCGATGCTCTACGTGACCGCCGCCCGGCGACGCTCGGCTGGACCCGAGGCCAGGTCGACTTCGCCCGTAATCGCCGAGCGCAAGGGGGGCCGGTTGACCACGGCCTGCCGATGCTCCGCGCCCTCGACTCTGACGGGCGGATCCGTGCCATCGTCGTGGGCTACGCCTGTCACTGCACGACACTCGACCCCAAGGACAACCTCATCAGCGGCGATTGGGCCGGCGAAGCTCAATTGGCCATCGAAACCAACCACCCGGGGGCGGTCGCCATGGTCGTGATCGGCTGCGGGGCCGACTCCAACCCCAAGGACCGTCCCGGGCGAGACGTCGCGCGCCGTCACGGTCAGGCAATCGCCAGCGAGGTGGATCGCCTGCTCAAGGGGGATCTCCGCCCGCTCTCGACTCCGCCTCGCGGTAAGGTCGTACGGGCTCCCCTGCCCTTCGATACGCTGCCGACGCGCGAGGAACTTCAGCAATTGGTGGCGAAAGGCGGACCCCCCGGCTACAACGCCTCGACCCAGCTTGCGCGTCTCGATCGGGGAGAACCGCTGCAACGCGAGCTCGACTACGTCGTCCAAAGCTGGTGCTTCGGCGATGACCTTGTCATGGTCTTCCTCGCCGGTGAGGTCGTGGTCGACTACTCCGTGCGCTTGCGGGCGGAACTCGACCGCGACCGGCTCTGGGTGGTGGCCTATGCGAATGACCTCCCCTGCTACATTCCCTCGGAGCGGATCCTCCGCGAAGGAGGATATGAAGGAGGCGGAGCCATGGTCTACTACGGTCGTCCCACCCGCCTCAAGCCGGGGGTCGAGGATCGGATCGTTTCTGCCATCCACGGTATCGTTCCCTCGGCCTTCGTGTCCCGGAACCAACCCTCTCAATGAGGTTCGCCGCGTTGGGAGCGTTCGATTTTAACCGCGTCTGATTCCTGGCTTTGGTGGGGTCAAAATGCCGTATGAAGTTTTTGACGACTCGACACACGCGAGGTACGATAAGGCCTGAGTCGTGTCGGGAAAGTTTGGGTCGATCGAAGCGGAATTTCCCTGGGGTTTTCACCCATGCACGTACCTGACGCCGTGCTCACTCCCGCGGTAGCCGCAGCGACGGGCGCGCTGGGAGTGACCGGACTCTGGTGGGGTCTGAAGTCGCTCGAGTCGCGGCTCGGCGAGCGAACGACCGTGCTGATGGGAACGATGTCAGCGTTCGTTTTCGCCGCGCAGATGGTCAATTTCCCGGTCGGTCCGCTCCCGATCTCGGGGCATCTCCTCGGGGGCGTGCTCTCCGCCGTGATGCTTGGCCCCTGGGCGGGAGCCGTGGTGATTGCCGCGGTCCTGATCGTGCAGTGCCTGCTCTTCGGAGATGGTGGCCTCACGGCCTTGGGGGCGAACTTCGTCAACATGGGATTGATCGGTGCGGTGGGTGGTTACGCGATCTATGCCCCGATCCGTCGCGCGATTGGCGGACGGGGTGGGGTCTTGATCGGTGCCATGGTTGCCGCCTGGTTCTCCGTGTTGCTCGCGTCCGGGGCCTTTGCCCTTGAGCTTGCCTTCTCGATCGGTTGGACGGAGTTCATCCGCATCTTGACGTGGATGGCCTTGGTGCACGCAGGCATCGGCCTGGGCGAGGCCTTGATCACGGGCTTGGTCCTTCGGTTCATCCTGCTCACGCGTCCTGACTTGGTTTATCAGTCAGAAGCCGAAACTCTCGCCGATGGGCGATTGCGAGGATGGGGGCAGGTGGTGCTCGCGGGCCTAGGGATCGCGGTGGCGATCGGCGTTTTCCTGGCGCCGTTTGCTTCGGAGCATCCGGACGGGCTTGAATTTGTCGGTGAGAAGCTTGGTTTTCTCAAGGGGGAAGCCCCGGCGATTCTGCCGGTGCCGATCCCCGACTACCAGGTCGCGAAGCTCTTTGACGCCGGCCACGTCAAGCTCGCGACGGCCCTGGCGGGCCTGGTGGGGACGGTGGTCGTCTTTACCGTGGGCTTGGGCCTGGCTCGGGTCTTTTCGAGGCGAACGCCGGACGGGATCGCGCCGGATGCGGCTTGATTTCCTCGAGCGATACAGCGAGGGGGACGGCCCCCTCCACCGTCTCGACGCCCGGCTCAAATTGGTGGTGACGATCGTCTACGTCGTGGCGGTCGTGGCGACACCGATCGGCTGGTGGCGTTTCCTGGCGGCCGAGGGGTTGCTCCTGGCCTTCCTCGTCGGGATTTCAGGGATCCCGCCCGGAATGCTCTTCCGGCGCTGGCTCGGGTTCTTCGTCTTGATCGGGTTCCTGGCCCTCGTCGTTGCTCAGTCGCACCCCAGGCGGGGCGAACTGGGGATGGCGGCATTGATGCTGGCGATTCTGGCGAAGAATAGCCTGGCGTTCCTGGCAACGCTCACGCTGGTCAACGTCACCCCCTTTCGCACCCTTCTGATCGCCATGCGCGGGCTCGGGATGCCGGCCTTGCTGGTGTCGACGCTTCAGTTCATGTATCGCTACCTGCACGTGTTGACGCAGGAACTCGACCGAATGGTGACGGCCCGTCGGGCTCGAACGTTCCGGCGTTCCGGGAAGCTGGACTGGGGGCTTCTCACCGGCCTGATCGGTCTCCTGTTTTTGCGTTCCTTCGAGCGGGGAGAACGGGTCCACGCGGCGATGTTGTCGCGCGGCTGGGATGGTACGATCCGTACTCTCGACGGGCCGAACGGCCCAGCGCGGTGAGCTTCGTGGAACCTCTTGCTCCTACTCTTCCTCCCAACGAGACGCCGGCGGTCCGGGTTCGAGACCTCGCCTACCGCTACCCCGACGGCCGCCTCGCGCTCCGAGGGGTCGACCTGACCATCATGCCCGGCGAGACCGTAGCCCTGGTGGGTCCCAACGGGGCGGGCAAAAGCACGTTCCTGCTGCACCTCAACGGCCTGCTCCCCGGCAAGGAGCGCTCGCAGGGGCTCCATGTCCACGGCGCGGGGGAAAGCCAACGCAACGGCGCACCCTCTATCTGGATCGACGGCCTCGAGGTGAACGCGCGAAACGCCCCCGAAGTTCGCCGTCGCGTCGGTTTATTGTTCCAGGATCCCGACGACCAACTCTTCAGCACGTCGGTGCTCGAGGACGTCGCCTTCGGCCCTTTGAACCTGGGCATGGACCGCGCCGAAGCCCGTCGCGTGGCGCTCGAGTGCTTGGCCCGCGTCGATCTTCAGGAGGCCGCCGAGCGGGCTCCACATCACCTGAGCTTCGGCGAGCGCAAACGGGTCTGCCTGGCCGGCGTTCTTGCGTGTAACCCCTCCGTCCTCGTCCTCGACGAGCCGACCGCCAACCTGGACCCTCGTGGCCGCCGTCGCTTCATCGCCCTGATCCGCAGCCTCACGGCCACCAAGCTGATCGCCACCCACGACCTCGAGATGGTCCTCGAACTCTGCAACCGCACCATCCTCCTCGACAGCGGTCGCGTCGTGGCCAACGGCTTGACCCGCAACCTCCTCGGCGACCCCAACCTCCTCGAAGCCCACGGCCTCGAGATGCCCCTGAGCCTCATGATCGGACGCGGATCCTAACTCGCGGGCCTGCCGTCGTTCGCGAGCTCACCACTCAGCACCCTTCGCCTTCATGCCGGCACGGAGAGCCTATCCAGACAGGCTCGAAAATCCTCGTCGTTATACAGGAAGGGCCTGTCTGTACTGATTAGATCGGCCGCCCCAAGCAGTTCGAGAGCCTCCCAGACAGTGGGATCGCTGATGCACCACACATCGCCGAGCAGCCAGTCGAGCGCCCACGCTGACGCGGCCTCTCGCGTCTGTTCGCCATTAATCAACCCACGTAATACAGCCTCGACTTTGGGTCGTGTTGGAGGTTCCATGTCGGCCTTATCGTGGTACTTAGTCGGCTGGCCATTGCTTTGGGCGTCATGCTGAGCAGGTACTCTTCCTGATCCCGTGAACCGTCCTGACTCCTGACTATCTGCGAGTTGAGCTACCGTGGTTGAGATGGCGAAACTCACGACTTGCCGGTCTTCAAAAACGGATTTCTAACTCGCATGTAGCTGACGCATGCGGCACGTCCCTTTTCCATAGAGTGGGCGCCGCTCATCAAAGATTTGCTCTCGTAGGGCCAGCCTTGGCCTGCGGTACGAAAAACTTGCCGGATGCATCGCTAATTCTCATGGGCAAGCAATTTGACGATTTTGCGCGTGCATTCTCGCAATCACGCGAGCATCGTGAGGAAACAATCTGTAACGTGGTGATTTTGCAACAACACGAGCCCATTGAAGGCGCGAAACTTAAGGACTCCAAAATTTTCGACAAATTGGACACCGTGGACCGATATACTAAGCTTATTGATACACGAAGACTGAAATGAGGAATGATAATTCGCTTCGGCGCAGTATGGTGGGGATGGTTGAGTGTCGACGTTGTTAGGAGTCAAGGACGTGGGCAGAGAGGATCCGCCCGCTGTGTGCGCTTTGGATGTTGTGGCAGAAAGACTCGCGCACGAGTTCACTGCTCCGGTCGGTGTCATGGACCGAACCCATACGCGCTGGTGCGCTTGCGTGGGAACGGAGATTGCCCGGCTTCCTTGTGTTGATTCCGAACTGCACGCCACACTTTCCAAGCTGAGAATTGGGTCGGAACATGTCGGGATTTGGCGTTCGACCCGTGATGAAACGAAGGTGTGGTTGATCCTCAGAGTTCCGGCGGTGTCGGATGAGGACGCCATTGCCTTGGTGGGTTTCCGGTCCTCGGAATCGTTAGCCTGTCCCTCTGGGTGGGGACCGCCTTGCCCCGACCCTGCCCTCCTTGCGTGGGGCCGCGAAGTCGTTGGTCGGATTCAGTCTGAGCAGAAACCTTCCGCCGGTGCGTCGAGGGCTTCCGCGACCTTTCAAGGAACCGAGTTGCAGCTTGTGGCGCGCCTGATTCGACGGCTCAAGGTTTCGGATCCTCCGGAACGATTTCAGAACCTGGCTGGGTTTGCCCTTCAGTCGGCGCTGCGGGTTGAGGTGATCGCTTGGGTGCCGGAGGCCACGAACGAGCGCGTGATCGTCAGCGGCGGCATCCCGGGATGGCGATCTGCGAACTACCGCGCTTTGGTCTGCTCGGAAGGGAGCTCCCAACTCGGCTCCATTCGAATCGTGAATGAGCCGCCGCCGACTTCCGCGGTTCGAAGGATGGTGGGAATCGAAGTCACAGGTCAGGGAAGCCAGGGATGGTTGATCGCTCTCAATCCCACCGACAACCGATGCTTTTCCCATGTCGAGGTCGAGCTCTTGGAGCCGGTCGCCTCGTTGCTGGCAACCCAGCAGAACAACGCCAAGCTGTATGCCGATCTCAAAGACCTTCTGTTTGGTGTCATCCGGGCTCTGACCGCCGCAATCGATGCCAAGGATCGATACACCTCGGGCCACTCGGAACGCGTGGCTCGAATCGCGGTTCGGATTGCCGGTGAGATGGGGATGCCGGCCAAGCAGCAGAACGACCTCTACCTGATGGGACTGCTCCACGACGTCGGCAAGATCGGCATCGATGACGAGGTGCTCAAGAAAAATGGGCCGCTGACTTCCGACGAATATCGATCGATCAAGTCACACGTCGAGATCGGTGTCAATATTCTAAAGGATCTTCACAAGCTGAGCCATTTGCTGCCGGGTGTGCAACATCATCACGAGCGGTTCGATGGCCGCGGCTATCCCTCCGGACTTGCGGGCGAGGCGATTCCGCTCGAGGCGAGGATCCTGGCGGTTGCGGATACCTTTGACGCGTTGACGAGCACGCGGCCTTACCGTGACCGCTTGTCTCCGGAGCGGATCGAGGGGATTTTGCGTGAAGGGGCGGGCGTGCAGTGGGATGCCAAAGTGGTCGAGGCGCTGCTTGCTTGTCGTCAGGATCTCGAGAGGATTCGCCAGAAGGGACTGGGTGAGAGCTTGCAGGTCGTGATCGACGACACCGTCGGACGCCCCTCATGAACAGAATGCCGGGCGTTGATGGACCCGGCATCCGTGCGGTTCGGGAATTCGGCAACTCGATTACTTGACGGGGCTGTAGTCGGTCGGGTCGAGATAGATCGACTCAACGCGAGTGACGATTTTCCCGTTCTTTTCGCTTTCCTCTTTGACTTTCTTCCATTCCGGATCTTCGCCGAAGGCCTTCCAGGACGCGGCAGCGGCTTCTCGGCTAGGGAAGGCGATCAGATAAACGAGCTTGTTCTTCTTGCCAGCGGTCTCGTCTTGCGGCGTCCAGTAGCCGACGAGCTCGATGCCGTGCTTCTGGAAGATGCGATTCGTGTGCTCGCGAAAGCGCTTGTGCAAGTCCTCGAGTTTACCCTCGTTGGTGTAGTAGGTTCGCAACTCGAAGACGCGCTGGGGCCGACCCGTTGAGGTTTGGGGCTTCGGCTCGTCGGCGGCAAGGGCGGGAACGACCAAGGCGCCGAGCAAGAGACCAAGCAACGATACTCGAATCATAGAAGTTCTCCCAGATGAGACGAAAACCGCGACCACTCGGTTATAGTCCGAGCGGTCGCGGATTCTCAAGAGGGAGGAGGTCAGCAACGGAGGGTATGTTTCACCCTCCGCGTTCGGGTTTATCGGAAGCCCTTGGCCGCTGCACCTCCCTGACCACCCTGGTTGTAGCGGTTCTGGAGCCTTTCAATCTGCCGCATCTGATTGGAGGAATTCTGGCTCCTCACGTTTTCGTCCAGGGCTGGAGACGCGTTGGGGGCCGCGGCGCCCTGCTCGGCGGGTTGGGCCGCGGGCGTCTTCGGGGCGATGCCGACGCGGGTCTTGCCCCGATAGAAGGCGTATTGAGCCGTGTTCTTACGGGCGACGGCGGTGACCTCGCCCTGGACCCCTTCCGCGACGAAGACGCCCCGGAGGTCGGTTTGGCCCGAGAGGAATCCCGGGTTCTCGGTACCGATGACCTTGACCTGGACCTTGGGCACCGGATCTTTGGTCCGAGCGTCGTGGACAGTCACGCGGACCCGGCCGGCATCGGGTTCCTCAAGGACCTCCAGCTCCAAAGGTGACGAAAGCACGATCCCGGAAGCGTAGAGTTCGTCGCCCCGGATCATGACGAGGTAGGCCCCTTCTTTTTCGAGCGGAAGATCAATGGATTTGTGTTTATCTTCATAGTCTTCCCCCTTGCCGAGCACGATCTTCTTTTCCAGGAGCGGGGTGATCCCCGCGAGGTCGATACCGGCAATCCTGTCGAGGGTGCGCTGAGTGAGATAGAGCCGCATCAGATCCACGGGGTAGACTTTGACGTCGGCTTCGGCGACGTTGCGATAGCTCAGGGAGACTCCGGCGGCCGCGCGTTCTTTCGGGTCTCGAGGCGGGATGGCGCGGAGGCCCGTCTTGGCATCCGCGGCGACCGCGGGCTTGGATTCCGGGCGGACCATCGTCACTTCGGGGAGCCTCAGATCCTTGCGAGTGTAGAACCGGATGGCTCCTGCCGCGTCGCTGAATCGGTCGGCGACCTTTTCGTAGTAACGCAGCGCCTTGCCCGGTTGTCGTCGGGCGTCGAAGATCTGGCCCAGAATGTAGAGGGCTTGCCACTTGTTGGGGCTGGGCTGATCGACGCCGTTCGCGTCCTTGTAGGTGGCCTTGGCGATCGCTTCGGCCAACTCCACGGCCCGGTCGTATTGACCCAGATGGAACTGTCCGAGGGCCTCGCTGTACTGGAAGCTGTCGAAGAAGGTGCTCTTGGGATAGAGCGTTGCATAGCGAGTCGAGAGCTTCACGACCGACTCGTAATCCTCGAGTTCGAGGAACGATCCGATGAGGGCCAGGCTCGCCTCGTCGGCGATTGGCCCGGTTGGGTTGCGTGCGAGGAACGATTGGACGAGCGAGATCGCCTGCACGAGGAGCTCCGAGCGCGTGACGCCGGCCGCGGCCAGCTCGCGTCGAGTCGCGGGATCGGTCATGGCGACCGCCGCGCGTTGCCCCAGCACTTGCGATAAGCCGAAGAAGTCGGCCTCGATGGAAGACGTGCTGGGATACTCGCGCCAAACTCCGATCAGGTAGGCGATGGCTTCGAGCGTCTTGCCGCGTTGGCGAAGCATTTCGCCGACCCGGGCATCCTCGAGGTAGCTCGCTTCCACGATCCCGCGCCAGACCAGCGCGGCACGCTCGTGTTCGCCGATGTCGCGGTACGCTCTGCCGACGGCCCGCAAGTCGTCGAAAGCAATCACGAGCTCGGGGGCCTTCTCCTTGACGACTTCAAAGTATTGAACGATCTGGCGAGCATTATAATCCTTGATGTTGATCATGAGCAGCATTCGTGCGGCGTCCTGGGTGATGTCGTCACGAAGCGTGTAGCCTGCGAAGAGCGGGGTCAGCGACGCGGCCGCTTCGGTGAACCGGCCGGCGTCGAAGTGGGCCTTACCCCGGGCATAGAGCTCATCCGGGGTCGCTTTGTAGGGGTCGGTGTTCGCCTCGCCCGGAGAGAGCACCCGCAGGTCACCCACGGGGCCGAGATGGTTACGGCCCGGCTCGTAGACGCTCCGGATTGATGGCGGCAGCGCTCGGTATTGTCCGGGGAGGTAGCCGTAGACGTCGTAGCGGATCGACCCCGGCCACTGCTCGGGTGAGAAGTAGAAGGTCAAGACCCCGTCGGCCAGCGTGTACGACTCCGCCGAGGTCGCGACCGAGCCTTCGATCAAGGTCGTTCCGGCCGGTAGATGTTCCTCGACCACCAGCGAGTCGCGTTCCCACGCGGGCAAGGTCGAGGCGACATTGCGATAGGCGTCGATCTGCACGCGCGCTCGGCCGCCGAGTGCGACCTGGCTCGCCTTGTTCTCGAACGTTTGAGGATTGACGGCCACGCCGAAGCCGGTCGGTAAGACTTTGCCATCGAGCATCGGCTCGGCGGGAAGGTAGACGCGACGATTGATCAGGGCCGTCCGGTTGCTGCCGTCCTGGTCGGGTCGGAAGTCGCGGGTGAAACCGGAGAGGGTCACGGCATAACCAAACGTGCCTCGGCCTTCGATGTCGAAGCGGACTCGGTTCTTATCGCCGGCCTTGAGCGCCTGGTGTGGAACGAGAATCGCTTTTCCTTCCTTGGCCCCGTGGACCTCGAGCTTGGTCACCTGCGTGTCGTTGACCGAAACAACGAGGGTGTATCGATCCTCGGCTCGTTGGGCTTTGCCGTAGAAGGTCGTCAAGGCCGTGAGTGCGGGTCCCTTGGCCTTGTGGGGCGTCCAGCCGATGCCTCGCCGGTGCGCGAGCAGCCAGTCCACGGCGCGAGGGAGAACCTCAGCCTCGGGGCGGGCTCGCGAGACGGCCAAAGTGGCCATCGCGCTGGCCTCAACGACGCCCCGGTTGAAGGGAAGCGGACTCTTGCCTTCCCAGTACGCGCGAGAGGGAAGGCCGGGTCCCACCTGCTCCGTCTTGGCGCGAGCGATGAGGATATCGACAACCTCTCGAGCCAAAGTGGCTCGGTCGAGATTGAGCAGGCTCAAGGTGAGATACGCGAGCGCCGAATCGGTGAGTCCCTGGCGCACGCGGTTCAGACTGTTCGCCTGCTCGAACGTTGCGTGCCGCCTCGTGCTCAACGCGTGCAGCAAGATGGCGCGGGTGTCGTGGTCATTTCCGCCGACCTTGGCGAACTCGCCGGCCAGGTAAGCGCTGGCGCGTTCGAGGGCGTTGGGGTCGGTCAAGAGGCCAAGCGGCTCGGCCGTGGCCAACGCCCAGACGACATGAGCCGAGGTGACCCGGTCGCTCGTCCCCGCGTTGTTGGGTGGAGCGATCTTGCGCCCAACAACCCAGGGCCAACCGCCGTCCTCATTCTGAAGCGCCGTCAGCTCGGCAACCAGGCCTTGAATGCGCGAGGTGAGCCGTTGCGACTCGGTCGGCTCGGCGTTGCCAGAGGCTCGGAGGTAACCCAGTGCCTGTGTGGCCGCCAGGAGGTCGGCCGCGCGGTCGGCCGTGGTCGAGGGGGGCGGTGGGAAGATGCAGGAGTTGATTCGCGCGTCGAGCGGGAAGACCTCCTGACCCATCGCCAATTCGACCAGCATTCGCTGAAGTGTGGGGGAGATCACGATGAGCATTTCCGGGCTCTCGTACGATCGTCCCGAAGGCAGGCCGACGAAGACCGTGGTGTCATCTTGCGAGGTGCCCGAGGCGGATGCGATCGCCTGGACGCCCCAAGGTCGAATCGGAATCTCCGACACCAATTCATCCTTGGTGTCCCCTACCGACGCGGTCAGGGTGAGCCGTACCGTGTCACCGTCCGGGACCTCGAATGGGTCGAAGAGGACCTCATCCACGCCGTCGTCCTTGACCTCGATCTCCTTGGGATATGCGGTTTCCTTCTCGCCCGCATAAGCGACCAACCTCAAGGAAACCTTCCCGGCCAGTCCCGTATGATGCACCTGGGCGATGAACCGAGGGCGATCCCCCTGGGTCAGCGAGGGCGGCGTCTTGAGATCGACGAAGAAATCCTTGCGTACGACGAGTTCGGCCGTCGTCTGCCCGACCAGCGTGTCAGCCCCGGATGTGCCTCGGGCCGAGAACTGATACCGGGAGAGTGCTGCCGGAGCGGAGAAGGTGACTTTGGCCTTGCCGTCCTTGCCGGTGACGATCGCCGGATTCCAGTAGGCGGTTTCGACGAATCGTTGCCGTGGTGGAATCCCCCGCGCGTCGCCAAGTCGTTTGTCCCTGCCAGCTCGAGCGGCTCCGTCCTTGATTCCCGCCGCGTCGAACTCCTGGAGTTGCATCAGGGCATCGGGTTCTGCCTTGCTACCGGGTTTCGAATTGGCTTCGCCAAACCGTTGTGCATCGGACATCTGGAGGGCGGGCAGATTGCGCCGAAGAGGGCCACGGAAACCCAATGCCATTCCCCCTGATTCCTCCGCGGGGGGAGGGACCGCTGGTGCGGCTGCGGTTGCTCCAAAAAACTGGCCACGGGCCTGATCCAGCGCGGGGGCTCGGCTGGCCACGTTGGCCGCGAGCGCCGCGGCCTGTTCCGCGTCTTCGACGACGGCTTCCGCGACCCTGGTGGTTGGGGGATTGTAGTGGAACGTATTGGTCGACTCGGTCGCGAAAGCTCCCGTGCGAGTTTGGCTGTAGAAGAAGTCACTGATGGGCGGGAGCGTGTCATGAAAGAGTCGCAGGAGTGATTGATCCACCAGGGCCAACGCCAGCTCGGCGGAAACGGGACGGCCGAGTTGATCCTCGGTCGTGACCTCCACCTCCACCGCTTCACCGGGGTTCACCTTCGCTTTGGTGGGAGTGAGCGTGACGCGCAGGTCGCGCTCGACGCGCAGGTCGAGCCTCGCCTCGTCGAACCGAGTGCCGGTCATGCGAGCGGCGGCGAGCGTGAAGTTGGGGAATTGTTCCCCCTCGACCGCCCATGCCAGCGCGTTGTTCCCTTCCTCGAGAGGAACGATCCGATAGCGAAGGATGCGGTCGGCCTCCCAGGTCACGAGCGCAGGACCGGCTTTTCCTCGGCTATGTAGGTTGACGCTCGCCTCTTCGCCCACTTTGTACGCTTGCCGCTCGGTGAAGATCCGGAGACGTGTCTCGTCTTTCGTGCCGGAAATGACCAGGGGCCGCTCGGCGATTACCGGGTTGCCGAAACGGTCGGTACCCGAGGCGCGAACCACGTAGCGCCCCCCCTGCTCGTCCTCGACCTTCAGGTCCAGGGTGCCCTTCCCGGTCTTCGTGTCGGTCTTCAACTCTTTGCGGAAGACCTCGCGCTCGGTGAGCCGCCCCGCCTGTTCGACTTGCTTGAGAACCGACACGGCCAGCGATTCGCCCGTAGGATCCCCTTGAGCGCTCGACGTCGCCGCGCTGAGCACGAAGGACTCGCCGTCGAGGTAAACGTCGCGAGTCGTCTCGAGGTTGATCGAGAAGGCACGCACGGCCAAGGTGACCCGCGCCACCGCTGCGACGTTGTCCTGCGGGAGTTGGGCGACAAGCCGGAGCGACTGCTCCTCGGCGAAGCCCTCGGTCGAGAACTCGATGGGGTATTTCCCCTCGGCGTTGGTCATTCCCTGCTGGACGCGACCGTCCGGCAGTTGCACGGTGATCGGGCGGTTCGCGACCGGAGCGCCGTATTGATAGCGAGCCGACAATTCGCCACGGATCGTCTCGCCTCGGAAATAAACCGTTCGCTTCAGGTCGAAGGCCAGGTCGATCATCTCCAGTTGATACGACTGGACCTCGAACTTGCCGGAGAAGTTGCTCTTGCCCGGTTGGTAGACCCGGACCTGGTACGTACCGACCGGGGCACCTTCGTCGAGGGGGAGGGTTTCGTGGAAGGTTCCGAAGGCCGAGAGCGTGACCGGCCGAGAAACGATTTGGCGGCCTCGGCTGTCGGACACGTCGAGGCGATAGACGGCTCCTGCGGTATTGGCGTACTGACCCTCCGTGACCTCGCGCACCACGCCTCGCAACGCAACTTGCTGTCCCGGACGATAGGCGGGGCGATCCGAGTAGATATAAGCGCGCGCTGTGAGCCCCTGAGCGACCTTGTCCGACACACCCAACCCGGAACCGGCGACGTCGCCACCGTCGAGCACGAGATAACGAAGCGTCGCGTTTCCTTCCTGAGGCTTGTCCCAGGCCTTCAGCAGCACGCCGTCGTCGCCCGTCTTCGCCTCGAGGATGACCTTGTCCTCTTCGCTAATGAGCACTCGTGCCCCCGCGCGTCCCTTCCCCGTCTTCATGTCTTGCGCAAAGACGAGGATCTGTTCAGGTGAGGCTTTGACGATCGCGTCGAGGTCGCTGCCAAGGACCAGGGTCGTGGCCTGCAAGGTCTTTTCATCGGACACCTTGACCACGTAGATGCCGGGAACCTTGAGAGACTCGAGCTCGTACTCTTTCTCGACCGGACGATACTTCGCATAACCGGGTACGGCAGCCGTCCACTCGGCGTCGGGCTGCACGAGGGAGATGTCGAGCGACTCAACCCCCTCCAGGACGTGTTTCTTGCGGAAATAGGCCTCGGGGTCGAGCTTGTAGGCGGCGAAGGTGAGCTTTTCGAGGTTTCTCGTGGCGATCTTGAGCCGAGGCCGTTCGCCCGAGCGGAAGGTTCGGGTGGTGACGACCGTGAGCGATTTCGACTCCATGACGGCGACGCGTTGAGCCGCCCGAGCTCGCCAGGGCTCGATCTTGATCTTCTTGTAGCGTTCCAGGGCCGAGGCTGGGTCCCCCTTCTCTTCCTCCTCCACGATGGCGATGAGGAACTGGGCGTGAGCGGCCGGCTCGCTTTCGGGGAACTTGCTCAGGAGTGGTTCCCAGGCCGAGATCCCCTTTTCCGGTTGTTTCTCGGTGATGAAGCTTTCGCCAAGCTGGAAGAGGACCTGGGGAACGCGTGGGTCGAGCGGATTTTGCGCGACGAAGGTCTGGTAGGCAGAACGGGCCTCGGCAAAGCGCTTGTGGGCCAGGTGATCGGTGGCGATCAACAACTGGGTGTCGAGAATCGCCCGCTGGGCGTCGGCCGATTGCGGACCGTTCGGATACTTGGCGAGGTAGCCCTTCCAGGCGGCGATGGCCTCGTCAAAGACCTGTTGCCCCTGAAGGATCTGGGCGATCTGATAGGTCGCGGACATCGAGAGCTGCGAGAATTCGCGACGAGCGTCGTCCGACTCGGCTTTGAAGTCATCCTCTTTGAGGAATGACTTGAAGGCTTCGAGGGCCTCCTGGCTCTTGCCTCGGGCGAGGTAGGATGCGCCGATTTCGTAGCTGGTGCGTACGGCTTGAGGATGACTCGGGTAGGCCTCGAGGAATCGCCGGAGTGCCGCCGTGCCGAGCGCGAGGCTCGTATCGTCGGACGGGTTGGGGATCCCGTAGGTCGAGGCGATCGCACGCAGGGCGCGGGCCCGAGCGTCGTTCTCGGCCGTGTTCAGGGGGCGCTTCCGCGCGCCGAGATCGCGAGCAAGATCGGTCCAGGTCGTCCGCGCGTTCAGGAGTTGCCCGAGATCTCGTTCGGTTTCGCCCAGATGATAGCGAACGGCGGAGCGATCTTCTCCCTGGGGATATTCTTTCACGTATGTCTGAAAGTCTTGATGGGCTCGGCCGGGATTTGGGGCGGCTTGACTGGCGCGTCCCATCGCGAAAAGTAGGCGGGCCCGGAGAGTTTCCCCTTTGGCCAGCGAACGCGCCTGCACGAGCAGGTTATAGGCGCCTTCGGGGTCGGGAGGGGTGATCGGATCATCGGGCTTCAAGAGCTTGCGCGCGAAGTTGTGGTAGACCTCCGCAAGTCGGTCCTTGCGGTCTCCTGCCAGGAGATTCTCCGCCTCGAGACGGGCCAACTCCTCCGCCGCGGCGAAGCGGCCGGCGGTGAGTTCGACGGTCGCCAGCTCGAAGCGGAGCTTGGCCGCCCAAAGGCCTCGGGGCCGAGCCTTGAGTGCCGCGGTCAAGGTCTCGCGTGCGGCGTCTCCCTTGCGATCAAGTCGCTGCGCGATCCCTCGAACGAGTGCGTAGTAAGAAGCGTCATCAGCGGACTTCGCCGCGTCTGCCAGTTTTTCGAGTCTCGCCTCGGCATCCGCAAAGCGTCGCTCCTGGAGAGCGGCAACGACTTCCGCGGGTAAGACCGGCGTGGCGTGTGCCACAGCGTCTCGCGCTGGGTTCGTGGCGGGAGCCGGTTCGGCTGCCCAACCGCGATCGACCAGCCCGGTCTGGGTTACCAATCCCGCGAGTAATCCGAAGAACCCAAGAAGGCTTCGGCCTAATCGAAGTGTCATCGTTACGCTCTCCGACTCGAGTCGAATCGTCTAGAGGGGCTGACGAACGCAAGAGGGGCCCGCACGACTCTTTTTAGATGGAATCAATGAGGGGCCGGTTCCTCGACGTCAACGTAAATCCCGACTGCCTTGGCTCAGCCAGGGCTGGGATATCTCTCTCCTAGGCCGCATATACAGGCCTCTGCCATCCATTACGTTTAAACCCGGCAAACCTTAGAACGGAAGGACCTTCGACGCCGAGTTTCGTGTCGTCGATCGTGCGCAGCCGTGGTCCTTGCGGGGGGAAGCGAACTACTTCCGCCATGACAAGCCGGAGAATCCCTATTTTTTTCAGATTGGCTATGTTCTGCAATCTCGCATGTCGAGACGCTCTCTGACGGCGGTATCCGGGCTGGACGGTACTCGAGCGACTGCAACGAGGAAAGGGGTCGTAGCCACAGCTTCCTCTTTGTTACCACAGGGCTCGCATCTTCGGGGATCGGCGCAACGCCAAGGAGGGTCGCGACTTTTAGCGGCGACAGGGTTGGACGTTTCGGACAATTGGATTTTTTTGTCGTCCCATGACTGTGGATTTCGTTAGATTACGAGTGCGTGGTGGTTCATGATCCGCGTTGGCCGGATGTGATGATCCCCATGCTCATGCGATGATCGCAGAAGCCTGATCGTCACCCGGTGCCACGGATGCTCGACGCGATCGAAGGACTGACCTCGTGGCCGCAACGTGTATGGTCCGCTCTCCGGAATCGGCAGGGCGTTTGGCCTCGTCGTTCGCGATCGCGCCGAACCTACCGAGTTGAGGCACTCGAGCCTCGCTGGTTACTCTCGGGCAACTCGGAGTGGAACGAGTGGCCGCTTCAAGCCGCCGAACTCCCGATGACGATCGCCCGCCCGCCTTTGCCGCTTGCGGGTGCGAACGTTCGCACGGAGCCGTTGGCTGGATCGTCGACTTCACCGGATTTGGCCAGACTCCAAGATCTTTGGTTCCACAATGCTACGGGAACCTTGCGACCGCTCCTCGCTTCAGGTCAGGTTAGGGGCGATGCCGACCCCGAGTTCGTCTCGCCATCAGCATCGATGCCGGTGATTCCCCACTTCCTCGCGACGACCTCAGAGACGCGTTATCAGGTCGAAGTGGGACCTCAGCCCACGATGGGCAAGACTGACTCGAATCTTGTCCAATTCGCGTCACCCTCGCCCATCGACCTGAGTGATGCTCAAACGACGACAGGGATACCCGGGGTCGTCTCCGCGAGTTCGGTGCCGTTTTTTGGTCCTCAGCCCGTAACGCCCATCGTGACGAATTTGGGGAATCCGTGGGCTTTCCAATTGGTGTGGCCTGCGGATACGACCGTCGCACTTCCGCTACCGGAGGTGCCGAGCATGCGGATTCACGATGCAATCGATGAGAACAATAGCTCAAATTCTTACGAAATCCGCCTCAACCCGAACGCGCAGCATATCGAAATCACTCTCGCATCGGAGAATTCCGACGAACTCCTGCCCGAAACGATGCAGGTGTTCGATCAAACGGGCCGGCTTTTTCCGGTGGATCAAGCCGTCCTGGGCTCAGTCGTCGGACCGAAGTCCTTCGTCTGGGACTTTCCGAGTTCGAGTACAGGCAGGGCTCCGACCGCCCTTTATTTGAGGATTTCCCTACCAACGGGCCTTGGGGACTTCAAATCGGACCCGCATACGAGTGCGTCGCCTTACGTCCTGCGAATCATCGAGTCGCCGAACCACGTTGATTCCGAGGGGAGCGCGCCAGACTCCAATGGGATGAAGCCCGTTCTGGATTCCGCAATGTTTGATTATACCATTGTGCGAACTCCGATCGGATATGTGCCTCCCCCCAGTCCTGTGGACCCGAGCGCTCAAACGCCGAGTGCGCCGGGGACGATGTTAACGGGGAACGACTCTTCCAACTCAGGATCGTATTCTTCGGACCTTGGCTCCTTCATTCTGCCGACTTCCGCTCTGAGCCTTGCGAGTCTTCCCGCACCGATCTTGATCCCGTTGGCGAACGGCCCCTTACCGGCGCGTTCGACAGCTCCGTTTGGAGGGGTACTCGCCTCGGATACGGACCCGGTGCCGCCGGTTGACCCGCATGAGGCCGCGCACGGCGAGATGGCTTTGGAAGATCCTGTTCCGGCGGCCGGTGATGAGGTCGTGCTCGCCCCTCCTCTACTCGTCGTGCCGCATGGGGCCGGGGACGAGAAGGATGGACCGGTGATCGCCGTGCGGGGTCCCGGTGGTTTCCCGCTCTTGGCCACAGCGCTGGTGGCGGAGGTTCCCTCGAGTAAGCCGACCTCCGCCCATCCCGGCAAACACGCGTTGCCAGCGGATTCACAACTGGCGAGTCAACAGACAGACGGCTCGGAGGCATCCCGAGACTCTGAATGGCTCCCTGCCATCGACTCGTCGGAGACCGCGAAGAAAGACGGGCGTCGCCACAAAACGCGCAGGCTCTCGGCGCTTTCGGGGGTAACCTGGGCCGTCACCTTCGGCGTCGGACTCATGCTGCCCGACCTCGTCGCAGCCTTCCAATTCAAAACGATCAAGCGTCCGCGGTTTCGCCTCACGTCTTTTCGCCAGATCCCACGTCGTCCCCGAAACCTCGACTGATCTGCTCGACCGCGCGGTGAACGAGCAGCCTTCCTGAATCCCACGCATGTGTCGTTATTTGTGATAGTTTTTGTGTGTTGATGTATCTCGGTCCGTTGCCCGCGTCTGCAGATGGCCATCTCGCATCCAGGGGAAACGAATAGGCAAGTCGCTGGGGGCCTCGCGACTCGTCGTGGCCTCTCGTCAGGTTGGACGAGGGGTCCACGAGGTCTTTATTGCGCGCCAGGCACGACGGGTAAGCGCGATCACTCGGGGGAGCTGATCCGGATGCTTCGGCAGATAGCGGAGGGATTCGAGGGCAACTTGAACAACGAGTGCGGGGCGGTCACCAGCCCAGGCCGCGGCCTGTTCCAGGTCGGCGAAAGCTTGGTTCCATCGGTCCAGGGCGAGGAGGGCACGCGACCTGCCGAGAAACGCTGTCGGGTCTTCAGGATCTCGCGCTAAGGCGAGACTCCAATCCCGGACCGCCCCATTCGCGTCACCCAGGGCCTGAAGCGCTCGGGCTCGAGCGGGCCGGACGAACTCGCCGCCACCGAGTGCGAGTGCTCGGTTGAGGTCGTTGAGTGTGGTTTCCGGCTTGCCCAGTTCGAGGTTCAAAATCCCTCGCAATTCCCAGAGTCTCGAATTTTCGGGCTGGAGTTCCAGACCAGAATTCGTGTCTTTGAGTGCCCCTTTAAGGTCGCCTTGGTGGTGCTTCACTCGAGCCCGGATCAGGTAAGGCTGGGCCGCCAGGGGTGCGAGCCGTATCGCGCGGCTCGCTTCGCGAACGGCGGTGGCGTCGCCAAGCGCTGCGAGAATGAGGGCACGATTTTGCAGCGAGTGGAGCGCGACAAATCCGGTTCCGTTCGTGTCGGGTCCGAGCAACTCGACGGCCGCACGCATTGCACTCCGGAGAGATGCTCCTCGAATCGGAAGATTTTTTAGTGTTTCGGGATGATCGATCTTGATCTCGCGAACTCGGCCCAGCGCGAAGAGGGTCCGTGTCCAGAGCCGATCGTGACTCGGAATCGGTTCAATTCGCAGTGCGGACCTGGCATCGGCCTCGGCCTCGGCTGCGTGACCAAGAACGAGCCGTACCAAGGCCCGACTCGCATAGGCGTGGGCGCGGAAGACATCCTCGCGACCCTCCGTCTGCTGCAAGAGCTCGTTCAGGTCCGCCTCGGCTTCTTCGGCCCTTCCCTGGCGCATTTGCAACAGGGCGCGGCCCTGTCGTGCATCAACATTAAAGGGATTGTCGGCGAGGAGCGAATCGTACTCCTGCATCGCCCTACCGACCTCGCCCGAATCCGCGTCGAGCTGGGCCCGGTTCAGGCGAGCGTGGGCCCGGTTCAAGCGGGCGCGTGCCGTATTGGCTGCGCTGGCATCAGCGATCACCGCATCATAGTCAGCGCGGGCTCCGGCATGATCACCCATCAACTGACGAACGAATCCGCGTTCGAATTGAGAGAGTCTTGCCTCCGGCCTGCCCTTGAAGCCTTCAATGGCGAGGTTGAGATCCGCGATTGCCGCGGCCCAATTCCGCTGTTCGCGATGCAGGAGGCCCCGATTGTGGTGGATCCAGGGCGATTCCGGATACAGAGCCGTTGCCGCTTCGTAATGGATCTTCGCTTCTTCGTAGAGCTGAATGCTGTGAGCGAGGTAGGCGAGATAATATTGATGCCAATAATCATTGGGCTCAATCTGAACGGCGCGACGGAACCAAATCAGGGCTTGGTCCGGTCGGTTTTCGATTCGGCGGAGATATCCCCACTCGAAACAGGCCAGAGCCGAGGTCTCGGACGCTGGGTTTGGAACGGGGTCCGAGGGCTCGACCTCTCGACCGAGGTTCCCCAATAAGCGGGCCCGGAGCGCCTGCCAGGGACCGGGCCGCTTCGCGAACACGAGAGCCTTGTCGCAGATCGTCAACGCGTTCCGAACCAGTTGCAAGTCTTGAGAATTCCCCTCGGCGGCCGTCCAAAGAAACAAGAGTTCATCAACTTCCTTAAGGAGACGTTTGCGCCGATCGAGGTCGAGCAGTTTCGTCATCTCGGGACGCGCGGTCCAGTCTCGATTCTGCAAGACGTGGAATGGCTTCAGCGATCTTTCGACTTCGGGAAAGGTTGTCCTCGGGTCACCCAGAAAGGCCGTGAGGCGGAATCGGAGCGGCTCGGCTTCCTCGAAAAACGCATCGGCGTTGTCGCGCGTTCGCTTCAGCTCATGGGCCTTGTGCCAGCCTTCGCGAACTTTTTTCCATTGCAGGAGGAGGTGAGACCGGTCTTTCATGAGCGCCATGGCCGATTCGAAGTTGCTCATGGCACCCGTGAATTTCTCGTCCCGGAGACTGGCTTCGCCATGGTTGATGAGGGCGTTGATCGTTTCCAATTCTTTGTTGCGGGATTTATTGTCTCTGTTCTTGACCGCGATGGCGACGCTCACCGCCAGGATGACCGGGAGTGCCATCACGAGGGAACGGTGGTTCCGCCTTATCCAACGGATCGCGCGGCTGTTGAGCGGCTCCTTGGTGTATTTCAAGGGGCGGTCATCGGCGACGGCCTGAAGGTCGTGGGCGAGTTCGCCGGCGGAGGCGAAGCGAGCGTCGGGGTCGGGGGCGAGGCAGCGGCGAACGACGGCCTCCAGGGGCGGAGGGACTTCTGGGTGCGAGTCGCGAAGCCAGGGGGCCTCGACGCGTCGCTCGTCGGCCGCCTTCAAGAGGAGCTCGGCCGCCGACCGGGCACCCCTGGGGGTGGCGAACGGGCGCTCCCCCATGAGTGACTCGTAGAGCACGACGCCGAGTCCGTAAATATCGGAACGCGCGTCGACACGGTCGGACAGCCCATCGGCAAGGGCTTCGAGATGCTCGGGGGCCATGTAGTCGAGCGTGCCGCCGAGTGTGTCCGGTCCGTGTTCGGGGGCGTCGATCAGCGATTCCCGCGCTAGGTTGAAATCCAGGAGCATCGGCATGCCGTCGCTGGTGACGAGCACGTTCGAGGGCTTGATGTCGCGGTGCAGTACCCCTCGGTCGTGCGCATGGTCGAGCGCCTCGGCCATCCGCGCACCCCACCAGGAGATTGCCTGGGCGTAAGTCCGCCCTGCCAAGGCCGATCGTCCCGCCTTACGCGCGCCGCGCGGGCTCTCGGGGGGCTCGAGGCGATCGAGGGCGTCGATGAGATCCGAACCATGGCGCGCGACCTGGACTTCAGGATCGGCGAGGAGCCGGGCCAAGGTGACCTGGCCGAAATAAGGCATGCAGAGAAGGTGGAGCCCTGTCGCCGGATCGGTGCGGGTCGAGTGCACCGGCACAATGTGCGTGTGCTGAAGCCGCGCCAGGGTTTGCGGCTCGCGTGAGCCTGCGCGAGCCACTTTGAGGGCGACCGACCGGTCGGCGAGTTGCCGCTCCTCGGCCCGGAAGACGCGCGCGAACGCGCCTCGTCCCAGTTCCTCGACCAGGTGGAATCCCGCGATGGTCTGGCCGGCCTCGGGAAACGGGATCTGCGGGTTGGTCGAGGTGTGTGAGATCGTCGTCTGGCCGGAGCCGACCAGGCCGTGGATGTCGAGGACGCGCCGAAGCTGCGAGGCCACATCGGGAAACCGGGCCAGGTATTCCGCCGGCTCGGGATTCTCGCCGTTTTCTTCCCGAAGGCAGAATTCCTCGTAGATCAGCGCGACCAGGCTTTCGCTTTCGAGGTCGGGATAACGGTCGCGATACCACGACGCGTCCACGTTTTCCCCGGCCTCCCGGCGCAAGGCGAGATCGGCCCGCAGCAGGGCGAGTCGCGCGCCCGGGCAATCGCTGGGGTCGCTGCTGAGAAATTCGTCGGGACTGGGGTGCCGGCCGTTTCCGTTGGCATCGCGCCACGCCACCTCGAATCGTCGCACGAGCTGGATGGCAGCGGGAGACGACGCGTCCTCCCAGGTTCGGCCCGAGGTGGAGACGCCCATCCCTTTAGCTCTCCAACTCCGTCTCCGCGCGGCGGCGCAGATCTTCAAGGACACGCTGGACGGTTCGCTCGCTGATCCCGAGGCGTTCGCCGATATCCTTGCTGGAAAGCCCTTCGGCCTTCAACTCGACGATGGTCCTACGCCCCTCCGGGACCAGGTCTCGAAGGCGGCCAAAGACCTCTCGTGCCTGGGCAACCTCACTGGGTGAGTCGGTGTCGGCGGGAAGGTCCTTAGGGCGGCCTCCGTCGACCCAAAGGGGCTCTTCGCGATGCATATCCTGTTTCCGACTAGCCGCTCGACGATACTCGTCGATCACCTTATTCTTCGCAGCTCGCGCCAGAAACGCGACAAGATGGCGCGAATCTTCGAATTCCGCCGGCCCTGTGCGCACCCTGCGGAAAAAACTTCCCCAGACACTCTGGAGGAAATCGAGCGAGTCGAACCGCGATCGCAGCAGTCGAGGCAATTGACGGCGGACCACGAGCCGTACCTCGGCCTCATACCGCGTCAGGAGCTCCCGCGCAGCCGACTCGTCGCCCGCCTGAATCCGGGCCAAAAAGTCCGGGATCTCAGTATCTCCGTCCCGAGGCGGATCGCCGACGGACATCTCTTCACCCCCATCCAGGAGCTGGCGCCTCCGTCGCCTTCAGTCGGCCCTGTCGCCAACGAACCCCCATAGGCTACCTGCACCCCAACGATTTTCGCAATCACCGTGTGGCGTCGACCTCCGATGCCCGGCCCTCTTGTTTCGAGTACCACCTGCCCGCTCCTGCTCCCAGACCACTCCCAGCGAGACGAATTTCCTCGGGGTAAGGGCCACTCTTGGGAGTGCGAGAAGAGGCGTCACACGCGAAGACTCGAGCCTTGATCCTCGCAAAATCTCGGCTGAGCTGGTGCCTCGAATCCCAAGATTGCCAACTCGCGACCCAGGAAAGATCCGAACGATCGGGGTTGCGATCTCACGGTACGCAAAATCTACAGTTGACTCGGTCGGCCCTGGTTTGGTAATTTCCGGAAGTCCTGGGTTTGCGGTGACTTTTTGTCGCCAACCAAGCTCACCCAGATACAGGAGAGGTGGCTGAGTGGTCGAAAGCGGCGGTTTGCTAAACCGTTAGGCTCCGCAAGGGGTCTCGGGGGTTCGAATCCCCCCCTCTCCGTTTCGTTTGTGTCACATCCCGCCAATATCCGCCCAATAGCGTCATTTCCAAGGGCTAGCGAGCCTTCGATGATCGAGATTGCTTCGGGTGCTCTCGAGGTCAACTCGTCGGTTTCCGTCAAAATCTGACCAGAGACGTCCCCTGCGGTGGGCAAAGTCTTTGATTATGCTTTGACCATCTGTACCAGTCGCCGCTATGGATTGGTGTTTTTCGGGGTTCGCTGACGACAGATTCGGCAGAGCTTCAACCGTGCCTGTAATGTCGTGAAACTCGGCCCGAGCGTAACGCTTTAGACTCAGGGCGGGGTTTGAGTGCCTCGCGAGGGTTTGGAAGACCTTGATCGAAGCGCCAGATCTGACCAAGGCAGACACCTAGAGCGGTTTGCGATGGGATCGCCTACAAAATCCCGGAAGATCTGAGTGAAATCCCTATGATTTCTGTATTGGGCGCACCATCAACCGATGCCATGTCGATGGCCGTATGGGGTGGCACTGGTGGACAAGCCATCAGTATTAACGTGTCCGATTATCTATATGTTTTTGTCTTGCGGCGATCTCGACAGATTGTTCATAGAATCACTCGAGACATTCCTACCGGAATTGTCTGGTATTTTGTGTGCAACTCGAACGATAACCGCTCTAGGCGGTGACACTTGGCCTGCCCTACAAAGGGCTTGTGGGATGCTCCACCGGCCGTATGCGGTTTCGGATGATGCGCGTCAATCGTCGGATTTACGCTACGGAGATTGTTTTGGCCGTGTTCGAAGCGAACAAGGACAGGATCAAGATTGGTCGTCTTTCGCCGGTCTGAGCGCAGGGTGTCGGCTTTGAGACGTGGGAACTCTCGTCCACTGGGCGGCACATACATGATAGACACCTTGGCATTTGGGGCCGTCGCGCGTTTGCGGAAGCATTTCGCCGGCGCGAGTCGATACGCTTGTTTGTCAGGCTCTCTGGGGCATTACGATCGTTCCAATCATGGTTCTCGCTCGTGTGAGATCCGCGTACTCTTGGATCTTTAACTGCGGAATCCGCTTGTCCTGAGTGGCGTGGGACGACCGGTTGTTTTCCTCGCGTCGTTGAAGCCTCGATTCGATCCGCGGGAGCCCCTGTCGAGTGACATGGCTTCCCACGGGGCCGCGATCGCCGAGCATTTCGGATGGTTCTGGGTCGGATGCCTGGGGCGTCGCACCTGGCGTTTGGGCCTGTTTGCCCTGCAACCGGGTGCTGTATTCGCCCTCCTGCAAACGATATGGGCATTTGATCGCCAGTTGCGTCGGGGCTACCCGGATGGAAGATTTCGGGGGAGCATTTTGCCGAACGGCGTGCTTGGAGTCGAGTTGAAAAATAAGAGGCCGTCTCCTTTGTTGATTGCTTTTACGGAAAACGCCGATCGGGACCCGTCGGCCGGTGACGTACCGACGGGAGGCGGATGAATCACGTAGCGGATGTCGATGACAATTCCCTCGTGGCGGGAACGATTGACAGACGCGGACCTCTTCATTCAAGATGAAAGACCTACGCTCTCCGGGGAGCGATGCGTCTGAGGTTGAACGCAGGGCACATCGGCTGAAGGGGTCGCCGACGATCCGAGCGAGTTCGCTCGATCCCAGGACTTATCGCAGGACGTTGAGTGATGCCCCGACTTGGGCGGCAAATCCTGATCGTCGCGATGCTCTCCTGTTATGGAGTGGTGTCGCTCTGCGGTTCGGGATTGCACGTGCTCCTCGAGCATGACTCGTCGTGCGTTGCGACAAAAACGGGACACCCGGCCGACGGTTGGGTTCTCAAGGCTTGGTCCGGCCACTGCCCGATTTGCGAGTTTCAGGCTCAGGGACAACTCCCGGTTGATCCGGTTCGGTTGGTCTCCCGGCCCTACACCTCGCCTCTTGTCACGTTGATCCTGACACGGATCGCCGCGCGAGACCGGTATCCGACTGCCAGTCCGCGCGCCCCTCCTCTCTTCCTTGCCACCGTCGCCTGACGGAGTTCTTGCGCCTCCCTGCGCCTTGGCCTTCATGGCACGACTTTATCATCGTGTGCTCATGCGAGGTCGCGCAGCCCTTCAACGCGTAATCGACCTGTCGGACCGTGCGCACCGGAGATCGGTCTGCACGCTGCCCGACGATTCCATCGAACACGCGCCTCGCCGCGCGCTGGAATTGCAAGGAAGAGGTTTACGACGATGTCGGCAATCTCCGTGACCTATCCGCAACGAAAGCCGGATGACACCGTGGTCGTGAATCGACTTCGGGCTTCGTCTTCGAATGAGATTCGTTTGAACTTTGATGAGCCGCCGCAATGGTCGCGCGCTCATGAGACGTCGTCGCTTGAAGTGTCTGGGGCAGTCTCGAGGACATGGGGTCGGGAAGGAGGCTTCCACGACGACTTTGGTGAGATCGTCGAGGCTCGCTTTTCCCGGCTCCGGCGTTTGGCGTTGAAGATCCTGAGGAGTGAAGACCTCGCGGATGACGCCGTCCAGGAGGCGCTCCTGAGTCTTTGGCGCGAGGGGCGAATGCCTTCCCAGGTTGACGGCTGGCTCGTTCGGGCCGTCGTCCACCGCAGTCTCCACCTGAACCGGACGCGGCAGCGTCGGCGTAAGCATGAGGAGCATGCCTGCCGCACGCGCAACGAGTGGGATGCCGCCTGGGAGCCCTCCAGGGCTTTGGAAATCGCCGAGCTGGCGCAGAGGTTATCGTCTGCGCTCGATAGGTTACCCGTTCACCTCCGCACGGTGATTCAGCTCCGCGAGCAGGAACAGATGGAGTATGAAGCGATTGCCGAGACCTTGGGCGTTCCTGTGGGGACAGTCCGATCACGTCTGTCTCGTGCCCGACAGGCTTTGAAGGATGTCTTATTTGGGGCGTCCGCAATCGGCTGATCGCCGAACCTGGAGTCCAAGGTTTTTTTGAGACTTTGGGAGCTCTGAGGAACTCTTGCCCAGGCCTCGGCACTCTCACCATGGAAGGACAAAGCCACCCGAAATGAGATGGGTGAGCGGGGTATCGCTAACCGTCATCGATTTTTCAATCCCCGCCTACGGGGAAGAGAGAACGCACATGATTCGCCAGATCGTCAGCCGCCTGCGTCGCAGCAAGAAAGGTCAGGGCCTGGTCGAGTACGGCCTCTTGATCGGCGGTGTTGCTCTGATCGCCGCCGCCGCCGTCTCGATCTTCGGTCACAAGACCAGCGATATCATCGCCACCGTCGCTGCGGTTCTGCCGGGCGCCCATAATGATGACAACGGCCCGATTCAGAGCGGTCACCTGATCGAAACGGCTCCAACCACTGCGGCTGGTGGCGGTGGTGGTGGGGCTGCGGCTGGTCCCATCGCCCTCGATATTCAGGCGATCATTGCCAACAGCGGGACGGATCGTCTCGGTACCAACGTTGCCGGTGCCGCTGGCACGGCGAACGGTTTCAACGGTCTGGTTACCGAATCAACGCCTGATTAATCGCCGGGCTGTTGTTTTCCGACGTTAAGTCCGTATCGATCTGACTTCCGGCCCCCGCCTTGTTCGTGCGAGGCGGGCGGCCTTTGTGCGTTGGAGTCGACGATGATTCCCGGCCTGATTGCTCTGGCGCTTCTGATCGTCGCCACGGTCTTCGATCTGCGGACGCGGGAAGTTCCCGATACGATCTCTGTTATTCTGATGTGCTGGGCTGTTGCGGTCATCGCCTTTCGCCGGGATGGAGTTGGCTGGAGAGCACAGTTGGCCGGGTTCTGCGTCGGGTTGTTGGTGAGCGGTCTCTTCTTCGCTCTAAATGGACTTGGGGGGGCGGATGTGAAGTTGATCGCGGCGTTGGGAGCCGTGCTTGGACATCCGGCGATCTGGGCGGTCCTCTTCTGGGTGGCTCTAGCAGGGGCCGGCCTTTCTCTGATCGCCCTGGCCCGTGGGCAACGCGACCTGGCCTACGTTCCCGCGATCTCGCTCGGCCTTCTGATCCACCTCTTTTGTCAAATCCGGAACGAGTATGGATGGCACTAAGCGGTCCCAACACGCTCGAAGTCGACACGGGTCGGTCCTCGTCGAATTCGCGATGATCGCCCTGGTGCTTTACCTGATCCTGGCGGCGACGCTTGAGTTCGGCCGTGCATTGTTCGGGGCACAGGTGCTCCAGCAGGCGGCAGATGTCGCGGCGCGAGAAATCTCGCGGACGCCGGGACTGCCGATCAACGGCACTCTTCAAGATGTGCTTTATAGTGACGACCCGTCCTATGTCAACGTCCGCCAGACAATCTTTGATGAGAGCCTCCTTCAGATCCCGTATTCCACCATCCTCGACACGGTCGGCGACCAACCTCTCGTGACCTACTTCGATGACAAGCCGATCGTCAATCGCCTTCTCTTTCCGCTCATGGTCCTCGGCGACGACGGCAACGGAAACAAAGTGCTTCAATATCCGGGCATTATCAATGTGACGGACCCGGAGCCCAGCGGTAATAAGTTCCAGGTCGCCGTGGTGTCATCTTATTCTCAGGGAGCTGGGCCCTTCGACGGCTCGGAGGGGACGATTTCCTTCATACCGGTGATCCAAGAAATCAGGCCTGATTCCGCCGACACGACGGCGGACGGCAGTCCCTTCAATCTCGGAGCCCGAAATCCGATAGTGCTTCAGGGATGGAAAGGGCTGGTGGCTCTTCGAATCAACTACCCGTTCCAGGCAGCGGCGTTGAGCGCCACGGCACCTAATCCTGATTCCAGCAACGGCGACGCACGGTTCGATCCGAACTTTCATTTTGTCGAGGCACCGGCCGACGAGGATGACGCCTCACCGGGACCGTATTCCGGCAGCAGTGCGCTTGGAATCCAGTTTGCCGCCGGGCGAACCGTTCGACCCTTCCGGCGACTCCTGTCCGCACAGGCGATCTTTCGACGCGAAGTGTTTTAATTGTAAATCAAGAATCCCGAGGCTCTTGAGGTATTCTTCATGAGGTCCGCACGGTCGCGTCAGTCTTCCTCTCCGCTGAAAACCGCGTCCATTCTGCTGGGGGCGTTGCTGATCGGAGGCGCGGGCACGATCGGAGCCCTTTGGGCAGCGGGGGGCAAATTCCCATTCCTGCAACGAGAGCCGGATCATCGAGGACTCGTCGAAGTCCCCATGGCGTCGCGGGTGATTCCCGCCTACACAAGGGTGACGCGCGACTTCCTTCTGGTAGCCGATCGGGGTTTGCCAAATTATATGTATTTGCCACCGGAGATGGCCAAGCAGCTCCAAGTCATTACTCGATTTGACAAGATTGTGGGGCGTGTCCTCGACCACGATAAGGCTCCGGGTTACCCATTCACGGAAAAGGACTTCTTGCCCAGTGGAACACGTGAGGGGATCGTTGCGGCGATCCCTGCCGGTAAGCGAGCAATGACGATCGAGGCCAGCAAGGTTGAGGGGATCCATTCGCTGCGCGTTGGAGATCACCTCGATCTTCTCTCCAGCCAATCGATCGACATGGGAAAGGTGATGGGAGCACACGCCAGGAACGCGAACTCCCTTCATGCCGGTGTCCTGGCTCAGTCGAAGCAGGCGCATGTGCGGGTCTTGGTTCAAAACGGTCTCTTGGTCTCGCCGGTCAGGACCCGCGTGGTTCCCATCACGTCCAGTTCGTTGACCCAAGGGGCGACGACGCGCACGAAACCGATTCAAGAAGTGGTGATCGCCGTGGACCCCGAGGAGATCGCCCCGCTGGCGGAGGCGCTTTCGATCGAGGCGCTGGTGACCTGCGTAGCGCGTTCCGGCTTGCCCGACGATCCGGGGCCGGCGAGCGTGACTCCCTCCGGGAGTAGCCCCGCCGACCACGTCGCGACCGTGGAACGGATCGTGGGCGGGGCACGTGAGGTGATGTTCGTCACCAAGGGGGCTTCGCTGTCGTCGGATCCCCGCTCGATGATCACGATTCCCCTCTGTGGTAAAGCGCTTCAGTCGGGGACGACGATCACCCCCGAACACCTGCTCGACCCGGCGACAAACCGTCCGAGAATCGTGAGCCTCCGGCCCGGCGATGCCAGGCGCATGGGACTACTGGCCGATCCGACAAAGATCGTCGGCCGTGTCCTGAGTCGCAAGAAAAGCCCGGACACCGGATTCACGGAAGCCGATTTCGAGCCGCAGCCAGCACCAGCGCCCGCCAGTGAAGCGGCGCCGCGGGCCGTAGTCTCTCGGGCCGGGACGCCCTCGACCCGCGTTCAACCTGCGACCATCCCACGAGACCGATGAGGCTAAACCGAGCCCAGCAAAATGGAAAGCAAGAGCGAAGGAACTTGGAAATCCTGTACGGGGTCCTATTGCTGAGGTTATGAGCTCGGGCAACGTATTGCTCGTCAGAAATCGAAAGTCCGTTCTCTGCTCAAAATTACGCATAAGGATTCGTTTTCGTAGGGCAGGCCTTGGCCTGCCGAGACGTTGGCGAATGGCCTCGGCAGGCCAAGGCCTGTCCTACAAGAGTTACGCAGCGCCGGGCATCACTTTCCTGATGATCAATGAAGAAGCAGGTTGGATGGTTCGTGTCGTTTGTTCACGTGTGAGCTCAGGCTGGCGGCACGGGTGGGCAAGCCACCCAAGACGCCTCTCTCCAGGTTCAGGGTTGCTGTGTCGTCAAGGCGTCAGGTCAAAGCCAAAAGAGGCGTTTCGTGCTCCATGGGCGTTGTCTTGTAGGCATTCAAGTCAAGAGGTGGATTGGGGTGGTATAGGCGGCTTGTCCACCAGCAGGACGAGCACCAGCCTACGACCCGGGGAGAAGCCCGAGCTACCCGAAAAGCCTTTGGCGTCCAACTAGCCCCTTTGGTCACAGTCCTGCCCGAAATCGTGCCACCCTGGATTGAAACGGAACGTTTTTCCAAAAAAGTGTTGAGTTGTTTAGGCACCGCCGGCTTCAATCATCCCGAGAGGTGAACTCCCGTTGCGTTGTCATCCGTCTCCTCGACGACGAGGCTATGTCCTGGTTTATTTTGCCATGATTGCGTTTGCGTTGTTCGCGGTCGCCGCCCTGGTGATCGACGTCGGTTTCGCGATTCTGACGCGCCGGCAGATGCGGACGGCGACCGATGCCGCTGTGCTCGAGGGATTGCGGGGGCACGACTCATCGACGGACGAACAGCGCCGGATGCAAGCGAGTTTCCTTCTCCAGCAACATTTCAATGACATCGATACCCCCTATGCCGGACCTCGAAGCTTCGGCGCGGGGCCCGTGCTGGATTTCAGCGATGAGAACGCCATTCCCATGGGGGACGACTTCATGGCGTCACAAACCGTGCAGGTCCCGCAAGACGCGACTTCCGTCTCCTACGTTCCCACCGACTTCGCTCTCAACCTGGCGAACGCTGAAAATGCCGATGAAGGGAACTTGGCGCATGGAGATATGGTCAGTGGTACCTATCTCGCGAATTCCCTCTCACACCGGGAAGACTCGAATTACATACGCGACGACTTTCAGCGAGATCCGTCGGTCTCACCTGGTGGTTCGTTTCTAGTCCGGATGCGCAGGACGAATAACACGTCAGGGCTCGATAGCGTCGCCGGTGTCAGTTCGAGAGGTCCGGCTCTTCCTTATTTGTTCGGTCGAGGAACGATGCTCGCGTCTTCCTCGAAGGGAAGCGGAATCACGGTCCGCGCGACAAGCATCGCCGACGCGAGACCGGCGCTTCTGGTGGGGCCAACTCTCCCGATTCTTGATGCCCAGACGACTCAGATCACCAACATCCCGGGCCTTGCTCCCTTTGAGTTGAACTATGAAACCTGGCAAAGCGGGAGCGGAGGCGACGTCGAGATCGTCCTGGCGACCGGGCAGATCAGCGGCAGTATGAGTGGACAGGTGTTTGGTCTTGGCGCGATCTCCGGATCAGGGGTGCCCTCTGCGTCCGAGACGTCGATCACGGTGGTGTCGAATACGGGATTCCCTACCTCGGGCCCCTTTGAGGTTCGAGTGGACAATGAGTTGTTGCTGGTCACCGATGTCCAAATCAATGCGGATAGTTCCGCGAAGTGGACGGCCGAACGAGGCATGGGGGGGACCACGGGCCAGCCGCACGCCGCCGGAGCTCCGATCGGCCTGGTCATGAATTGTTCCGTGGGACAGCTCGCGTCCTTGGGGAGAGCGGATGGGCTGGCATTCGGGCTGGGGCCCTCTTCCGAGACCAAGGGTGGGACCGGCGCATCGACGCTCATCAAGAGTCCGGCACTTGGTGGTATGTATGTGCCGATTGTCCAGACGCTTTCCGACACGGGGAATCTCCGAGTCGTTGGCTTCGTACAAGCGTATCTTGACCAGATTCAATTCAAGATGAACTCGACCGACACGCTCACGGCGACGGTTGTCAGCCGAGAACAATCCATTGCGCCTTTGAATGCATGTTCTCGCTACTATCCTCCCGCCGATGCTATCACGGCGGGGGAATTGCAGGAGATCTTTCGGAAGGCCGATCCCCGCCTGGCCCCGCTCGGATATCTTTCTTCGTTGAAGGCCTCACTTTTATCCCCTGCCCTCGTTCGATCGGAGTAACCTGCCATCGCTGCGTCGACCGAGACTCAGACCACGTTCCTGGTCGTTGGACCTGATCCGAAGCTGCGCCGGGAGGCGGAGGAGGCACTGGCGGGAATTGCCGATGCGCACGCGGTGATCCACTACGTCGACGATTATCGACGGGGGATCGAGGCCGCGCGGAGCCGGCGTCCCGCGCTCGTGCTCGTGGAAATGACGAGTGAGGTCCGGCTGCTGGCGTCGTTCGCAGAGGAACTTGCCGTCGTCTCCCCAGAGACGGCGGTTGCTGCGGTCTTCGCGCCCAATATCTTCGGACCCGACGTCTCCGAGAGCGCCATCATCATCGAGGCGATCCGTGCGGGGGTGCAGGACTTTCTCCGTCGGCCGATTTCGAGTAATGATCTGGAACAATTGATTGCGCGCTTGATCCGTCGTACGGCCTCGGTCTCGCGCTCTTTGGGAAAGACGACGTTCTTCCTGGGCAATAAAGGAGGGGTGGGCAAATCCACCGTGGCCGTCAACGTCGGATGTGGACTGGCACGCCGGCACCCGGATCGCGTTTTGCTGATCGACGCATCACTTCAAATGGGCGTCTGTGCCGCGATGCTCGACCTGAAGCCGGCCACCACGATGACCGACGCTTATCTGGAACGCGATCGACTTGATGAAACCCTGCTGCGGCAATTGGCGACTCCGCACTCGAGCGGTCTCCACCTCCTGGCCGCGCCCGTCGACGCGGTCGACGCCGCTTACATTGATGACGAAGTCATGTCACGTATCATCACGCTTGCACGCCGAACTTATGAATACGTCATCGTCGACTCCTTTCCCTTGATCGACCGCGTGATGATGGCGGTGCTCGACCTCAGCGACCGAACCTACATCGTGCTCGAGAGCGTCGTCCCCACCTTAATCGGTGGGCGCAAGCTTCTGCGGCTTCTTGGTGATCTCGGTGTGCCCCCCGAGCGTTTGCGCGTGATATTGAACCGCTACATCAACTTCGCCGGCAATTTGAAGCCGGCCGACGTAGCAAGGCTGTTGGATCGCCGGGTCGATCATGTGGTTCCCTATCGTCAAGGGGTCGTCATCTCGGCGAACTTGGGCAGTCCTTTCATCCTTCGCACGAGCCGATTCTTCGGTTTCGGTCGCGCACTGACTCGTCTTGTGGATGAAATTGAACAGGTCGCGACGGCCTCGCGCCGGGAACGTGCCCCGTCCGAGTTGAACGTCGTTGCCGGAGGGGATGGGCGTACGGAAGAGGTGATCCCATGAGTCACGGCGAACAGGGCAATTCCGAGGACGTGGAGCGACGTTCGCGAGAGCCGTTGGAGCGGTCGATTCTCTCCGTGCCGACGTCGCGATTGACGCTCCGGCCTCGCCCGGCGGTCGGAGCCGAGACCAAGGACGAACCCTCTCGGACGAGGTCCACAAGGCAGGTCACGGGGGCTGCCGGCTATCTGGCGGTCAAGGCCGAGCTCCATCAGCGACTCCTCGACGAGTTTGATGAGCGAAACCTCATGGCCGCAAGTGAAGAGGTCCTCACCAGTTTCGTTCGCCGATTCGTGGACGATGTGCTGGCCAACGAGGACCTTCCTCTCAACGACCAGGAACGAAAGCGCCTTGCTGAGGACTTGACCGAGGAGACGCTTGGCGTCGGCCCGCTCGCTCCCCTCATGGTCGATCCGTCGATCACCGACATCCTGGTGAACCGGTACGACCAGGTCTACGTCGAGCGCTTCGGCAAGCTTGTAGCGACGGACGTCCGGTTCCGCAACGACGAACACCTGGTGCGGATCATTCAGCGCATCGCCGCAGGGGTTGGGCGCCGCATCGATGAATCGTCGCCGATGGTCGACGCTCGCCTTGCCGACGGAAGTCGTGTCAACGCGACGATTCCCCCCGTTTCCCTCGACGGGCCGACGCTCTCCATCCGGCGTTTTGGCCGCAGACGCCTCAAACGTGAAGACCTGATCAAGATTGGCACACTCTCCAAGGACATGGTCGAGTTCCTCGAATTAGCGGTCACCTCGCGGCGCAATATCCTGATATCGGGAGGCACCGGCGCGGGTAAGTCCACCTTCCTCGGTGCCGTGGCGGAGGCGATCCCTCTTGATGAGCGCATCGTGACCATCGAGGACGCCGCCGAACTCATGCTCGACCAGACCCACGTCGTTCGCATGGAGACGCGTCCCGCCAACGTCGAAGGCCGGGGCCGGATCACTGCACGCGACCTGGTGATCAACAGCCTGCGTATGCGTCCCGACCGCATCATCGTCGGCGAGGTGCGCGGACCCGAGGCCCTCGACATGCTTCAGGCGATGAACACGGGTCACGACGGCAGCTTGACCACGATCCACGCCAACACGCCGCGCGACGCCTTGGCCAGGCTCGAGACGATGGTGCTCATGGCTGGGATCGACCTGCCCTCGCGCGCGATTCGCGAGCAGATCGTCTCGGCGATCCAGCTTCTAGTCCACGTCCGACGCTACGACGACGGCGTTCGCCGCGTGGCCAGCATTGTCGAGATCACGGGACTCGAGGGGCAGATGCCTCTGACTCAGGAATTGTTCCGCTTCGAGAGACGAGGGCGGAAAGGCCGGTCGATTCTCGGGGAGCACGCGGCCACGGGCATCGTCCCAAGATTGGTGGACGAGCTCCGCGAACAAAACCTCGAAGCGCCCATACACCTCTTTCAGAAGCCGATCCGGGGACCCGTCGATGCCTGAGACGTTCATCTTCTTGATCGTCGTCGGAATCGCGCTTGTGGCCATCGCTCGGGGTTGGTCGGTCGCTCGCGCCCATCGCATTGCCCGTGAGCGCCTCGACGTCGACAAAGAATCGGAGTTGCCTGAGGAACCGGTCGAAGAGGGACCGCCGACGGTACGCCCCTTCCTGACCAGATATCGTTGGATCCCCTGGGTCGCGATCGGGATCACGTACCTCTTGATTGATTTTGGTGCCGGATTGAAAACGTCTTATGCCATCATGTTTGGCATCCTCGTGGGGCTGCTCGCTCACGAGGTTGAAGGATTCCTGGCGCAACGGCAGGGCCTTCTGATCGAAGCTCAACTCGCCGATGCGATCGACCTCATGGTGGCCTCGCTTCGGGCGGGAGCGAGTGTTCTGAACAGCTTCGAATCCGCCATGAACGAAACGCGATCGCCCCTGAAGCCCCAGTTGCAGGAGGTCTTGGGACGTGTGCGGTACGGCGAGGATCCTGCGTCTGTCTTTCAGGCCCTGGCGGCGCGGGTCCCTCTGGAAACCTTCAGGCTCTTTTCCTCGGCCTTGACCGTGCACCAAGAGGTCGGTGGCAGCCTCGCCCCTACCCTGGCGACCGTTGGACGCATTATCCGGGATCGCATCGAGCTGGGGCGCCGCGTCCGCTCGTTGACCGTCCAATCCCGAGCCTCAACCTTTGCCATTATGTTTGTGACTTACTTCATCGGTCTCCTCATGTGGCGCACCGACCGAGGCCGCATGGAGGAGTTCCTCGCGACGGAACTCGGAAGCTTCATGGTCTCGGGAGCCGTGATGATGCAGGCTATCGGAATTTTCTGGACCTCGTGGTGGAGTCGATTGAAATATTAAAAGGTTATTGGATTAGGCATAGTGCTGTATTTTGTGTTGTAAGGTGAGTCTTGGGCCGCCGAAGTGATTGAACTGCTCGAGGTGTTTGATGCGAGCGTCCGCATTATTGATCATCCCTGTTGCGGTGTTCTTGTTGATCTTTGCGGTTTGGCTTCGTGGTCTGGTTGTTCGTGCTCTGAGTCGAGGTCGACTTCTTGAGGAGGCGGCTCGGGAAGAACCGACCGAGGCGACTGAGGCAGGGAGTGAAGAACCGGGATCTCTGGGTCGCTGGTTGGCGTTGGCGGGATATCGCTCGCCGCAAGCTCCGGCGATTTTCGTCGGAACGACGGTCGGGATGGCGATCGTCGGAACCATTGCGCTCCTTCTGGTTCAACGGTCGGGAGTCATGACCCTTGTTGCCCGAGGAGTGGAAGCGATTCCGGGCGATGTTGGGGAAATCTTCATGCCGGCCGTCGTGGGGGGGCCTTGGATTATCCTCTTGATCCTGCTCTGCACTCCCTGGCTGATGGTTCGCTCGTCGCGGCGCCAGATCGTCAATGAAGTCGAGCAAGACCTTCCTCTGGTTCTCGAGTTGTTGGCGACCCTCAGTGAGGCCGGGCTCGGGTTCGATGCTGCCATTGAACGCGTCGTCTCCGCGCAACCGGTCGAGCGACCACTGACAACCGAGCTTCGAGGATTTCAGCGCGAGACCCTTTCCGGCCGGCCTCGGGTCGAAGCCCTCAGGAGGATGTCGCGGCGGCTCGAAGTCCCTTCACTGACCATCTTCATCTCTGCGGTGGTCCAGGCCGAGCAGATTGGGTCGGGGATCTCGGATGTTTTCCGCCGCCAGGCCGAGGACTCGCGCGACCGTCGCCGCGACCGGGCACTGAACCTGGCTCAGTCGCTGCCCGTCAAGCTCTTGTTTCCCTTGGTCATCTGTTTTCTCCCAGCCATTTTTGTCATTACGCTCGGCCCAGTATTCCTTCAGTTCTTCAAACTGGCCGAAAGCCTCATGTCCCGGGGCCGTCTGCGATGAAATCGTATGCTCGGCTGGTCGAACGCGGGTCGGGTCGGGTCGTGGTCGAACGGCTTCGGATTGCCGATGGCTACTGGTCGCGTCTGCGAGGGCTCCAACTTCAGGCTGAACCGGCCGCTGGATTTGGCCTGCTCCTGATTCCTTGTCCTTCGGTTCATACGTTGATGATGCGATTCCCGATCGACGTTGTCATGCTCGACCGAGGCGGCCTTGTCGTCGATACTCGTCGTAACGTACGCCCTTGGCGAGTTGTGATTCCAACCGTTTCGACTTTCGCCATTCTGGAAATCCCCAGCCGCAGCGCCGAGCGTCCCATCAACGTGGGGACTTCCTTGAGGTTGGAACTACCGCGAGACGATCCAAGAAGAAAGCAAGAGTTTTATCAAAGTTGGCAAGCATGATTTTTGCGGTTTTCAAAAAGGGTTGTCGGGATTTGGCCGTCTCAATTCCTGATGAAATGCGGCTGGAGGACGTTACTTAACAGTACTGGCCGCGGTGAAGGAGGAATCTCCCTTGGCCGGTGATGTACGCTCGAGCGCAGCCAGGGCTGCGTGGACGACTTTGGAGTCGGGGTCGTGGTTCAAGGACTCTTTGAAGGCCTTCCTGGCGTCCTGGATCCGACCGCGCTGGGCCAAGATCATCCCTACATTGGCCTGCGCTTGGGCCGGCGTGACGACCTTTGAGAACGTGGCGAGAGCTTCCTCGACTTTGCCTTGCTGGGCCAAGGCCATGCCGAGATTGACGCAGGCTCGGTCATGCTTAGGATTGGCCGCGAGGGCTTTGCGTAGCCACGACTCCGCCTCGGTCCAGTTGCTGCGTTCGTACGCGAAGTAACCCATGTCGTTGAGGAGGTCGGGATTGTTGGGGCTGACTTCCAGGGCGCGATGGTATTCGGTCTGAGCCCGGACGACATTCCCCTGTCGGTCGAAGAGTACGGCCAACCGATGCGCGACCTCGGCATTTCGGGGATCGAGCTTGCCTGCCTTTTCGTATTGTTCGATCGCCTCGGTTTCATATCCTTTCCTGGCGAGTTCGGTGGCGACCGTGAAACAAACCTGGGCGGCCTTCTCGGGCGGGAGATCCTTCGAGGGCTGAGAGGCTGTTTTCGAGGACGGGCTGGGCCGAAGGGACGGTTCACTCTGCCGATTGTGTGTAGTCCCGCACCCGGCGGTCGCCAAGACGATCGTTAAGCAGGCGGAGCGGTGTTTTGCCCATTGCCGTGTCATCGGCCAAAGCCCTCCTTACGCTGATGTATGGCCTGTGGTTCAGAAGAAGTTTCCGCCGCCCATGCCACCCATGCCGCCACCGAATCCCCCACCACCGAATCCCCCGCCGCCACCGAATCCCCCACCACCGAATCCCCCGCCGCCTCCGAACGCCCCAATCCCGCTTTGACTGAAGAGGTAGCGCGTGCCGAGAAGGTTAGCCGGAATGCCGTAGAGGCCTTCCGCCGTGGGATAGCCTAGGATCACGCGACGATCGGCGTCGGGGTCGCCGCGAGAGGCGAGGTACTCGACGACCCGCCGCCGGCGTTCTTCGTTCAACTTGGCCGACTCGGCGTGCGACCCTCCGTCGACCTCTTCGGGTTCGATGGGCTGGACGATAATTGGGCCGGGAACGATGCAGAGCTTCTCGAAGATCGCCGCCCAGTGTTTTCGTGCCGCGGGCCCCGGCTGAGTTCCCCCCTGATACCACTCGTGTTTGTAAATCACGAACTTCTCCGCTTGGCCCCTCGCATATTGGCCTGCGAATATGTTGGAGACGTGAGTGCCGTACGTAGGCGTGATCGCTCCCTTGGGTATCGTGGAATGGTTGTCGATTCTCCACCAATCACCGGCATTAAGCTCGTTGCTCGGTACCATGAGAACAGGCAGGACGAGCCCCGACCGAGCCAGAACTCGCCAGACCACTCTTCTCGGCTTTCTCGGTCGTTCCATGGCTGGATTCCTCAATTGGGATGAAGTCACGGATTGTGACAATATAGAATTGAAAAAGTGTATATGCGTTGTTGGGGCTTGCTGGCGTTTTGCCTTCCACCGGAACACGCGAGATCTACGATGCTGGGGGTGGTGAGTGGCCGTGGGGTCCGCTGATGAAGACGTCATCACCGAGTCGGTAGCGGAGCATTCTGTGAATGTCGGTGCGGACTCCGGCCCGGTAGTCGTAGGGGCGACGGCTTTCGAGTCGACCGAGCAGGTAAAACTCCAAATCACCGGGTTCGAACACGTCGGAGCCGGGGAGTGGAGGTACCTGATGAGGGTCGTAGGGATGAACCAGCATAGGCGTAATCAGGACCACGAGTTCCTGCTCGTTGGACGAGGCTCCGTCCACGGCGAACAGCCGCCCCACCACGGGCAAGTCGCCGAAGAACGGAACACGGAGGGCGTTGCCGCCATAGGTGTTCTGGATCAGACCTGCGACGGCGAGGGTCTGTCCGTCGCGAAGCTCGACCGTGGATGAGAAGTTGCGCGTGTTGATGCCGCTGACGTTGGCCCCACCGATGTTGGTTCCCGAGGAGAGGTCGCGGGTGCTCACGTTCGAGGAAACGACAAGCCGGATCCGGTCTTTGTCGGTCACGTAGGGGATGAAACGGAGCTGGACTCCGAAGGGGACGAACGACACGCCCTGAAGCCCGGTGACGAGCCCCGTAGTGATGGGGACCGGGAATTCTCCTCCCGCCTGAAAGCGAGCGACCTGCCCGTTCGTGGTCACAAGGGTCGGCTCGGCGAGAGTCCGTGCGAAATTCAAGGCGCGGAGGGCCTGGATGGCCGCACCGAAGGCACGCCCGTTGATGATTACGTTCGCGGTTCCTCCCGTGGAACTGTTCGACGACGTTCCTCCGGACGTGTTGCTGCCGCCGCCGTTAGGCAACGTTTGTCCCGAGAGAGACGTCGAGAAAACGGCCGTGCCGCCCTTATTGAGAATGTCGAAGTCGACGCCGATCGACCTTGAGGCGGCTCGGTCGACCTCGGCCACGGTGACCTTAAGCATGACCTGCTGCTCGCCCGGAACGCGAAGGAGATTGATCACGTTCCACGAGTTCGCAAGTTGATAATTGTCGTATGTGGGAACCGCTTCGCCGGCCAAGCCAGGGAACCCCTGGCTTACGGACTCCACCTGGCCGGTGAAAGGGTTCAGCCCCGTCGAGGTGACCCGCGTGTTCGAGAGTGGGATCAGCCCGGCCGGCGGCTGGTTTTGATTCGCTCCCTGTCTTCCCCTCGGTGCGTTCGATGCAACGATCTGGAGGATCTGGCTGGCCTCCACGATATCCTTGGCCTGACCGGAGACGACGACCTTGTCTCCTGCCAGCGTCAGCTTCACCACGCTGTCGGGGAAGAGTCGATTGATCTCCTGCGTCAACGCTTCATAAACCAGTTCAAGGCGGTGCTTGGCCTCGGGGTCGGGCAGGACCCGGAGCAGAAAACTCAGGACGGTCTGTCGTTCCGGATCGTTCTGCTCCCCGAACCAGAGATTGAGAACGGTTGTACCTGTTTTCAACCCTGTCACAGAAATCTGCTTGTTCTCAAGCACCGGCAAGATGCGCGCGACCGATTCCTCCTCAACCTGGTATCGAACGGGGATCTGCTTGAGAACGAGGACTCTGGGCCGTCCGATCACCACGTCAAACGTGTTCTCAGGATCGATGATGCCTTGAATATATTGAGAAAATTTCCGCTGGGTTTCGGCGGTTGGCTTAGGTGTCGTCCCGAGGGGACCCGAGGCCACGGGAAGTCTCGGTAATCGAACCTGTTCAGGGTCGAAGAGATCAGGCAATGCCGGAGCCTCGGGGACTTCATCCGTGAGTGAGGGCCGCGTCTCCTCGAGCGAAGGAGATGGAGGAGGAGGCGGAACCACAGGGGGCGGTGGAACCAGTTGCGTTCGATTCAGTCGAGGATCTTGTTTAGGCTTAGTCTGCGTGGGAGGCGCTGCGGTTGCCTCGGTGGCGTGAGCCAAGAAAGTCGAAAAAAGAACCACTTGCCAAAATATCCGCCTCGGCTGCGTTCCCCTGCCGGAGAGGACGACGATTCCGGGTCGGATTCGCGGATCAACGCATAAAAGCGACCAGATCGGCATCATCAACAAATACCATTGCCTAAGAGTAAATAGAGGGGAGTACGAGCCCCGTTCAAGGCTCCTGTCCCAGGACGATTTCCATCGATTTTGTCGGATGAGAGGAGATCATCGCTTTGGGTTTTTGTAGTAAAAAAGTCGGACTTTGCGGATTTTCCGGAATCGCCGGATCGCAGGGAACTTTGGGGATGTGGAAGGCACTTACGAGATATCTCCTTCAGGAAAAACCGTAGGCCTCATCATGGACAGAAGTTCAGGTAGTCGGGGTGTCGGTGGTTCCGATCTCGATCGTCGCAGGCTCTCTCATTTCTGTTGGCCAACGAAATCCCGATCCCCCGACCCGGGTGGTCGCAAGTCCCATCCCACCGGATCCCGTCGTTGGCTTTGGTCTTGTCGTAACCTTGTGTAAATCAAGGGGATGTAGGGATATTGCGAGTTCACGCTGCCGCTCGATCGAGAATGACTCTGCGAGCGGATCAGAGGGTTGTCTCCGTGGCACGGTCTCGCACTTTGGAGCGGGACGGAAAAAAATAAGAGGAGAAGCGGATTGGTGGAGGGACCACGTGGCATTACCTGAGGAAACACGCAGTTGAAGGGGAATGAGAGCGATGCCGACGATCCGAGCTGCTGGCGGTTCTCGCGACCTCCGGCTCCTCTTTGGAAAGGGGCGAAGCGGTAGTCTCACGGATGGTCAGTTACTGGAGCGATTCGTCAACCTGCGCGACGAAGCGGGGGAGATGGCCTTCGCTGCGCTGATGGATCGTCACGGACCGATGGTGCTACGGGTTTGCCGAGGCCTTTTACGTGACGCGAACGATGCGGAGGATGCCTTCCAGGCCACTTTCCTGGTGCTCGCTCGGCGGGCCGGTTCGCTCTGGGTGAAGGAAACGATCGGTCCCTGGCTCCATGGTGTCGCGTACCGCGTGGCGACGCGGGCACTCTCGGATCGCGCCCGTCGCGTTCGCCACGAACAGCGAGCGGCCGGCCAGACGCCAACGACCGCGGACCCCGTTGAGCAGGACGACCTGGACATGGTCGTGCATGAAGAGGTTGAGCGGCTCCCTCTTCGGTTCCGGTCTCCCATCATTCTCTGTTATTTCCAAGGGTTGACCCATGACCAGGCGGCCTCCCAGCTTGGCTGGCCGGTCGGTACGGTTCGGAGTCGTCTGGCTCGAGGTCGAGAGCGCCTGCGTGATCGTCTGGATCGACGAGGACTCACCGATCCGGACGAGTTCCTTGATGAGCCGGCCTCCAAGAAACGCGCGGTGGAATCAATCCGGCCATCGGTGGCGGTGGCGACCGTGCGAACTGCGACGAAGATCGCCAGTGGCAAGATTGTGGCCGTCGGGATGCTCCCGGTGGTCGAAACTCTGACGAAAGGAACCTTACGCATGATGATTTGGAATCGGCTTTTGAAGCTCACCGTGGGAGTTGCGGCTGCCGGTTTCGTGGCCACGGGGATCGCCGTGACCATGCAGGGATCGGGTTCGGGAAAAGCCTTCGCGGGGGCTGCGCAAGATGCTGCAAGTTCTAATACCCCGCCGAAGTCGGAGGCCGAGACGGCCGCCGAGACGTTCCTGAAAGCCGGAGCGGACCTGTTCGACGCCAAGAATGCCGCGGGCCTTGCCGCGACGTACACTCCCGACGGAACGATCCACCTGATCAGCCATCGCGATGGCCAGCTTCAGGACGACGTCAAACAGGGGCAGGCCGATATCGAGAAGTTTTACTCGGATCTCTTCCAACAGGCCGGAGTGATGGACTCGGAGAACACGGTGGAGTTCGTCCGCCAGATTCGTCCCGACCTCCTCATCGTTAACGGTCGCTTTCGTTTTGATGTCGGTAGGCCGGAACTCCCGTTTGTTCAGATGCGAACGAAAAGCGGAGACAAGTGGTTGCTGAGCCAGCTCTGGCTGTTTATCGACCCTGTGTCGCAATAACGTCGGACCCTCGTCAAGGAATCCCTTGCTGTCATGAGCCGAAGGACGCATTCGCGCTTTGGATCGAACCCGGACTCATGGACAAAAGGGTCTTCTTCGCCGTGTCGGCTCCCGGCTACGCGTTTCCGAGAGACAGCTAGGGCCTTCGCGGCGTCGCCTTGCAGACCAATCCAAGAGGTAGCGCTCGGCTGAAGTTCTAATGAATCAACATCGCCGAGCGCCCTTACCGCATACCGACTACGGTGTCTATCACAACTCCGTACTGTTGATTATGCATAGAATCATATCATGTGCATATAAAAGATCGATCTGAGCGACGCTCGCCTCAAGCTACCCACTTCCTGACGTACGGGGGTTGCATTCCCCTCGGCGAGGAACGTCGTCATCGACTCGAGTGGTTCCTCCCTTGCCTTGAACGGACTCACTCGGAGCTCTGAGCCTCCCTCCTTGCCCAATCCCGTGGGCTATTGATGCTCCGAAAATCCATGCGAGCGCGGCGCGATTCTCGTAGTACAGGCCTTCGCCTGCCGAGGACGTTCGCAAGAGCCTTGGCAGACCCCTTTCCACCGGTTCGGCGGTCTGTTATCGAATTCGAAAAAGTCGCGTGCGGATCGTTTGCTGCCGCCCCTTAGTATGCTGAGAACGCTATGAACCAAGGGGGAGAATCTCATGGCCAGCAGGCAACACAACGAGGTTCTGGGGCAGCTTGACCGTCTCATGGGCGAGGGGACGTTGGCGGGTCTGCCTGATGCCCAGCTCTTGAAGCGATATCTTATTATGAACTCTACGACCGGGAATTGAAATTCACGCTAGAATAGGAGACAGTCGGACTTATTTTCTGGGGATTGCGATGAAAGCGCCAACCAGAGACTGAGTCTCGTCTGATTTCGGTCGGCGTGTGGGATCCAACGGCTCCGATGCGCCGGCTGTCTGCGTGAAACACAGTCGGAGGCACGATGGATACAGCGTCATTAGAGCCAGCGATCGCGGAGCTTTGCGTTGCTTCGCTTCAGGGGGCGATCCGAAGGGCCGCCGCACGAATTCTGGATGGGCCGGGGATGTTGGAGGTGGTTCAGTATCGCCAGGTCGAGCGATGGATGCGCATTGCGATCGCACTGGGGAATGGGCAGTTACCGTATGTACAGGTTCATGGCTTGCCACCGGTCGGGGGAACGCGGGGATTGCCCGAGCTCTTCGAGGTCAAGCTTACGAACCTGCTCGCGGCCCGCGCGGCGGAGTCGTTGGCCGAAGCGCTTCGAGGAAATGCGGCGGCCGTTCAGAGCCTGGAGCGCGAGGCGGAACAGATCCTCGAGACCGAGGATATTCAGCTCATCTGATCCTCGGTCCCGTCGATCCGATTTTTTCTCCACAAGCGGTCTCAGGTGAGGTCCGGCAAGACGCCTTGGCCGCAGAAGTTAGGGTTGCCAAACTGTTCGATGTGGTGGCCCATGCCATGCGCGAGGGCCAGGAGCAACCGGTTGTGGGGCTGCTTCCGATACTTGAGTGAGCGGCCCATGCGGAAGTCGAGTCCATTGCCGACGAGCACGAATGGGATGTTGTCGAGCGTGTGCGAGTTCCCCTTGCCGAGCTCGTTGGTCCAAACGATCAGGGTGTTGTCGAGGAGACTTCCGCCGCCTCCCGGTTCGGGAGTTTCGGCCAGCCGTTTGGCCAGATAGGCCATCTGCTCGCAGTACCACGTGTTGATCTTGGTAAGCTTCTCCACCGACTTCTTGTCGCTGTCGGGGTTGTGCGAAAGCTCGTGGTGCCCCTCGTTAACGCCGATCCAACGCATGCGCGCCTGACCGACCGAGTTGGTGATTTGCAAGCTGGCCACGCGGGCGAAGTCGGCCGCGAAGCTGTTGACCATCAGGTCGATCTGGGTCTTGCAGATCTTCGGGATGTTGTCGTTCTCGCGCTTCACGCCGGGTTCGAGCTCGGGTACGGCGTGTCCGACCTCCTGCTGACTCCCGGCCTGGAGTTCCTGCTCCATCTCGCGCACGAAGGTCGCATGCTCATCGAGCAATTGCCGGTCTTGGGCCGAGACGACCGAGCCAACTTTGCGGAGGTCGTCCTGGAGGTCGTCGAGGATGCTGCGGAGACTTTCCTGGTCCTTCGCGCGGCCATAGAGCTTGGCGAACATCTGGTAGGGATCGTCGATAGGAGGCAGCGGCTTGTTGGGGCCGGCGTAGACCATGCGGGTCCAGGTATCCGCTCGTTCGGGGACCATGACTCCGAACTCGAGTGAACCGAAGCGAGTTCGCGTCGTCGGATTGGCCTGGAGGAACGACTTGATTTCCTGATCGATCGAGTGCCCTTTGGCCCAGCCGGCGGGAGTATCCGACCCCCCCTGGATGTTTCCGGGGAAGAGCTCGATGCCGGTCAAGAGACAGCCCATGCCTCGCATGTGGTTGTCGCCGTCACCCCGCACCTTGTCGCAGACGCCGTGGAGCACCAACGTGCGCTCCCGGAACGGCTCGAGCGGCTTGAGGATCTCCTTGAATGTGAACGACTCCCCTTCTTCGTCCGGCCAGAACGCCGACGGCACAACGCCGTTGGGGCTGAAGATCACGACCAACCGTTGCTTCCGGCGCTCTTGGTTCGCAAAACCGAGGCTGGGCAGGTTCAGGAGGAACGGCAAGGCCGCCGCGCCAATACCCAGGTCGCGGATGAACTCACGTCGACTTTGTGCGTGGGCCACGTCGGTTCTCCGGAAAGGAAACGAAAGCGTCGTATCAAGAGTCGCCCGGCTAGCGAAGCGGAAGCGACAAGCGGCACGGTCGGACCATCTGGCAGAAGCACAAATAGGCGTTGTGCAGCCAATCCGTTCGTGGTCGGGGGGCCGAGGCGACCGCAGGGGATGGCCTCAAGGCCGAGTCGACAACGATCGCCACGAGCAGGCGGCGGATATTGAACTTCTGCTCGACGAACGAGCGACGCAGGCTGATGGCTTCCTGGATCCCGAAGGCCCGGATCGGTTGCTTGACCATGTGGTGGAACAACTGCTGGACGAAGGCCGCGTGAGTCTCTTCGCTTTCAGTCAGCAGGTTTGCCAATTCGCGGGCGCCCGAATAAGGGAGGAACTCGCCGGAGCGGGTTTCGAAGGTGCCGGTTGCGTCGATCGGCTTACCTTTCTCCTCGCTTCGGTATCGGCCGACTGCGTCGAATTGCTCCAGGCCAAAGCCGAGCGGATTGATCATGCTGTGACACGTCCGACACGACGCGGGGCTGGTCTGGAGCGCCACCCGCTCGCGGGTGCTCAAGTCGGCGTGGAGGTCGGGTGCGAGCGGGGCGACGGCTTCGGGCGGCGGACGGAGCACACGTCCCAGGACGCTGCGTGCAATGAAGACGCCGCGGTGGATCGGTGAGCTCGTACCTGTGTACGCGAAGTTCGCCATGAGGTAAGGATGCGTCAAAAGTCCCGCCCGTTCCCTGGAATTCAGGGCCACCTTCTGAAATGGGGCATCTTCGGCGAGGTCACCGCCATAAAACTTGGACAGACGTCCGTTGAGAAAGGACGTGTCGGCCAGCAGGAGTTGGCGGAAGTCCGACGCATCACTCCAGATGACATCCTCAAGGAAGAGGTCGAGCGACGTCCTGAGGTCGGACGCGATCGCCGTGTCAAAACCGGCGAAAAGCGCAGCGTCCTTGGCGAGGTCGGGGACCTGTTCGACCCGGAGCCATTGGAGAAAGAAGTCGCGGACCTTGGAGCGCGTCCGCAGGTCGGTCAACATCCGTTCGGCCTGTTTGGTGACCTCTTCCTTCGTACCCAGTTGGCCTGCGGCGGCCGCCTCGAGCAGCGTCTTGTCCGGAAGCGAATCCCAGAGCCCGAACGAGATTCGGGAAGCGACGTCGTACTGGTCCCCTGCACTGCCGAGCTCGCGGTAAAGGAAGCGAGGGGACTTGAGGACCAGCAGCAAGACGCGCTTGACCGCCAGGTCGAGCTCGCGGGTATCGATGAACTGGTGCTCAACGAAGAGTCGCTGCTCTTGCGGGGTCAGCGGGCGCATGAAGGCTCGCTCGGCAAATCGGAGGCAGAATTCCTGGAGCCGTTCCTTGCGATCCGCCGCATCGTCGCGCACTCCGGCGAGGTCCCGAAGGCGGGTGGAGACATAGGTGGCGACTTCGATCGCCGCGTCGGTCGTGGCCAGATCCCAGGCCTTCGAGACCGACGTTCCTCGTTCGTACCCCACGCTACGGTCGTCCGGCGGAAACGAGGTCTGCACAACGAACGTTTCCGAACTCTGGCCCGGGTTCAGGTTACGCTCGGGGATCACCTCGGCCGGCCGATGGGGGAGCTTCCATTCCAGGGAAATCGACGCCTTGACGGCGGGCTTCTTCTTCGCCTTCTTCGAGTCGTCCACCCCCTGCTTTGCTTTCGAGAACTCGAGGCGGAGCGGGTAGGCTCGTCCCCCAAGTAAGACGATCGAGGCGCGGTATTCCGTGTCGTCGCCGGACTTGACCGTGGCATCGATGAGGGGTTTCCTGACGTCGTTGATCCAGAGCCGAGTCGCGTGCTCGGTGCGGACGATGAACTCATACTCTCCTGATTCGGGGGCGAGGACGGAGCCTTCCCATCGAATCGAGAACTGGTTGGGATCGAACTTTTCGGGATCGGGGGCGGCCTCCCCGAAGTCGAAGTGGACGGTCGGGTCGATGCGATCGAGGGCTCGGTCGTTTTCGCGGAAGCGTCTCGACTTGAAATACTGGCCCCGGAGACCGCGTTTGTCGTCCCAGCGACCCGTCGTGCGGAAGGTTCCGACCAGGTCGGCGACCGCGTTGCGGTACTGCTTTACCGTAAGCCGCGAGAGTTCGATTCGGGCCGTCTGATGTTTGGCCTGGGCCGCCCGGGAATAGAAGGTCTCGTAGATGTACGCGGCGACCTTATCGGCCTCGGGACCGACGCAGGTGCCCGGGTCATCTTCGGGCATCGTCTTGGCAATGACGCGCGAGAGTTGCGCCACGGTGCGATCACCGAGGAGGGCGCGGGGATAGTCCTCGGACCCTTCGCCGCTTGGGCCATGGCACGAGAGGCAACGTTTTTGATAGATCGATTCGCCAGTAGGCTCGTCGGCAAGGGCAGGACTCGCGGTCAGGCCCAGCATGAAGCCGAGCACCGCCCGGCGCCAGGGCGAGTTGGAGTGTCCACGTGTTTGAACGGGCTTGGTCTGCATCAAGCGGTCACCCGGGCTCGAGACAGAGATTCCCATATTTAGAACGAACGACGCCATCAATTCATCCGGCGGGACCGCCCCTGGACGTTTCTCGGGAGAAAGACGTCGGGGCAGCGGCTTCAAGGACGGTGCGACGAGCCAAGGTCGAGCTTTCGTCTCGGTAGTCGCTACCGGATCGCCGGCGTTCGCGTCCTCGACCAGGTTCGACGAGTGGTTTTGGAGAGACTTACCACCCATCTTCTCATGACGCAAACTCTTTTTTAACCGATTCGTTGGAATCGAACAAGGGACGCTGGCTTTCCAGACGAGGAAGGGCCTGTTGATCGCGCAGTTGTCAGTGGTGGTTTGTGATCAGTAATTCGGAGATCGTCCGAAGGCGTGCGTTGAGGTTGATGTCTCTCCGGTTGACGATGGGGATGAGTCGGTAGCCCTGAAAGAGCTCGCGGACGAATGGGGTGTCGCTGTTACTCAGTGCCCAGCGGACCCCTCGGGCATCCAGGATCCGGCAGAGCGAGGCGAGCCGGACATGGTCGGATTCACGGAATTTCCCCGGAGTGTACCGGTCGAAGTCGGCGTATCCGCCTTGCTTGAAGTAAGGAGGATCGAGGTAAACGAAGTCGTCGGGTTGGACATCCTCGAGACAACTCGTGAAGTCGCCCGAACGGAGTTCGACACCCTGGAGACAGCGTGCGACCGCCTCGAGATTACGCGGGTCGTAATAGCGTCGGTTGTAAACACCATAGGGAACGTTGAAGCGCCCTTGGCGGTTGACGCGAAAGAGGCCTCGGAAGCATGTCTTGTTGAGATAGATCAAATGGGCGGCACGCTGGACGAGGTCTAAGCTCTCAGGAGGGATCGTCCGGATCCGATCGAAGTCTTCCTTGGTGTTGGCCAGCGTGTCGAGAATTCTCGCGACTCCGCGGTGGTCGGCTCGGATGGCTCGATAGGTGTCGAGCAGCCAGTCGTTGAGGTCGGCGACGACCGCCGTCTCGGGCTGGAGGGTGAAGAGCACGCTTCCCCCACCAAGAAACGGTTCGTAATACGTTCGGAATCGTTGCGGGAAGAGACCCACCAACTGTTTTGCGAGTCCCTGCTTGCCCCCCGCCCATTTTAGGACGGGTTTGGGAGCGATTGCGGATTTCATTCCGTGTCTCATCGCCGTGTTGCCGTGACCTCGTGCCGGTTACCGCCGATCGCTCGCTCGCTATCTTAATCAATTCGAGATGGGAACACACGGCGCGGATATCAAGTCGTGCATACAAACAAAACAGACGAGGGGCGTCTCCTCAAGGGAGAACGCCCTTCGTCTCGTGAAACGTTCGCTAGGACAGGTGGCGGCGGCTGAGTCCGGACGGTCCCAGCCTGGAACCTGGGGCCGGAATCAAAATTCCTCGAGACGTTCGCTCCCATTGCCTTCGCTCTTGAGCTCCTTCAATTCGTCGAGGAGTTTGTTGAGCTTGTTCTCGATCTCGCGGATTCGCTCATCCCTGCCCTTTGACTTGGATTCAGAGTCCTTCTCTTTGGCCTTGGCTTCGGCTCTCTTCGCTTCGGCTTCCCGGGCTTTGACTTTGGCCTCCTTGGCTTTGGCCTCGACTTCGTGTTTCCGTCTGAGAGTCTGTTCGTGCATCCTCCTCATCTGTTCATGGAGCTTCCTCATCTGTTCGGCCCGGTCCTTATGGATTTTTCCCAGGTCGGACTGAACCCGTTCTTTTGCGAGGCGTTCTTCGGCCCTTTGCTTGGCGAGGGCTTCGGGCTCACCGGCCTCATCGTGGTGTTTTCGCAAGCGGAAATCGAATTCGAGGCGAGGGCCGAGCTTTCCCTTGAGCTCTCTCTCGAAATTTGAGCCGGGGCCGAACTTCTCACGCACTTGCTTTTCAAATTCGGAGCCGGGACCGAACTTCTCCTTCATCTCCTGGCCGACCTTCTCTCCCAGGTCTTTCACGCTCTTCTCGAGATCGGAACCGGGCCCGAGCTGTTTTTCAATGTCGCGAACCAATTGCTCCAGGTTCTTCGAGAATTCGGAGTCGGGGCCAAAGAGTTCGTCGAGTCCTGAGAGGTCGATGTCGATGCCGATCCTGGGATGCCCCTTCGGGCCGGCGTCGCGATGAAGCCGAAACTCGAACTTCTTCTCGCGAGGAGCAACCTTACCATCCTCCCCGATCACGATGACGTCGTCCTTCTCTTCCTCCTCTTTGGCCTCTTGCGGGGCTTTCTTGTCGGAATCGCTGGTCGTGGCCTTGTCGTCGCTGCTCGCGACCCGAGTCTCGACCTTGACGTCCGTCGGGTTGGGAGGCTCCGCTGCGACCCACGTTGGTGCTGCAAAGAGTCCGAGAATCCCTGCGCCGAGGAGGCACGGGAAGGAGACTCGGTACGGGACTTTGTCATGAAGAATCATGGATAGTCTCCTCTCGAAGAGCCGGCCCGCGCCTCCGATGCCCAACGTGGGCAGAGGTACCTGGGACCGGGAAAGCGAGGCACAGACCTCAAGAAGCGTTTCCGCGTATCGGTAGCGATCTTCCGGCAAAATCGCGACGACCCAGGCGTCGCACGCGAGTTCCGCCTCGGCATCGAGTCGACGACGGGCGAACCAATAGAGAGGGTTCCACCACCAGATCAGGCCGGCCACCAGTTCGAGGCGGGCGACCCAGTGGTCCCCCCGTTTCAGATGGGCCAGCTCGTGTGCCAGGATCCCCCGCCAACGCTCGATGCCCGCGGTGGCGACCAGTCGTTGTGGCAGCATCAGCCTGGGGCGTCCTAGACACCAGAGTGAGGGCACGTCCAAACTCGGCACCACGATCATCTCCGGAACTCTGATCCCGAGATCGGCGCCGAGTTGCTCGGTCTCCTCCAGGAGCCACTCCGGCGCGGGCTTCGCCCCGTTGAGCCGGCGGCGGAAGCGGAGGATCCGGACCAACTGCCCCAGGCCCCAGATCCCTGAACCCAAAAGCCAAAGCGTTTGAACAAAGCTTGCTCGACTGATCTGAGGCTTGACCGACGGGTTTTTTTCCCGGTCGATGACGGGCGTGGAGGACAGTTCCCCCTGATGACTCGGCTCAGGCTGGGGCCCCACCACGACATCCTCAGCCTCGACCAGGGCGAGCGGTTCGAACTCCTCGGTCACTCGTGCGGGCACAGGTTTCACCTCGATGGGAGAACCGGTGCTGGTCATCTCCCGAACCGAAGCGAACGGCCACGATGCCCGAATAACAGGCGGTGTCATCAGCTTGATGATCACCAGGAGCCAGAGCATGTGTCGCGCCGCGGGGCCGAGCCGGCCGAGTCGAGGGGCCAGCATCGCCACGAGGGCGAGCAGCCCCGCGATGAGCGTCGTCTCCGCGAACCACCAGAGCATCGTTGCCTCCCCGTTGCGTATGACTCAGGATAAGTTCGACGATCGAGATGTGTTCGCCTCTCACGATTTCGACGGTACCCCATCGCCCCCCGCGCCCGCTTCGTCGAGCAGGCGACGAAACCTGGCGATTTCCTCGGGCGTGAAGCGATTCCCACTCACCAGGGCCAGAACCAAAGGAGCCGCGCTGCCGCCGCAAAGTTCGTCGGCCGTGTCTTTCAGCCGACGCTCGAGCATCTCGTCGCGGCTCATCGTCGGGCTGAAGACGTGGGCGACCCCCGACGAGTCGCTGACCACATAGCCTTTTGCCTGAAGTCGTTGCAGCAACGTCAGGACCGTCGTGTAGGCCCAACGCTTTCCCCAGTCGTTGAGCAACGTGTTCACCTGGCGCACGGTTCCCGTGCCCAACTCCCACAGTGCTTTGAGCACCTCCCGCTCTGCCGTGCTCAGGTCGGCTCGAATCTCCATGTTCACACGCAACACTCCGGGTTGTCGGACGTGTTAACTACGCTTTGTAGTAGACGACCCCTGGAGCCTACTACGTCGTGTAGAAGGCGTCAAGCGGGGTTGCGCAAGAATTTTTCCGACTCGGTTCCCGACGCCGCGTGGGGAAAGCGGAACCGCTCTTTTCGGCTCGGTACGTAGGATACCGTGTGCTTGGGGTTCTGTCGGATTAAGATGTGTTGATTGATTGTGTTTGTCTTGCCGATGTGTTTTTTAACCCGTAGGGCAGGCCTTGGCCGGCCGAAATGGTGTTGCCGAGGGTGATCGGATACGCACGGCGGGCCAAGACTTGCCCTACGGGATTGTGTTGCGAAATGAACGGTGTGTCTTTTATTTTCGTTTGGTTGGAATCAAATTAGGAAAGAATTTTGGTGAGCAAATTGTTTGTGATTTTTTGCACGCGGGCGTCGGGGCCGTGGGGGCGGCCGAAGTGGGAATAGGGAGGCATGTGTCCTGGTGGGGAAGAAAGTCCCTGGGACCAGAAGATGGTTGAGGCGTTAAAGACGACGTTGTCCTTGGGGCCGGGGTAGACGGTCGAGGTGAATTCGGCGGGGACACCGGCTGAGTTCTTGGTCGGCCCTCGGGCAACCACCTCGAGTCCGGGGATGGAGGCGGGGTCGCCGTGGAATTCCCAGCCGACGAGGCCGGGGATTCGGTCACCGGCCTGGATTCCGGTCCCTCGGAAGAGCCAGTGCTCGGGTTGCGTGACGACCCAATCCCCGGAGCCGTTGAACGGGCTGATCGTGCGGGCTCCGATCAAGGTTGCCTCGTTGGGGCCGCTGAGAGGGAACGGACCCATGTACGGTTCTTCGACCTTCATGACGCCGCCATAGCGCCCGGCTCGGGTGATGGTGCGCGCTGGCACGCCCGCCGCGTTCGGCGTCATCGGGGTGACGAAGCAGCAGGTGTTGCCGGAGAGGAACGCAACGTTGACCCCTTGGGCAATCGCCTGCTGCACGTTCTCGAACATCGCGAGCGACCAGTATTCGTCGTGGCCGACCGAGAGGAACCCGTGAGCCCGGAGCAGTCCCTTGGGGTCGGAGTGGGTATCCACGTTGGCGATGTACGAGACGTCGTAGCCTTGCTGCTCGAGCCAGAACGCCAGCGGGAATTCCCAGAGCAGGAATTCGCCCGACCCCTGCGAGAGCGGGTTATCATAGATTTGTACGTACTTGCCGTAAGGGCGGTCGAAGCTTGTCTTGACCCCGGGCATGAGGGATCGCCCGTCGCTACGGCCGTTGACGTAAAGGGAGTAGTTGTCGGGCCATCGGTTGTAGGCGTTCCAGGTGTTGTCAGAGACCTGAAAGAGGAGATCACAACGGCGGTCGTCTCGCACGACGAAGACGACGTAGCTTTCGCAGCGATGCGAGGGGGCCGAGAGCTTGCCGAGATAGACGCCGCTCAGCCAGTCGTTGGGGATGGGAATGCGGACGCTCGGCGTCCATTGGCATTCGCGGATCCGTTCGTCACCGACGGGGGGGACCGCTTGCGCTCGGCCCTCGATTGGGCCGTGCTTGGCGACGAGGCGCCCCCCTGCTCCGTCGTAATATCCCATGCGATAGATTTCGAGCGTGAACGGAGTGGGTGGGTCCGTGCTCACGCAGATCTCGAGCATGTCACCGGCTTTCAAGCTCTGGCGGGTGACGTAGCCCTCGACCCAGGGGCAGCGGTATCCCCCCTGATCGACACGGGTGTACGTCAGTTGCCAGTCGGTGGTGCCCGGTTTCTGGTTCTCCGCGCGAATCGCCTCGCTCGGGTGCCCAGGGGCCGCGAGGAGATGAGGTTCGAGGCCGAGACCAGCGAGGGCTCCACTTCCCATGGCCCCCTTCAGGATCTCGCGACGCTGCCACTTTCGCTCGTCGTGTTCTTGCGACATGGACGTCTCTCCGACCCTCGGCGTACCCGGTGTACTCTCAGAAACTTCAACCAAATCTCATACTCGATCCGGATCTCCCGTTCCATAATGAGCCGTTCCACGAGAGGAATTGCCTTGCGTCGACGGCCGGCAAACCTTGAGGCTGCTGTTGCTGCCGGCATGCTGCCTGAGTCGGTGGAAGAGCAAGGGCCTCTTCGAGGTTGGCGAGGTCAGGACACATCGAAATCCGCGAGCGATTCATGAAACGACATCAGATCAAGGGCGGCTTCGCTCGATCCATCGGCGGGGCTTTGGCGTTGACCGTGTTGTGGATGACAAATTTCAGTGCGGGCCGGTTGGAGGGAGCAGAACCCTCGACTCGAGAGAAACCCGCCGCGGCCTTCTTTCAACCGGTTCAGCCTCCTCGTCCGGTTCAGGTCATGGCGCATCGCGGCCTGATGCGGCAGGCCCCCGAGAACACCAGGCTGGCCATCGAACTGGCGATCTCCGACCTCCTCGAATGGGTGGAAGTCGATGTCCGGCGGAGCAAGGACGGGATCCATCTCTTGGCTCATGATGCCAATCTCGAGGGAAAGACCGACGGTCGAGGCGCCGTCAAGGATCAAGAGATCGCCGCGCTTCAGAAACTCGACGCTGGGAGCTGGTTCTCCCGTCGTTTCGCGAACACCCGGCTCCTGACGCTGGCCGAAGCACTCGAGCAGGCCAAGGGACGTATCAACCTCTACCTCGATATCAAGGATGCCGACCCCGAGAGCCTCGTCGCCGAAGTGCTCAAGGCGGGAATGCAACAGCAGGTTGTCGTCTATGGCAGCCCGGAGTTCACCGCCAAGGTCCGCGCGTTTTCGAGAGGGCGGGTACCGGTGATGGTGAAGTGGCATCCTTCGTTCGGTTTCGGCGACTGGGTGACGCGGGTGCAGCCGTCGGCAGTCGAGATCGACGCCAATGAGGTGACCGGTGAAGCCTGCCGCGAGTTCCACTATCGAGGGATCAAGGTTCAAGCGAAGACGTTGGGAAATGAGTGGGATCGGCCCGAGGTCTGGAGCCGCATGATGACCGCCGGCGTCGATTGGATCCAGACGGACTTTCCGCAAGAAGTCCTGGTTCAGTCGATCAAGGACCGCAAGCTCAAGAAGCCGGTCCAGATTGCCTTCCACCGCGGAGCCTCATGGTACGCTCCCGAGAATACGCTCCCGGCGATCGAGAAGGCGAAGGCGCTCGGAGCGGACTATGTGGAAGTCGACATCCGCACGAGCAAAGACGGTCACTTCTTCCTTCTGCACGACGGCCAACTGGGACGGACCACCAACGGGCACGGCCCTTTGAAGGATCTCACCAGTGCAGAACTCAGCAAGCTTGAGGCGGGTTCCTGGTTCAGCCGGCCGTTCGCCGAAACGCCGATCCCCACCTTCGACGCCGGCCTTCAGGCTCTCAAGGGACATGCCCACGTCTATCTCGACGCGAAGGAGATCACCCCCGAAGCCCTGGCCGCGAAGATCGAGTCGTACCAGATCGCCGAGGAGTCGGTGGTTTATCAGCATCCCGACTACCTCGAAAAGCTCAAGAAGCTCTGCCCGAAGGTCCGCGTCATGCCGCCCCTCAAGGACCCGAAGCAGATCGATGCACTCGCCGCACGCCTGAAGCCGTATGCGGTGGACGCCGCTTGGGGAACCCTTTCCAAGGACATGATCGACCGCTGTCATGCTCACGGGATTCGCGTCTTCTCCGACGCGTTGGGCCTCAACGAAAACGTGCCAGCATACCGCCAGGCAATCGAGTGGGGGATCGACCTGATTCAGACCGACCACCCCATTCGTGTCTGGCGCGCGATCGAGTTGATCGATGAGGCGTCAACGAAACGCTGATTCGCATCATCCTGGAGATGGGAGAATTCCATTCCGATCTCAAGCAGGGTCGGGATTGGCCATCGTTACGAAAACATCGGATTCCGTCGGACTCTTGAGTTGTGACGCGCTGGTTTTCGCTGGGTGGCGTCGAGGAGTAGCACAGAGACACGTGCACACTCCTCGACGCCACCCTTTCGCTTGCTCCTCCGGATGCTTTCGCGACGTCATGACTGTGCCGGCCGGGGGCAAGCTCCAAGAATGGTAAAGTCCGTTTTCCGACCAGGGCCACGTATCAGGATTTGTTCCCGTAGGGCAGGCTTTGGCCTGTCCTACAAAATTCCGTTAAAATGATGATTTGGCGAATCATATTCAAAGTAGGGCTGTCAAATCTGTTCGCTTTTCTTTTTCATTTCTAGCTGTGTCATGGACTTTCTACACTAGATTCTTCTCCGTCGGAATCTCTTTCAATGGGCCGGAGATCGGTTTGAGAAGAGAATTCGCCACATCCATTCATGCCTGAGTTGTGCGAAAACGAGTGCCTTGGCCTGCCCATCGGAGAGGTGCCGGGATAATGCGGCACCCTTGTTCGGGAAACTGGTACACGGGGGCACCTTGATGTCGTGGTCTGCATCGATCTTCGACCCGGCCTCACCTCAGGCGGAAGCGATTCAAAGACTGGCCCTCCTTGTCCTGGCCATCACCGGCTTGATCTTCCTCGTGGTCGAGGGGGTATTCATTTATGTCATCGTCCGTTTTCGGCAGCGGGCGGCGACCGGGACCTTGGAACCCCCTCAGGTGTACGGGAGCAAGCCGATCGAGATCGCCTGGACGGCGGCCCCCGCGATCATCGTGTTCATCCTGACTCTCGTCACGACGCGCACCCTTTGGGAGGTGAAAACCCCTCCCCCTCACCCGCGATCCAAAGCGAATGCCCTCTTCGTCACCGTGATCGGTCACCAGTGGTGGTGGGAGTATCTCTACGAGGACTACAACGGTCGAAAGCTCGGCTTCATGACGGCGAACGAGCTGCACGTCCCGGCGGGTGAAGCGGGACAGGCTCGACCTGTTTACATGGCGCTGAAATCGGCGGATGTCTGCCATAGCTTCTGGGTGCCAAAGCTCGCGGGAAAGACCGACCTGATCCCGGGCCGTACGAATCAGATCGTGTTCCAGACGGACAGGCCGGATTTGTACGTAGGGCAGTGCGCCGAGTACTGCGGGAGCCAGCACGCCAACATGCTCCTCCGTGTTGTGGTGGAGCCTCCCGCGGAATTCGAGCGTTGGCTAACGAATGAGGCCCGGCCTGCCGTCGAGGATGCGGGCGCCCGCGAGGGCAAGGCCGCTTTTCTCGCCCAATCGTGCGTCAATTGCCACCGGGTGCGCGGTACTCCGGCGGATGGCAGCTACGCGCCTGACCTGACCCATCTGATGTCCCGCCGGACACTCGCCGCCGGGATGGTGGCAAACACCCCCGAAAACCTTGTTCGTTGGATCGATGCCCCGGGTGCGATCAAGCCCGCATGTTTGATGCCGGCTTTCGGACTGAGCGACCGAGACCGCAACCTGATCGTCGACTATCTCAAAACATTACGCTGAGAGGTTATCTGAATACCAGGGTTTGGCTATGTGAAATCAGGAAAGATGGGTGGCCGGAGAGGAGCGGAGCGACGCCCCAGGGGTAGGCCTTGGCTGATCCCCGAGGCCTCGAAGACTCGTCCCCATACGCAATACGCAGCAACATAAGAGATTGCAAAGTCGAGGATCTGCAGGATCGGGGTGGCCGGGTAGGAGCGCAGCGACGCCCCGGGATCTGGGACGTCGTCAACACCGGGGCGTCGCTGCGCTCCTATCCGGCCACCCCCATGGCCCATTGGCTTGCCGGGGGGCTGGAAATCCGAAGTTAGCCTTAAGTTGCTGCGTATGGGTCCTCGAAGACTCGTCCCCCGGCTACCTGATCATGCATTCTGATATAAAAAATCGATTAATTTTATAGTCTCTGAGATCGGGGAGGGAATCGGATCATGGTCGTCACCGGTCTTGATTCAGAAGTGGCGTCCCCCTCCTGGACGGCCGTGTTGCACGACTGGACGACCACGGTCGACCACAAGAAGATCGGCATCCTTTACATCATCATGAGCCTGGTGTTCCTGATCATCGCCGGCTTCCAGGCGGTCCTGATGCGTTTGCAGCTCTTTTTTCCGCGAAACAACCTGCTCGACCCGGACACGTTCAATCAGTTTTTCACGATGCACGGCACCTCGATGGTCTTCTTCGTCGGCATGCCGATCCTGATCGGTATCGCCAACTACATGGTGCCGCTCATGATCGGCGCGAGAGACATGGCCTTCCCTCGTCTCAATGCTCTGGGCTTTTGGGCGACGCTGTTCGGTGCTCTGCTCGCCTACTCCAGCTTCGCGACCGGCGGCGCCCCTGCGTTGGGTTGGTTTGCCTATGCACCTCTCACCTCGCGCACGTTCGCCCGCGGCCCGGCCACGGACCTCTGGGCTTTGGGGCTCATCGTCAGCGGGGTTGGCACCCTCACCGCGGGCATCAACTTCATCGCCACGATCCTGGCCATGCGCGCGCCCGGCATGACCTTAGGCAAGGTCCCCTTTTTCGTCTGGACGATCCTGTGGACGGCGGTGCAGATCCTGGTCGCGATTCCCCCCCTGACCGCCGCGTTGATCCTGGTTCTGTTCGACAGGCACCTGGGTTCGCATTTCTTCGATCCCCAGAACGGAGGATCAGCCTACCTCTGGCAACACCTCTTCTGGTTTTTCGGACACCCTGAGGTTTATATCTTGATTCTGCCAGTCTTCGGCATGATCACCGAAGTGGTTCCGGTCTTTTCGCGTAAGGTGATCTTCGG
>Ga0153954_1000099_pt1 | contig 75435 bp, 43 predicted proteins | sample TSFL038MetaG_FD_102277 | JGI IMG/M metagenome (GOLD analysis project Ga0153954, IMG submission 102277) | Attine ant fungus gardens microbial communities from Florida, USA - TSFL038 MetaG | ecosystem: Host-associated > Fungi > Mycelium > Unclassified | place: USA: Florida, Wekiwa Springs State...
ACGGCCTGCCGTAGGGTGGGCATTGCCCACCGATCTTCGCTGAGGCCAACAGTTTGGTGGGCAATGCCCACCCTACCAAAAGGAATCGCTTACCCGTCAATCGAACGTGGACAAAGCACTAGACTTGGTTCAGCACCTTTTCCATCACAATGAAACTTCCAAACTTCATGTTTATGTCCCTATTTTTATAGGGCAGGCCAAGAAACGCTTGACGCGTTTTACGGGAACGAGCTAGCATTCGCACGAACACCCGTAAACATGATGGTCTTCCTCGGAAGACTCGCCTGTTCGATGGACGCTCGCCGTAAAGGATTTACGATGAACTCAATCGCAACCCAGATCGAACAGCCTGGCTTTTGGGAACGACAATTCGTCTCCGAACGCACACCCAACCAGTTGACCTTCGACCTCCTGGTTGGAGTGGGCCTTCCGCTCTTTTGCCTTCTTTTAGATCCGATCGTCTTTCATTCGACGCTCGGTTGGGAGCCAATCCTGGGTCGTTATTGCATCGTGGGGTATCTGGCGACGGGGATCGGTGTGCTGTCGCTGTCGGTCTGGCTCCACTTAAAGCGACCGGCCGCGCTGCTGGCGGGCCTCCTGAGCGGTGGGGCGATCTTCGCCTTTCTGCTCGGTGTCATCATTTTGCCTTCCACGCTCCTTGGTCTCCTCTTCGGAATTGGGATACTCGGCTTTTCACCATTCCTCGTTTCCTTCGTGTTTCTGCGAAACGCATCGCGGGCGATGTCGCAGGCCCAGCTCCAGGATGGAAGCTTTCGGTACAACATTCCCATCGCGGTAGGTCTCCTTGTGAGTTGCGCCGGACCCTGGACCGCTCAAGCGGTTGTGGTCTCTCAGCTTTCTAAGGTCGAGAGGATGCTCGTGTCCCGCGATCCCGCTCGCGTGAACGAGGGGATCGCCACGCTCAAAAGCTGGCGCCTGATTGCCGATTTCGATCGGCTTGTCTTCGCCTACGATCTGGAGAACGACTCGACTCGGAAGGAGCTTCTGGCAAAAGCGTATCAAGAGCTGACAGGAGAAAGCATTCAATCGAGAATCTGGATACTTAATGATTAAATTTTTCTTAGAATTCCTGCCCCAGCGTCATCGGTAGATCGGCGAGAGCCGCGTCCCCTCCATTTCCCTCATTCCCTTCCTACCGTCTTGAACGGCTCACCGTAGCCTGACACCGCCCACCAAGAAGTGCGCCTCGCCTGGAGATTGGTGGGCACTGCTCGATACCCTTATGAGGGTCTGCTTCACGCAACGTTCGACCTTGGCTGTTGTCTCGGGTCGGATCGTTGCTTCTTTTTCGAATGATGGAACTCAAACTCCTACCAGGTTGCTCAACCTTTTTCCGTGATCCCAAGAGAACCAACGCGTTCCCCCGGGAGATGAAGTTTCCAAGAAGTTGGAACGACGGGAATCCCTCGCGACGTTGACTTTATGTCGAGGAAGGACTGACCTCTGGGAGGACCGCACCTTTGGCGAGCACACAGAAGGGTTCCATCTTGCGACACCTCCGCACGTTGTACCATCTTGGCCCGACGGGCGAGTTGACCGATGGCCAGTTGCTCGAACGGTTTGCGGCCGGCTCCGGCGAGACGGCGGAACTAGCCTTCGCCGCGCTGGTCGATCGGCACGGGCCGATCGTGCTCCGGGTCTGTCGCGCCATCCTTCGCGACGAGCATGATGCTCAGGACGCGTTCCAGGCTACCTTCCTGATCCTCGTCAGCAAGGCGAGGTCGCTCTGGGTCCGCGACTCCCTGGCTCCTTGGCTGCACCAGGTGGCGTACCGGGCGGCTCACTGCAACCGGACGAGGATCGTCCGCCGCCGGGTCCACGAGCGAACCGTCGCCGAGAAGGCACCGGCCTGGGTCTCGACCGAGGTAGGCGGCGAAGATATCGGGGAAATTCTCCACCAGGAGATCGAGCGGCTGCCGGAGCGATATCGGGCTCCGGTGGTGCTCTGCGACCTGGAGGACCGCACCCACGAGCAGGCAGCGAGGCATCTGGGTTGCCCCGTGGGGACGGTCAAGAGCCGCCTGGCCCGAGGCCGGGAGCGGCTCCGGGTACGCCTGACCCGCCGAGGCCTGGCACCGATCAACGACTCGCTCGGCGAAATCGCCGTCGCCGAGCCGGCACCGGCTGCGCTGGCGGTGCCGGCCGCGCTGGCAGGCTCGACCGTTCGGGCCGCGCTCGGCCTGGAGGCAAGTCAAACGGCCGCCGGCGTCGTGTCGGACCCCGTGGTCGTTCTGGTCGAAGAAGTCCTCAAAGTCGCCTTCCTGGCCAAGATCCGAATCGTCTCGGCGGTCCTGTTGACGCTCGGCATCGTGGGAGCCGGTGGATTCCTGACAGCGTACACCCGAACGCACACGACCGTGGGACCGGGTAAAAACTCACCCCGGGCTACCGCTCCGGAGCCGGCCTTCGCCTCTCGGTTCTCGACCCAACCGGCGGCGATGACCTCGACCCTGGCCAGAGAGTCGATGCTCCCGCCGCTCGACCAATGGACGAAGCACGACATGAACCTGGCCGAGACGACGCCAGGGCAGGCGACCGGCTTGCGCCTGACCGCGATGTTCAAGCCCGGCGGTCTTGTCTCCCCGTCCGTCGCCGCTCGCCCGGGGGAAGGGTTCACGCTTTCCGTCATGGCCGAGACGACGTACGTTTCCCCCTCCGGCTATTACTTCTTCTGGATCGAGCTGGAGTTCCTCGACGGCGATCGGGTCCTCCACACATTCTCCTCGCCCCAGGTGCGCGGACCAAGACCGAAGCAGTTGCTGGCGGTTACGGGGATCGCTCCTCCGGGGACGACGGCCGTGCGCGCGACGCTTCGCGCCCAGAACCGAATCTATCGAGTTCTTCCCAACCTGGCCCAAGTCGAATCGGTTCGGCTCGTCCGGCTCAACGGACAGGGCTCCGGCCCAGCTCGGCTAGCGCCGGTATCGGTCTGGCCCAAGCAATCCGGGCCTCGGGAAACGCGGGTGACGGTCATCGCCGACTGGCCCGATGGCACGGCCGTCACGTTCACGACGACGCGCGGCGACATCACCCCTTCGCTCGTGCTGGCCGGCGGGCGCGGCGAGGCCAAGTTGACCTATGGCGAAGGAGATTTAGGTGCGGCCTCGGTGACCGCCTCGGTCGCCGGCCTCGCGTCGCGGCTCACACTCGACGACCCGTACGCCGCCAGGCTCACCATCCCCACCATCGAGGCCGACGGGGTCGAGACCCCCGCCTTGGTGCAACTGATCCGCGACGGCAAGGTCCTGCCCGGTCGCTATGAGAGGCTTCCCGGCGAATTCGTCCGCGCCCCCGGCACGTTGAGGCTGGCTCCGGGCCGTTACACGGTCCGGGTCTCGCGGGGACCGCAGTTCGAGACCGTCGAACGCCAGGTCGACCTGGAAAGCGGATACGAGTCCTTCCTCGACCCCATCGCCCTCAAACGAGCGGTCGACCTCCGCCCACACGGGTGGTACGGCGGCGATCCCGACGGCGACGTCTGCCGAGCTGAGCGGATCTATACCGACGTCACCGCCGAGACCGCGGGACGAGTCGCCCGAGCCGTCGGCCTCGACCGGGTCACCCCCGCCAACTGGGGCGAACCCGAGCCGAAAAACTGGGGCGAAGCCCGAAGCGCAATGGACGAGCTCTCGTCGCAAGATCTCCTCTTCCGGTTCGCCGATGAGAAACAGTGGCACACCGGACACTTTTCCTTCGTCGGCCTGGAACGCCCCGACAACGAAGCCTTCGGCGATTACTGGAACAAGATCAAGCGCATCAACCCGGCCGAGGCACTGCACTCGCTCCGCAACAGCGGCGCCGCCACTTTCGTCAACCACCCCGTCCGGTTCTGGATGTCCAGCGTCGATAATGACACCTTCGTCACGAACATGTACGCCTCCTTACCATTCGATCTCTGTGCCGCCGGACTGCTCGACGGGATCAACATCAACGAAGGGGGAGAACCCGCACTCAAGCTCTGGTCGCTACTCCTCGACCACGGATACCGCGTCACCGCCACCGGCGGTGCCGACTTCAGCCTCGACCATCCCGATGGCTGGTTGCCGGGTCTTACCCGCCTCTACGTGCACGCACCGGCCGGTCTCTCCGAACAGGCCATCGTCCACGCCATCAAAGCCGGACACACCACCGTCTCTACAGGACCCCTCCTCGTCGCCAACATCGACTCCCCAAAACCCCCGGGGTCCGTCGTCCCTACCGGACAAACCCACCGAATCTACGCTCACGCTTGGACTCGACACGACCAGATCGACCGACTCCGAAAAATCGAACTCTATGCCCACGGTCGCGTCGTCCTCTCACGAGATCTCCACGGACTCGAAGACCAGGCCCTACTCGAATGGACCCCCTCACAGGAACACGACTGGGTCGCCGTTCGACTCCTCGCCGACTCAGGATGGGCCATGACCTCCGCCTTCTACGCCGCGGCCCCTGGATGGGAACCACCTAAGCCCGTCAACGGACACGTCAACGTCTCCGTCAACGGACTCAAACCACACGAACTACACTCCGCATCCGTCGAGGTCTGGGATAACCGGCCCGACGCTCCAGCCGCCAAACGTATCGACTCGCTCCCACTCGACGATCACGGGCACGCCCAAGCACACGCTCCCGTCACCGCCACCATCCGCCTCGTCCTCGCCGATGGACGACACCGCGACATCCGGTTCTACGACGCCTCCGGCGTCAGCGCCATCGCCGACGCCATCTCACGAGGCGCCGAGAAAGACGCTCCTTTGCTCCGATGGGATACCTACGACGACATCCTTCGACGTTGCCGAAACGTCAACGTCGATTTCCGGTTCTGAACCTGAATCTGTTCCCGCCCAAGGAAAAGCAAAGGACGACGAGCTTTGGGTGGCACGGACAAGCGAACTCACTTATCCATGCCACCCCAAATGAATCATCCGGCAAGTCTCCTTCTTGTAGGGTGGGCAATGCCCACCAGGGATTAAACCCTGGTCGAAGCCACGAGATTGGTGGGCAGTGCCCACCCTACGGGAAAGCCACTTGCCGGATGAGCCACCAAATATTCCAAAAGATGTTTTCCGAAAAGCGTGAATCTATTCAGAAACCTGCTGGTCCTCAACAAACATGATCTCGTACCGAGATGATGACGGCCACTACGGCTCTCAACGAACAGCGAAACACGAGCTCCATCATGAAACAGGAAGAGGATTTAAAAATCTCTTCAGCACCTGTGCCGGAACACACCCAAGAACCGTCGCGATGCCTCTCGACCCAACGGCTCTGGACGTACGGGCTGGGAGCGGGGGTGCTGGCGGGTTTGGCCGCGGGGCTCATCGGCGAGGGCGTGCTCGAGTGGTTCAATCCCAACATCAACCCCGCCTCGATTCATGCCCCGGCCGCTGAGTTGCATGCGCAAGCGGCACTCCTGCGCCGTACGGAAATCCAGCAAGTGGCGCTGGCGATGGGCCTGCTGGGCGGCCTTCTGGGGCTTTCGCTGGGACTGGCCAGCGGGCTGGCGCGCCGTTCGGTCCGAGCGGCGGGGATGGCGGCGGTCGTGGGCCTGATCCTCGGGACAGCCGCAGGCATGGGTTCGTCCTTCTGCGTTATGCCTTATTACATCATCAACCGAAACTTTATCGGAGGCAGCTTCCGAGCCCCCCTCTTGATACACGCCGCCCTGTGGGTCCCCATCGGAGCCATGGGGGGTCTGGCGCTGGGGTTAGGACTCGGGGAATGGAGAAGAACGGCGCGGGCCGTCCTGGGAGGCCTGGTCGGCGGTGCGCTGGGCACGTTGCTGTACGAAGTCCTCAGCGCCATCCTGTTTCCACTCTCCCTCAACTATCAGCCCCTGTCCGATACCTGGGATTCGCGCGTGACGGCCCGCCTTCTCGTCGCACTCTTTAGCGCCGGGCTCGCAGTCGCGTTCGTATGCCAAGACACCTCCAATAAGGTTGGCCACCCGCCATCCTCCCCGGAAATCCAGGAGGACACCTCGGTCCGCTCTGTTATCTGAAAAACTCGTTAAGACAATATATCCAATCTATTAATCAATATTGTGATCTTGAAATTACCAGAATTCGGCTTACAGTGTTCCAGACAGGCAACCGCCAACTGCCGAGAGAATCCCTGCCAGCATTGACAGGTCCACGCGTGCAAACGCAACCCCGAACACCCCAATTCCTCGTGTCTTTCATTCTTGCCTTCTCCTTCAAGGATCCTCACATGCGTCGAGGTCGCGCTCGTTCCGGATTCACGCTGATCGAACTGTTGGTGGTCATTGCGATCATCGCGGTCTTGATCGCGCTTCTGCTTCCTGCCGTACAGTCGGCACGTGAGGCGGCTCGCCGTGCCCAATGCGTCAACAACCTCAAGCAGATGGGGCTCGCCACACATAACTATGTGGATTCAAACAATGTCATGCCCCCATTCAACGAGAGCTACAGCAACGTCGGCTACTGGATTGACTGGCCCCTCAACTGGGCCGCGGCCACGCTGCCGTATCTCGAGCAGTCGGCGATGTATAACTCGTTGAACTATTTCTATGGTGGCTACGACCCTCAGAACAACACCGTCAGCTCGTCCCGGGTCGCCATCATGATTTGTCCGTCCGAGTCCGTGAATCAGAGCCCGGCGGGGCCGGGTTGGAACGGCTGGACGAACTACGCCGCGAACATCGGCGGACCACCTCCGATCCAGTCTTTCAGCGGCCCGATCGTTCCCTTCAACCACGGCACGGGCTGGAACAATCCGACTCCCGGGACGGGCTATTACCCGGGCACCCTGGGGCCCGTCGGTTTCCAAAGCATCACCGACGGAACCTCGAACACCGCCCTGGTCAGCGAGCGGTTGGTAGGCATGGGCGGCCTGAGCGGCACGATCCCCATCAACAGCGTATTCGCCAAGCGGTTTATCTTCCCCGCGGGGGTCGCCTCCGACCCTGACACGGGAGGCGCGGCCCAGGCCCTCACCTTGATCCGAACCTGCCAAGCACTCCCAGGAACGACGACCGCCAATGCGAACAACGCGGTCTACAACGGGGCACTCTGGAACGCCGTGAACGGCGGTTCCAATTACTCGACCGGGTACTTCCACTACAACACCCCGAACAAGCTGTCGTGCTATGCGAGCGGCGGTGCCGCAGGGGGGGGCTTCTACAAGGACGCCATCACCGCGACCAGCAACCACTCGGGCGGTGTGAACGTCCTGTTCTGTGATGGCAGCGTGCATTTCATCAAGGACTCGATCAGCCCCCAGACCTGGTGGGCCCTCGGCAGCCGCAGCTTGGGTGAAGTCCTCAGCAGCGACGCGTATTGATCGCCCTCACTGGCACCATCCCCTCGATCGATGGGAGCCATCGATCGGATCGGGGGGTTACACGCTCGCCGGTCGCCTCTGATCCCGCCAGTTGAGATCGGCCGGATGACTCGATCGAGAACCGTTTGTACCTCAGGTCATCCGGACCTTGTCGCTTCAGAAAATCATCAAAGGAGTTTCAGGATGCGATCTTTTCACGGCTGCCTGTTCGCGGCCATCCTCGTCGGATCATTCGCCGGTTGCGGCTCGAGCGGAGACGATGTCCCGAGGACCAAGGAGGGGTTGGTTCCCCTCCCAGAACGGCCGGGACCGAGCCAGGCCGAGCAAAAGGCCGAATACCTCAAGCGAAGTCGGGAAGCAGGAAGACCGAGAGGTTAAGCGCCTCGTCGCATGGGAACCGCCTGAGAAGTCGATAAACCCTATTACGGATGCCCCCTTATTGATGGGCCATCCCGCAGGAAAACGGCTCCCAATGATCTGACATAGCAGGGGTGTTGCTTTCCTCCAATTCGGAGGAAAGCAACACCCCTGCTTCTGATGCTTCGCCGGGTCTCGCTCCGGAGTTGACCGCCAACGGACGACGGCAGACTCAACCGCGGCCGGGAGGCGTTGTCGTTCGTGGGTTCGAGGGAGGAGGGGGAGGAGGCTGCGGCGCGGTGGGGGCCGGGGGATTCGCCGCCGGATTCGTCGCCGATTCCTGGAGCGCGGCGATCAGGCTGGGGGCTCCCAGGGCCGTCATCAAGTCAGCCTGGGCTTGGGTCGCCTGCCAGAGGGCATCGAGCTCGGCGTTTTCAAGTTGGATCAGGCGCTGACGTGCTTGAAGGAGTTTATTAATGTCGGCCTGATTGTCCTGGAAGAGCCGCTCGAGCCGGGCCTCCTGATCCTTCAGGGTCTCGGTCAGGCCGGACGTCTGCGCGACCAGGCGGTTGGCGTTGTTCCACTTGGCAACGGCGGATCTGACCTGGGTGATCGTCCGCTGCTCGATCTGATGGAGCGCGACCATGGCGCGACGGTGGTCGGCCTCGCGCAGGCGAACGAGTGGGGTGCCGTTGTTGACATAGGGCAGGGGGGTGATGAGGACGAAGCCGTAGTAGAGAACCCCACCTTGGTCCTTTTCGAGTTGCGGGCCAACGATCGGAGTGGGGATTCGATCCCCTTTGGCCAGCTTGACGGCCGCTTGCGCGCCAGTGACCTGCGCCCGGGCCACCTGGATTTCGGGCCGGCTCTGGAGTGCGAGCTGGATCAGAGCCTGGTCGTCGACCTCGGGAATGTTGCGAGGGAGGATGAACTCCCCCAGAGGCTCGGCGGTCGCGGCGGTCTCGGGGGTACCGATCTGGTTACGAAGATCGGTCAGCGCATTGGCGTAGTCTTGCCGGGCAACCTCGATTTGTTGCCGCGTCGCCTGGTTCTCTACCTCGGCGAGGGCCACGTCGGCGGCCAGGATCTGATTGGCCTCGAGTCGCTTCTTCAGCGATTGCATCAAGCTGTCATTAAATTTTGCAAGATCTTGTGCAACGCGAAGTTTCTCGCGCCGATAGGCTGCGGTCTGAAAGAAGCGGTACGTTTGCACCATCGCGAGCAGCTCGGCCTGGACCACCGTCCAATGCTGTTGGGTCAGTGCGGCCTTGGCGATCTCGTAACGGTGCGTGGTCTGGTGCCCCAGCTCAAGCGGCTGGCGGAGCGAGATGTAAACAAATGTTTGCCCAGCGTGATATCCGTGGCCCGTCACGTCCGGAGCCAGGGTGTTGGGCCGGATATCCGTCCAGAGCGTCGGGTTAAGGGTGGTGGGGAAGCGGCGGGCGACCTCCACCGACTCCGGAGACGCGATGTTGCTGTTGCGTAAGGCGACGAGATCCGGGTTACTGGTGATCGCGCCGTAGAGAGCCGCCTGAAGGCTGAGGGATTGCCCTCCCACAACAGGGGTGGAGAGGCTCGCATCCAGCGGCGCGGGGGGTAGCGCCATCTCCGCCGGTTGCCCGGTCAGGGCCGGTTGATCGGTCAGACCGACCTGGGTGCGGCGGACCGTCGGATCGCTGACGACAGGAGAGGGTCGCAGAGTGGCTCGAACCCGCGGACCCTTTGAGACCTTGTCGCGAGGGACCGCCAGGGGCACCCCGAAAGTCGCGGGCGAATCGGCTTGCGCTGAGATCCCCGCAACCAGCAAAAAGATGGTGATAAATCCTCGCATCGAATACGCATCCTGCGGATAGACCCAGGGCGTTTCCACCCCTTATTCGGATCTGAACTCGGTTCCAGTTGCCATTCCGGGGCGACCTGGTCGACTTCCCTGTTGTTCCATTCCTCGGTTTTCCGAAACGCAACTCCTCGTTCCACAGAGTCTTACTAATTTTGATGGGTTTCCGTAGGACAGGCCAAGGCCGACCCTACAGGGGGAGAATCCGCGCGAGACAACGACAGAATCGAGGATGACCATGGAGGACAGGTCTTGGCCTTGCCGTTGCCGTTTGCAGAAGCCTCGGCAGGCCCAGGCCCTACCAAGGACATACCACGCACCTTCTTTTCTCAACGCTCAACAGATTCGCTTCAAAGAATCTCTTAAGCAACAATTTCCGAATGGAACCGTTGATCTGCCCACCAGTGTTCCCAGTCACCATGGCACAGCGTCGGACAAAGCATTGCGGAGTCCGCCCAGCAAAGTGTGGCTGGGAACCCTGTCTGACCTAGAGAATCGGCCGTCTACCCTGTCGATGCTCGTGGATAAAAAAGAATTTAACGAATGGCGATACGCGAGGGGGGCATATCCCTGCTATTCTTATCGCTAATCTTATCGTAACCAGAGGCCAAGAAACTTGGCTCTGTATGTAGTAGGACTTGGGGAAAGAACGCCATGTCCCCACGATGGTGGACGCCTTCACTCGCCTTATCGGCTGGGTTGTCGCTGCTGGCGAGCTTCGCCGGCTGCCAGCCTGCGGCCACCCCGGTGATTGCGTCCAAAACGCCCACCCCCGCTAAGGTCGATGCTCCCGCCAAGGAGGCCGATCTGGCGACGATCAAGCTCACCGCCGAAGCCGAAACACGGCTGGGGATCGCGCTGGCCCCGGTAGAAAGCAAGCCGGTGGCCCGCACCTCGACCTATGGCGGCGACATCATTATCCCCCCAGGCCGATTGATCAGCGTCTCTTCGCCATTCATCGGGACCCTCAAAGACCCCGCCGGTTCGGGTGTGCCCATGCCCGGCCGTACCGTGAAGGAAGGGCAGGCGGTCTTCGTCCTGGTGCCGATTCTTTCGCCCGAAGCCCGAGCCACGATGGCCCCCCTCTTGATCGAAGCCGACGGGCAGATCAAGCAGACGACCGAGCAACTCAACATCGCCAAGGTCGCACTCGACCGTGCGGAGAACCTGTTCCGCGACCACCAGGTCGGCAACGCGGCGGTGGTCGACGCCAAGGCCCAGTACAGCCTGGCACAAACGGCGCTCAACAACGCCAAGAACCGCCGGGAGATCCTCTCCAAGGTCGACGCCGACGCCGAGTCGGGTTCGCCGCACAGCCAGACGATCGCCGCGCCGACCGCCGGTATGCTTCAGAACGTGCACGCGAGGATCGGTCAGAAGGTTGCGGCAGGGGCGCTCCTGTTCGACGTCGCGAGTCTCGACCCGATCTGGATCAAGGTGCCGGTTTACGTCGGCGACCTCAGCCGGATCTCGGTCGACAAGAGCGCGGGGGTGGGCGGCCTGGCCGACGCCCCGGGCGCCGGGGCGCGCGAGGCCAAGCCGGTCGACGCTCCTCCCTCGGGCGACCCGCTCGCCGCCACCGTCAACGTCTTCTATGAGGTGGAAAACCAAGATGGGACGTTCCGCCCCGGTCAGCGCGTCGGTGTGACCTTGCCGCTGCGGGGCGACGAAGAGTGCCTCGTGGTCCCCCGCGCCGCCCTGATCCGCGACATCCACGGCGGTTCCTGGGTCTACGAAAACATCGCCCCCCATACTTATGCGAGACGTCGTGTCTCCGTCGACCGCATCGTCGACGACCTCGCCGCGCTCGCCAGCGGACCCAAGCCCGGAACCAAGGTCGTCAGCAGCGCCGCGGCTGAACTCTACGGCACCGAATTCGGCGGAGGTAAGTAACTCCTCCCTCGAGAGAAAGATGCGGGAGTCACCCGCGATGATCGTCTCCAACCCCTTGTGTCTGGTCCGAGAATCGCCGATCCACGGCAAAGGCGTCTTCGCCGCCGAAACGATCCCGCCGGGCACCGTCGTCGTCGAATACCTCGGAGAACGGATCGGACGCGAGGAAGCCGAACAGCGTGAGGCCGGCCAAGGGCCGAATGGAGTCACCCACATCTTCGCCTATGACGATCACTTATTCATCGACGGCGCCGTGGGAGGAAACAACTCCCGCTACATCAACCACTCGTGTGCGGCTAACTGTGCCATGCGTCGAGAAAACGGTCGAGCCTTCGTCTACGCGACCCGCACCATCCCGGCCGGTGAAGAACTCTCGATCGACTACGCCTTCAACGCCGACGACGCCCGAGTCCCCTGCCACTGCGGCGCCCCCGATTGCCGAGGCTTCTTGAACGAGATTTCGTAGGGCGGACCCCGCCCACCAATGCATGACCCCATTCACAAACTAATGAATAACACTCATGTGGAGCATCCGGCAAGTCCTCTTCCCGAAGAGTGGGCTCCAACCATCTGAGATGTCTTCTCGTAGGGCAGGCCTTGGCCTGCCAAGGCTGTTCGCTTGAGCCCCGGCAGGCCAAGGCCTGCCCTACAAAAAAATGCCGGATGAACCACATGCAAAGGTCTCCCAAAAGATCGGTAGGTCATGCCTACCTTACAAGAACAAGACCAGCCGGGGCTGACTGATGAATTGGCTCGTTTCCACATCGCTTAAGCTTCGGGTTTTGGTCCTGGCGTTGTCGATCGTGCTCATGATCGTCGGCATCCGCACGGCGAACCGGGCCCCTCTGGATGTGTTTCCTGAGTTCGCGCCTCCGTTGGTGGAGGTGCAGACCGAGGCCCCCGGGCTCTCGACCGAGGAGGTTGAAAGCCTGGTGAGCGTGCCGCTCGAGAATTCGCTCAACGGCACGATCGGCCTGAAGACGATCCGGTCGAAATCGGTGTTGGGTCTGTCGTCGGTGGTCCTGATCCTCAAGGAGGGGACCGACCTGATGGCGGCGCGACAGGTGGTGCAGGAAAAGCTCTCGGTCGAGGCGCCGAGGCTGCCGACCGCGGCGAGGCCGCCGGTGATCTTGCCACCGTTGTCATCGACCAGCCGCTTGCTCAAGATCGGCGTCTCGTCGAAGGTCCTGTCGCAGATGGAACTGACGGTGCTGGCCAAGTGGACGATCCGTCCTCGCCTGATGGCGATCCCAGGGGTGGCCAATGTGGCGATCTGGGGCCAGCGTGACCGGCAGTACCAGGTCTTGGTCGACCCCGAACGGCTCCGAACCAACGGGGTCACGCTCGACACGGTCGTTCGGGCGGTCACGGACACGGCCGCCGTCGCAGCGGGGGGGTTTGTCGACATGCCCAACCAGCGGATCGCCGTGCGGCACCGCTCGCCGGTCGAGTCGCCCGACGACCTCGCCCGCACGGCCATCACCTTCCGCAACGGCGCTCCCTTGCGACTGGGCGACGTGGCCGACGTCGTCATCGGCTACCCGCCTCCCATCGGCGACGCCGTCATCAACGATGGACCGGGGTTGCTCCTGATCGTCGAAAAACAGCCGACCGGCAACACTCTGGAGGTCACCCGCAACGTCGAGAAGGCGCTCGAGGCGCTCAAGCCAGGGCTCAAGGACGTCGATCTCGACCCGACCATCTTCCGGCCGGCGACCTTCATCGAACGCTCGCTGGAAAACCTGTCCGAGGCCATGGTCGTCGGCTGTGTGCTCGTCGTCCTGATCCTGATCACGTTCCTCTTCGACTGGCGCACCGCGCTCATCAGCCTGACGGCCATCCCGCTCTCGCTGATCGCCGCGATGATCGTCCTGGTCGCCTGGGGAGCCACGATCAACACGATGGTCCTCGCCGGCCTGGTGATCGCCATGGGCGAAGTGGTCGACGACGCCATCATCGACGTCGAGAACATCGTCCGCCGGCTCCGCCAAAATCGCGCGGAAGGCCGCCCCTTGTCCTCCTATCAGGTCGTTTTGAGCGCGTCGCTCGAAGTCCGCAGCGCGGTCGTCTTCGCCAGCCTGATCGTGATCCTCGTCTTCGTGCCCGTCTTCTTCCTCGACGGACTCGCCGGCTCGTTCTTCCGCCCACTCGCCATGGCCTACGTGCTGGCGATCCTGGCGTCACTCCTGGTCGCGCTGACCGTGACCCCGGCGCTGTCCCTGATGCTCTTGACCGGCGCCACCGAAAGGCGACGGGAGTCCCCCTTGGTCCGCTTGCTCAAGGCGATCTACCGCGCGATTCTGCCGGCCATGGCGCGCAAGCCGGGGCTCGCCGTCTTGATCCTGGTTGTGGCCTTCGGGGCGGCGTTCGTCTCGGTCTCGGGCCTGGGCGAGGAGTTCATGCCCAACTTCCAGGAGAACGACTTCCTGATGCACTGGGTCGAGAAGCCGGGAACCTCGCTCGAAGCCATGCGGCGGATCACCGAGAACGTCAGCAAGGAACTTCGTACCGTCCCCGGCGTCCGCAACTTCGGCTCGCACATCGGCCGCGCCGAGGTGGCGGACGAAGTCGTGGGACCCAACTTCACCGAGCTCTGGATCAGCGTCGATCCCAAGGTCGACCATAACCAGGCGATCGCCCAGGTCCAGAACGTCGTCGACGGCTACCCCGGCCTCTTCAAGGATGTGCTCACCTACTTGAAGGAACGGATCAAGGAAGTGCTTACCGGTGCCGGCGCCACCGTGGTGGTCCGGATCTTCGGTCCCGACATGGGCGTCCTGCGCGAAAAGGCCCAGGAAGTCTACGACGCCATGAAAGGGGTCGAAGGGGTTTCGGCTCCTAAAGTCGAGCCGCAGGTCCTCGTGCCGCAGCTCGACGTCCGCCTTCGGCCCGAGGCCGCCGCTCGGCTCGGACTGACTCCCGGCGACGTCCGGCGGTCGGCGACCACTCTGGTCAAAGGGACCAAGGTCGGCGAAGTCTATCGCGACCAGAAGATCTTCGACGTCTTCGTCTGGGGAAACGAGCGGATCCGCAACGACGTGGCCGAGCTCAAGGATCTGCCGATCGAGACCCTGCTGGGGACACACGTCCCCCTGGGCGACGTGGCCGAGCTGGCGATCGTCGCCGCCCCCAACGAGATCAAGCGCGAAGGAGCCTCGCGCCGGATCGACGTCACCTGCAACGTCCAGGGACGCGACCTGGGAAGCGTCGCCCGAGAGATCGAAGCCAGGGTCAAGAAGCTCGAGTTCCCCCGTGAGTACCACCCCGAATTCCTGGGTGAATACGCCGCCCGCGAAGAGTCGCGACAACGGCTCATGGCCCTGGCCGCGCTCTCGCTCCTGGGCGTCCTGCTCGTCATCCACGCCGACTTCCGCACCGTCCGGCTCACGGCCCTGGTCTTCCTGACGCTCCCCTTCGCCCTGATCGGCGGGGTCTATGGCGCGGTACTCGGCGGTGGTGTGCTCTCGCTCGGTTCGCTCGTCGGCTTCGTCACCGTCCTGGGGATCGCCGCCCGCAACGGGATCATGCTCGTGAGCCACTACCGGCACCTCGAGGAAGAGGAAGGAGAACCGTTCGGACTCGACCTGGTGCTCCGAGGCTCCGAGGAGCGGCTGGCCCCCATTCTGATGACCACCCTGGCCACCGGCCTCGCCCTCGTCCCCCTGGCCGTGGCCGGCAACAAGCCGGGCCACGAAATCGAGCACCCGATGGCCGCCGTCATCCTGGGCGGACTCGTCACCTCCACGGTTCTCAACCTCTTCCTGATGCCCGCGCTCTACCTCGCGTTCGGGCACGCCCGAGCGCCTCGAGCAACCGAGCCCCGTGAACTCGTGACCGTCGGCTCCCACGCCGAGATCGCCTCCTGAGAGGCTATCCGGATAAGGGTTATCCATGTGAAGTCAGGAAAGGTGGGTGGCCGGGGAGGAGCGCAGCGACGCCCCGGGACGAGCCTCGGCCGATCCCCGGGGCCTCGAAGACTCGTCCCCGACCACCCAGACAATGCATCTTCACGGCAGTGTTCACTTCTCGGATAGCCTCTAAGCCTACAACGCGTCTCGCTCCTTCAGACGCTATCCGGAAACGGGATCTCGAAGGAAAAATGGGACGATTGGATGGCCGAGGCCTGCCCCCGGGGCGTCGCTGCGCTCCTCCCCGGCCACCCGCCTTTCCTGTTTTCACAGGGCTAAGACGCTATCCGGAAACGGGATCTCGAAGGGAGAATGGGGTGTCTGGGTGGCCGGGGACGAGTCTTCGAGGCCCCGGGCTTCGCCTAGGCAAGGCCCCGGGGCGTCGCTGCGCTCCTCCCCGACCACCCATTTTGCGTTGATTCACATCCCCAAATCGAATCCGGATCGTCTCTCCGTGCGAGTTTCGCTGGGAATGCGCACTCCAGACCGGTTTCGCAGGTCTTCCTTCGGGGCTCAGGACGGCAAAGATATTCCCGGCGCAACTCGGATGAAGACCTCAGCGGATCGTCGATTTCGATTCATGTTGAGGCACACGATCCTTCGCGGGTGAGATTCGGCGCTCAACGGAATGCGTGGCCGCCTGCTCGGTGTCCCGCCACCACTGCGCGGCACGATCCTGGTCCCACTCTCCCGTACAAGCGCATTCACCCAGGGCATTCGCCAGGCTCTCGGCATCCGGGAAGCGATCGACCACGTCCTTGGCCAGGCAGCGCAACACGACGCTCTCCAGATCCCAGGGGATACTGACGTGGACCAGCGACGGGGGCACGACCGGGTCGCGCGCATGCGCGATCAGCACCCGGATCCCGTCGTTCTCGTCGAACGGGGGACGCCCGGTCAGGAGGTAGTAGGCGACCGCGCCCAGCGAATAGATATCGCTCCGTCCATCGAGCTCGCACCCGCCCGTGGCCTGCTCCGGCGACATGAACAGCGGCGTGCCGAGGACCTGGCCCTCGCCGCTCAGTTGGGGCACGCCGGTCCTGTCCATGGGCAAGACCAAGCCGAAGTCGAGCAGCTTGGCCACGTCATCCAACCCGCCGCGACGCGAGGCGAAGATGTTCGATGGCTTGATGTCGCGATGGATCAGGCCCGCCCCATGCGCCTCGCGCAGGGCCAGGCAGATTTGCCGCAAGAGGTAGACCGCCCGCCCTGGCGGCAAAGGACCATGGCGCTCGACCAAATCCGCCAGGCTCAGGCCTCGCAGATACTCCATGACGTAGTAGTAGGTTCCGTCCTCGGTCCGGCCGTAGTCATAGATCTCGACGGTATTCGGATGCGAGAGCGTGGCGGTCAGGCGAACCTCGCGCTCGAATCGCGCCAGGGCCTTCGGGTCGGCGACGCTGCCCGCCCGGATCAGCTTGAGGGCGCAGGGACGCTTGAGAAGTTGGTGCTCGGCCAGATAGACCTCGCCCATCCCACCGGCGCCGATCTGCCGCCGCAAGCGATACTGGCCGAGTTCCCTGGCCTCGGCGACCTGGCGACGGAGCCGGGAGATCGCATGAGCCCCGAACGTGGCGCCGATAGCCACGATGACCAGGATCATCACATCGAAGGTGAACAAGTAGAATCGCGCGCTCCCGTTCGGCTTCCAGTCCTGCGCGAGCCAGCGCATCGCCTCTGGGTGCGTCAGGCGCAGCACCGCCAGAGTCGCGAAGGGGAGTAGTGCCAGCGGTCCCGCCACGAGGGCGGCTCGGCGCCAGTTCTTCGGGACATAGAGTCCATAGGTGAGGATGAAGACGGCGGTGATCAGCGCGAAATTCTTCACGGTCATCTGCGCCATCATCGGCTCGTCGCGCTGCGAAAATATCAACACAATGCGATATTCGAAGACGGCGACCCGGGTCGCGAGTGCCCCGATCATCCCCAATTCCAAGACCTTGAGCCAGCGAAGCGGGACGTGCAGGCGGCATGAGAGCAGGGCGATGATAGCCGCGAAAGCGACAATGACGGTCCCATCCACATAATGGAGAGGCTGATCATCATCCCCGAGAATGAAGATCCTCCAGACGGTGGCCATGCCCAGGATGAGGATATAGATCATCGGCAGCTCGCGCAGCCGCGCCCGTAGCACCGATTCGGCCTCGGAGACCGGTCGCTGACGGGTGCCTGCGACGATCGCCGCCTTGGGGGAGAAACCGCTGGAGAAAGAGTCGGAACCGAAGCCGGCCTCGGCGTGCTCGGTCAGCTCGGACTTCGGCGAGAGGTAGCTGCCGCGGGAGGGCCAACTCTCGGTCTGATCGGGAGCCCAGTCCGACGGTTCGGGCACCGCCAGGAACCCTTCGCAGGCCGCCTTCTCATCCTGGGCCAGGAGCTGAGCGACCTCGGCCCGAAGCTCCTCGTCATCGCCGCAAACCCCGCGGAGCCAGCCATCACGCTCAGCGGGGTCGATCCGGAATGCACTGGCGAACAGTTCTTCGACCCGTTTCCAGCGTTCCGGTGTCATTCGTCCTCCCCTCGGAGCTGGCCACGAAGCCAGGCCCGCGCGAGACGCCAGTCCCGCTCCACCGTGACCGGAGAGACCCCGAGCGCCGCGGCGACCTCGGCCACGGTCAGTTGGCCGAAGTACCTCAAGGTCATGACCTGGGCCTGACGCTCGTTCCGCTCGGCCAGCCGGTGGAGGGCTTCGTCGACCGCGACGGCATCCAGTCCCTGCTCCTCAAGGTGGTCCAAGACCAGGTCGAGCGGAATGCGCCGCCAGCCTCCCCCACGCCGATCGGCCCCCCTCCGCCTTGCGTGGTCGATGAGGACTTCCCGCATGGCCCGGGCGGCCGATGCGAACAGATAGTTCCGATCCGCCGCCTTGTCGAAAGCCGCGTCACCCAACAACCGAATCACGGCCTCGTGGACCACGGCGGTAGGTGAGAGTGTATGACCGGTCCGCTCCCGGCGCATCAAACGTGAGGCGATCTGGCGCAACTCGCCATAAAGCAGCGCAATGAGTTCATTCCTGGCCGCTTCGTCCCCAGCACGGGCTCGACCCAGGATGAGCGTGAATTCCTGCCGCGGCCCGGCCCCCATTACCCCTCCCTCAAAAAATCCAGTATCTGGTAGCCCCCACCCTTCCCACGATCGACGACCTTTTCGACGCAATGGCCTTACGAGGTCACTGCATGCAGGGGGACAACGTTCTTCTCAGATTTCCCGTAGGATTCCCCAGTCCTTCAATCCCTGCAAAGCCTCGCTCAAGCGATCACCCCATCATCATTCGATTATACCAATCACTCTATTTCACCATCCGGAGCCTGGTAACCTGTGCATTCGCCCGCAAACAGTACGAACAGAGGTCCGATTTTCCTCCGGCTCACAGCCAATGCCGTGCTTTAGAACATAACCCCCGATCGGAGATCGTCTGGAAACCGATCTCTGAGAGGCGATCCGGATGAGGGTTAGCCCTAGGAAATCAGGAAAGGCGGATGGCTGGAGAGGAGCGAAGCGACGCCCCGGAACGAGCCTGGGCCGATCCCCAAGGTCTCGAAGAATCCGTCCCCGGCCGCCTATTTCGACTGCCTCTCACGTGCGGAAGGCCGATCCGGATCGTCTCTTACTGGGATGCCGGCCCCGGAATTCGATTCGGAGAGCCATCGGTTGCACAAATCCGGCTCGAGAGCTCGAGCGACCGCTCCGGACCCGGCTCCTCGGCAGTGTTCCACTTTCATTGGTATTGCCGACATGATCGTTCGGTCATTCCCGAATCCTTGACGTCCGGCTGGATCTCCTTCCGCGTTGCGACCACTTTTGAAAGGGTCTGGCGTTGTTCCACAAGTGCTGGAACGCAAGATTGAGCATAGTTGCAACGCCCTGGTTGCGGATGACAACACCCGTGAAGCTCGGCTCACCGCCGATCGGATCCTGCATCGAGACGAGCACCACCTCATCGTCGAACGACACCATCTTCAGCGGCAGTCGCGGTGTAATGCGGACGTTAAAGCCTCTGTCGTGGAGTCCTACCATCCATCCCCTTAACTCCACATCCTCCAGCGCCTCGGCCTCGAACAGGACATTAAGCGACAGGTTACGATCAGGCAGTTTCATAAGCGCCCGACTCAGATCAGGCATCGCGACGGAGGAGATCAAGGGTCGCTTGATGCAGAGGTTGATACTCTTCCTCGCACTCTCCGCGAGGGTCAAGATCCGTTGAGTAATCCGGGCTTGGCTCGAGAACACCTCGACGTACGCCAGCGGGTCGGTCTGATCCCGGCCCGATGCAAAGATGGGCGCAAGTTCCGCGGCAAGCCTGCTCGCCATGGCTTGGGTCTCGAGACACTGCCGCTCTAACGCCGCCACACGCTCCAGTGCGAGCAGCTCGAAAGCCGTCTTAGGATCGATCGCACTGAAGACCTTTCGGGTCGTGTCGCGGGCCACACAAAATCCCTTGGCCACGAGGGAGTCGAGTACGTCATAGACGCGCTGACGGGGAATGTTCCCACGAATGGCGACTTCGGACGGAGAAAGCTCTGACCGGCCGAGGAGGACGACATACGCAGCCGCCTCGTAAGAGTTCAATCCAAGCATGGTGAGAGACTGGGCATCGATCATAGATTGTCACCACTCGTCAGTAGGGGCACTCTACCACCACTGGCATGTGGTGTCAACAAATCCGTTCACACTTGCCGATGAAAGCGCTTAAACATTCCCTCCAGCTCAATCCGACACGAGGCGGATCTATCTCGAACCCATCACACAAATCTACACGTCTCTATTTTTAGAAATTCTACCACCAATCCAATCAGATCATCCTTCCCTGTTGAGAGGTAGTACCTGGCTGGTGCTTTGTCAACCCTAAGAAAACGGGTGCAGACGGCCTGCCGTAGGGTGGGCATTGCCCACCGATCTTCGCTGAGGCCAACAGTTTGGTGGGCAATGCCCATCCTACCAAAAGGAATCGCTTACCCGTCAATCGAACGTGGACAAAGCACTAGGCCAACCTTCGGAGGTGGAATTCTCCAGGCCATAGCCGACTCATTCACCTCATCACGCCCGAGAACCAAAGCACACATTTCGCCGGATTTCTCAGACAGACAAAAAATCCGTGAAGGATTCCATCGGTATTCTTCGCGAGGTTGAGCGGGGCGACAAGCGGCGAGGTTCTCAAGAAGCGCTCGGCGGAGGCAGAGCAGGTGGTCTTCCGGACATCGATTGTCCCGGTCCATTCGCGTCACAAGTCCGGCCGCTCCATGGAACTTATGGAAGACGTTCGGCCATGAGTCCCCGCGCCGAAAAATCTGGTCCGGGGTTATGCAAAATTCCTGAGGGGAGTGGTCAACATGCCTGAGATTGAATACATCGTCGGGCATTCGGAGCGCGAACTCCGGCGACTGATGCTCCAGTCCTCCGTTCTCCGGCCGATCACCGAGCGCCACCTCCACGGTGCCGGGATCAGATCGGGCATGCGGGTTCTCGACCTAGGCTGCGGCGTCGGCGATGTCTATGCCGCACCTCATCAAGGTGGGGGTCTTGACCGCGGACACAGTCGATTTCGAAACATTCGACGAACTCCATGCCACGTAATTCGGTTACCCCGTCTATCGAGCCATGGGATACCGCCAAGTCTCGTCTCTCAGCATTTATCTTATTCAATCAATCGCTGATGGACCAACCGATCCCAGAGGCTACCGAGAAAGGGGACCTTTGTGACGGTTGTCGTGTCAAGCCATGCGAGGTGCGTGAGCTCCGAGGGAGGGCCCGTGCGGACGACATCATTTTCGTAAGACTGACCGAGGGTTGGATGGCTCTCGTCGGGCAATTTCATCTCGCTTCCAGTTCCACCGACGAGACACGTTTCCCCCCGACATCGAGCACGTTGTGAACGACGTGCCTGTTTAGCGACCCGCGGACGTCGCATCAACGGCCCACCTCTCAAAGGCCGGACCGCGACCCGCTGGACATCTTTGCAAACGAGGCGTGTCCGCGCAGACCCCCCGCTGGCGAGGACCAGTCCGGGGCTTCAGCCTCTTGCGGTTTCCCGACATGGTTTTCGCTTCAAGCCCCGAGGCCGTTTCGGGGTAAGGAGGATCGTATGCTCACGCGAGATGAATTTCTCGCAGCGGGCCTCTTGACCGCCCGCCACCGCCGAAACGCCGTAGTCGTAGGTGGGAGCCTGGCCGGAATGATGGCGGCTCGGGTGCTGTCCGACCACTTTGACGACGTCACGCTGCTGGAACGCGACCGCTTTCCCGAGACCCCAGCCCCACGTAAAGGGTTGCCGCAGGGCCGGCACGTTCACGCCCTGCTCGAGCGCGGCCGCCGATCCCTGGAGCGTTACTTTCCGGACCTGACCCAGGAGTTGGTGCGGGCCGGCGCGGAGTTAACGGACGGGACCCAGGATATCGCGATGCTGAGCCCGTACGGCTGGTACGTCCAGTGCCCGAGCAAAATTCAGTTGCTCTCCTCCAGCCGAGACCTGATCGACTGGAGCGTCCGCAGCCGGGTCGCCGCAATTCCGAACGTGCGAATCCGTCAGGGGGTCGACGTCACCGGCCTCGTTCGCGGGTCGGACGAGTGGGCCGGCATCACCGGGGTTCGCATCAAGTCCCGCACGGCCGATTTCGGCGGGGACAGGGATGAGCTCGAACTCGTCGCCGATTTGGTGGTGGTTGCCGACGGCCGCAACTCGAGGCTCCCCGACTGGTTGACCGCATTAAATTACGAGGCGCCCCAAGAATCGGTGGTGAATTCCTTCCAGGGCTATGCCTCGCGCATCTACAAACCGCCCGCAGGTTTCAAGGCCGACTGGAAGCACCTGTACATCCAGCAGGCCCCGCCCGACCACCCGTGCGGAGGCGTCCTCGCCGTGATCGAGGGGGGACGCTGGGTCGTCTCGCTGATCGGCGGCGATGGCCACTACCCGCCCACCGACGAGGCCGGCTTCCTCGCCTTCGCCCGCAGCCTGCGGAGCCCGTCCTTCTACGAGGCGATCCTGGAGGCCGAGCCGTTAACGCCCATCGTCGGCCAACGCGCGACCGAGAATCGCCTGCGGCACTACGAGCGTCTCTCGGGGTTCCCGGACGGGCTCGTTGTCCTGGGTGATGCCGCGTGCGCCTTCAACCCGGTGTATGGTCAAGGGATGACCACCGCGACACTCGGAGCCGAGGCGCTGGACCGATGGTTGCGGGACGAAGCCTCGCGCCTCGGATCGGGCCGAAGCCGGGTCTTCCAGCGTCACTTGGCCCAGGCGGTGGCCTTCCCCTGGCGGCTCGCCACGGGCGAGGACTACGGCTTCCGGTCCACGGAGGGGCCGCCCCAGGGGCGGGTCGCACGGCTGCTCGGTCGCTACTTCGATGCGGTGGTACGGGCCAGCACGAGACAGGCCTGGGTCCGGCGACGGCTGGCGGAGGTCTTCCACATGATCCGCTCTCCAGCAGCACTCTTCAGCCCCGGCGTTCTGGCCAGCCTGACCTGGGACTGGTTCGCCGGTGAGACCGGCGCGGAGGATTGGAAAATCGAGCCCTTCCGCGAAGGTACCGAGGCCGTCCGCGACGGAGTGCGGCCGACCCTGATGTCCGATCCCTCCGTGAGTCGAGGAGGTTGATCCGAGTTATGGAACGCCTCATCGAGCCAGGAGGCTGTGGTCAAACCGTGGGGCCAGCTCACCAACATGAATTCATTACTTGATTTTACTAGAATTCCACTTGGGCCATGACACTCTTATTTCGGCAACTCTTTGCCGCCCATGGTTTCCGTCTGACCCGCGTGGTCCCCACCGCGGGCCATATCTGCGTGGTCGAGGGGGTGCCCGCCTGAATACAAACGTCCCAGCCGCCTGACTCAGCCGCCCACGACCCGCCCGTTCGCGGGTGGCGTGGTGGGGAAGGGGAGGGGCCGCCTCTCAGCGAGTTCTTAATCCATGGCAATTGGCGATACACTTTGACGAACACCTCTACAATTCATTGATCGTGCACTATTACTGCGATTCGCGGCACTCGATGTGACGGAGCGCGATAGGACAATCGCCCTGGTCGATCCGTCAGGTCATGAACCAAGGAGCGTGTGATGGCCGAGTTCAAATTGCTGATCGATGGAAAGCTCGTCAAAGGTGCCGGCACTCTGGACGTGATCAATCCGGCGACCGGGGAGATTCTGACGGCCGCGCCCCGGGCGGATCGGGCTCAGTTGGATCAGGCGGTGGCCGCTGCAAAAGCCGCGTTCCCCGCATGGTCGACGCGGCCGCTTCGAGAACGGAGTGCGCTTTTGATCAAGCTGGCTGATGCGCTCGAAGCGGAACAGAAGCAATTCGCCCGCCTTCTGACCGAGGAGCAGGGCAAGCCGCTGCCGTACGCTCTCGACGAGGTCGGCCGCTCGATCGGCCTCCTCCGCCACGCCGCAACGCTCGACCTGCCGCTCAAGGTGCTCAAGGAGGATTCCAAACAAAAGGTCGTCCAGCAACACAAGCCGCTCGGCGTCGTCGCGGCGATCACGCCGTGGAACTTCCCGATGCTTCTCTTGATGATCAAGTTCGGGCCGGCCCTCCTCGCTGGGAACACGCTCGTGGCCAAGCCCGCTCCCACCACCCCTCTGACGGCGCTCAAGTTCGGCGAGATCTGTGCCAAGATCCTGCCGCCCGGCGTCGTCAACATCATTGTGGATCAGAACGATCTCGGCTCCGCCCTCACCAGCCATCCCGACGTGGCCAAGGTCGCGTTCACCGGCTCCACCGTTACCGGCAAGAAGGTGATGGAGAGCGTCGCCGGAACCTTGAAACGCCTCACCTTGGAACTCGGCGGCAACGATGCCGCGATCCTGCTCGACGATGTCAACCCGAAGGAAATCGCCCCCAAGGTCTATGCAGGCGCCATGCACAATGCGGGCCAGGTTTGTCTCGCGATCAAGCGGCTCTATGTCCATGACTCGATCTATGATGCCGTCTGTGACGAGCTGGGCAAACTTGCGAAGGAGACGGTCGTCGGTGATGGCCTGAAGGAAGGCACGCAGATGGGTCCGATCCAGAACAAGATGCAATTCGAGAAGGTGAAGGGGTTCCTCGAAGACGCTCGCAAGAACGGCAAGATCGTCGCTGGCGGCGGGGTGCCCGAGGGGAAGGGATATTTCGTCCAACCGACCATCGTCCGCGACATCCCCGACGACGCCAAGCTCGTGCGCGAGGAGCAGTTCGGCCCGGTCCTGCCGGTGCTCCGCTATTCGGAGATCGACGATGCCATCGCCCGGGCCAACGACACGGACTACGGCCTCGGCGGCTCGGTCTGGTCCTCGAACTCCCATCGAGCGTATGATGTCGCCGCCAAGATCCAGACCGGTACGGTCTGGGTCAACAAGCATCTCGACATCGGACCAGATATTCCGATGGGAGGCGCCAAGCAGTCGGGCCTCGGTGTCGAGATGGGGCAGGAAGGACTCGAGGAATACACTCAAGCGACCGTCATCAATATAGCCACATAATCAGCACGCGTTACCTGCCCATCTCTTACCGTAGCGAGTGCGATCGAGACCTTCTCGAAGCCTTTTGATAACGATCCGGGTGGATCCCATGCGGTAAGGAAACCAACGAGGAATGCGCTCTGCCCAACGACCACGACCCGAGATGACGAAGGTGATCGACATCCTGCACGAAGACCATGTGACCAGCTATCCGAACTCGTACGCGAGAGACGGTAACCTCCGTCCCGACTCGCGACGGCCGGGCACTCCTGACGCCGCGCAAGGCGTTGACTTCGACCCGGTGATCTGCTGGACGGCATCTCGGTCGTGGCGGGGCAGAGCAAGTTCCCGGGGTGTGAAGGAGGCACATCCATGGTCACTTCGGACAAGGAGAAGATCACCGAGACCGTTTCCGTTGAGGAGCCAAGGAAGCCGATGAACAAGTTCTGGACGACGACGAGGCCTGTCGGTGTGAACGCTCGGACGATCCTCCCCTCCGTCAGCCTCTGCCTCATAGCCCTGTTTTCATGCATCCCGGACACGCCGATTTCGCCCCCGGGCCCGGCCCCGTCACCGCATGAACCCGGCCAAATGACCCAGGTATCGGTCATCAACGCCCTGATGATCGGCCGGTACGACGGTGTGATGCCGGTCCCCGAACTGCTCAAGTACGGCGACTTCGGCCTCGGCACGCTGGACCACCTCGACGGTGAAATGATCGTGCTCGACGGACATGCGTATCAGGTCCGTGGCGACGGTGTGATCCGCGAGGTCGGTTCCGACCGATCGACCCCGTTCGCGACCGTGACCCGATTCGAGAAGGACGGAGACTTTCCGTGCCAACAGCTTGGCAAACTCTCCGAGTTGGAGACTCATCTGGACGACGCCGTGCGGGCGAAGAACAACTTTCTCTCCGTCCGTGTCGATGGTCAGTTCGCCTCGATCAAGCTACGGAGCGTCCACCGTCAAAAGCCGCCTTACAAGCCTCTGGCCGAGGTGGCCAAGAGCCAGTCGGAATGGACGCATGATGATGTGAGCGGCACACTCGTGGGCATCCGCTGCCCGACCTGGGTCAAGGGATTGAACGTCCCAGGCTATCACTGGCACTTCCTCTCCGACGATCGCAAGATCGGCGGCCATGTCCTCGAATGCCAGGTCACCGAGGGCCGGGTGCAGTACGACGTGAGCTGCAACTGGCAGATCAAGCTCGACCATTCCGCCGAGTTCAACGGGGTGGAACTCGGTGCCGATCTCAGCCGCGAACTCCATCGTGTGGAAAGCTCCCGCGGGGAAGAATCGCAGGACGGTGCTCCGGAGCGTTGAACAAAGCCAGCGCGGCCTTGTAGCCCGGCCCCCGACGATGGGGTGCAGACATGAGAACAAGAAAACGACCGCCGAGCGAGGTGTCGATCAGGAAGATCGACATCCTCGCCGGGTTCCCCTCTGCGCGCGAATTCTCCCGGGTGATCTCGAGCGGTTATCGCTTGGATCGCACCCACAGACCAGAGAGTGCCCCTGGGGCTCGAAGGAAGTCAAGAGGCCGGTGGGGTAGCACACCAGTGGCGTCAGCCTGGGCCCACCGGTGAACAAGCCACCCGTGTCACCCCATACGCCCATCCACATCGCATCGGTTGATGGAGCGTCCCACATAGAGATCCCAGGGATTTCACTCTGACTGATCTTCCGGGATTTCGTAGGCGATCCCATCGCAAACCGCTCTGGCTCGGGACACGGCCTGGGTGTGGGAAACGGGGCGAGGACAATGAGGCTGAGGTCCGGCAGAAAACCACAGACCTTCTGGTAAGGAGAATCGACCCATGCGTCGTATCGGCATTCTCAGTTTCCCGTCGCCGGGGCATTACTATCCAATCACGGCCTTGGGACGTCGGCTCCAGTCCAGGGGGCATGAGGTGGTTTACTTCCAGGTCGCCGACCTCGAGCCGCCGATCCGGGCCGCGGGCCTGGAGTTCCACCCGATCGGCCAGGCAGATTTCCCCCTCGGCAAGATCCGTGACCTCGACGAGCAGCTCGGCAAACTCAAGGGCTTCGCCGCCTTGAGATTCACACTGGATCGATTCAACCAGAGTGCCAAAATGATCTTCCGGGACGCTCCTGCTGCATGCCGCGACAGGGGGATCGACGCCCTTCTCATCGATCAGGTCGAGACCTCGGGCGGAAGCGTGGCCGAATATCTGGGCCTGCCGTTCATCAGTGTCGGACTTGCCTTGCCAATCAACATCGACGCGAGCGTTCCGTTCTCCGCCTACCCGTGGTTACACGGCCTCGGACCGGCGAGCAGAATCCGGAACTGGCTGGGGAACAAGTTCTTCGAGCTCACGATCACTTCGTCGCTCCAAAGAACAATCAATGAGCAGCGCCAAGCCTGGGGATTAAAGCCTCTGCGAGGGATCAACGCGTTTTTCTCCGAGCTCGCTCAGGTCGTGCAACTGCCGGCCGCCCTGGAACTGTCGGGCCGGCGCGTGCCGCCCCATTTTCACTACACCGGCCCCTGGACCGACGCCACAGGGCGAGCCCCGGTGGACTTTCCCTGGTCGCGCCTCGACCCGAATCGCCCCCTGGTCTACGCCTCCATGGGAACGCTCCAGAACGGGCTCCTGCAACCCTACCAGATCATCGCCCAGGCCTGCATAGGGTTGGACTTGCAGCTCGTGATCTCGCTCGGCGGCGGGCAAGACCCGTCGGTACTCGCCGATCTCCCCGGCGACCCGATCGTGGTCGGCTACGCACCACAGCTCGAGCTCATCCGCCGGTCCACCCTGACAATCTCGCACGGAGGGTTGAACACCGTCCTCGAATCCCTGGCGCGCGGCGTCCCGATGGTCGTCCTGCCGGTGACCAACGACCAGCCGGGAGTCGGGAGTCGTGTCGAGTGGTCCAGCGTCGGTCAATCCATCCCAGTCGGTCGGCTGACGGTCGACCGCCTCCACAACGCCATCTGTGAGGTCCTGGGCAACCCGATCTACCACGAACAGGCCAAGAAATTCCAGTCGCGCATCGAGTCCGGCGACGGCTTGACTCGAGCGGCAGAGCTGATCGAGAGCGCATTCGGCCCGCCCCCGATGACCGTGGCGGTCGGAATGGGACGGCATGCCTACCGCACAGATGTCTAGTCTAGCCAACCCTCACTTTTGGATCGCATCTCTCGATTTTTTCTACCCGGACAGCCGACTTGCCCAGATGGCGCAGTCACAAGAACCTTGCGAAGTCCCTCGGCCATTCTCTCCCTCCTCAGCCACCCCATTTCCCCTTAGCGCTGCGCCACCCGGGTTCCCTCGGTAGACCCCGGCTTGCCCGACACCGAACTTGATGAACGAGCCACTAAGTGGAGCATCCGGCAAGTCCCCTTCCGTTGCGTGAGCACCCCCATCCAAAGATGTCTTGTTGTAGGGCAGGCCTTGGCCTGCCTGGGCTGTTCGCGAGAGCCCAGGCAGGCCAAGGCCTGCCCTACAAAAAACTTGCCGGATGAACCACTAAGACACTTCCCCGATTCATCTGATCACCGGGACAGGCACGGCAATCCGCTACAAGATTCGGTTCAAGCTACGGCTCCAAGACGATGTCAGGACGTATGAAGCGCAAAGGACGTCTCGCGAGCCATCGTCAACGCCTCTCCGAAAAGAGAGCTTCCTCAGGGAATTCCCTCCCGGTCAGATCTGAGACCACAGAACTGCTGACTCGGAAAATCCTAAAGAATTCGTTTTTTATCCGCATCTCGATAAGCAGCTTTGTACTCGCGGAAGTAATGTGTCTGTCCTTTTGACATTACGTTATCACGTCCGCGCATTGACTACGAATTTCTACAGTGTTTGGATTGAAGCTATCTCAAGCCACTCGAATCGTCCAGGATGGAATGCCGCATCTGGCTATTAACCGACGCCTAAGTTCATAACATCTATTTTATCAAATTTTTCTCTTGCCCATACCGCCAAAAAGGTTTTAATGAAGAATGGATACCCCATATTCGATCCTGCAGGTTTGCCTCGCGAGGTTTCTCAGATGAAGAAATCAGGGGTGAGTGTGCGCCAAGGGTTCACGCTCATTGAGCTCCTCGTCGTCATTGCAATCATCGCGGTTTTGATTGCATTGTTACTTCCCGCCGTACAGGCAGCCCGGGAGGCGGCGCGTCGTGCACAATGCGTCAACAATCTGAAGCAGTTGGGACTGGCCATCCACAACTACCACTCGATCAACAATGTGATTCCGGCCGAAGGGATGTTCCTGGGACCCGCGTGGGGCAGTAGCCCAGACGTGAGTGGTAGCACAGGCTGGGGCTGGAACGCCAGTTGGGAAGTGGCCATCCTGCCCATGCTGGAAGGCCAGGCGCTCTACAACGCGTATAACTTCAAGATTGGCGGGGATCAAGCTGCAGATTATACGGTCGGCTTCAGCCAGCTCGGGAGCTTGCTCTGCCCTTCGGAAAGTTCTAAGGCCCGCCCATCACCCCCATGGGCCGCCACGAGTTATCACGGCAATCACGGGGGCCCCGGCATTATCAAGAACTGGTCGGGAACCATCGTCCAGAACTTCACCACCTCTCCCGGAGCGTGGTGGGGATCCGACGCACAGTTCGCATTCTTTGGGTTTGAAAGTGTCACGGATGGTACATCCAATACGGCGCTGATCAGTGAAAAGTTACTCGGCCTCCCTACACCGGATGCCGTGAATCTGCCTAACGGCCCCATCGTCTATCCTGGCACAACCGACGGCAAGCGCGGGATCTTCTTGGCTAACTACAGCGGAGCCATGGATGTCGCGAATGCCGCCACAGCACTTGCCGCTGTTGCAGCCTGCAAAAGCGTCCCGGCCGCGACGGGGTCGCTTGGTACTTACCTGAGCGGTGCTCACTGGACGCTCTCGTACCCGTGGCACATGAGCAACAACGCCTACAATCATTTCAACACACCCAACGGTAACTCTTGTCGCCCTTCCTCAGGCGACGGGGATCCGGGCATATGGGGAGGCACAGGCGCGATGATCACTCCAACGAGTAACCACTCGGGTGGAGTCAATGTCTGTTTTACTGATGGATCGGTGAAGTTCATCAAGGACACCATCTCTCCCCCGACCTGGTGGGCCATCGGTACCAAAAACATGGGTGAAGTCGTCAGTGCCGACGCGTACTAATCCATCGGCGCTCTTGGACTCTCGGATCGGCTCTGGTCGTCACAGAGCCGGTCCTCTTTCCATAAAAGCTTCGGCGAGGGGACCGTCTGCTTGCGCAGCCGGGGAATCGCCGCCTCTTGCGTAAGACAAGGTCATGGGGCACACTCGTGTGTCTGTCATCGCCTTGCCTGGCTTCAACGTAACCACCCGGCCAAGCCTCAAGGGTTGACCTGAACATTCGGACGCGTCGTGAGACGCTCCGGAACCTGACCCGGCAGGGCTGGGCTGGCTGGCTCGCACGGAGCCCGCGGAGGGTAACGTAGCGAGTTGCCGCAAGCGTCCTCCGACAAGCCGTCGCCTTCAGGCGACGGAGTCGTCACGGACCTTGGGATTAGGAACAGGCTGCACGACGACCTTGGCGAGGCTCTCGCCTGCCGAGGCACGATCATCAAACAAAGGCCACTCAGCTTCTGGGTGGAAACTCCGGGGAACCAAAAATCCGATGCGATATCTGGGTCAGCTATTAGGTGTGATTGTTGTGACCGGCGCTGCGTGGTGTCTGTCCGGCTGCGGAGGCAGTTCGATCGAAGAGGGCATGCCCCAAAACATCGACATGACGAAGGACTATTCCCCAGCAGCCAAGGTGAACATGGTCCCAGGAGCCCAGAAAAAAATGCTCCTGGAGAGGAAAGCCGCCAAAAATAAGGATCAGACTCCCTGATCGATTGGGTTTATCAGCGAACTTGTCGCTACATTCGCTCCCGGGTTCGACGGCGAACCCGGGGAGTGCTATCAAAGCCCCGACCGCGAGTCCACTCTGTTGTTCGTACCGGTTGGGGGGCTAGGGATGGGTGCCTTGATGCCTCGGCGCTGGTTGGTTCTCGGCTGTGGGCTTACGATCCTCGCCTTGGCCGGAGGCGGATATCGACTCGTCGAAATAAAAGCCCTTCGCGCTGAACTCGAGAAGGCCAGGGTCGACTTCGAGTCGGGTTACCGAGGTTTGGCCCGGCAGCGGCTTGAAAAGTTGGCCAGGCAGTGGTCGACGAACGCCGAGGTTTTGTTCCAGCTCGGGGTTTGCGAAGAGGCGACGGGGCATCGCGAAACCGCCCTGGCCACCTGGGCCAAAATTCCCTCCGGAACACCCTTCTCCACTCGTGCCGCTGTCCTCAGAGGCGAGATCCTCATCGACTCCGGGAAATACAGCGCCGCCGAGTCCATTCTCGAGACCGCGCTCCGCGCGCAAGACCAGGGATCCGACATCAGCGAACTGCGACGATCCCTGATCCGGCTCTATCGTTTCGAAGGAAGGACGGCCGACGTCCGTAAGCTCGTCCGCGAATCCTGGCCCACGGCTGCCGATCCCGTCGCCGTTCTCAAAGAACTCTGGACGATGGACAATTCTCCGGTGCCGGCCGAGGCCCTCGCGACCGTCCTGGCCAAGGCAGACCCCATCGACGACCGGGTTTGGCTCGGCCAGGCCAACCTGGCAACGCTCAGAGGCCGGCTCGAAGAGGCCAAGCGTAAACTCGAAGCCTGCCGCACCCGCCGCCCCAGCGACGACGCGATCTGGCGTGGGCAACTGGAATTCGCCCGAGCGGCCAACGACGTGAATGCAGCCCGGGAAGTGCTCCCCTATCTCTCCATTAGCAAATTCAGCGAGGCGGAAGTCCTTTCCTTGCGCGCCTGGCTGGCCTCGCGTCTGAACCGTCCCGACGACGAACGTCACGCCTTGCGTTCGCTCTTAGAGCGCAACCCCAGCGACGTAACAGCCAACGAACGTCTCGCGGCCCTCGCCTGGGAAGACGGCCAGAAAGAGGAAGCCACGCGACTCCGCACCCAGAAGAAGAAAGTCGACGACGCCAGAGCCCGCTACCGCGCGTTGGTACTCGACAGCAACGACCAGGCCGCCAACGCTCCGGAACTCGCCCGCCTCGCCACCAGCTTGGGTCTCCGCTTCGAGGCTCAGGCATGGTCCCACCTCGATGCCGAAGTCCCGGTCAAGTCGCGTCTCGTCACCGAGGTCGAATCCCAAGAATCCGCCGCTTCAACCACCATCGCGGGAACACTCTCCGACCGGCTGGCGAACCTTTTTCCTTCTTCGGCGTGGACCTCGTCAACGTCCTTTCTTCACACCACCGCAAACCCGAGCTTCAAGGACGACGCACAGGCCTCGGGCTTGGAATTCACGTTCGACAACGGCCAAACCCCGCTCCACCAGCTCCCCGAAACGATGTCCGGCGGCGTCGCCATATTCGACTACGACGGCGACGGTTGGTTCGATGTCTATGTCGTTCAAGGAGGTTCGCTCAACCCCAGCGTCGGTGAAAAGAAGGACGGTGGCCACCTCTTCCGTAACCAAGGCAACGGCACCTTCCGCGACGTGACGGTAAAATCCGAACTGGCGAACATGCCCCATGAGTATGGCATCAGTGTGACGGTTGGAGACTACAACAACGACGGCCACCCCGACCTCTTCGTGACGCGGCTCCGTTCCTACGCCCTCTATCGCAACCGAGGCAACGGCACCTTCGCGGACGCCACCGAGGCCGCCGGCCTCCTCGGCGTCCGCGACCTCCCCTCCTCGGCTGCCTTCGCCGACCTCGATAACGACGGCGACCTCGACCTCTATGTCTGCCAGTACATGCTCTACGACCCCGATCACCCTCGGCTCTGTCCCACAGAGGAGGGGGAGTACCTCTACTGTACCCCGAGCCGAGTCGACCCCGCGCCCGACCACGTCTTCCGCAATGATCGCGGGCGGTTCGTCGACGTGACGACGGAGGCCGGCTTCGTCGACCCCGGCGGTCGTGGGCTGGGCGTCGTGGTGGCCGACCTCGACGATGACAACAAGGTTGACCTATTCGTCGCCAACGACGGCACAGCCAACTACCTCTTCCGTAACCTGGGTGGGTTTCGATTCGAGGAAAACGGGCATATCGCGGGGGTCGCAGGCAACGCGGCGGGCGGCTATCATGCGGGGATGGGTGTAGCCTGTGTTGACCTGGACGGCGACGGACGTCCTGAGCTCTTGGTCACCAACTTCTACGGCGAAGGGACGACCCTCTATCAAAACCTCGGCCAAGGGATCTTCCACGACCAATCGGCCGCCTCCGGCTTGGGGGTGTCCACGCGCTACCTTCTCGGCTTCGGCATCGCCCCGCTCGACTTCGACGCCGACGGCCGGCCCGACCTGATGATGGCCAACGGTCACGTCAACGACCAACGGCCGAAGTTCCCCTACGCCATGCCCGCCAGGCTCTTCGCCGGCGGTGCAGGGGGGCGCCTGACGGATGTCTCGGACCGGGCAGGTGCACCGTTTCAGACGCTCCGGGTCGGGCGAGGACTCGCCACCGGCGACCTCGATAACGACGGCAAGGTCGACGCCCTTCTCCTCGCCCAGAACGAACCCCTTTCCTATTTTCACAACCAAAGCCATAGTGGCCACTTCGTCACCTTCCTGCTCCAGGGAACCCGATCGAATCGGGACGGCGTCGGCGCCCGCGTGACCGTCACGAGCCGACAACACCGGCAGGTCGCCCAACGCGTGGGTGGAGGCAGCTATCAATCGGCCTCGGACCCTCGGCTCCACTTCGGACTAGGACGGGATGACATCGTCGAATCGGTTGAAGTCCGCTGGCCCTCGGGACATACCGATCGCTACACGAACCTTGCCTCCGATACAGGATACCGACTCCGCGAAGGCGATCCCTCGCCTCAGCCGCTGCCTGGTTTTCAGCACTGAGTGGAGCATCGGGCAAGTTTTTGCAGGGCAGGCCTTGGCCTGTCAAGGCTCCAGCAAACAGCCCAGGCAGGCCAAGACCTTCCCTACGAGAATACATATTTTGATGAAAAGTCCCCACTCTACGGGAAGGGGACTTGCCGAATGCTTCGCCAAGATTGCCTGGTGGTTGTCGGCTGGAGCAGAGGCGGAGCCTTGAGTTTGTCCCCGTACGAGCCGCCATCTCTTGTGGCTGCGCCACTCCGGCTGCAAGCAACCGTGGCCACCCAGACGCAGACTTCGGCATATTTCAATAAATAGATTACTCACCACACTCGCAGGAACGGCACTGCGTAAATCGTTCTGCCCGTAAGGCAAGCCTTGACCTGGCCACGCTGTTCGCATCAGCGTTCGGTAGAGGCGAGCGAAGCTCGCGCACAAATCACGCCGCGGCTTCGCCAAAAACTCTCACCTTCTCCCTCCTCAACCAGCCGATAATATCCCTGCTTACCCAAGTTTTTGATTTTTACGAAACAAATATAGCTCATCGAATTTTGCCAATTTACTTGGCTCTCCGTCTCCAAGGACCCGGAGGGGAGCATGCGTCGGAGACGTTTTCTCTTCGTTTTGGCCGTTGTTTTGGCCTCCTTGCTTTCTAGCCGAAGTGGAGTGGCGCAGTCGGAGGAGCGTTCCCCCCTTCCCGCGTTGGAGGAACCGCCAAGGCCACCCGAGCTCCGGGCGCGGCCACTGCTGCCGAGACCTTCGCGTGAAACGGTAGAACGGCTCGCGCCTCCGCCGCGTCGGGCTCCGGCACCGATCCCAGGGCCTGCGGGAAACGGCTTGCCCGTGGGCGGGATGGACGCAGCAACGCCCCACGGTCTGCCGATCAACCTCGCCACGGCGCTGGAACTGGCCGGGGTCCGGCCGCTCGACATCGCCACGGCCACGGCTCAGGTCGAGCAGGCGATGGCTCTGTTGCTCCAGGCCAAGGTCATCTGGGTTCCCAACCTCAACGGCGGCGTCGATTACTTCCGCCACGACGGCAAACAGCAAAACCTGTTCACGGGTGGTCTGTTTCAAAAGGGAAGACAGAGCTCCTTCGTGGGTGGAGGTCCGAGTGCCAACTTCGCCCTGACCGACGCCATCTTTGCCCCTCTCGCGGCGAGGCGCGTCGTCGCCGCTCGCCGCGCCGATCTCCAGGCCGCGCGGAACGATGCTCTGTTCACGGTCACCCAGGCTTACTTCGAGCTCCAGGCTGCGCGGGGCCGGCTTCTCGGGGCTGGAGCCTCGATCGTGAGAGCCGATCTCCTGGTCAACTTCACCAAGGGCTTGGCTCCCAGCTTGATCGCTCCACTCGAAATCAATCGTGCGAAAACGGAGCTGCAAAGCCTGCGGCAAACTCAGCAGCTCGCGATCCGCGACTGGCGAGTCGCCAGCGCCAGGCTGGCGGAAGTGCTCTTGCTCGAGCCGTCCACGCTCCTCGAACCGATCGAACCTCCTTTCCTCCAGCTCTCGTTCATTGCCGGAGACCAGTCGGCCGACGACCTGATGCCGCTCGCCTTGAATACGCGTCCCGAGATCGCCTCGCGCAAAGAACTGGTCGACGCCGCCTTTCAGCTCCTCCGCCAAGAGAAAGCTCGGCCGCTCCTGCCCAACGTGTTCGTTCTGAGCCCGGCCACGACGACCGGGCTGCTCGCGGCCGGCAATACGTCGGTCGGAGCCAACGGTGCGATGGGAGCCAACGCCAGCCGCTTCGACATCGAAGTGGCTGCCATCTGGGAGCTGCAAAACGCAGGCTTCGGCAACCTCGGCCGGATCCGGCAACGGCGGGCGGAGAAAGAGATCGCGGCCATCGATCTGACGCGCACGGTTTACCGGGTGAAATCCGAGGTCTCCCAGGCCGTCGCTCGACTCCAAACCGCCCGGGTCCGCGTGGTCGAGACCGAGGAAGAGGTACATCAGTCGGTCGAGTCGGCCGATAAAAACTTCATCGGCCTCCGGGAAACAACCCGCCCCGCCGGCGAACTCCTCCGCCTGATCATCCGCCCCCAGGAAGTCGTCGCGGCGATCATTGCGATGGAACTCGCCTACGAGCAATACTCGCTGGCGCTCAACGAGTACAATGCCGCCCAGTTCGAAGTCTACCGCGCCCTGGGGCAACCGGCCCAGTGGGTCACCGCCCAGGCGCCACCGGGGCACTCGCTCGGTTCTACACACCCTTCGGAACCAGCTCCCCCCCGACCCGCCGAACCTCCTCACCCTCCGGGACCACCGCGCTAAAAGGCTATCCGGATAGGGTTTAGCCGCGTGAGGTTAGAAAAGATGGGTGGCCGAGGAGGAGCACAGCGATGCCCCGAGGACATGCCTTGGCTGATCCCCCGGGGCCTCGAAGGCTCGTCCCCGGCCACCCAAACTACGCATTCTTCCATCAAAATCTTCTTGCCGAATGACCTCTAAAGTGGTTCGTCCATCAAGTTGCTTTCCCGTAGGGTGGGCACTGCCCACCAATCTCATGGGTTCGACCAGGGGTCAATCTCTGGTGGGCAGTGCCCACCCTACAAGAAAGAGACCTGCCGGATGCTCCATTAAGTGGTTCATCCGGCAAGTTTTTTGTAGGGCCAAGGCCTGCCGAGGTTCTCGCGAACAGCCCTGGCAGGCCAAGGCCTGCCCTACGACAAGACCTCTTTGGATGGGGGGCTCACGCAACGGAAGGGGACTTGCCCGATGCTCCCCTAAGTACCACCACGCGAATCGACCGTGTACTCATCCTTAGGTGGATGCACCTGGTCATGAGGACTTGTCGACCTCAAAAGTCACACACAGCAATAGATGTTCGCGCAATCTCACACGGGAAGACCCCATTGGATTTTGTGATCCTCAATTTGTTGCCGTGGAATCCGCGCCGATTCCTTGGCTGGGTCCGTAAGATGACAATGTATGCCGTTGCCACTCGCGAAGTCGGGTGGCTCCTGAGGGTTGGAATGGAAAAAAGGCCCACGGCACATCCCCGGTAGAGCAGGCCTTGGCCTGCCGAGGCTCCCGCAAATGGCCTCGGCAGGCCAAGGCTTGTCCTATGGAACTCATCTAAAAATGGAGAGACGCTGTGGAAAGCGTAATTTTCATTTCAGACTCTCCATAAAGGCAGCGCAGACGTCGTTCGAGAGCGGAAGTGGGTCGCTCGAGGTTGAGGTTGCCCGGCCGAGGTCACGATGAATCCGATTGTCTTCGCACTTCGACGACCCATCACGGTCATGATGTTGGTGCTTGCGTTGGCGTTGGGGGGAGGCTACAGCATCGTCCGGATGCAGAAAGACATCTTCCCGGCGATGAATCAGCCCGTCTTGTACATCCTCCACGGCTACGGCGGGATGGACCCGAAGCAGATGGAAGGGCTCATCACTAACGTGTATGAGCTTTTACTTCAGTACGTCAACGGCATCGAGCACGTCGAGTCGAAGTCGATCCAGAGCATGGTGATGCTCAAGGTCTACTTCCAGGAAGGGACGAACATGGCGGAGGCGACGGCCCAGACGGTCGCCTTCAGCAACAAGGCCTTATCGGTGATGCCGCCTGGGGCCTTGCCGCCGCACATTATCCGGCTCGATGCCGGAAGCTTGCCGGTCGGCTACCTCGTGTTCGAGAGCAAGGGGCGTACCGTCGGCGAGCTTCAAGACCTCGCCTTGTTTCGGGTCCGACCGATGTTCTCGGGCCTGGCGGGAATCGCCTCGCCCCCCCCGTTCGGCGGCAACATCCGGTCGATCGTGATCAACGTCGACCCGGAGCGGCTCCGCTCCTACAACCTCTCGCCCCAGGACGTCGTCGACGCCCTCGACCGCGGCAACTACGTCGCCCCCTCGGGCAACGTGACGATCAAGGACCAGCTCGCGATGGTGCCGACCAATGCCATGGTCCTCGACCCGCAAGAGCTGCGCAACGTCCCCTTGAAGCTAGGGCAGAACGTTTACATCCGAGACGTCGGCACCGTGAACGACGCCACCGACGTCCCCGTCGGATACGCGTTGGTCAACGGACGCAAGTCGGTCTACTTACCGGTGGTCAAGCGGGCGGATGCCTCGACGCTCACCGTCGTCTCGGCGGTCAAGCAAAACCTGCACCGGTTCCAGGCGGCCATGCCCGATGACGTGCAGGTATCGTACGAGTTCGACGAGTCGCCGATCGTCTATCGCGCGATCGAGAGCGTGGGGGTCGAAGGCGCCCTGGGGGCCGGCCTGACCGGGCTCATGGTCTTGCTCTTCCTTCGCGATTTGCGAGCCGTGATCGTCGTCGTGCTCAACATCCCACTGGCGCTTTTGGGGTCCATCGTCGTCCTGAACCTGACCGGGCATACGATCAACATCATGACGCTGGGTGGGCTGGCGCTGGCCATCGGCATCCTCGTCGACGAGGCGACCGTCGAGATTGAGAACATCCACACTCAGATGGAGCACACGCCCTCGATGTCGCGCGCGGTGCGCCAGGGGAACCTCGAGACGGCCGTGCCTCGGCTCTTGGCCCTCTTATGTATCCTCTCCGTCTTCATTCCGTCCTTCATCATGGAAGGGGCGGTGCGCTCCCTGTTCGTGCCGTTGTCGTTGGCGGTCGGTGCGGCGATGGTGACCTCATACCTGCTTTCCAGCACGTTGGTCCCGGTCCTCTGCGTCTGGCTGCTCGAAAACCGCCACGGCACTCACGGCCACAATGGCGACGGCCAGTCGACACGCCCCGGATTCTTCACGCGGTTCCAGAACCGGTTCGGGAAAGTGGTCGACTGGACAGTCGCCCATCGTCGAATCGTGGTTCTCGTTTATTTGATCGCGGCCGGCGCGGTCGTGGTCGGGGTTGGGAACCGGCTCGGCCGCGAGCTTTTTCCCAGGGTCGACGCCGGTCAGTTTCAGCTCCGCCTGCGGCCTCCCCAGGGGACTCAGTTCGAACTTACGCGCCAGATCGCGCAACGGACCCTCGAAGCGATCGCCGAGGAGGTTGGTCCCGAGAACGTCGCGATCACGATGGGTTACGTCGGGGCCACGCCTCCTCAGTTCGCCATTAACGCTGCCTACCTCTGGAGCCGAGGCCCCGACGACGGCCTGCTCCGCGTCGGCCTGAGCGAGAACAGCAAGATCGACATCTTCGAGCTTCAGGAGAAACTCCGCACCGTCCTTCCCAAGAAAGTGGGCGGGTGGTTCCGCGCTGAGCTGCTACGACTCGGACTTACTCCCGAACAGGCCGAGCAGCGTCTTGGCGACTTGTCGTTCACCTTTGAGCCGGGTGACCTGATCGCCGAGACAATGAGCCTGGGTGCCCCCGCGCCGATCGAGGTTGTGGTCAGCGGCCGCAGTCTGGCCGACTCGAGCAGCTATATGGATCGGCTGAGTCGCGAGCTGGCGAAGATCGGCTCACTCCGCGACGCACAGGTCCAGCAGCCGCTGCACTACCCGACCGTCCAGGTCGTCATCGACCGCGAACGCGCCGGCCTGAGCAACGTGACGGCCCGCGACGTCGGCAACTCGTTGATTGCCGCCACCTACTCAAGCCGGTACACGTCGCGAATTTACTGGCGCGACGACGCCACCGGCACCTCGTACCAGGTTCAGGTGGAGGTCCCTCCGCTCCAGATGTCCAAGGCGACCGACGTCGAGCTCATCCCGCTCACTCAGGGCAACCGCCAGGGCGCGGCCGCACCGCTCTCCGGTTCCCCCTCGAACCCGACACCACCCCTCTTGGTCCGCGACGTCGCCCGCGTGATGCGAAGCTCCATGCCCGGCGAGATCGATCGCTACAACTCGAGGCGCTTCCTGAGCCTGACGGCGAACACCGAAGGGGAAGACCTCGGTCGTGTCATCGACCGGATCGAGCAAGCGATCAAACGCGCAGGCGAACCGCCGAGGGGGATCGAGCTCGAGCTCCGAGGCCAGGTGAAGCCCATGCTCCAGATGTTCCAGAGCCTGGAGATCGGCCTGGGCGTCGCCGTCGTGGTGATCCTGATCATGCTGACCGCGTACTTCCAGGCCCCTCGGTTGGCCATCACGGCCGTGGCGGCGGTTCCGGCCGTCCTCTCGGGCGTGGTACTGGCGCTTTGGATCACCCGCACGACCCTCAACATCGAGTCGTTCATGGGGGCGATCATGGCGGTCGGCGTGGCGGTCTCGAACGCGATCCTCCTGGTCAGCTTCGCCGACCGCCACCGTCGTGAAGAAGGGATGCCGCCCGACAAGGCGGCGATCACCGCGGCCAAGGGCCGGCTCCGCCCGATCATCATGACCGGTTGCGCCATGATCTCGGGGATGATCCCCATGTCGCTCGGCCTGGAGAAAGGGAGCGAACAAAACGCCCCCCTCGGCCGAGCCGTGATCGGAGGAATGGGCCTCGCCACCTTCGCCACACTCTTGATCCTGCCGGCCGCCTTCACGCTGGTCCTGTCCGGTGCCTCGAACCAATCCCCGTCACTCGACCCCGACGACCCGGAAAGCCCCCATTACGACCCGATCCACCCCGGGCCCGAGGCACCCGCGCACCAGGCCGCGGCCCCCAGCGGAGACAACCGTCCCCATCCTTCGGAACCGCCTCATCCTCAACCAGAGGGCGCACCCCATGCCAACAACGACACTTAGTGCGCTTTTCGCATGGATCATGCGCCGCCGTTTGGCGTCTCTCTGGCTGGAGGCTCGGCAGGCCAAGGCCTGCCCTACAAAAAAATTGCCGGATGCTCTACCAAGACATATTTCACAATCAATTCACATGTCAACTCCACAGGCATCACCCAAAGACTCCTCGGATTCTGTAAGCAAACTGTTCGCCAACCATGCATGGCAGGCATCTGGCTCGGCTTCCCGGGCACGGACCCTGCAACGATCGGCGTGCGCATGGCTCCTTGCGCTCACGATGTTTTCCGCGATCGGCTGCGAGCACGGCACGAACGCCAAGAACCACGAGAACAGCAAGAATGCGGCGAGCTCCAAGGGGGCGGATGACCAGAGCGGCGAGGGGAAGACCGCCGGCATTCGGGTCATCCATCCCGAGCGACGGGACCTTCGGATGACCGTCACCCAGCCGGGGACGATTCAGGCCTTCGAGACGACCCCGGTTTACGCGCGAATCGCCGGTTATGTCCAGAAGTACAACTACAACATCGGCGATCGCGTCAAAACCGGTGACGTCCTGCTCGACATGTGGGTCCCCGACGTCGTCGAGCAGCATGATCAAGCGACCGCGGCGGTCAAACGGGCCCAGGTCCAGATCCAGGTGGCGGAGCGAGCCTTGCGATCCGCCGACGCCCGGCTCGAGACCGCCAAAGCGCGGGTCCTCTCCGCCGAGGCGGGAGTCAAACGGGCCCAGGCGAGCTACACCCGCTGGCTCTCGGAATACAAACGGCTCGAAACGCTGGTGCAACGTCAGGTCCTCGACGTGCAAGTGCGCGACGAGACCTATCGCCAGTTCGAGGAAGCGACGGCCGTGCGCGACCAGGCCAACGCCATGGTCTCGGAGGCGACTTCGGCACGCGATCAAGCCACGGCCGACCGCGATCGCGCCCGGGTCGATATCGACGCCGCCCGCGCGGATCTGGAAGTCGCTCTCGCCAACCAGCGGCAAGCCAGGGTCATGCTCGACTACGGCAAAATCAAAGCCCCCTACGACGGCGTGATTACCGAGCGCAACATCAGCCCCGGCGACTACCTCCAGCCCGGCGGCGGCAATCAAGGCCGCCCTCTCTTCGTCCTCGAGCAGATCGACCCGGTCCGCGTCTTCGTCGGCGTCCCCGAGCTCGCCTCGTTCTTCATCAACGTCAACGACACGGCGCTCATCCGTTTCCAGGCCATCCCCGGGGCCAGTCGCGAAGGCAAGGTCGTCCGCTCGGGGTTCTCACTCAACCCCATGACGCGCACCCTCCAAACCGAGATCGACGTCCCCAATGCCGACGGGCACCTCCACCCCGGTTGGTACGTCACCGTCTCCATCATTGTCAACCGTAAGAACGTCTGGACCCTCCCCTCCAACGCCATCAACTTCCAGGGTGGGCAAGACTATTACGCCTACTTCGAAGTCGACGGCAAACCTGTCCGCACCCAGGTCCTGATCGGACCGTCCGACGACACCCGTACCGAGGTCCTCAAGAAGTACATCTCCGCCGATAAATCCCCCATCAGCCCCAACACCAACGACTGGCCCGACTTCGACGGCACTGAGCGCATCCTCGTGGGCAACTTCGACGCCCTCGCCGAAGCCCAGGCGGAAAACACGAAGAAGGCCTCGAAGTGATACGGAGGAACGAGTATCCTGAATGCGTGAACATGACTGCTCTGATCTCAGACGAGACTCTCGACTGAGCAACGCAGAGCGCTCTGATTTACGAAGCTCGATCCTTGGGAAATCGACCATGCCAGCAGAGTTTGCCTACCAGGCTCCGTTCCCGCTCGGCCCGGACTCGACGCAGTATCGCCACCTGACCTCGGACCATGTTTCCGTGACGACGTTCGAAGGCCAGGAGATCCTCAAGGTCGCCCCCGAGGCCCTGACGGTGCTGGCACGCGAAGCCTTTCGCGACGTCTCGTTCCTCTATCGGTCCGCGCACCTCGCCAAGGTCGCCGCGATCCTCGACGACCCCGAAGCTTCCGCCAACGATCGAGGCGTCGCTCTGACCCTGCTCAAGAACGCCGTCGTGGCCTCGGGTTTCCGACTCCCCATGTGCCAGGACACCGGCACGGCTACGATCGTCGCCAAGAAAGGTCAGCGCGTCTGGACCGGAGCCGTCGACGAGGAATGGCTCTCCCGCGGCATCTTCGAGACCTATCAAAAGGAAAACCTGCGATACTCGCAAACCGTCCCGCTCTCGCTCTACGAAGAGGCCAACACCGGGACGAACCTGCCGGCCCAGATCGACATCATGGCCACCAACGGAGAAACATACGAGTTCCTCTTCGTCGCCAAGGGAGGCGGCTCGGCCAACAAGTCGTTCCTGTTCCAGGAGACCAAGGCGCTCTTGAACCCGAAGAGCCTCGAGACCTTCCTCGACCAGAAGCTGCGCTCGCTCGGCACGGCCGCCTGTCCCCCTTACCACCTCGCGATCGTGATCGGCGGGACCTCGGCCGAGGCCACTCTCAAGACGGTCAAGCTGGCGAGCGCCGGCTACCTCGACCATCTGCCGACCGAGGGGAACCGGCTGGGTCAGGCCTTCCGCGACCTCGCCTTTGAAGAGAAGGTCGTCGACATCGCGCGCAAGAGCGGGATCGGAGCCCAGTTCGGCGGCAAGTACTTCGCGCTCGACGCCCGCGTGATCCGCCTGCCGAGACACGGAGCATCCTGCCCGGTCGGGATCGGCGTCTCGTGCTCGGCCGACCGCAACATCAAGGCGAAGATCAATCGCGAAGGTCTCTGGATCGAGGAGTTGGAGCGCAACCCCGGCCGGTTCCTCCCCGCTCAGCACCGCGCGGGTCTCGATGCCGAGAACGGAGTTCCAATCGACCTCAACCGACCGATGAAGGACGTGCTCGCCGAGCTCTCCCAGTACCCGGTCGCCACCCCCTTGAAGCTGACCGGCACCATCGTCGTGGCCCGCGACATCGCCCACGCCAAGATCAAGGAGCAGCTCGACCGGGGCGAGCCAATGCCCGGCTACCTGAAGGACCACCCCGTCTACTACGCCGGCCCCGCCAAAACCCCCGAAGGCATGCCCTCGGGCTCATTCGGTCCCACCACCGCCGGCCGCATGGATAGCTACGTCAACCTCTTCCAAAGCCAGGGGGGGTCGATGGTCATGATCGCCAAGGGGAACCGCTCCCAGGCCGTGACCGACGCCTGCAAAACCCACGGCGGCTTCTACCTCGGCTCGATCGGAGGTCCCGCTGCCCTCCTGGCCCAGGAAAACATCAAGAAGGTCGACCTGCTCGAGTTCCCCGAACTCGGCATGGAAGCCGTCTATCGGATCGAGGTCGTCGACTTCCCCGCCTTCATCCTCGTCGACGACAAGGGGAACGAATTCTTCAGCCAGCTCGCCGTCCTCTCCTGAGAAGCTATCCGGATAAGGGTTAGCTGAGAGGCGATCCGGATGAGGGCTAGCCATGTGAAATCAGGAAAGATGGGTGGCCGGGGAGGAGCGCAGCGACGCCCCGGGGGCAGGCCTAAGCCGATCCCCGGGGCGTCGCTGCGATCCTCTCCGGCCACCCCAATAATGCATCCTCACGTCAGTGTTCACTTCCCAAAATAGTCTCTGAGAAGCCCGCCAAGGCGGCTTCACGCCCAATCTGTATACGGCGGGCCCGCATGTCCCAATCTCCTTGGCGTGAGCGCTCTACGAGAGGGGAATGATCAAAGCGAAATTGGTGGAAAAGAGATTCCAGGCATGTGGACGGAAAGGATAAACTGATTCAAATAGCCAGGTGAATAGCGACGCGGACGTCGCAGGGTTGCCCTCGAGCCCAAGCGGGAACGGAAATGAGTACCGCCGGCGATAATCACGACGAGGCCGCGACCGAGGTCGTTCAGGCCTCGGGTGGCGGCGCGACCACGGCCACTCCGACGCCCCCGTCCCCGGCGTCCGTCACGGAGGCTCGTCCGGCTCGGAGGTCGTGGCGACGCCGGATCGTGCTCAGCCTCGGCGGCCTCCTTGTATTGATCGGCGGGGCGTACTACTTCACTCCGACCGTGCTGAGGGCTCTGCGGACGGTCTCCACCGACGACGCCTACATCAACAGCCACGTCACCTTCGTGGCCCCCCGAGTCCAAGGACAGGTGACCCGGGTGCTGGTGGACGACAACATGCGCGTGTCGAAGGGCGACCTGCTCGTCGAGCTCGATCGCGAACCGTACCAGGTTCAGGTCAAAATCAAGAAAGCGGCGGTGGATAACGCCCAGGCGGACATCAATGCCGCCGAGGCCCAGGTTCGGGCCACTCTGGGCAGGGCTCGCAGCCTGCGTTGGAGACTCCAGACGGCGATAGAGCAAGTCGACAACCAGGTGGCCCTCCTGCGGGCCCGGGTCGCGACCCTTCGGAGTAAGGAGGCGACCCTCGACCGAGCGCGGGCCGACTTCAAACGGGCCCAATCGCTTTTCTCCCGCGGCGCGATCCCGCGAGAGGAACTCGACCAGCGCCGCGAGGCCGAACGAGTCGCGGAGGCCATCGCCCATCAGGCCCTGGAGGAGGTCTCCGAGACGAGGGTCTCTCTCGGCCTTCCCCCGCGACCTGAGAAGGGGAATCTCTATGATGTCCCTCCCGACCTGAACCAGCACTACTCCGGCGTCAGGCAGGCGCTTGCGGAGCTGGTCGAGAGCGTCGCTGAGGTCGGACTCCCCCTGATTTCTACGACCCAGACCCCGCAGCAGGCACTCGAGGAATTCAGCAAGCGTGACAAGGAGGGAAACATTGATCGAATCATGGAGAGCATCGTGCCTGAAGCCCCGGGGGTCCGCCAGGCTGTCGCCAGGCGAATCCAGGCCGAGCGCGACCTCGCGCAGGCGGAGCTGAACCTCCGTTACTGCGAGGTCCGTGCCGAGATCGATGGCGTGATCACCCGGCGGAGCGTCAATCCCGGCAACAACGTGGCCGCCGGCCAGACCATCATGGCGATCCGCTCGCTCACCGAGATCTGGATCGATGCCAACTTCAAGGAAACACAGCTCGTCGACATGAGGATCGGCCAGCGGGCCGAGGTCGAGGTCGACATGTACGGGCGTCGGAAGCGATTCCAGGGCCGGGTGACCGGCTTTACGATGGGAACCGGCCAAACCCTGGCTCTCCTCCCCCCACAAAACGCCACGGGCAACTTCGTCAAGATCGTCCAACGCCTCCCGGTCCGGATCGAGTTGGAGGACTACGACCCAGAACAGGCGACACTCTTCCCCGGGCTCTCGGTGGTCCCTTATGTGTTCATTCGAGAGGCACCTCAAGGTCCCGGAGCCGGCAAACGACTCCAAGATCTGCGACGGTTGACCATCACGGCTTCGAAGTGAAGGGGGGCCCGCAATGGCGAGCCTCGCTCGACCGCCCACCGCCGCGCGCCCAGGCGTCAGCCCCTGGCTCGTCGCCGTCGCGGTCACGGTGCCGACGTTCATGGAGGTCCTCGACACCACCATTGCCAACGTGGCCCTGCGTTACATCGCCGGCGGCCTGTCGGCGACCCAGGTCGACAGTGAGTGGGTCATCACCAGCTACTTGGCCGCCAATGCCACGATCCTGCCGATCTCGGGTTGGCTCTCGGCCCACCTGGGCCGTCGCAACTACTTTCTCATCTCCATTGCGGTCTTCACCATCGCCTCGGGGCTGTGCGGCATGGCCACCAGCCTCGGGCAGTTGATCCTCTTCCGGGTGATCCAAGGGCTGGCCGGCGGCGGACTCCAGCCCTCCAGCCAGGGGGTCCTCCTGGACAGCTTCCCACCCGAGAAGCAGGGCCAGGCCCAGACGATGTTCGGCGTGGCGGCCTTGCTCGCACCGGTCGTCGGCCCAACTCTGGGCGGTTATCTCACGGTCAACTACGACTGGCGCTGGATCTTCCTCATCAACCTCCCGGTGGGGGCCATCGGTTTCCTGGCGTCCTACTTCCTGGTACGCGACCCGGATTACCTCAAGAAAAAACGAGCCGAATTGCGCCGCCAGCCGATCCATTTCGACTACATCGGTCTGGGATTGCTGGTGCTGACCATCTCCTGCTGGGAAGTGCTCCTCAGCAAGGGGCAGGAGTGGGATTGGTACAACGACCCGTTCTGGCGGGTGCAGACCTTGTTCCTCGTGTTCGTTGTCGGACTGGTCGGCCTGATCGTCTGGGAACGGCGGAACGCCAACGCGGTAATTAACTTCCGACCGGTGGGCGAGCGGAACTTCGCCGTCTCCTGCATCATCGTCTTCTCGGCGTACGGTGTCCTCTACGGCGCCAGCACGTCCCTGCCAGGCCTGCTCCAGTCCCTGTTCGGCTACGATGCCTATGTCTCGGGGCTCGTGCAGTCGCCGTCAGGCGTCTTCTCCCTCGTCGGCCTGGTGGTCGTCGGCGCCCTCATCGGTCGGGGCGTCGATGCCCGCTGGTTGATCGCCGGGGGTTTGCTGGTCATGGCGCTCGGGTGCTACTGGATGGCACTGATGAATCTGCACATCAGCCCATGGCAGGTGATCTGGCCACGCGTGGTGCTGATCCTCGGCCTGTCGATGATCTTCGTTTCGATCAACGTAGCCGCGTTCAGGTACATCCCAAGCCATCTGCGCGGGGCCGCGGTCGGCCTGCTGGCTCTCTTTCGCAACGAGGGGGGCAGCGTCGGTACGTCGATGGCCCAGACCTTCCAGCAGCGTCGCGAACAGTTCCACACGTCTCGTGTAGGCGAGTTCCTCGACCCTTTGAACCCGGCTGTGAAGTCCTTTTTCGAACAGGCCCAGGCTTTCTTCTTGCAGCAGACGGGCGACTCGGCCGCGTCCCAACAGATGTCCTGGCAAACGCTGGCGGAGCTCCGTCATCAGCAGGCGGCGTCCATGGCCTACTTCGACGTTTTTTGGGCTTCCTCCGTCCTGGCCATCGCGCTCATCTTTCTGGTCTTGTTCATGAAACGTTCGGTCGCCGAGAAGGGCGAACACATCGGCGTCGAGTAGGCCCGTGGCCGGATCAGGCCGTGGTGGCCGGTCCCTACGAAGATCCTCCAGAAATGGCGAATGGGGACAGGCTTCGCGAACGCGCGAAGCCTGTCCCCATTGAGTGAGGCACAATTATTGCTCCAAAGAGCCAATAACTTCTCCTCCGTTACGTGTGAGCATTTTCTTCAATAGCTCCAGCTTGATGGTTTCCTTCAGAAAGTGGACCGAGCCATCCGCCATGCCCACGTTCGTTCCCTCCGGATGATGGCCAAAGAGTCCTTTCATATCCACCTCGGGATCGACCTCCCAATCCTGGGGCTTGGTCCAGACCGTCGCGAGATCGTCGCCAGCATCGACCGTAAGGATTGTGCTGGAGGTTCCGTCGGTAATCTCCTTGAGTCCGACTCCTTTGGCCCCGGGGAAAACCGTAGCCTTGCCACGAGGGACAAGATAGGTAGTTTTCTCTCGAAACTCTGATTTCTGGCTGATACTCGGGCAACGATAGACAGCCGGCATCTTCGCGGCCAACGCTCGGTTATGTGGGCTATCCCAGGGTTCGTCGAGGTGAAACTCGCGAAACAAAGAATCCTGGTCGAGGAATGGCAGGATCAAGACACGCCAGCTCAGGAGAGGCTTCCCTTCCTTGTCCACGGTATAAGCCGGCGGAAAACTCTTATAGAGTGCCACATAATTATGCATCGCCAGGCCGATCGCCAGCAGATTATGGACGGATTGTCGGCGACCAAAGCTTTCTCGCCAGGCTTGGCGGGCGATGTTGACAAGGTTGCTGCTCTGGTCCAAACCCACGTCGAGTACCAGGCGGTCTTTCTGGACCACAGGCTTGATGGCTCCGATCGCCTTGCCGAACTCGGGGAACCGTTTCTGAGTCCGGGGTAATCCGGCAAACCATTGCAGAGCAGCGTGTCCGACGTGCTCAAAGGCCTTCACCGAATCCGAGTCGCGCGTCTGAACCACCATCCGCAGGTTGGGGTTGGGCATCGTCTCCAAACCGATCGCAGCCCAGGTGAAGCCTCGGGTGAAGATGGTGATGGGACCTCCTCCCCATTCCGCAGGCAAGCTCGGCAGCATCTCCTCAAAGACCCGGCGATTGTCATTCGTCGGCACCAGAAGAACTTGAGCTGCGCGACCATCCACGGCCGAGAACGCCGCAGTCAACTCGGAGCGAACGATCGGCTTGATCCGCCGGACACGTTCGAGGGCATCCGTGGTTCCAGCGAACACGGCCTGGTGGATCGTCGCACAGGTCGGCCAAACCAGGGGAGGCTTCTCTTTCTCCTCACCACAGAGCAGCTTTCCGATCGGCTTCGCATCGACGTTCTCGGCCAGCGGAACCACGGCGATGGGAGGCCCCGGCAAGTCGCTGGGGTCGAGCACCAGGAACAGTTCCTGTGCCCCCGCCTGACGCAAGGCCGAAAACCAAGGGACCAACTCGTTCGAAAACTCGGTCGCTTCGTCTCGATCCGGAATCAAATGCATCAGCATTTCACTGATCCGGAGCTTGGCCAGGTCGAACCGCACCACGGCCACAACATCCCTATCAACGAAGGGGGCGATCGTCTGAACTTCGGCCTCGATGGCTCCCGCGCGGGGGGACGCCACGAGGATGACGGTCAATAAGGCCAGAGCCACACGCGACATCGTCGACCTCGCATTTTCTTGCTTGTTTGGGATTCCCAATATCATTTATTTTTCTATTTCATGATCCTAAGCTCATAGTTCAAGACGCTATACGCCGCGACACCCTGCCCAGGAATGGGCAACGACGACAGCTTCGCGGAGGTGCCATCAACCTTGTACTCAAAAGATTTTCCGGTTGCTGGATCGGGTAACACCGGGGCCTCCTTGATGGCTTCCAGGCTCGGTGGCAACTGACCGCCGTGGGAGCCTGCGTAGAGCCGAATCGCCTCGATCGCTTGAAATGCCGCGACTTGACGCTCGGACCGTACCGACGCGACGAAGACGGCCAGAAAAGCCGGAAGCGTCTCGCCGAATGGTAGGCCTTGCTTGTCATTCCGGATGCGTTGACCTTTACGCTGCATTGCTTCCTGCATCCCCGCATAAGCCTGTGGGTAGGGAATCAATGTCCATTTGTAAATGTCATCCCGCATTTGCTCATAGGCTTTTAGGGAGTAAAGCGCGACAGCCTGGATGACGGGCATCGCCTCTACCCGAGCGATGGGCCGTCCCTCCGCGACCAGATGCCGTTTCGCTGCGGGATAGGTTCGTGCGATCAACGACGTCATGAGCAACCGTCTTCCCCAATTCCCCATGCTCGGCTGATCCGAATCTTTCGCAACGGCCGCCCATAATCCCACGAACATGTTCGCACTCCTCTGAATCGCATCGGAGAACGCCTGCGCCTTCTCCAAGCTCCAGGGATCGGAATCAAGTTCACGGAGACCGGGAAGCTGCCGCTCCAGCATATACCGTTCCCCCTCAAGCGGAGGGCCAAGAGGGATCAGCGGGCGAGGCAACACGGCAAGAGCCCAGCACAGGCTCGGAGTGCCTGGAGCTTGAATCAGATCTTCCAATCCTCCCATGACACTTCGCTCGATCGCCATGCCGATCAGGGCCTGAACTAATGACGTTCCTTGCCCCGCATGTCGAGAGAACACGAATCCCGTCTTGAGCCAATGCAGCGCGTGATCGATGCGTCCCTCAACAATCTCGAACCGAGTCTGAAGCACCACCAGGCGCCCCAAGCTCCGCGCTTCCTGGATGTCTTGAAGGAGGAGATCGAAGCCTTCATCACGGCGGTCGAATTCCCAATTGCAGAACTCCCGGCGCGTGCCAAGTTCGACCTCCTTCAACACGCTCCGAAAAATATCGAGGGTCTTGCGCACGTCCTCACGGGGCAGGTCACGAATGGGCAGATTGATCCACTCGTAAATTTTCGCATCGGTATTCCCCCCCTTGCTCTGATCAAGCGCACGCTTCTGCAAGAGAAACTCGATCGCTCGGTGATAAAAGATGGCCGCATTACCGGGGATCAGTTCGCGCTGCTCGGGGAAAAACCGGTACCTGAGCGCGGGCACCGGTTCGGCGGAGGGGCGAAGCGTGATTACCTTGAGCGGTACGGGAGGCGATTCCGAAGGCCCTTGGCCGAACACGGACAACGTCGGACTCAAGAGGGCGATGAACCCAATGAATGCAGCCCTCGCTCGCGCACGCCTCTGGATCATGGACTGTCGAGGCAAGGATCTCGGCCGCGATTCTTTCTCGGCCCCAGGAGCCGTGATACACCCGTGTCTAACCGAAGCCACCGAATCGTTCATGAAGAACCTCCGGAATCAATCATTTTTTGGTAATCAGGATTACGAATAACACCAGGGAAAAGCGGCGGCGAAACCGGCGGTTTGGTCTCGCCGCTGGAATGGGTCAAAAGCGGAGGGCGTTCGGGCAACTCATCGACGCCGAACCGCAGAATCTGGCGACGCAACCGGAGCGCATCAGGTTCCGTGTGCGCCGAGGCGTCGGGGACCGGCGAGCTCGGCAAGGGCGAATGGCTCAGAATCACGACAGGCGCAGGCTGATCTTCGCTGGATTTCACCGGCTCACGCACGACGACGACACGAACTGAGGGTCTGCGCGTCGCCAGGACAACGCCCTCTCCGCAGGCAACAACCGCCAAGGCGGCCGCAACTGCGGGCCAGAGCCATCGGGAACGCCCCCAGGCCTGGGTCGAGGCCAGGCCGGCCTGAAACATCAACTGATCGCGATCGACATGGCTCCGCGCCGGCACCAAGCCCGCGAGCGCGGATTCGACGGCCGTCAATTCCGGGTCGAACGGGACTTTGGACATGTGACCCCCAAGCGTTCTCTCAGGGCGGCGAGCCCCGAGGTATAAAGCCGATGCGCCTTGCTCGACGAGCAGCCGGCGACCTCGCCGACCTGCTCGAACGTCAGGCCGCCCCATAGATGCGCGACGATCACCTCGCGCTGCTCGATCGGCAAACCGAGAAGAGCGGTGGCCGCCGTCTCGGGATCGAGCAGACCCTCGGTTTCCAAATTCTGCGGCGGCTCAAACCACGATGTTGCCTCAGCAGCCGCCACGGCCTCGTGCTCTTTCCGTCGCCGCGCCGACCTCCCCGCGCTAATGGCCCCGTTCCGAACCACCCGGAACAGCCAGGAGACCGGCTGATCAGGGGGCGTCCTTTGCCTGGCGAGCTTCAGAAACGCCTCCTGCACGACATCCTCGGGCGCAGCACACCACTGCCGAGCATAAAGCTCCAAGGCGGCCGCATGCCGATCCAGCAGTTGCCCCAGCAGCTCCAGATCCATAATGCCCATCGCCCCGCCGAGTCAGAATCCGCCCTTTCTGCCATGAAGACGCCAGCCGGCGGACGCCATCCCAAAAATTTTTTGCAAGAAGCACCGAACTCACGTCCGTGCCACGCGACACACGGCCTGCCGAGGCCGTTGGCGAGAGCCTAGGCAGGCCAAGGCCTGCCCTACGGGAATTTGACAAGAGATATCCAGCAAATTATTCGAACCTACTTCCATCTGCCAGTGTCTCGAATGGCAAAGGAGGCACAACGATGGATACCACAAATCTGCTTACGAAATTCGCCCGGATCGGGGCTCGGCTCAAAGTGACGGAACGACCTGTTCGCGGCTCTCAACCGCAGGCGAGGGCCATCGCTTTGGACGTGCGGGCTGACCGCGAAGGAGAGTTCTTCGAGGTCCGTCACTCTCAGGCATCCGATCCCGAGGTCTCGGTACTCGACGTTCAAGGGCAGGACCGCCACCTTCTCTTGATGGTGCGGGAGCGCAATGAGAAACGCAAGTTCCTCTGCGGCCACGACGAACGGCACTGGTTCATCGCCGCAATCCCCGAGTCGGCCTCGGTGGGAACCGTTCTGCAGGCAAAAGAAGCCCTCAAACCCGTCGAGGTTCAATCGGCACAAGCCAGGCAGAGGCTCGGCTCCAAGGCCCGCAACCGCCGGAAGAACTCGGCCTACCGCCGCCAGGGGGAATGGTTCTTCCTCCCGGCACCCGACTTCATCGTAGACGACAGCCTGGTCCTGCGAAACGAACCATTACGACGCGGCAACGGCGGCAAACCGCACTGGACGGAATTCTGCTACCGCACCGGCGGCGAAACGGTCTACGTTTGCCCCCGCCACCCCAACGGCGTAACGACCGCCCAATATCAGCGCATCTTGATTAGTAACCCCAAAGCCAGAGGATGGCCCTGGCAAGTCCTGCGGCGCAATCCGGGGGTCTACGTCCGAGGCCGCGTCCGCCACGCCGACCACAAAACGATCGTGCTCCACGGCTGGCACAAGGTCGTGATGAACACCGAATTCCAGGCCAAAGCGATGCGAAACGTGGCCTTCCTGGATTGACCGATCGATTATTCCAACGAAATATGTCTTCCCGTGGTCTTGTGAGGTCACGGCCCCACAATAATCTGGTCGATTTCGACGAGCCTGTGCGACTTCGCCTCTCGCTCGCCTACGGCGTGAAAAGTCACCGTGTCGCCGGGGACGACATTCATGCGGGTTTTGCCGATGTGGACCCTTCCGAGCGAGCCAAGACCGGTGATGATTTTCATGAAAGCCCAGAACCAGCCACGCGTCCAGCGGACGCGAATGGGATGACCTCCCGCCTGCGCGATCAACTCGGTTTCACGATAGACCTTGGGACCGAGCTTCATCACCACCACGTCTCCGGTCACGACCTTGGTGCCGTAGTAATGGAGTTGGTCCCAGGTGCCGGTTTCCGAGAGCAAGGTGACAATCCTGTCGTAGGAGGCGGCGGAATGCTGACCACGAAAGGCCTGGGCAATCCTGGCGGCAAGCCTTGATTCCGCGTTCAGGCATGACTCGATGACGGACGAGAAGATTTGCTCGGCAAAATTCTTCCTGGCTGAACGCCCCAGGTATCCGTCGAGTTCCCGGCGCGAGATGACGTCCTCCCGAGCCTCGATCGCCGGGTCGAGCTGGAGGTTGGGGTTCATGAAGATAATCTTGGGAACGATACATTCGCGAATAAATTTCTCATCGAGCGAGAGCCCGCGATTCTCGAGATATTCAACGACGGCGTCTCGTTTGAGGAGATTGGTCTCGATCAAGTTCCCATGATCGACAACATCGCCGCTGCGCCTGGTCTGTCGCCAATGACCATTGTGCACGTCGAGCTGACCCGACCAATTCTTGATTTCGATCAGGTGGATCATTTGCGGCGTGCAGACGATCAGGTCAATCTCACGCCGCCGGCCCTGGCGCTTCGAGGGAATGCGTCGACCCGCGAAGAGTTGGGCACCTTTGAATGGAAACGACCCACCGATAAGCTGCCTCAAAAGCAATTCGCCGTCCCGCCCTCCCGTCACATCGGGTTCCTCGTCGACGGGACGAACCTTCTGAATCTCGGACCACTGCTTGAAGCGTTTGATGAGTTCCATCACGTTGGCTCCGATCGCTCCCTCGATCCTTCACAAAAGATCTCGCAGCATAACGCGGGCAGAACGCTCGGAACAGAGGAAACGGCTACAGCGGTCTTCACTCGGATGGCCCACCCTGAAGCATGTGAGTGACTACGTCGCCCGATCGACGTTAATCGGCGCTCCTGGTCGTGCAGGTGGCTTGTCCACCCGTGGGCCGAGGCTCACGACACTGGCGGGCAAGCCACCAATGCCACCCAACAAACTCACCTCCATAGCATGGGAACCTTGAAGAGTAAGTGGGATGGCTGGGTGGTCGGGGAGGAGCGCAGCGACGCCCCGGGCCTTGGCTAAGGCTTGTCCCCGGGGCGTCGCTGCGCTCCTCCCCGGCCACCCATGATTACGATTTCGTATTCTGAAATCAGATCTATAGAATTCCTGCAGGGCAGACCTCGCCCTGCCTAGGCCATCGCACGAATCATCACATTACAACATTTGCAATCCACCCCCCCCCGATCACACCCGGCCCAGGTCTGATCGGTTTAACGATAGGGAGAGCCGAGCAGACAGGCCGGCGTCTTTACCCGGGCTTCGAGAATGAGCGAACGAACTTGGGCTTCGAGAGTGGGGTCCAGGCGAGCGGCCTGGCGAAGCTGTTCGACCGCCTTGGACGGTCGCCCGCCGGCCAGGTAATGGCGGCCGAGTTGGAAGGCGAAGTATCCCGCCTTGGCGGGCAGACGGCGCTGAGCTTCCAGGTATGCTCGCTCGGCGACTTCGGGCTGCCCTCCCGAGCGGGCCGCCTCGGCCCATCCTTCATAGGCGGTCGTGGAACGCTCTTGCAACCCGCGATCACGGACCGCACCAGCGAGGGATGAAGCAAGAACCTGGCGATAGGCCCGTTCGGCGTCCGCCCAGCGTGACTGCTCTCGATAGACGGCGCCGAGCAGTAAGAGGGCCTCTGGCATGGTCTCGCCCAGCGAACGGAGGAGGGGCTCGGCCTCTTCGAGGCGATCGAGCTGGATCAGCAGGAACGCTCGCTCCAGCTTCAGAGATGCCGAGGCGGACGTGGGCAATTTGCGGCTCGCATTACGTTCCGTACGGTCGATGGTTGCCCGGAGCCCTCGAAGGGCTTGTGTCAGCGGTATTCCGCCGACGGTCTGCCGGCCGCCGAGTTCACGAAGCCCTACCAGCGTGGACTTCGCCTTGAGCAGTCGCCCCGTGCTGAGGTGGGCCTTCAGGTCGATCGCACGTTTTTCGGTGAGCTGACTCGTGTAGACCAAAGGCGGGAGGAGGGCCAGCATTGCGGCCACGAGAAAGGCAGCCCTTGAGACGGGAATCCGAGGGCGGAATCTGTCCCAACGAGTCGCCACGATCAACCAGGGTAGGACCAGCAGAAAGACCACCACGGTCCGCGCAAGGTCTCTCGCGAGGAACCCAGCATTCGACCACTCGAAAGCCGCTGCGACATTCTCCCCGAACAAGACGACGGCCGAAATCTCCGTCAATCCGATCAGGGCCCAGGCAGCGTCCGAGATCCACCGGCCTTCGCGGCGGCGGGCTTGGACGAGTGATGCGGAGGTGACGAGCCCGATCGGCAACGAGGCCACCAGGTGGACGATCATCACGATCTGCCAGCCAAACGGGGCACAGGTGAGGCCGAGCCTGAGTCGTTCCTCGGGGGCGAAGGCGTGCGTCAGGAGCGTCGGCACGAGCAAGGCCGAGACGATTCCCAGGCCGATCCACCTCGAAGGTTGATTCATCGTCCTCATCCTGCGGAGGGAGGGCTGATCTCGGCGCCGAGGGCGCGGGACGTGTCGGGTCTCCGGAGCTTCCAGATCATCCCGTCGTAGGCATAATGCACCAGCGCCATCCAGAGGTTCAGCCCCTGCCAGAGCACGAACGCCGGCCCGCTTTCGCGGCCGAGCCAGGCCCCGGCCGATCCCAGGAGCGTCACGTAGGCCCCGAGGTAGAGCAGCCAGTTCCGCGCCATGACCCGGAAGGGTCCTGCGCTTCCCACCGTCCGGCGTCGCCTCGCATAGTGCGTCACCACGGCCAGATACTCGACCGCATGGAACAATCCCGACGCCGAGGCGAGCACCACCACCCAGCCCGATCTCCGATACGAGAGGCTATAGACCAGGGCCGAGTAGAGCCCGCAGAGGCTGAGGAGATGGGCCGTCTTCCCGAATTGGGCGCGGTTGATATGAGCGAGTGCCGAGAACACGAGGGCGGCCGGCACGATCAGCACGGCGAGGTCGACCATCCGGAGCCATCCCATCGACGCTTCGCCGGCCTCGAGCCAGCCGGTGGCCCATCCCGCCGATCGGAGGGCCGCGTAGGTGACGAAGAACCGGACGCCATGCCGCTCGAGGAATTCCGGGCCTCCGCCGACTTTCTTCGAATAGATCCGCTGGACCCCGGCATGCTGAGCGGCGAAGTGCCAGGCGTTCCAGACGTAGTCAATCACGGCCAGACATGTGAAAGCCCCGGTCCCGAGCCAGACCCCGCCGACGAAGACCGCGAGTCCCGTCCCGATGACGAGCAGGGGAAGGTCCCGCCCGTCCCGACGGTCCGGGTCGAGCAGGACCAGGAAGAGCGTGACCCAGCGATGTGGCAGTGTGAGGAAATAGATTTGCCAGAAGTCGACCTTCGTCTCGGATCCGGTGGAGATACCGGGCAGGAGGAGCAAGAGCCAGCCGAGGTTCGCGATGAACAGGAGGTCGAACGCCGGCGAGACGATCCAGCCCGAGCCCAGATCGGTGCGGGGCTGGATCGACGTCGATGGCCGGGCGACGGGGAAGGTGCCGACCTCGATCTCGGTCAAGGCATTGGGGCGGCCTTGATCTTCCAGGCCTCCCCCTCCTTTTCAAACGACCATTCGAGCGTCGTAGGGGTCGAGTTGGGCTTCCTGGAGACGACGTTCACCGTCATGGTCGCCGTCGTCCCCGAAATCGACGGGGGCCCGGCCTGGTCGAACGAATATTGCCGGAAGACCTTGAACTGCGCGGCGGTCGGTGAAGTATCCTTGACAAACAGTTTGGCGGCCGCCGAGGCCTTCCTGGTTTTGTCGGCATCATTCCAATCGTCCATGAGATCGGAGACGGCTTTCGCATCGCCGGTCCAGACGGGAGGGGGGGCACTGCCCAGGCACCCGGAAAGCGACAAGGCCAACGTAAACCCAAGGATTCGGGTGGTGAGGTTCATCGGTCGAGCGACCCTCGAGATGAATTGGTGGATATGAGATCATGATCGATCGGCGGGAAAGGCTCGCCGGCCGGTTTCCGGCGAGCCTTCTCGGTTCAATACTGGTCGGCCGAAATCACCTCGCCGCCGCTCCTGGTGCCGAGCGCCTGCCAGACGGTTCGGCTGATGCTCGACTTGACGAATCGGACCGAGCCATCTCCCATCGCGGCATTGACCCCGCCCGGGTGGGCGCTGCGGGCCGCGGCCCAGACCAGGCCGTCTGTGCTGACGTTCGTCTTGCACGCCATCGGCGACGTCGGGGAGATCGAGGGCTCGCAGCTCTGCAAGACGTCGGTCCCGGGAGAGCCGGGCGGGAAGTTGGTCATGAAGATATTTCCACCGGCACCCGGGAACTCCATCGCCCCTCGCTGATCCGTGTTGGAGCCGGCCACCTGCGAGGAGGTCGGCGCCTTGGTTGCGGTGTGGTAACCGAGGACCTCGCTGAACGCCACGGTGTTGGATGTGCCGTCCGTGACCATCGCGATCGTCACCCCCTTACCCAGGTTCGACCTGCCCTCGGGGGGATACTTCGTCATGTTGGTCACTTCGTGGAAGATACCCGAGAGCTTGGAATTCCCAAGCGGGGTCCCGTCGACGAAGGCCCCTCCGCCGAAGCAGCCCACATAGTTACCCTTCAGCAAGTTCTCAATCGTCATCGCCGAGTCGTTGTACATGACATAAGACTGCTCGGCGCTGGGGCAACGCATGAAGTTGAGCATCGTCGATTGCACGTCGATCGTCGAGCGCCGGCCTCCCAGCCAACTGGGCAAGCCGTCGATGTCATCCCAGGGACAGGAGTAGCCATAATTGTTCCCGGTCTCACCCCAGGTCACGGCCTGCTGCGCGTTGCCCGCCTCGATGTAGCCCAGGATCGTGAAAGTCCAGGGTTCGCCGAAGCATCGGGTCTCGCCACCGACGGAGGTCTCGCGTCCCGACACGTAGGAGTAGGGGACGGGACTGCCCCCGGCGTTGGGATCGGTCGGATCGTTGTTACTCGGCCCGAAGTGGCCCAGGCCCGGCGGATAGCTCCGGGTGGCCGACTCCATGTTCAGAGCCGCCAGGGCGAGTTGCTTGAGGTTGTTGACGCATTGCGCCCGCCGAGCCGCCTCACGGGCGGACTGGACGGCCGGCAAAAGCAAGGCGATGATGATCGCGATGATCGCGATGACGACGAGCAATTCGATCAAGGTGAAGCCAGCGCGGCCGCTTCGCGAGAGTCTCGTCACGGGAAGCCTCCTAGGTCGGTGAAATGATGATCGGATTCAACCAACCGTCTCTGCTGATCTGTCAAGTGAAACGATTAATAACAAAAAGAGTCGCCATTTAAAGTGATTTGTTCGTGCATAATTTGTGAAGATTTACTTCACATTCAAATTGTCTAGATCAGCGAATCGGACGCTCTGAAGTCCCAGCAAGTCCGAGGCGCGCGGCCCGAGAGCCGAATGCGATCAAGACCGCCAGGGCGAGGCCGGTAACGGCGAGGCCGACCCGGAACGAGGCCGGGCGGTAGGTGAAGACGAGCGTGTGCTCTCCCTGCTCCACGGCGGCGGCCCTCATCATCCGGTTCGCCCGTTCGATCGGGGCCGGTCTTCCGTCGATGGTCAAGGTCCAGCCGGGATAGTAGACGTCGGAGAGCACGACGAGGCCGGGTCGATCGAGAATGGCCCGGAGTTCAACGCGGTCGGATTCGTACGTTTCGACGCGAACCGCTTCAGCCGATGTCGGCGGGTGGCCGTCCAGGAAGTGTCTCAGCTTGGCCTGCCGACCGGTCTCGAGCCAGGCGACGGATCTCGGGTCGTGGACGATCCGCGTTGGGTCGTACCAGAGGTCGTCTTTAGAAAGCACGATCTCGTCGACCCGGGCGGGGTCGAGCCGGACTTGCTCGGGGGTGGAATTGGCGCGCGATTCGAGGGCCCGATGGACGACCCAGGCCCGAGGGTATTCCGCCAGGTTCCTCCTGACCTGGAAGTCGCTCGTCAGGATCCAATCCCGTAATTTCTCACGGCCCCCCTCGCCCTGGAAGGTGTCCGGAGCCGGATAGACCTGCTCGGTCCGGTCGAGGAAGGAGGCGAATCCGCGGTTCTTGTCGGCCCACTTGTTGGGATAGTAGGGGAGGACGAAATACCGGGTATTCCAGAGGTCGAACGCCCGCCTCGGATAGATAACGACCCTCCGATCGGCCGGGATTCCCAGCGACCTGGCCTTCTTCGGAGAGAGTTTGCCGAGCGATCCCCGGAAGAACGCATGATAATCGCGGAGTTCGGCCGCTCCGATCGTCAGGGTGTACGCAACGCCGAGAGGGATGCCATACTTCGCCTGGAGCGTCCTGCGCTCCCATTCGATGAACTCCCGGGGGCGTTCCGCCGAAGAGGCTTTCGCCCAGCCCGGGGGTTCCCAGAGCGGCATCCTGTGGACCCGGAACGGGCCGGACGCCGGGGAAGCTCGCTCGCGCCGCTCGATGATTGCGAGGACTTCGGGCCTCGTGTCGAAAAACCGTTGGGGGACGGTCAAGACGAGGCCCGCGTTGGCGTAGGCGAGATCGGCCGCCGTCACGACGAGCGCCAAGGCCGCCGAGAATCGGCCGCGTCCCATCCTGGCGGTGGCCATCCCCAGTACGGCCCCGAGCGCGAGCCCGCCCTGCACGAGACCACTCCGGAGGTCGCGATAGGCGGCACCGGCGTCAAGCGGACCGAGTTCCCGAGACTCGCCCTCGAGCCGAGAAAGATGGCGTTCACCGCCGATCGAGGCCGCGACGAACGCGACCAGGGTCAACCCGAGCAAGCTCGCCGACCATGCGATCGAGCGGCGACGGATTTGAGGATCCCCCGCGATCAGAGCGTCCCACCCCTGGCCGGCGAGCGCTGCCAAGGCCAGCGCCGTGAAGGTCAAGAACTTGGAAGGGAACCGGAACGCCTTGAACCCCGGCAAGATCGTGGCCAAGGTCCAGTAGACGCTGCCGTCGCCGTCGCGGAGCCTCCCGTCGGGGCGGATCACCGGCACATCCGGCGGGTCGTGTCCGCCGATCGCCGCGGCCATCCGGCTCGAATAGCGGGCGACGCAGATCGGGCTGGCGTACTCGCCGAAGCTCGCCAGCAGGCTCAAGAGCCCGACGGCGGTCATCCAGACGAGCCAGGGAGGCCCGCCCCGGAGCCGGGACGTGGCGAGCGCCAGGATCAGCGTCAAGCCGCCCATGTAGAGGGAGGGAACCCAGACCTGCGAGCGCTTGCCGCTGCCGCCGAGGTTGGCGGCGTCGAGCCACGAGTGATTCCCTTCGAAGATCGTCCCGCTCACGTTGGGCCAGAGGAACTCGATCAACCGGACCGGCTCGAGGCTGAACGAGAAGATCTCGTGAGTCCCCTCGCCCAGGACCCGGCCGCTCTGTGCGGCGAATTCGAGGACGGGCAAGAGCTGAGCAGCCGAGAGCATCGCCGCCAAGGCCGCCGAGGTGACCAGCCCCGCCAAGGTCGGTCCGAGATAGGGGCGACGGCCGGCCTGCCGCTCGCGTCGCCAACGCCGGAGGATCACGAGTCCGATCGAGGTCCACCCGAAGACCACGACCGGCTCGACCCAGGACATCCAGGGAAAGACCGAGACCAGGCCGTTGGCCAACGTCGGGGGCCGGAGGGCCGGCGCTCGGCTCGCGACCAGGAGCGCCGCCACAACCCAGGTCGCCCCAAGGATGGCGAACAGTGCCGGCGCGATCCAACGCCGCCCCCGCCTCCCCGCGTCGTCATCGGGGCTCCTCGATCGCCGGTTGAGGGCCCGACAGACCGCGTAGCTCGATGCGAAGAACCCGGTCAGGTAAGCGGTCTCGGGGTCGCCTCCCAGGATTTCCATCGCCAGGACAGCGGCAAGGCCCGGGATCGCCCGCCTGTCGCCAAGCCGGACCCAACGATCAGCGGCGAGCATCCCGAGCGGGGCCCAGGCGGCCCCCACCAGGTAGATCACGTTGCTGTACAGGAACAGCACCGGTGCCCCGAACGCGTAGGCCAGCCCGCTCAGCGACGAGCCGATTCCGCTCGTCCCCCACGACCTCAGCAGCGCAAACATCGAGACGAAGGCAAGGAGAGCGTGCGCGACCACGTACAGCCTCGCCCCGAGCGGGTAGGGGACGGCCGCGAAGATCAGCTTGCCGGGGTAGAGCACCGCGGCCGTCGGATTGCCCAGGAGGGGCATCCCCGCGTTCTCGGAAGGGTCCCAGAGCGGCCACCTCCCGGCCGACCACTCCCGCTGGACCTTTTGATGGAGGGGATAGTAGTAATGAGCCGCGTCGCGATAAGCGTATTGCTCGCACCGGAGCAGAGCACCGCCGTGGCAGGCGAGAGTCATCGCCACCACGATCAAGGTGATCAGCGCCGGCACGAGCCATCTACGCATCAACGATCCCCGCTGTTCAAGTTACCGGCCATGCCGGGGCGGTTCCGCTCCCGTTCAAGAGACTTGACCGCGCGTTCGGTCTCTTCGAAGGCTCGCTTCAGGCCGGGGTTGCCCGGCTCGGCGGCCAGGGCCGACCGGAGAGCGTCGAGGGCGGTCCTGGCCGGGTTCAGGGCGTCGCTACTGGAATCGGGGCTCTCGCCCGGAACGGATCCTCGCGACCGCCCCTTGGCGAGCTTGGTGAGTTCGGCAACGGTCCGCTCGGCGGCGGAAGCAGCTTCCCGGGCCCGGGCCAGGGCGACTTCGAGCTCGTCGCCGGGACGAGCCGACGCCGTGGGCGCGACGGGCTTCCGCGCGAAGGGCAGGGCGGGGGTCAGCACCGGCTCGACCAGCGCGACGGCGGCAGGACGGGTGGCCACCGGCATCGGCAAACGGGCCGACGACGAGCCGGCCAGCTCCCAGGCCCGGACTTCGCCTGCGAGGTCTCCCGAGACCAACGACCGGCCGTCGGCGGCCCAGGCCACCCGGGTCACCTGGTCGCCAGCAGGTCCGAAGTCGGCGGCGAGCTTACCATCGGGCTCCCAGATCTTGATCCGACGGTCCCGGCCGCCCGAGACGATCCGGCCCGAAGGGTGGACGTCGATCGAGAGTACCCCGCCGGTGTGGGCGTCCCATCGGCCCGCCACCTTGCCGCCGTGGAGGTCATAGACCTGGATCGCGCCATCCTCCCCGGCAGTCAGGAGCCGATCCCGCTTCCCGTCCCAGGCGATCGAGGTGATTGACCCGGTATGGCCTCGAAGCGAGAGGAATTCCTGCCCCGAGCGCGCCTCCCAGAGGAAGAGGCCCCCGAAGCGGTCGCCCGCGGCGACGAGCAGGCCGTCGGGGCTGAAGGAGGCGGCCGTAACCCAGTCGGTCGGCTTGCGGAGCGTGTGGAGGTTCTGGCCCCCTGGATTCGAGACGACCTTCACGACTCGATTCGGACCGCCGAGCACAACCCGGGAGACATCGGGCGCGAGGTCGGCAGTGAGCACGGCGTCGACCTCGTCCCCCACCGCCGAGGCGCGGGCCCAGGTCTTGGTCTGGAACAGGACGACCTTGCCCGACTCGGCCCCGACCCCGCCGGCGGCGAGGAGTGTCTGCCCGTCCTTCGAGAATCTGAGGGAGAAGACATCACCTTCCGGGAACGGGAGGGCGCCGAGGAGCTTTTTCTCGGCCAGGTCGAAGACGAGCACCTGACGGTGCCCCGAGACGGCAGCGATCGGGACCGTCGGGCTCACCGCCAGGGCGCTGATGGCCGAGGCGTGCGGCGGGATCTCGGGTGAGACCAGAGTGGCTTCGGGGGTGGCGACGGTGCCCGCAAGGGCCGAGTCGCCCGCTCGCTCGATGAGGCCCCCCTCGACCCAACGGCGGAGCATGTCGATCTCGCGCTGGGGGATCTTGGGGGCGTTGGGCGGCATCTTCGGGTCTTCGAGGTGCGACGCCAGGGTGTAGAGCGGACTTTCATCAGGACTGCTTGCGACCACCGCCTTACCACTGGCCCCGCCCGCAATGACGCCGGCATAGTTCGACAGGTCGAGCTCCCCTCGAGGCCGCTCGGTGTTGTGGCAGTTCGCGCAACGCTTGCGTAGGATCGGCTTCACGTCGCGGTCGAAGTTGACGACCTCGGTCCCCTTGCGATCCTGGGCATGCACCGCCGGGGCGAGGAGGACCGTCAATGTGACCGCGACGACGGCCCTCGAGCAGAAATGCATCGTCTGTCGCTCCAGTCGGGTAGAACGCCGGCCAGGGCAGGCCCCAGGCACAGCAACTCAAGAGATCGCAACTTGAGAGAATTTGCAAAACAAGGATCTGCTGAGTGGAGCATCCGCCCAGTCTCTTTCTCGTAGGGTGGGCATTGCCCACCAGGGATTGAACCCCGGTCGAACCCAAGTGATTGGTGGGCAGTGCCCACCCTACGGGAAAGCAACTTGGTGGATGAACCAATAAGTTCGTGTGGCCGGGGAGGAGCGCAGCGACGCCCTGGGCTTTTGCGACGGCCTAGGCTCCGGGGCGTCGCTGCGCTCCTCCCCGGCCACCCAGTAATATCTACACTTTCGTTTTATCGTGATCCACGCATTTCTATGGCCTGTAAGGTTGTGGTGTGAATGAGACGTTAGGTCATCCCCCACAACCTCTGGCGCATTGGTGGCCTCTCACGATCAATGGTTGAACAAGAACTCGTTGGAGTTGAGTAAGGCCCAGAATAGGTCTTCGAGGGCCTTGGACTTGTCGGGGGATCCGAGCAGCTTGAGCTCGATCTTCTCGGCCTCTTGCGGTGTCGGCTTCCGGGAGAGGCAGCGGGCGTAGAGGGCCTCGGCGACGGCGGTCGGCTTGCCGAGTTCGGCGAGGAGCTTGGGGACAACCTTTCCCTCGGCGATCTTGCCCGTGGTGCTCTCGCCATTGATCAGGTGCAGCGCCTGCGAGAGAGTGGGCGTGACCTTGACCTCGCAGGAGCAGGCCTTCTCACGGTTGGATCGGCCAAAGGTGGTCAAGAAGTAGTTGATCGCCCGGCCGTCGGGGATCTGCACCGCCCGGCCGCCCCGTCCAAGGCCCTGAAAGCGGTCGCTGGTCTCGGTCACCTGTGAGATACAGTCCAGCAGGATCTCGGCCCTCATCCGGCGGACCTTCTGGTGCGAGAAGTTCCGCTCGTCCCAGCGGTTCGACTCGTTGCGACGGGTCGAAAGCTGATAGGTCCGGCTCGCGAGGATCTCGCGAATCAAGGGTTTGATCTCATAGTTGCACTCGACCAGTCGCTTCGCCAGGGCGTCCAGGAGTTCGGGATTGCTCGGCGGGTTGCTCACCCGGGAGTCGTCGACGGGTTCGACGATCCCCTGGCCCATGAAGTGGGCCCAGACGAGGTTCGCCAGGTTGCGGGCGAAGGCGGGGTTCTCGGGCGAGACCAGCCAGTTGGCCAGTTCTTGGCGATAGTCCTGGCCGGGCTTGAGGGCAGGGGCTTTGCCCCCCAGAAAGGTCGGGACGACCACTCGCCCGGCGATCGGGTGGGCCATCTCGCCGGACTCGGCGCTGAAGATCGTCAACTCGCGAGGGTCGTGGGCCTGCTTGTAGCCGATCCGGCTGAAGAACGACGCGAAGCCGTAATAATCGTCCAGGGTCCAGCGGTCGAACGGGTGGTTGTGGCACTGGGCGCACTGGATCCGGGTGCCGAGGAAGACCTGGGCCACGTTCTCGGCGATCAGCGACGGGGTCGTCTCGGTCTGGAAGTAGCTGACGGCCGGGTTGTCGAAGCTGCCGCCGGTCGCGGCGAGGAGTTCGCGGGCGATCTTGTCAATCGTCACCCCGGTGCGGACCTTGTCGCGGAGCCAGGCGTCGTAGCGCTGAAGGCCCTTGGGGCTGAGGCCGTTCGCCGTGCGGATCTGGAGCAGTTCAGCCCACTTCATGATCCAGACGTCGAGGAACTCGCTCCGGTCGAGCAGGCGATCAACCAGCGCCGATCGCTTGGCGGGGTTCGGGTCGGCCAGGAATTTCTCTCGATCGGCGGGGGTCGGCAGCAGGCCAATCAGGTCGATGGTGGCCCGGCGAAGGAAGGTTTCGTCGTTGCAGACCTCCGAGGAGACGACGTGGAGCCGGTCGAGCTTGGCGTGGACCAGGGTGTCGATGTAGTTGACGGCCGGGGTGCCCGGCGAGCGGAACTCGGCGCCGGGCCGGACGATGACCGGGACACCGGAGGTGAACTTGTCGAACCGGGCGAGAAGGAAGGCCTCGCCGGGTCCCTTGCCGGCGGCGACCCCTCGATCGTCGATCGTCACGGCAGCGTCGTTGTTGCTGAGGAAGACGGTGAACCGGGTAACGTCGTGGTCCGTCCCGTCCGAGTAGCGGGCCCGAACGGCAAGCCGCTGGCCTTCTTCCGGGGAGGCGAAAACCGCCCGGGACGGGAAGACCTCGATGGAAACCGGAGCGGGGGCCTCGACCACGTCGGCCGGGGCGCCGGCCTCGAGCCAGCGGAGAACCAACTGATAGCCTTCGCTGCCGGGTTCGAGCCTCTTGCCGCCGGTGTGAGCGACCTTGCCGGTCGACTTGGCCAGGAGCAGGCAGTCCTCGGGCGATGACAGGTTGATCCGACGACCCACGACCTCGCGGGTCAGGCGGCCGTAGTCCCCCTCGGGGTCGTAGCCGAAGAGCGAGAGCCGGAAGCCGTCTTTGCCCGAGGCCGCCCCGTGGCACTTGCCGGTATTGCAACCGGCCTTGGTGAAGACGGGTATCACGTCGTTGCGAAATCGAAGGGGTTCGACCTCCGAGGTCCGGCCGACGGACACGGGCACCTCGACCTTCATGCCGCCGAAGCCGACTTCGAGCCGCCCCTGGCCGTCGCTCTTGGGGGCGAGCACCCTCGCCTGGACGGTCGCAACGCCGGGCTCGACCGAAGCGGAGGCCTCGGCGGTGACGTCGCGGGTCGAGCCGTCGTCGTATTCGGCCTGGACCACGATCGACTGGCGATCGCGAGCGGTCGAGAGCTCAACGGCCTCGGGGAACACCCGAACCCGCTCGAGCTTGGCGGCGACAGGCCCCTCAGCCCAGGACGGAAGCGGGAGCAGCGCCAGGCCAATCCAGGCGAGGGTCGCAGCTCGGAATAAGTTTCGTCGAGCATACATTGGGGTATAGGCCCTCGGAGGTTCGCAGTTGATTCGTAGCGTTGGGTCTCAGACGCGATCCGGAGACCGAACTTTGAAGAAAAATGTGGTGATATTTGGGTGGCCGGGAAGGAGTGCAGCGACGCCCCGGGCCTTGGCTAAGGCTTGTCCCCGGGGCGTCGCTGCGCTCCTCCCCGGCCACTCATGTTTATTCATAAACGACGTTCAACTCTCGTCCGAATCGTCTCTCATGGCTTCCGACCGGCAAGCCCGCGTTCCTTGCGTCTCAAGGCTTCGAGCGGACTGAGCGGCTTGCCGTCGGTGTCGAGGACAAGCGTGCCGGGAGCGACGATCTTGAGGGTGCCGCCTCTCCCCACCCGGTAGGCCACCGCCTGGCCGGCGATGCTGCCGGTCAGCCGGCAGGCGAGCGTGTCGTGCTCGCCGGCCGGGGTGGTCGCTGCGACGGTGACGGAGAACTCGACCCGGCTCTGCCCAGGCTTTACCTCGACCGGCTTGGACGACGCCCGAGGCGGCAATCCTTCGAGGGTCGCCACCATCGGGCCGGGCAGGGGAGAGGTGAGTTCCAGGGCACAGGCGACGACGACCGACTGCCCCTGCTCGGCGGCCGAGGGTTCGAAGCGGCCGGAGAACCCAGGCCGCGACAGCTCGATCGGAACGAGCGGCGAGGAGACCTGGGGCGCACCCTCGACCGACACCCGACGCCTCCGCCCGGTTCCGCCACCGGCGGTCGGGTCGATCGTGTTCTGCAAGGCCAGGGTCATCTCCCGTCGGTCCCGCCGGGGCGGGGCCGGCCTGGCCTCGGCGGCCAAGCGCCAGGAGGTGGGATCAGCGTCGGCCCTCGCGGTCAGCCGGAAGACGGCCTTCGACTCCGAGGGGGGTACGACGATCGGCCCTTCCATCTCGACGCCCGGCGGGAGATACGGGAACGTGACCTCGATCGGCTCCTCGAACCCCTTAGCCCGGGTGACCGTCGCGACGACGTCGATCAGGCCGTCGCGGGCGAGCGACGCCTTCGGCTCGGCGAGGTCGACGCGGTAGGGTGCCTCTTCCGTCACGACAACGGCCAGCCGGTCGACCGTGGTCGACTGATAGCTCTCGTCTCCCGAGGCCTGGATCAGGTCGACAGTCTGACGGAAGCCTCCCAGCACCGTTCCGCCCGGCGTCTCGGCCTTCCCCTCGAGCGTGACCAGAGTCGCCCCCAGCGGAGCGTCGGCCGCGGCCTCAATCACGATGGGCATCAGGTAGAGATCCGCCGGGATCCCTTTCATGTCGAGCGAGACCCCCGAGGGCAACCCGGAGACCGTGACCCGCACCGGGGCGTCGAACCCATCGCGGCGGACGCCGATATAGGCGGTCACCCGATTCCCCCTCGGAACCGCGATCACCTGGCGGGCCTGCGTCTTGCGGACCGGCCCCGCCAGGAACAACTCGAGCGAAGATCGGGGCCGTTCGACCTCGATCCGGTAGAGGAACTCGGGGCCGCCCTGACGTCGCTTGTCGCTGATCTCGACCCGGTACGCCCCTTCCATCTCGGTCCTGAAGGCGACCCGGCTGTCGTGAGAGGCGTCGTCGTCGTTGCGCCCGACCAGGTTCCCTGCGGGATCGTAGATCTCGACGATCGAGTCCATCGGCGAGCCGATCCGCTCGCTGAACGTCTCGACCTGGATCATCTCCCCGGCTCGGGCCTTGAAGGCGAAGGCATCCACATCTCCAGGGCCCGCGAGAACGCCATGGAACGCGACCGGCCATTCGCGAGACTTGATCCCCTCGAGGCGGGGAGGAGCGGTTTCGGCGAAGTCGGCCTCCTCGAAGCTCGGATAGGGGCGGACCCGGAGCGGGGTCGGAGTCGGGGCCGTCGATCCCCTGAGGGCTGGGTAAAAATCCCACCAGGGGCCAGCGTCACTCGGGAGGCTCACGACGTTGATGCCGGAGTCCCCTTCTCCGAGGAACTTGAGGTGGGCGTCGGTACCGGCCTGGCCGCCAGGAGGGAAGATCCCCTGCGGCCGACGGAAGTCGCCGACGTGGAGAGCATAGGTGCTGGTCGGGCTGCCACCGAACGCCGTGTCGCGAACCTGGAGGACATAACGGCCGTCGCCCGGGGCGACGAACGAGACGAAGGGATCCTGGCGGGTCGTGGGCGTGTCGTCGACCTGGACGATCCGGCGGCCGTCGGGTCCGATCACGGCCAGGACCAGGTCGGTCATCTCCCCACCGAGCCGGATCGCCTGGACCTCCACCGAGAGACGCTGCCCCTTCCGGAGAACGAGGGCCGCGCTGTCGAGGTCACCAGAGTCGATCACCCCTGAAATCGTGGTATTGGGCGTGACGGCAGTCGCTTGCTTGGGATCGTCGTTGGGCTCGACTTCTTCGACGACCGGAAACGGACTGATGTGGACGACCTTCATCTCGGAGAGACCGCCGGGCGTCCGGAGCCGGAACGGATGCGCTCCGAGCCTGCAATCGGCTGCGGCCGTCAGGGTCGCCTTGACCTCGTTCTCCGAGACGACTTCCAACGTCGTGCAGGTCAGCCCCTTTTCATACAGCAGCAGTTCGCAGGCGCCCTTGAGTCGGCCGCCAGTGAAGAGCAGCGTGAACTCGCCGCCCCGGGCTCCAACGGCGGGGACGACCGACTCGACTGTCGGCGAAGCGGCAGGCGCCGGAGTTCCCGCGGCGACGCAGGCAAGAAGCGAGACGGCGAGAATCTTCAAAGCTCGAAGCATCGGGGTCGATCCCTGAAGCATAAGACTTGCGATCGCGGGGAACGGGTGGCTTTCCAAGTCGTTGGAAAGCCACCCTGCGAGATCTTCAACCCGTCAACACCGGGGTGAGGCCCGGCGAGGTGACTTCGGCCAGCCTTGATCTCAGGCCAGGAGGCCCTTGACGACCTGGCCGTTGGTGACGATGGGCTGGGGGCGATTGCCCGGCGACATCAGATCCTTGCGGGCGTCGATGCCGAGCAGGTGATAGACCGTGTGGGCATGGTCTTCGACGCTCAAAGGGGTCCGGGCAGGCTCGCCGGCCAGGGCGTCCGAAGCGCCGTAGACCTGGCCGCGCTTGATCCCGCCGCCGGCCATGATCACGCTGTAGACCCGGGGCCAGTGGTCCCGGCCACCGCCAGCGTTGATCTTCGGGGTCCGACCGAATTCGCTGTTGACGATGACGAGCGTCGAGTCGAGCAGGCCGCGCTCGTCCAGGTCGGTGATCAGGCCCGCGAAGGCTCGGTCGAAGTCGGGCATCTGGGGCTCGATGCTCCGGTAGTGGTACGCGTGGGTGTCCCAGGCGCCGAAGCTGACCGTGACGAACCGGGCACCGGCCTCGATCAGACGGCGAGCGATCAAGAATCGGGCGCCGGCCTGGCGGTAAATGCCCAAGCCCTCGCCGATCATCCCGTAAAGGGTCTTGGTCTTATCCGTCTCCCCCTTCAGGCCGAACGCGTCACGGGCCTTGGTCGAGCTGAGCAGGCCGTAGGCCCGCTGGTAGAAGCTGTCCATCGTCGAGATCGAGTCGTCCGACTCCTGGCGGGTGAAGTGGTCGTCGACCAGTTCCTTCCACCCCCGCCGATCGGAAAAGCGAGCCTCATCGACCCCCTTGGGAGAGCTGAGGTCGCGAACGGAGAAGTTCGGCCGCGACGGGTCGGCGCCCAAGGCGAAGGGGCCGCAGGCGTTGGAAAGGTAGCCGCTGCCGAGGAACTGGCTCCCCTGAGTCGGCACGCAGACATAGGGGGGCATGTCGTCGCGCGGGCCGTATTCGTGCGCGGTGACGCTGCCGATGCTGGGATAAGTCAGGGCCGGGCTCGGGCGATAGCCCGTGAACATGCTATGTTCGCCCCGGCTGTGGTCGACCTCGGAGTGGCTCATGCTCCGGACGATCGTCAGCTTGTCGGCGATCTGGGCGGTCTTCTTCATGTGGCTGCTGAACGAGACGCCCGGCAGCTTGGTCTCGATCGCGTCGAGGATGCCCCGATACTCGGCCGGTGCGTCCGGCTTGGGATCGAAGCTGTCCATATGGGGGAATCCCCCCTGCAAGTAAATATGAATCACCGACTTGGCCTTGGGCTGGATCGCCCGAGCCACGCCTTCGGCCTTTGCGGCGGCCTCGAGCTTAAGTAGCGAGCCGAGCGAAAGCCCGAGTGCGCCGAGCCAGCCAACCCGCAGGACATCGCGGCGCGACCGACGGAAGTGCGAAGGGTCAGCGTTCCAGGTACCGGGTTGCGGAATTGCCATCGCGATCGTAGCTCCTCGAGTCGGATCGAAAGGTCACGCTCACGGAGAGCACCTAATTGTCAAAAGCATCCGTTTACTTGTGATCTTTGGATTTGGCAGGGGTGTATTCGACAACCAGCTTGGGACGCTGCCTCAGATCGTCGAACTCACAGGTATAGAAATCCCAGCCGTTGCCGCCGGTATTGATGAACACCCACCCATGATTCGGGGCGCCGTTGACCCAGGCCTGGACCGAGTCGGTCACGTCGAACGGGATCGACGACGAATTCGCGGCGATCTTGCCGAAGGTAAAGCTCTCGCGATGGCGGGACGCCTCGGTGCCGTCAGCGGTGACGCCGGCGACCAGCGTGGCCCACGTCGCCTGCCTCTGCCAGGGAACGAGCATGCGGTGGACGTGGACGGTGTCCCCCTGGTCGAACGCGCTGACGACCAGCGTGGCCGAGTGGATCGCCGAGCCGGGCGGGATCCGGCCCGGGCCCTCGCCGATGATTCGCTCGAAGCGAAGCAAAACCTGGCTCTCGCCGCCATCGTTATTGGCGTCGCTGGTGGCGTTGGGGTTGGTGTCGAGGATGGTGGTCGGCGCCAGGGCCCAGAGTTCGACGTCGACCGTGCCGTCGTAACCGTCGACTCCCGTCTGGAAACTCGCCGTCTTCCGACCCGCCGGCTTGCGGTCGCCCGCGTCGCTCACCGATGGGCCCAAGAGCAGGCCGGATGCCAGGAGCGCGAGGGCAAATCGGGCAATCCGCTGAAACATGGGGGAATCATTCCTGTAATAACGATCTGCGACAGGGCCTGATATGACCCGTGTCTCGATGTTGGGGACGATAGCCAACTAAAGCGATATCCACAACGAAAATCCCTGCCAATCGAACAAGTTAATCGAAACTTCCCGTCATGTTCACAATGCATCGTTATGTGACTCGGTCAAAGCGGGGCCGGCTGGCAGTCGGCAGAGCGAATGACTATCCTACGAGTCCGCCAGGGACGCGGCGGCGTTCTCCCAAGTCATCCCCCGAGACCATCAATGATCCACTCCCGACTCCATCCGTTGACCGCTTGCCTGCTCGCATGCGTTGCTACAACTGCATCAGCACAGGACCAAGCCCTAACTGCACCAGCACAGGGCCAAGCCCTGAAGGCTGTGCCTCCACTTATCAAGGGACACCAGCGCGTCGTCGTCGTCATGGTCGACGGGTTCGGCCCCGACTATCTCGAGCAAAGCTCGATGCCGGCCTTGAAAGGCCTGATGGCCAAGGGGTTTTCGAAGAACGTGGCCGGCGTCATGCCGTCGGTCACGAACGTTAATAATGCTTCGATCTGCTGCGGGGCCTGGCCCGAGGAACACGGAATCACCGGGAACTCATTTTTCGATGAGTCCAAGGGACAGGCTGAGTACATGGAGAACGCCGCGTACCTGCTTCGTCCGACCCTCTTCGAGCGGGCCGCAAAACGCGGGGTAAAGTCGGCGCTCTTGACGGCCAAGAAGAAGACGGTCGCTCTTCTCTCCAGGGGAGCCGACATTGCTATCGCCGCCGAGGCCCCCTCAGATGAACAAGTCCAGAAGTATGGCTCGCCGCCGCCGATCTATAGCCGAGAGATCAATTACTGGCTCTGGGAAGTGGCCATCGACCTGCTCAAGAACCGATCTGACCTTGGCTGCCTTTATGTCCATACGACCGACTACCCGATGCACACCTGGCCCCCTTCGGCTCCCGAGTCGAAAGAGCACCTCGCCCGGCTCGACGCGCTCATCGGCCGGGCCGTCGCCGCCGCACCCGACGCGGCCTTCCTGATCACGGCCGACCATGGCCTCAACGCCAAATCCCGCTGCTGGGACCTGGCCAAGGCGTGCCGGAACCGAGGGCTCGATCTCCGGTTCGCCCTCTCGGCCGAACGCGACAAGTATGTCAAGCACCACCGAACCTTCGGCGGGACGGGCTACGTCTGGCTCCGCTCCTCAAAGGACGCCGAGCCCGCCGCAAAGATCCTCCGAGGCCTCGAAGGGGTCGACGCCGTCCTCACCCGCGAAGAAGCCGCGAAGCGATTCCACCTGATGCCCGAGCGGATCGGTGATCTCGTCGTTCTCGGCAACCGCGAAACCGTCTTCGGGGAGACCGAGGGCGAAGCCGAGTTGGAACACCTCCCACCCACCTTCCGAACCCACGGCTCACTCCACGAGGCCTCAGTCCCCCTCATCATCTACAACGCCTCCGGCACTCTACCGCCGGCCGACTCGGTTCAGGCAAACCTCGACCTGACCAGGACGCTGTACCGCGATTGAGCAGGCATTACGTTCAAGCCCGCAGGGGGCCGAAATCACGACGGCCCCCCTTGCAAGACATCCACCACAAACATGAAAAATTGATAAATTTTTATCTGAGCATTAATAAATTCGACAAAATGGGTGGCCGGGGAGGAGCGCAGCGACGCCCCGGGGGCAAGCCTCCGCTCAGCCCCAGGGCCTCGAAGACTCGTCCCCGGCCACCCAGACACCGCACCATCATATCAGTCTTTCTCATTGGCAGAGATTGATAATCTACCTGCTATTGATCGTCAGGAAAGTAATGTCCGGTGCTGCGCGACTCTTGTAGGGCAGGCCTTGGCCTGCCGAGGCCATTCGCCAACGTCTCGGCAGGCCAAGGCCTGCCCTACGGAATCGAATTCTTATACGTCATCCCGAGTGGAGAACGGACTTTCTTTTCTAACTCCCAATAATGTAACAGTGGACTCTCAAATGCCCCGGCGTTATTGCCGATCTTGAAATTCCAGCCAGTCCGCATCAGGTCCGAGGTTTTTCTTCAGTTCATGATCCCAGCGCCAGGCCGCCTGGTCTTGTGTGGCGAGCCGAACGTGGCGAGGGGCGACGAGAGTGACGGCTTGCGGCATGCCGAGGATGCGATCGAGATTGAGGAAGGCCGGGCCATCGCGGACGGTCGCCGGTGGATCGACGAGCTTGACCTCGGCAACCTCGGGTTCGAAGACCGCCGCCCAAAGCGCCAGCGGTGCCGCTTGGCCTTGGCCTTCCAGCGCGATGGTCGATGCCGGATCGAAATCAAGGAGGGTGCGAAGCACCGTCAGCGAGCGGCGGACATCCCACACTTGCATGCCGGCCAAGGTCTGTCCCAAGAGGGCGAAGCGACGGCGGATGTGCACCTCCTTCTTGGGACCTTGCCCCTCGAGGCCAACCCCGCGCGGAGTCACAACCACCAACGCTTCTCCTTCATCCGGGCGACCAAAGGCCTTGCAGAGGGCGGGAATGCTCGCTTGATCAATCCACTGCTTCGTTGATGCGATATCAACATGCCACCTTCTCGGCTTCTCGGTTCCGGCTCGCGTGAGCAGCCAAAGGGTCAAGCGGACCCCATCCTGCGACGTGTAGTCGAAGGCTCGCAGACGGTCTCCCTCTTGAGTGGTCTCGGCCTTCGGCTGCACATCGAGCGGGACCGTCTCCGAGTCGTCAGGCCAACCGGCGAAGACGCTCCGCTTCACTTCCGCAAGCCAGAATGCCCGAAGTTGGTTCAACGCCCCGATCGACCTGGGGGCATCCGGAGGAACAGCCTGCGTGAGGAACGTCTCGTGAATCGTCGCATTGTGCACACCCGACGGCGGTTCATCCGCGGCGATGACTTTCAGCGACTCGATCGGCACCCGGCGGTCAGGTTCCTGGATTTTTGCATTGGTTCCTTTGAGCCACTTGTTCATAAAGGCGAACGAGGGATGGCGAATCTCTTCGGAATCAACGTGCCCCCCTTTGCCGATGATCAGCCCGAGCTTGTCCGAAGCACCATACCAACCGTAGACCTTCTCCAGCGACGCGAAGACGCGACGGACTCCGTCCTCGGGAAAGATCGGATCCTTGTCCGTGTTTTCGACCAGGAGCGGCTTGGGAGCGACAAGGGCGGCCAGGAGGTTGAAATCCCAGCGGTACGTATTCGTAAAATACATACAATCACAGTGTCCTTCGACAACTCCATCGACGACGTGGTCGCGCAGGTCGGTGATCCCGGCGACCGGGATGACGGCCGCGAGTCGGTCGTCAAGCGCACCGATCCACCAGGAGGTGGCTCCGCCGCCCGAACGACCGGTGACGCCGATCCGGCTGGCGTCGACTTCCGGGCGCGTGGTGAGGTAGTCGATCGCCCGGATCCCATTCCAAGCCTCGATGCCCGCAGGAGTGTAGCCGCGCGACTGCCACCACCACATCGCTTCGCGATAGGTCCCGTGGTGCAACCCCGGCAGTTCGCCAAGCTCAAGCGTATCCACGATCAAGCAGACGTAGCCGTTAGCCGCGTACCAGGCCGCGTGATGCTGGTAATGCGCCTTGTTGCCGAAGATGGTGCCGTTCTTCTCCACCTTCCCGTGGCCGCAGACGTAGAGGATCGCCGGAATCGGCCGCGGCACGGCTCGAGGCCTGTACAGGTTCCCCGTCACATAAAGACCGGGACTCGATTGAAAGAGGATCTTCTCGATGATGAAGTCGGGCGCTTCATACGTACCGGTGATGCGAGCCTGAAGGTCAGTCCGCTCGGGGAGAGGTTCGAGCCCGAGCATTTCACGGAGCCGGCGCTGAAGCTCGGGCCGTTTCGCCTTCCAGGCCTCGAGCGAGTCGATGCCGGCCAACGGCTTGGCCGCGATCTTTTCCGTCTCTGCGCGAAAGTAGTCGGCCAAGGGCAGGGGGGGTTCCTCCGCGTTGGCCACCGCCACAAAGCCGAGGCCCCAGACCAAGAGGCCCCAAGATCGGATGCGTCCCATTGTCACCTCGCGCGCAATCGGGTCCACCACGACCGGAACCAGGCCGTTCGCCGTTCCGATCGTGCTTTCGTGCATGACACCGAAACATCCCGAGTCTATCGGGCGCAGGCACAGACTCAACGGGCAAGCGTCGGACATCATGTCGTAGTGTGAGCGATCCCCACACTACGAGACCTGGACTCGCGAGCCATGCTTCAGCTACGGACCGGAGCTGTACTGGCGGAGCGGAGGAAGAACGCCGCGCCCAGGCTGGCGACAACGCCGAGCAAGGCATGCGCGACCAGTCGGGCGACGCTCGAGGCCGCGATCGGCCGGGTGGTCCGATCCAGGGGAAATACGACGGCACCGAGCACCTCGTAAATGGCCACTGCGAGCAAGGCGCCCACGACCCCACCGGCGATCGCGCTGAGAACCCGGTTCCTCTCACCGCCATAGCCAAGGCCGAACGCCAAACCCACCGCCGCTCCGATCGGTGACCAGAGACCTGCATGCGCCAACATCGGCTGGAGGAGGTCGTCGGAAAGGGGATTGATATTCCGAAGCAACGCCGGGATCAGGCCCCAAGAGACAAGCGTCCCCAGCGCACCGCCTCCCACAAGACCGACCACTCCCGCAACCACGGCGGCTCGGGCCGAGCCGCGCCCGAAACCACCGGCCAGTCCGAGCAAGAG
>Ga0153954_1000100_pt1 | contig 74676 bp, 47 predicted proteins | sample TSFL038MetaG_FD_102277 | JGI IMG/M metagenome (GOLD analysis project Ga0153954, IMG submission 102277) | Attine ant fungus gardens microbial communities from Florida, USA - TSFL038 MetaG | ecosystem: Host-associated > Fungi > Mycelium > Unclassified | place: USA: Florida, Wekiwa Springs State...
CCAGAAATATTATGGGTCGTCGTCGTATCGCCTTGCGAAGAAATGGGTTGCTGAGAAGAAATGATGGTCCTGGCAGTTCTGTTGACGGCTAAGGATGACGATTCACCCTTGTCACTTTCCAAGCCCGGTGGTGATAATCGGACGAAAGTCCCCGCCTTCGTTGATCCCGCCATCATTCCCCGAGCGGTACGAAGTTATGCCATGGCAACCGAACTCGGCTTCTCGACTGAAGCAAGACGAAAAGCCTCGCGCCTTGGGCTTCTGGCTCGTCCTTGCGTTTTGGGTTGGGCTGGCGATGGGGGCCTTCCCCGAAACAACGACCGCGGGGGAGTCCGTTGACTTCGGCCGCGAGGTCCTGCCGATCCTTTCGGACAAATGCTTTCACTGTCACGGACCCGACCCCAAGGCTCGCAAAGCGAACCTGCGGCTCGACGTCCAGGAGGGAGCGTTCCGCAAGGAAGACCCGATCATCGTTCCCGGCAAGAGTGACGAGAGCGAACTTGTCCTTCGCGTCCTCAGCACCGATGCCGACGAGCAGATGCCGCCGCCGACCTCGAACCGATCGCTGACACCCGAGCAGATCTCGACCCTCAAGCGCTGGGTCGATCAAGGAGCCAAGTGGGGGAAGCACTGGGCCTTCGTGCCCCCCGCGCATCATACTCCTCCCAAGACCAAACACGAGAGCTGGCCCCGCAACCCGATCGATCGATTCGTGCTCGCCCGGCTGGAGACCGAGGGGCTGAACCCGGCGCCGGAGGCGACCAAGGAACGATTGATCCGCCGGCTCAGCCTCGACCTCACCGGCCTCCCCCCAACTCTGGCGGAAGTCGACGCCTTTCTGGCCGACTCGGCCCCGGACGCTTACCAGCGTTTGGTGCAACGCCTCCTCGATTCGCCCCGCTACGGCGAACGCATGGCGAGCGAGTGGCTCGACGTGGCCCGCTATGCCGACACCCACGGTTTCCAGATGGATCGCTATCGCCCCATGTGGCCCTGGCGAGACTGGGTTATCCGCGCGTTCAATCAAAACCTGCCGTTCGATCAATTCATCACGTGGCAGCTAGCCGGCGACCTCCTGCCCCGCCCTTCGAAAGAGCAACGGCTTGCGACCGCGTTCAACCGCCTCCACATGCAGAACGAAGAAGGAGGCATCGTTGAGGAAGAGTATCGGGTCGCCTATGTCGTCGACCGCGTGAACACGATGGGGACCGCTTTCCTGGGACTCACGTTCGAATGCTCGCGCTGCCACGACCACAAATATGACCCGATCACGCAACGTGATTATTACTCCCTCTTCTCGTTCTTCCAAAACGTGGATGAGTCGGGGCAGACCCCGTACTTCACGTCCGCCATGCCGGTGCCGGCGATGCTCCTCTCGGACGCAGCCACCGATGCCAAGCTGGCTGAGTTCACTCGCCTGATCGCCGCGAAAGAAACCGAGGTTCGCAGCCTCCGCGACTCGGCGACCGAGGCGTTCAACACCTGGCTTGCCTCCAAGCCGAAAGACCCCATAGTGCCGGGTCTGGTCGGCGCGTTCTCCTTCGACGCCATAAAAGACGGGAAGACCGCCAACGCGGTTGACTCGAAAAAGCCGGCCCAGGCCGTGGACGGCCCCAAGCCCGTGGCCGGCAAATATGGCCAGGCGGTCGAGCTCGATGGCGAGGATGGCTTCAACTTCCCAGGCGTTGGCCACTTCTCCCGCGTCGATCCATTTTCCCTCAGCTTCTGGCTCGAAGCGCCCGCACCTTCCCCCAGGGCCGTCATCCTGCACCACAGTCGGGCACCGATCGACGCAGGGAGCCGCGGGTATGAAGTACTGCTCGAGAACGGCCGGGTCGCCTTCGGGCTCCATTATATGTGGCCCGGTAATTCGTTGAAGGTTGTCACGAAAAGCGCCATCCCGACAGGGGCCTGGGCCCATGTGGCGGTAAGCTATGACGGCTCGAGCCGGGCCGATGGCATTCGGATCTACGTCGATGGAAAACCGGCCGAGCTCGAGGTGGTGCGCAACGGCCTGTTCAAGGACATCACCTACGAAGGCGGAGAGCCCGAGCTCGCGCTCGGGTTCCGGTTCCGAGACGCCGGCTTCAAGGGAGGCCGGTTCGACGAGTTTCGCGTCTTCAATCGCGCCCTGACCTCACTGGAGGCCGCCCATCTTGCAGGACGGTCGGACCTTGAGCAGGCGTGGCAGGCCGAGCCCGACCGCCTGCCGGACGCTCAGCGCACGGGGTTGCTCGCGTATTACCAGGCCAACGTCGACCCCTTGATCCGCCGGAAGACCGACGAACTCCACACCCTGCGTGGGGAGTATAGTCGCCTCATCAATCCGATCCCCGAAGCCATGGTCATGCAGGAGCTTCCTCAACCGAAGCCTGCTTTCATCCTGAAGCGGGGAGCCTACGACGCCCCTGGAGAGCCGGTCTCGGCGAGTACCCCGTCGGCCTTGCCGCCGTTTCCCTCGGATCTGCCCCGGAACCGGCTCGGCCTGGCGCGCTGGCTCATTGACCCGGACCACCCGCTCACGGCGAGAGTCACCGTCAACCGGCTCTGGCAGATGATGTTCGGTAAGGGGATCGTCGAGACCAGCGACAACTTTGGCAGCCAAGGAGCCCAACCGACTCATCCCGAATTGCTCGACTGGCTGACACGCGAGTTCATCAGTTCGGGATGGAATGTGAAGCACCTGCTCACACTCATGGCGACATCCGCAACCTACCGCCAATCGTCGCACGTCAATCCAGAGCTTTTGGCCCGTGATTCCGGGAACTCCTTGCTGGCGCGAGGTCCGGCCCGCCGCCTCACCGCCGAGATGCTCCGAGATCAGGCCTTGGCCTCGAGCGGTCTCCTGGTCGAGTCACGAGGCGGACCCGCCGTGAAGCCCTATCAACCGGAAGGGCTCTGGGAGGTCGCGATGGGAAGGCCGCAGTACGACCAGTCCAAGGGTCCCAACCTCTATCGCCGTAGCCTCTACACCTTCTGGAAGCGAACCGTGCCTCATCCGGCGATGATCGCCTTCGACGCCGCCGAGCGCAACATTTGCGTCGCCAAGCGTCAGAGCACCAGCACTCCGCTCCAAGCCCTGGCGCTGCTCAACGACGTCCAGATCGTCGAAGCCTCGCGGTTTTTGAGCCAACGGATGTTGAAGGAAGGCGGATCCAGCGACGTTGAGAAGTCGACCTGGCTCTTCCGGCTCTTGACCAGCCGCAAACCGACGGCAAGCGAGGTCGGTGTCCTCACCCAACTCCTGGCCGACCAGCGTGCCCTCTTCGGGTCGGATCCCGCGGCGGTCAAGAAGCTCCTGGCGCTCGGTGAGTCGCGCAACGATCCGGCTCTCGATCCCGTCGAACTGGCGGCGGGGGCGGTCCTGGCCGAGGCGATCCTGAACCACGATGAAGCGGTCCTCCGCCGCTGAGGAAAAGAGGCCATCATGAACTGCGAACATATCAACTTCGCCATGAATCGCCGCGATTTCTTCGGCCGGTTCGGTTTCGGCCTGGGGGGAGCGGCGCTTTCGACCTTGCTCCGGGGCGAGGCCCGAGCCGCGAGTCCCGAAGCCGCGAACCCGTTCAAAGGGATCCTCCCCGCGCCTCACGTCCCGCCCAAAGCCAAGCGGATCATCTCGCTCTTCATGAGCGGAGGTCCCTCTCAGCTCGATCTCTTCGACTATAAGCCGACCCTGAACCGCATGAACGGCAAGGACCTCCCGGCCAGCGTGCGGATGGGGCAGCGACTTACCGGGATGTCGGCCAATCAGGCAACCTTGCCACTGGCCGGGTCGGCGTTCAAGTTCGCTCAGCACGGAGCGTCGGGTGCCTGGTTGAGCGAGCTCTTACCCTGGACCGCCAAGATTGCCGATCAGCTCTGCTTCGTGAAGTCGCTCTACACCGAGGCGATCAACCACGACCCCGCCATTACTTTTTTCCAGACCGGTTCCCAGCTCGCCGGCAGGCCGAGCATGGGGGCCTGGCTCAGCTACGGCCTCGGGGGAGCCAACGAAAACCTCCCCGCCTTCGTCGTCCTGATCTCCAAAGATCGGATCGACCAGCCGCTCTACGCCCGCCTCTGGGGCAATGGCTTCCTGCCCAGCATCCATCAAGGCGTTCAGTTCCGGAGCGGCAGGGATCCGGTCCTCTACCTCGATAACCCGGAGGGCATCAGCCCGGCGAGCCGTCGCAAGATGCTCGACCGCCTCGCCGAGCTCCATGCCATCCAGTACGAGGACCTGGGAGACCCTGAAATCAACGCCCGGGTGGCTCAATACGAGATGGCCTACCGGATGCAGACCAGCGTTCCGGAAGTGATGGATCTCGGCAAGGAGTCGGACGCGGTTTTCGAGCTCTATGGGCCGGATGCGCGAAAGCCCGGGACGTTTGCCGCGAACTGTCTCCTCGCGCGCAGACTCGCCGAGCGCGACGTTCGCTTCATTCAGCTCTACCATCCCGGCTGGGATCACCACGGCGGACTCCCGCCAGGTATCCGGCGCCAGACGCAGGACGTCGACCGGGCCTGCTACGCTCTCATCACCGACCTCAAACAGCGCGGGCTGCTCGACGAGACCCTCGTCGTCTGGGGCGGGGAATTCGGCCGCACGAACTACTCGCAAGGCAAGCTGACCCCAACCGACTACGGCAGGGACCACCATCCTCGCTGTTTCACCATGTGGCTCTGCGGCGGCGGCGTCAAGCCCGGCATGACCCTGGGAGCCACGGACGAGTTCGGCTACAACGTCGTCGACGCCCCCGTCCACGTCCACGATATCCAGGCCACGATTCTCCACCTCCTGGGAATCGACCACGAGAAATTAACGTACAAATTCCAGGGGCGCTACTTCCGGCTCACCGACGTCCACGGGAATGTGGTCAAGAACATTCTCACGTAAACGAGCGGCGGAATCGTCATTCCTCATAACGATCCTCGCCGAGAATCAGACGGTCGAACGCGTATAGCAAATCCTCCCGGCCCGAGTACGGACCGGGGGTGTATGAACGAGAATTGATGCCAAGCTGCGTCAGCTCCGAAACGTGCCAGTCCTGTCGATTCGTGAGATCCCAGATCTCCACCGCGTCGCTCGGGTCGAATCCCCGCCTACCGAATTCGTCGCGGTGGAAATGCCACTCGCAGACCACCTCGGTGCGGTCGACGGCCTTGGGCCAGAGCGTGTAGCTGACCAGGTAGTCGGGATGTAGGCTGAGGAGCAGGTTGGGCATCACGGTGTAGAAGTGAACGCGGCGGCAGTCGGCCGGCTCGAGGTTCGGTAAGCAAGCGCGACGCCGCTTGCCATCGTTCGAGATGGTCTCAACTCCCGGGCGCAGGTCGTTCTTCCCCCCGAAATAGCCGGAATGGGTCGGCTCGCTGTCCCCGTCGAGATAGTGCGAGAGCTTCTGGAACGCCGGGTGAATGACCGGACAGTGCAGGCACTCTGAATAATTCTGGATCAGCAGCTTCCAGTTCGCCTTGACGTCGTAGACGATCTGGTGGCCGCGTCGCAGATCTTCCATCCGCCAGGGACGGAACCTTTTCACCAGATCATCCACCTGGTCGGCGAACGGCTCGGGGGTTGCATTCAAGTTCAGGAAAAGATGTCCATCCCAAACCGCAAGACTCACGGGCTTCAAAGGATAATCGCCTTTGCAAAATCCCGGCACGTCGTCCATGTGAGGCGCGCCGATCAAGCGTCCCTGAAGGTCATAGGTCCAAGCGTGATAGGGACATTGGAAACTGTGCCCCGGGAACTTGCCTCCACGGCCTTCGCAGATTCGCGTCCCTCGATGACGGCAGACGTTGTAGAAGGCGCGCAGTCGATCGTCGTCTCCTCGAGAGATCAGGATGCTCTCTTGTCCGACATCGCGCAATACGTACGCACCGACAGTCGCGACCTCCTCCTCGCGGCCGACGTGAATCCACATTCCGAAGAAAAATCGATCGAACTCCTTGCGGAACAGCTCCGGGTCGTTGTAGTAACGCGCCGGCAACGTCTGAGCACCCTCTGGCAGACCGATCCTCGGCTTCACGGACATGATCGACACCCCAGTCAATCGTAGTGAGACGACTTTCGCCCCCCGTGTTATTCTACGAGGAGCGACCTCCCGTCGGAAAACGTTCTCCCCCTCATTGCTCTTGATCTCCCCTCGACTCAAAAACGGTATGATCTCGAGCAATCGAACCAGTCGTGACGCGGATGTCGCCTATCCCTCTGGCGAGTGGCCGGGCGACTCGAAACCTTGAGCGTGCCACACCGAGAAGGGGACAGGCACCTCGTCGCGCCGTCGGAACTGGTTCCCTTCTCTCGGAGCCGTTCCTCTGAATCGAATCGCGACCGGAGATCACCCTGTGTGAGGCTGGGCAAGCCGAAACCGTCGAGATAAGCTAGATTATCATTTTGTGAGCGTCCCCTGAGCCTTGGGTGGCCTGCACCAAAAGATCGTTCCATCAAAATCTATTTCAAATAGGCTTTGCTAAGAGAATTTCTTTATGAATACCAATGCCGAGATCCTTTTGGCTCCGACGCTTAGGTTCGCCGGGTTCTCGTTCTTTGGTTCGAATCCGCGCCGCCGCGTTCCTTCGGGACCGAGCCAATCGTGTGATGATTGCCTTTCGGTGGCGGATTCTCTGCCGGCCTCGGAACCGATTTTGCGTCTGTAGGAATGAACCGGTCGAATTCAAAACCGATCGGCTTTCCCCTCGTTTGTCTCCTTTCTAGAAACTCAATGAAACGGGCCCCCGTCCCTTTGGAATGACGGCTTAGGATCCCATGACTGGCGATGCACAAGATGCAGACCCGAGAGCGAAGCGCGTCCATGAGGCGATCGCACTCTACATGGAGGCCGTCGGCACCGGACGGGCGCCCGATCGCCTCGAATTCCTGGCGCGTCACGCGGACGTGGCGAACGAGTTGGAGTTGTTCTTGAGCCATCACGAGGAGCTGACAAAATCCGCGGGGGCGTCCCAGGAGTCGACAGTACGGACCGATGAAGACGGCCAGGAAACCGGTCGCTTCGGCGGTTCTGAAGAAGTGACCGTCACGATCGGCCAGTCACGTTGCGAAACGTGGGATCCTGAGCTTCGCCAAGTTGGTGACTATGAGCTGATCAACGAAATCGCCCGAGGGGGAATGGGGGTCGTCTACAAGGCCCGACAGCGTCGGCTCAATCGGGTCGTCGCCCTCAAGATGACGCTCGCGGGTCCCCACGCCTCCGAGACAGATAATCTCCGCTTTCGCACCGAGGCCGAGGCAGTGGCCAACCTCGACCATCCGAATATCGTGCCGGTCTTCGAGGTGGGTGAACATCGAGGTCATTGGTATTTCAGCATGAAGCTGATCGAGGGGGGGAGCCTCGCCAACAACCTCGAACACTACCAGAAGAACCCACGCGCGGCGGCCGAGTTGATGGTGATCGTTGCCCGAGCGATGCACTATGCCCACCAGCGGGGGATTCGGCATCGCGACCTCAAGCCCTCGAACATCTTGCTCGACGCGGATGACCGTCCTCACGTGACCGACTTCGGCCTGGCCGAGCGAGACGGTGACTCGAGCGAGCTGACGACCTCGGGCACAATCGTCGGTTCTCCCCCTTACATGTCTCCCGAACAGGCTTCCGGGCACAACGAGGCGGTCACCACGGCGACCGACGTCTACGGCCTCGGGGCGATCCTCTACGCCATGCTCACGGGACGGGCTCCGTTCCGAGGCGAATCCACTCTTGAAACCATCCGACAGGTTCGTGAGTGTGCCCCAGAACGTCCCAGCCTGATCAATCCGGCGGTCGATCGCGACCTTGAGACCATCTGCCTGAAGTGCCTCGGTAAGGACCCACAAGAACGGTACGCCTCGGCCGATGCGCTGGCGAACGACCTGGAACGCTGGCTCGCGGGCGATTCGATCCTGGCCCGACCGGCCGGTAGCGTGGAACGATTGAAGCGTTGGTGCCGTCGACATCCCGTCGTCGCCGGCTTGCTCCTGCTGTCTCTCGGACTCCAGGTGACGGCGACGTTGGCGGCCGTTTCCGTGGCACGCACGCTCGAGAGCATGCTGGTACGCGAGGTAAGCCGGAACAACCTCTTCGCCGCCAGAAACGTGGCTAGCACCGTACTCCTGAAACTCGAACGCCTCAGCGAGCCGATCGCCAAAGCCGCTCAAGACCCCTCGCTTCGCAACATACTGATGCGTGGTGATCGAGAGGGGTTGCAACGGTATCTCGCCCAGCTAAAACAAATCCACCGTGATCGCCCCGGAGCTTCGTCGCCGTTCGAGTCGTGGTATTTCCTCGACCCTCAAGGGATACTCCGGGCCAATTCACCGACGAATCTCAAAATCCTGGGACGGGACTACAGCGGCCGCGACTATTTTCAAGGGGCCTTACGCAGGGGCCACGAGCGTGACGGCAATAGTGTTCACATCTCGAGAATCTTTCTAGCCGATAATGACGGTTTGTACAAATACGCCATGACGGCCGCGATTTACGAGGGTCCGGACGCAGGAGCCAAACTTCTCGGCGTCCTCGCGGCCACGATGACGACCGACTCAACTCTCGACTCGCTCCGGCTCAACGATGATCGTCGCGAGGCCGTTCTCGTCGGCCGGAGGGATCCGAACCCACCGGGGCGACATCCCTCGAGCGCAAATCAGGCCAAGAGTTCGGAGTCGGCCCCCCGCGAATATCTCATTCTGCTCCACCCGGCCTACCGCCACGGTTCCGAGCCTATCCACGTTTCGGCCGACAAGCTCCCGATCAGGCAAGGCCTTCGTTCAGGAGACGAATTTCAGCTTCGCGACCCCGACGACGACGATCCCGCCAATCCGGCGGTGGCGATCGACTACCGTGACCCCGTTGGCGAACGAAACCCGAAATTTGCCGGCCGCTGGCTCGCCGCCTTCGCTCCCATCGGAAACACCGAGCTCATCGTCATCGTGCAACAACGATACGAACTCGCTGTCGCCGCCGACGAAAAACTCGCGCTCGACCTTCTCTTCTGGGTCTGCGTCGCCGTCTCTCTCGGCGCCATCGTCGTCGGAGTTGCCGGCTACGCCACACGCCGCTCCTGGCGACGTTCCCTCCCGGCATTTGAGAATTAGTGCGGCTCTCATAACCTCTATGCGAAAACTCCCCTTCTCCCGCGAATCAAGAACAAGCATCTTCGCTCGTCCGTGCCCCCCTGATCCAAGGAATGCGCTGAAAAACACGGCGGAACCTGTACCTTCACGGAGAACCGTTAAGCTCCCACCTCCCCTTGGACCAACTCGTCAATATCTATAAAAATTTCTTTTTTGAATCAATGGAGATAGGCCACGAACATTGGCGCCGATCCGCTTGGCTGCGGCGCAGGCCGCGTTGATTCCTGTGTGTAATGCCCCCTCGATCCAACCACCCGACCACGAAACGCTGTCTCCCGCCAGGTAAACACCGCGGTCGGACGTGGGATCCAAGGCATCCAGAAACTGGTAATAGGCAGCGGCGATGTCCGGCTCCTGGCCGGGGTATTGCAACTTGAATGCGCCGTGGAAGTAAGGCTCAAGGTCCCAGTCGACGCTCAGAATCTCGCCATTCATCGGCACGAGATTCCTGGCGAACTCCGGGCTTGCCTTCGCGATCATCTGCTTGAAGAGGTCGAACCTCTGCTCTTTACCCAAGGCCAGCAGTTTGGTCGAGTCATCCCCCCAGACGTAGCTGATGAGAACGATCCCCCGGTCGGTCTGCGGATAATCGAGGGTATAAACTCCACGAGGCAGCTCGTCCGTCTGAATGTTCTGAGGAAGGTCTGTTCCCTTCCAGAATTTCGTCTCCGTCCGAATGAACAACTTCGAGGAGTTCATGAGGTGGAGGACACGGAGCGATGTCTTTGCGGCCTGGTTGAGGATACTCTCTCCCGAATTGCCGGGAAGCGTGAGCCCGAGGTAATCCATGGACCGCGTCGTCGTCGCCACGATGACGGCCTTGTACGCCTTCGGCGGAAGGGTCGAGTCCGAGAACACGAGGATCGGCTGCCCGTCCGCATATTCGATCCGCCGGACGGCGGTCCTCAGCCTGATCGCCCCAGCTTCTTGGAGTGAAATATCGCGGCCGAAGGGGGTCGCAACCTTCCGTTCCACAAAGCTATCTGTGAATTTTTTTGTTCCACATGCCAGCATTTTCTGGCTATCTTCCCACATATTGACGACGACGCGCAAAATTTCGAGAAAATTGACCTCGTAAAGCGGTCCAAATCCTCCGGAGCCGATCCCCAGAGACCCAAATCGCTTAATATCCGCATCGGACCAGGATGATATATATTCGCGAATTGCCTCATAAAAGGACTTGTTCTTAAACCGATCGATGTAATTCTGCCAGACCCTTCGAACACCATCCCAGTCACTCTTGCGCCAGGCGGCATAGAGCGGTGTCACGAAGAGTGTCAGCAAGTTTTTCCAATCTTCGGCGATTTCTCCGAACCGGCCTGGAGGGAGTTGGTAGGGCTCCCAGGCGGACGCTGTATTCTCATAATAGAGCAACGTCGGCACGATTCCCGGATCCGGAAAGTTGGCGGCGATGAACTGGGATAGACCGAATCGGTTCAAGTAATGAAAAAAGAGCTTGCCGGATGGGGGAAACCGCATCGCCCCCATTTCCGCGAAATCGGTCTCGGACGGTCGGCCATCGCGTTCCCTGAACGGGAGACTGAAGCATCGGCCCCCGATCCGACCTGTCGCCTCATAAACAACGGGCCGGACTCCGGCTCGGAGAAGTTCGTAAGCCGCCACCAGGCCGGCGACACCGCCACCGATGATGGCAACTTCTTCGCCTGGTCGCTCGTGAGGCAGCTCGGCGATGGGTCCGTTGGAAACAAAGCCAACGTAATCATAGAGAGTGTCGACAATGGGGTAGGCAACAAAATCCTTCTCGGGAACCTCTTTACCCAGGACGTTGGTCGAAAGCACTGTCGATCGCTCCCAGAAGTGTACCCAGAAATCGGGGCGGTTTCACCATCACGCATCATCGTAGAGCGGATTGCGATGGGATCGCAATCCGCTCCAAGCGATAAAACAAACCAGTATATCCTTAAATTTAGTGAAGCAGCCGACAAGTCCGCTTCCGTTGCGTGAGCACCCCCATCCAAAGATGTCTTGTCGTAGCGCAGGCCTTGGCCTGCCAAGGCGGTTCGCGAGAGCCTCGGCAGGCCAAGGCCTGCCCTACAAAAAACTTGCCGGATGCTCCATTTAGTGGAGCGTCCGGCAAGTCTCCTTCTTGTAGGGTGGGCATTGCCCACCAGGGATTAAACCCTGGTCGAAGCCACGAGATTGGTGGGCAGTGCCCACCCTACGGGAAAGCAAATTGGCGGATGAACCATTTAGACACACCAATAAAATCTGATCATAGCGTTCGTCGAATCAGCCTATGGGCGACGAGCCAGGTCCAGGGACGAATCCGATGGCTGGCGTCGGCCGAAGGGTGGTCGGCAGCCCCTACTTGAGCGTGGAGAGGAACTCGACGAGGTCGCGGATCTCTCGAGGTGAGAGTACCGTCGTCATCTTGGGCATCGCGGAATGGGGCGAGGAGCGTTCCTCGATTTCCTCGGCGGGGACCGTGACGCGATGCCCGGCCGCGGTCTCCAACACGACTTCCGCCTTCGTTTCGGATTTGAGGACGCCGGAGACGATACGCCCATCGGTCAGGGCCAGTGAGACCGTGCCGAAGTCGGGGGCGATCTTGGCGTCGGGGTCGATCATCGATTGGAGGATATACGCGCGATCCCCTCGGGTGGCCACCTTCGAGAGGTCGGGCCCTGCCGTCCCTCCTTGATCAATAATTCGATGGCAGCGAATGCACTGCGCTTGTTGATGCCCGACGAAGAGTGCGCGGCCTCGCTCGGCGTTGCCCCCCTCAAGACTCGTACGGAAGGACACGAGCGGATTTTCCGACGAATGACTCTTACGGAACCGCTCGAGGGCTGCGCCCAGCTCGGGGGTACCACGAGTCTCCGCGGCTTCGATCAGGTCCAACTGAAGCACCGAGGGGACCTTCCCTGCTTCGAGTCGGCCGACCCACCTCAGCAGCAAAGCATCGGCCTGTGGCAGGCGCATTGCGGCCAGGGTCGCCAGGCCTCGCTGCCGTTCCTGAACGGGTGCGTGATCATCGTTGAGAACGTCGCTGATCAGAGCGGCGGCCCGGCCGGGATCAAGCGTCGCGATCATTCGACGCGCCTCCGCGCGGAGCGTCTCGTCTCGGGCATCCAGTGCTCGCTGCAAGGCATCCCCCAAACAGGCCGCCTTGCGCGCGGCCAAAAGTCGCAGAGACGCCAATTGCACATTGATGTCATCACGTGATCCCCCAACGCGAGCAAGAAAGAGCGACTCCTCGACTTTCCCCCCCTGCTTCGCCACGAGATCGATCACCCGAGCTTGAAGTGTTCCGGACGTTTTCTCCAGAAGAGTCGAGAGCGATCGTTCGAGTTCCCGGGTGACGACCGAAGCGTCGCGACTCCCGAGCGGTCGCCAGAAGCCCGTCACGCGATCCCGAGGGTTCGGTTTCTCCCAATCCGAGAGGGCAGCGAGAGCTTCTTCGCGCATCGACGGCGATCGTCGAGAGTCGGCGACCAGGGCGATCAACGCTCGGACTTGATCCTCCCCTCCCAGCCGAAAATTGGCATGGATGGCTCGCCGCACCAACGGCTCGATTCCCTCGGCGTGCGCGAGATCGTCGCGCTCCAGCAGTCGAGCAAGCGGCTCATTCCCGCTTTCGATCGGTACGTCGTTGATCGCCCGAGCAGCCTCGATCACGATCGCTCGATCGGGATCGTTGAGAAACGAGACGATCCCCGGGTCGGCCAGGCGACGCAGGCATAAAAGCACAACCATGCGTACCTTGGGATCTTGATCCTTCGCGTGCGAGCGCACGGCCTCCAGGTCGCCGATGCCCAGCAACGCCATCACCGCCGCGTGCCGAAGGAAAGGATCACGATGCACGTCCTCGCGGATCAGCGAGAAGATCGGCTCAAGGGCGGCACGGGAACCGACTTTCCCCAGGGCCATCAAACCATGAAAACGGACCTGGACATCAGGATCTTTCAAAAGCTCAACAAGCCGATCTCCGGCCTGTGAGAACTTGGCCTCTCCCAAGACCTTGGCCGCCTGACCCCGGAGCCTTGGCTCAGGATCGCGCAAAACCTGGGCGACCGCTTCCAGGGCCGAGGATGACCTCGCGCCGATCTGCCCCAACCCCCAGACCGCATGCAGACGGGCCGGGAGCGGATTCGCCGGTGCAAGGACCTTCGTGAAGTAGGCGACGCCCTTGTCACCCCGCTCGGCCAAGGCGTACTGAGCCCGCAATCGGACCCGGAAATCCGGATGCGCCAGAAGGGTTCCGAGTTCTTCCGAAGGGCGATCCCGAAACCCTTCCTTGAAGAGTCGCTCGACTTGTCGGATCGTCGGATCCTGACGGCGCTGGGGATCGAACACCGTGTAGATGCGTCCCTCCTGGTTGCTGCCATCCCACGCGAGCCGGCCAAACTCCGAAACGTACATCTTGCCGTCGTAGCCGAAATCCACGTCGGTCGCCAGCATGGGGGTCAGGAACGGCTGCAAGTCAACAAGTTCGAATCCCGCCCCTTTGGGACGGACGGCGAACGACTCGACCCCGCCGTTGCCCGTGAAGTTGCAGTAGAACAAGCGGTCGCGAAACCGCTCGGGCAACCCGACGCCCGGATAGGCGACAAAGCCCGAAGGACCGGCTCCAATCTTGCCGACGGGAGGGAGGATCCAGGCCGGCTGCCCTTCGTGCGGCAAATGCCAGAGTCGCTCGGCGTGCCAAGGGCCGGTCAAATAGGGCTCGGGGATCGACTGATACGACATGTTCCAGCCTGAGTCGCCCCCTTCGACGATGGCGACCAGTCGGGAATGGTCCCCTTTGTCGCAGTTGTTATCCACGGCGAAGAGGTTCCCATAGGCGTCGAAGGCTAGCTCCTGTGGGTTGCGCAAGCCACGAGCCACGACCTCGAGTCTCGACCCATCCGGCTCACAGCGAAACACGGCCCCGGTGCGAGGACCGTGCAAGGTTTTCCCCTCCTGAGTCAACACGTGAAAACCGCGGTCCCCCACCGAAAAGTAAAGCTTTCCGTCCGGTCCCCAAACCAGGCCGTGGAGGTCGTGCCCGAGAAACCCCGCGTTGACGCCGAAACCATGCAGCAGAGCTTTGCGGTCTTCGGCTTTCCCGTCTCCATCTTTGTCGCGTAGTCGCCAGAGGTTCGGAATGCACGTGAGATAGATGTCACCGTCTCGAGCGATCACCCCCGCGGCCAGCCCATCGAGCGGACCGTTGAAGTCGCCCGCGAAGACCGTCGAACGATCGGCCTTGCCATCGCCATCCTGGTCCTCGAGCTGTCGCACCTGGTCCGCATGCTTCGAGAACCAGGCCATTCCGCCTTCAAACCGATCGACCCACTTCTTGTACATTGCCAGGCGGTCGTCGACCGTCTGAAGCTGCAAGTCGTCCTCGAGAAAGAAAGGGCGCGTGCGATTCTCTTCGGTCCCTCGGTTGAAGCGAAACTCCTCGGCGACGTAGACCCGCCCCCGCTCATCCAGGCAAAACGCCACGGGGTTCGCCAATTGCGGTTCGGCGGCAAACCGCTCGATCGTCAGCCCCTGTGGCACTCGAAACGCGGCTAAGTCCCCCTGCCCTTCCGGAGGGGTCGCGAGCAGCCGAGTCCCAGGGATCAAAGTCACGAGAACTGCGAGCAAAAAGCCACGGGATCGGCTGCGAAAAGTCATCATAGCGCTCAATCACCTCGAGGGATGGGGCATGCGTCCAGGCCATCCTAAAGGGCCTCGACCGCCGGGGGAAGAGGCCAGAATCGAGGTGATCGTCCAACCAAGGCCTTTGGCCATCCTCCACATGGGATTGTCGAGAGCCAGGGAAAGCTGCTCGACCACGAACGAGGAATCCGAGTACAAATGTTACGATTTTGAGTCGATAATATTCGACCCTTTAAAGCACATCATCAATGAATCCGTCCCCGCTCCGATGCCTGGGCCAAACTCGTCTTCGAGACGACCGGGGCCGGTTTGGCCTCTTCGGGAGCCTTGAGAGTTTTCAGGAAGCTGATGATGGCCTGACGGTCGGAGGCTGGGAGGGCCTTGTAGGCGGTGGTGATCTCCTGGGCGTCGCCATGGTGCCGCAGGATGGCCGACTCCAAGGTCGGCGAACCACCGTCGTGGAAGTAGGGGGCGGAGTCGGCGACTCCCCAGAGCGCCGGGGTCTTCCACTCTTCCGGCAGAGGATACGCTTCAGGCAAAGGAACCGGCGGGATGACCCTCGAACCATAGCCGCCGCTCCCTTTGCTCCGGTCGTCGAGCCGGTGGAGCAAGAAGTCGGTGTAGATCCCAGCCACTCCTCCGATGTCGGGCGTATGGCAGGCGGCACATCCCACCTTGCTGAAGAGGGCCTTGCCTCGCTCGGCTTCCGCCTGATCCGACGGATGGGCCGGAACAGCCTCCATCGGCCGAGCGAGGGTATCGACGAACGCCACCAACGACCGGAACTGCGTGGTGTTGAGGTCGGGTTCGACCTCGGGATAGCCGCAACGGACCATCGGCCTGGCCTGGTTCATCTTCGGATTGCCAAGACCAATCTCGTTGGCACAGGCCGCCGCGACGAAGTCTTCCAACGTCGCAAACTGAGCTTTCCAGCCAAACTTGCCCACGCGACCATCCGCCAAGACCCGAGGGCGCCCCGGCACAATCCCGCTGTAGTCGGAGTCGAGCTCGCGGGTGATCTGCCCGACCGACGTCTTCATGCTCTGATACCGAATCGTCTTGCTCGAGATCCGATCGATCCACCCTGCCCCGAAAAGGGCCGTGCTGTTGACGCTCTCGGTGTGGACCGGATCGAAGTCGAGGGTCAAAACCGAACAGCCGTTTTCCACGCGAGCGCCACCGGGGACGATCGGGAAAAAATCCTTCAACGAGCTGGAACGCTCGAAGAACCGGTTCTCGACCGCGAATTTATGAACCAGGCCCCCCTTCACCTCAGGACGGTCCTGGGTCGGATGCGCCTCGAAGGCAACCACGTTGTGCGCATTATCGCCGCCACCTCCAACACCTCCCTGGAAGTGGCAGGCCACGCAGGAACGCGCATTGAAGACGGGGCCGAGGCCGTCCCCCTTGGCCAAAGGATCGTGCGGTTGCCATTCGTGCTCGAAGAGGGCGAGTCCCGCGCGCTTCACTTCCACCCGTGCATAAGGAGCCCGATAAACCGGCAACCCCGGGGTCGCGATCCAGGTGATCCCAAAAGCACAGAGCCCCACAACCCCCACCGCAATCCGCCGCCGAGTCCGATCCAGACTATAGCCGCCCATCGCGAGTCCTCCAGAACGGGACCTCCGCTCGATCGAATTGACCGCCTCCCGGCCGACAACAGCCTCGTACAACTGTAAAGTTCTTAACGATGGCGTTCAAGTCCCTGCTCGCGGATTTGTCGGAGTTTGTGAACACGCTTCGAAGGCCAGGACTTCCCCTCCCCAGCCGATAGCCACGCCCAAGCTGTAGCAGACGAGATCCGTCGGGACAAATCCGTGTCCGAGGATGAGGCTGCCAAGAGTGGTAGCGCGGATCATGTCGAGCCAAGGCGCGTGGTACAACTGGCTGAATTCCACAGCGAACGAGATCGCCAGCGCCCCGGCGGCAACCCGTTGGCTCGACAACCTCGGCATGAGGAAACCGATCCCCAAGAATGCGGCCAAAGCCCAGAGCGTATCCCCTGCATACACGGCAATGAGCTCGGGGAGCACCGATGAATAGCGCCTTGAGCCGATGCCGCAAAACGCGACGATGAGGATCAAGGCGACATAGACCGCTCGCCGACGACATCGTTCGTTCATTCTGGATTGCCTCGCCTATATTGACAATACAACCATTATTTCGTGACAATTATTCGATATCACTATTTGTTACAGCAACAATATTACGTCACTGTCCACATTAAACTGACCTGACAATTAGCCAATTCTTCCCTAGGAGAATGCAGCGTCTTTACGAAGGGTAAGACTGTGGAATGCCTTCTGGGCCAAGGGAGGATCACTCTCCGACGCCCCTCTGTGCAGAGGCAGTCAGCGAAGGCGCCCCAATCGAGTAAGTTTCAACAGGATAGAGACTTTCGTGAATTTTGGAAGGTCCGACTTCCGGCAACGCATGTAGGGTTGAGAAGGGCGGAACACGGGAGGAGCAATCCCAATGACGGTAGAGTACTCGAAAGCGGTCCGCGATGAATGGGCGGTTCTGTTCGCGGACGGTGCGATCGGGACTTGGTCCGACGCGGAGTTGCTGAGCCGGTTCACGAGGGCCCGGGGAGACGCGTCGGCCGAAGCGGCGTTCGCCACCCTGGTGGACCGCCATGGGCCGATGGTTCTGGGCGTCTGCCGCCGGGTGACGGGTGACCGGCATGTGGCCGACGACGCCTTCCAGGCTGTCTTCCTCGTCCTCGCCCGCAAGGCCCACGCGGTGCGGCTGGGGGCCGACGATTCGCTGGGCCGCTGGCTCTACGGGGTGAGCCTGCGGGTGGCCCGGCGGGCTCGAGCGGTAGCGAGGAAGCGGCCACACACAGCCACAGATCTCGGCGGCCTCGACCCGATCGACCCTTCGTCAGCGTTCGCCCCCTGCGAGCAGGCCGACCTCCGCGCCGAGATCGACGCCGAGATCGCCCGCCTGCCGGCTCGCTACCGATCGGCGGTCGTACTCTGCTACCTGGAGGGGCTCTCCCAAAAGCAGGCGGCCCAGCGGCTCCGTTGCCCGGTCGGCACGATGGAAAGCCGCCTGAGCCGGGCGCGGGAGCGTCTGCGGTCGGGCCTGGCCCGGAGGGGCCTGGCACCGACGGTCGGAGCGCTGGCCGGGGTGCTGGAGCGGACATCGCGAGCAGCAGTGCCCTTCGGCATGGCGAAAAAGACGGCCGCGGCGGCGGCCAGGATCTCGGCGAGTGAGGCGCTCGCAGGAACAGCGACGGTCGTCGAGCTCGCGGAACTTCACCTGAGGAACATAATGATAAACGCATGCGTCAGGATCGCGGGCCTCATCGCACTGGGCATCACGACGATCGTCGGGGCAGTCGGGCTGGCGACTGCCGGTGTCAATGAACCGAAGGCCACACCCTCGGCCGAGAAACCGAAACTTGTGGCCAAGTCCGTGGTTGAGGTCAAAGGCGAGCGACCCGAGCCGCCGCTGGCCGAAAAAATCGATCGCCTCAAGACGGAGTTTGAGAACACCGATCGGGCGTACTCTGAACTCTTTCGAGGTTCTACAATCCCGGAGGAGAACCGGGCGAAGGCCGCCGAGATTCAGCCCGACTTCCCGGCCGTCGTCCGCAAGATCGCCAACCTGGCGTCCACCGCACCGAACGATCCGGTCGTTCGGGACGCCATGCTCTGGGTGATCCAGAAGTCCCAGAGCGGTCGCCGGGACCTGGGCGGCTTCGCCCTGGTGGCCCATTGGCTCGTCCAGCACTTCGGCGACGACCCCGACGCGGTGCGGGTGGGTCTTGAACTCAACAACTGGCTCAACTTCGAGCGCGACAACCTACTGCTCTGCTTCTATGCCTCGGCCAAGGGCCGAGAATCGAAGGGACTGGCCCGACTGGCGTTGGCTCAGTATCTCGAACGTAAGGTGATGATGGCCGAGGGGGCCAGAAAGCTCGAGGGCCGGCCGACGTACATCCACGACGATCTCGTCCGCGCGGACGGGACGCTCTATACCGAGAAGCAGGTCATGCCCGATGAGGATTACGCCTACCTTCTGCACCTGAAGCAGTGCGATGTGGGTTCCATCCGCGCCGAGGCCGAGCGCCTGTTCGCGGAGGTCATCGCCGACTACGGCGACGTGCCGTACATCACCGCGCGCGACCGGATGCTGGAGGCCCTGCTCAAGCAACCCGAGCCGAAATGGAACGGCCAGCCCCTGACCGACAAAGGCCGGCGCCAGATCGAGGCCGGGATCGCCCGCCGCCGCTCGACACTCGGCCAGGTCGCCGAGGCTCGGCTCGACGACTGGCACAATCTGGCCGTCGGCAAGCCGGCGCCTGAGATCCAGGGGGTCGACATCCTCGGCAAGCCCTTGAAGCTGTCGGACTATCGCGGCAAGGTCGTGGCATTGGTCTTCTGGGGCACCTGGTGCGGCCCCTGCATGCGGGAGATCCCTCGCGAGAAGGCTCTGGTCGAGCGGATGAAAGGCCGGCCATTTGTTATGCTTGGCGTCAACACCGACACCGACAGTCGAGCCGCCCGCAAGGTGATGGAAGCCCAAGGGGTCACCTGGCCCAACTGGCACGACCGCACGCCGGGGTTCGAGGAAAGCGCCGTGTTGACCACCGACGGTCCGATCGCCAAGCTCTACCACGTGCGGGGGTATCCGACCGTCTATGTCATCGACGCCGAGGGTAAGATCCGCTCGAAGAAGGCGATCGGCAACGCGCTCGATCAACTCGTCGAGAAGTTGGTGGCCGAGAAAGAGGCCACCGGCGACTGACTTGCTACCTCGGATCACGGGCATCAGATCTTTTGCCGGATACGCCGCTCCACACGAGATCCAGGAACCGCCCAACGCGAGGCCCAAGGCCCGGGGCTCGCGAGGCGGGGCTGCCGGCGATCAGCAAGGTCTTCACCTCGAATACGGTCAGCCAGGCTACGACGTCGGCGACAGGCGTAGCCCCAGGTTCGACAGAGAAGAAAGGCTTGCCCAGCTCACGGCTCGCCTCGATCACCGATCGCCCTTGATCCGAAAGCGGATCACCAAACCAGAGAAGCATATCGGCACGGCGTAGATTGGCTCGAATCCTCTGAGCCTCCCCCAGTGGAAACTCGATCGCCCCATAGAGCGCGCCGAGCCGAGGTTCCGGGCCCTCCTCGGTAGCGAACCCGCGCGGCATGTACCCACCCGTCGCAATCCCGGCACGGCGAGCGGCCGCCCAGGCCGCCTGCTCCGCTCCCGACTGCCCACCCGTGATCACCTTTTCGATCATGCCCGACTCCCACCCAAGGCGATCCTCCAAATCCCTACGACTCCTTGACGAGGCCAGCGGAAGACCCACGCCAGCCCGATCAACGAGGTATTGTCTGTTTTCCACGAGTTGGCAGAAAGTCCGAATTCGATGGTCGACTCACGCGGAATGGGGAGACTCCCACAGCGGTATGCCCCCTCACGACCATCCCGGCGTGTTCGCAAATCATCTCGGTCCAGGCCGAAAAAGTTGTCCTATCAGGAAAACTTTGACGATAAACACCATTGTCTCGAATTCTTCGTTGTTATTCATCGAAACCTCTCGCTCGGCTTATCCCGTAGGGAATTCGGTCACCTTCTCGCGATCACACTTGCCAGCATTGTCTATTGGTCCTCAGAAAAGTAATGTCCGTGCCGCACGACGCTTGAACAGCAGGCGTTGGCCTGCCGAGGCTATTCGCGAGGCTCTCAGCAGGCCAGGACCCGCCCTCCAGGAACGAATCTTGATACGTGATTTTGGTCGAAGAACGGACGTTACCTTGCTGCCTCTCAATCAAGGGCCGTGATTGGGCAACGATTCCCTAAGGAGTTCTCCTGCGTGTTGATCCAGGTCTTGTCACGAGCGCTGCGACAAGGCCGAAAGATTTGGATTTCCTCGCTTTGCATTCCGTTTGTCTCGTTCATTCTCGATCGTGCTTCAGGCGGAGCGGAGCCCCCTTCCTCCGCTCCGCCAGCAACTCTTTCGTCGGCGACAACCTCGGGAGGAAAGACGGCCGTTCCTCAGGAGGTCGAGGACCGACTTCGCCGTCTGGAAGCCCTGGTTGACAGGCAGGCCGATCAGATCCGGCAGCTTTCGGAGGAGAACCGCGCCCTTGCCGACCAGGTCCGTGGTCGAACGAAGGCTTCCTCAGTTCCCTCGGACAAGCCCGCATGGGCGGACTTCGCGCCGACGCCGGACTTGCCCAGCCCGGCCCCGCCCGAGGCTTTGCTCGAAGGCTCCGCCGCCCCGCCACCTGATCCTGCTTCGAGTCTCCCGCCGACCTTCGATCCAGGCACGAAGGGGCAGAACAACATGAACTCGGCTTACTCAGCCCTGCTGGAATCAGGCAACGACACCTTCCCCAGCTTGGATGGCTCAGGTGCGATCCGCTCTTTCATCACCGGCCGCTATGACAAGGGGTTCGTGCTCGTTGCTCCGCATGAAAAGCAACGGACTCCGTTCGCCCTCAAGTTCAACCTTACGACGCAACTGCGTTACACGGGCTTTGCCCGTTCGGTTGAAAGCTATCGGGACAGCGCCGGCCTGATATTTCCCGTCCTCAACCGAAGTTACTTCTCGCTGAACCGCAACTGGTTCAGCTTCAGCGGTTACGCGTTTTCGCCTCAACTTCAATTCAACGCAACGATCTTCAGCACCTCGACCTTGAACCAGACGATATTGATCGGATTCATCGGCTACACATTCAGCAAAAAACTGACTCTCAACTCCGGGTATTTCAAAGTACCGGGAACGCGCGAATGGATCGAATCGGCTCGCTACCCCCTGGGAGCCGACCGGACCATGGCCAACACGTTTTTCCGGCCCTCGGTCAGCCCCGGCGTTTGGGTCAACGGCGAGCTCGTGGACGGTTTCTTCTACTACGCCGGGATCTTCAACGATTTCAACTCCACCGCCAACGGTGCGAACCGGATCAACAACAACATGACGTATTCCGGCAACCTTTGGTGGGAGCCTCTCGGCGAGTTCGGCCCCGGCTTCGCGGACGAGGAATATCACGAGAAGCTCGCGCTTCGCACAGGAACAAGCCTGACCTACCAGCGGAGTCGCCGCGAGCCGAACCTCCAGTTAGGGCAGACGAATCCTGAGAACACAATCCTCCGCCTTTCCGACGGCACCCCCCTCTTTCAACCGAGCGCACTGGCCCCAGGCATCACCCTGACAGGAGCCGACATCGCCCTTTTCTCCTACGACCTGGCGCTGAAGTACCGAGGCTTCAGCCTCAGCGGAGAATTCTACGGCCGATGGATCTATGGACTTGATGCGAGGGGCGGAGCCGTGCCAAAACCGGACCTGAACCTGTTCGACACGGGAGGATTCGCCCAACTCTCCTACGCGCTGATCCCTAAACGTTTCGAACTCTTCGCTCGAACCTCCGGAGTTTTCGGCAGATTCGGAGACGGGAGCGAATATGGCGGGGGTTTGAATTGGTATGTAAATGCAACCCGAAACGTTCGGACCACATTCGAGGTCAAGCGAATCAACCATTCGCCTGCGAGCAACGTCCTGTACGGCTACTTCGCAGGCGAGAGCGGGACGCTCTTCCAGTTGCAGTTGCTCACAGACTTTTGAGACACCATCGAGGCTTCGCCAGGTCGTGACGGAGCTTTCGCCAGGGCGGTCATCGTCGCCTTTCGCTTCATGCAAGCTCGTCGTGGTGACCGGCAAGAGGCTGGGACCACTGAGCAGGGTACCACTTATCTTGGAAGAGCTTTCTTGATTAAAATGACGACATGGAGGATGAAATAATTTCCTCGTTTGGTCTACCGATTCGAAAAAAAGCCTCGACGTGTCGTATCCCGCCCGAACAGCCGCTTTTGCCTTGAGTTTCTGAAGGCGACGAGCCTCGCAAGGATCGTTGTTAACATCTTGCCCGCTCTCGATCCGGCGTATAGCCTCGGGGCAACGTCGGCACCACGATGGGATCGCTCATTGGGTGAAACCCCTGCGGAGATGGCCACTCATGATGTGCCGATTCGGCGTCGGGAACCTCGAGACAAGTCGAGTGATGAAAAGGCTCATGCGCCGGTCCTTGCGGCCTGGCATACCTCTGTTCGCGCTCTCCTATGTCTTGGTTGTGACTATCGGAGCCGCCCCCCAGGGGAAAACGGTCGAGTTCAATCGCGACATCCGCCCGATCCTGTCCGAAACCTGCTTCCGCTGTCACGGCCCAGACAAGAATCAGCGTAAGGCGGGATTAAGGCTCGACCTTCGTGAGTCGGCCCTGGCCAAGGAGGCCATCGTCCCGGGTAAACCCGAGGAAAGCGAGCTCATCGCGCGGATTCTGAGCGACGATCATGAAGAGGTCATGCCCCCCGTCGAGGAAAACAAGCCCCTGAACCCCCGACAGAAGGAACTCTTCCAGCGTTGGATTCGCGAAGGGGCCGAATATCAGCCGCATTGGGCCTACGTGGCCCCTCGGAAACAGAGTCCGCCCACGGTTCAGGACAAGGCCTGGGTCCAAAACCCGATTGACGCGTTCATTTTGAACTCGCTCGAATCCAAGGGGATCAAGCCCTCTCCCGAAGCCGATCGCCGAACTCTGCTCCGCCGCCTCAGTCTCGACCTCACTGGTCTGCCGCCGTCTCCCAAAGAGGTCTCGGCGTTCGTCGCCGACCACGATCCCAAGGCCTACGAGCGCCAGGTCGATCGCTTGCTGGACTCACCCCACTTCGGCGAGCGCATGGCCGTTCCCTGGCTTGACCTTGTCCGGTTCACCGACACGGTCGGCTACCACGGCGATCAGAACCAGGACATCTTCCCTTACCGCGACTACGTCATCGACGCGTTCAACCGCAACTTGCCGTTCGACCAGTTTACGACCGAACAGCTCGCCGGCGATCTCCTCCCGAATCCGACCCCGGAGCAACTCGTAGCCACCGGATTCAATCGCCTCAATATGATGACCCGAGAAGGAGGAGCTCAGCCCAAGGAGTATCTCGCCAAGTATGCCGCCGACCGGGTCCGAACCGTGGCGATCACCTGGCTCGGATCAACGATGGGCTGCGCCGAGTGTCACGACCACAAGTATGATCCGTTCACATCCAAGGATTTCTACCGGCTCTCGGCCTTCTTTGCCGACATCAAACAGTGGGGTGTGTACACCGACTACGGCTATACCCCGAATCCGGACCTCAAAGGGTGGACCAACGACCATCCCTTCCCTCCCGAAATCGAGGTGGATAGTCCCTACCTGAAGCGCAGGATCGAGCGGCTCCAGGAGAGGATCAAGCAGGTTGTCGCGTCCGCCTCAGCACCACTTACCCAGGACAAAAGCCAGCGCGAGGCCTTTGAAACCTGGGTGCGCGCGAGTTCCGAGTTTCTTAAGCGCGCTCCGGGCGGATGGGAAACACCCCCTCTGACCATGGAGCTCGCCAAGGGCCACACCCCGGCTGCCCGTCAAGAGGATGGGAGCGTCCTGTTCACAGGCCCAGCCAAGACCGGAGAGACGACCGACTTCCGTCTTCAGGCAAAGCCAGGCTGGCTGGCGGCGATCCGCCTCGAGTTGCTGCCTCACGCGTCACACAAGGGGGCGATCGTTCGCAATCGCAGCAACGGAACTCGGCTCCAACTGTCGGCGACGCTCAAAAAGGCGAACGGTTCCAAGAAAACCCCTTTGGCCATTTTCTGGGCTGAGGCCGATTCCAAGGACGAGGTTTATTCCAACGGCACACCGCTCCTCGGAGTGCAAAGGGGCTGGAAAACATCGATCCGCCATCGCAACACCCGGCAAACCTCCGTTTGGTTCCTCGATCAACCGGTCGAGATCAGCGAGGGGGATGAGCTTGTTGTCTCGGCGCGAAGCGACAACATTGGTTGCCTTCGGCTATCGGTCTCGCCTTTGGTCCCGGAAGATACGCGCAAGATCGCATTGGATGCGACACTTCTCAAGGCTCTGACCGCTTGCTCGGAGTCCTGCGCGCCCGAGCCGAACGAACGGCTCCAAAGAGCCTATCTGGCAGGCACAGGCTGGGACCGCCCGGCCTTCATGAAGCTGAAACGACTTCAGCAGGATGTGATCGAATGCCGGGAAGGGCGCGCCCTGTCGATGATCACGCAGGCCCGCGAACCACTGCCGACGCGTGTTCTGCCTCGCGGCAACTGGCAAGACGAAAGCGGCGAGTTGGTTCCTCCAGGGGTTCCGCAATTTCTCTTCCAACCTTCAGCGCCGAACGGTCAGCGGCTCACTCGGCTGGATTTGGCCCAATGGTTGGTGGCCCCTGAGAATCCGCTCACGTCCCGCGTTTTCGTCAATCGCCTTTGGAAACAGTTATTCGGCACCGGTCTCAGCGCAGTGATGGAAGATGTCGGTGCCCAGGGCGAATGGCCCTCGCACCCGGAACTGCTCGACTGGCTAGCCATCGAGTTCCGCGAGAGTGGATGGAACATCAAGCATACGATCAAGCTTCTCGTGATGTCGGCAACTTATCGCCAAGACGCCCGACTTCGCGCGGAGCTACGCGAGAGTGATCCCAACAATCGCCTGCTCGCGTCGCAGTCGCCGAGGCGACTCGAGGCCGAATTCGTGCGCGACAACGCGCTGACCATCGCCGGACTTTTGAACCCGGATCTCGGCGGTCCGAGTGTGCATCCCTACCAGCCAGCAGGCTACTACGCCAATCTTCAGTTCCCTGACCGAGACTACTACCCCGAGCGTGATGACCGCCAATATCGTCGCGGTCTCTACGCCCACTGGCAGCGCACATTCCTGCATCCAATGCTCGCGAACTTCGATGCCCCTGCTCGCGAGGAATGCACCGCGACCCGCACTGTCGCCAACACCCCCCAACAGGCCCTCACCCTGCTCAACGATCCAAGCTTCGTCGAGGCGGCCCGTGTCTTAGCCGGGAAACTCCTCGCTTCGTCGTCGTCCGATTCCGATCGGATCAACCAGTTGTACGAGAAAGCCGTCGCTCATCCCCCCAAGCCCAAGGAGCGCGATTCGTTGATCGCCTTCCTTGTCTCCCAGCGCAAGCTCTATCACGAGCGTCCGCAAGACGCGAAAGATCTGGTCCGCGCCGGCCTGGCCCCGGCACCAGCTCAAGTCGACGCCGAAGAACTTGCGGCCTGGACGAGTGTTTGCCGCGTTGTCTTGAACCTTCACGAGACCATTACGCGATATTGAATCATGATCCACCCGAACTTTGATGCCGACGCCTACCGACAAAGCCTGAGTCGCCGCAGCTTCCTGAGCGGCTCGGCCTATGGTCTCGGCGGCCTCGCACTGGCGAGCCTGCTCGATCCCAAGATCGTGGCGGCGGCTCCGGCGGCAGCGCCGGGACCATGGCGAGGGGTCGTGAACCCTCCTCATGTCCCGGTGAAGGCGAAACGCGTGATTCATCTCTGTATGGCGGGTGGACCGTCGCAGTTCGAGACGTTCGACTTCAAACCGGCTCTCCAAAAGCTCGACGGCAAACCGTTCCCCGAATCATTCACGAAGGGACAGCAGCTCGCGCAACTCCAGGGCGCGACGCTTCACGCGCGGGGTCCGATCACCTCGTTTCGAAAACATGGCGACTCAGGCCAAGAAATCGCCGACCTGTTCCCCAACATCGCCAAGATCGCCGATGACATCTGCATCATTCGATCGATGCAGACCGAGCAGATCAACCACGACCCCGCGCACGCCTTCATGAACTCGGGGTCGATCATCAAGGGGCGGCCGAGCATGGGCTCCTGGCTGCTCTATGGGCTTGGCTCCGAGGCCGACGACCTCCCCGGGTTCATCGTCCTGACTTCGGCGGGACGCACCGGGCTGCAGCCCGTCTCGGCCCGGCAATGGTCGGCCGGCTTCTTACCGAGCAAATTCCAAGGGATCCTTTTCCAGTCCAAGGGAGACGCCGTCCATTACATCGGCAACCCCGAAGGGGTCTGCCAGAGCGCGGAGCGGCAAGTCATCGAAGAGGTCAATCGCCTCAACGGCATGCTGGCCGAGGATCGGATCGACCCCGAGATCCAGACCAGGATCAGCCAGTACGAACTGGCCTTCAAGATGCAGACCTCGGTCCCCGACCTGATGGACTTTCGGCAGGAGTCTCAGGAAACGCTCGAGTTATACGGCGTGAAACGGCCAGGCGACGGTAGCTTCGCGTCGAACTGCCTTCTCGCCCGCCGCTTGGCCGAGCGTGGAGTGCGTTTCATCCAGCTTTACCATCGCGCCTGGGACCATCACAGCGGGATCGTCCAGGGGATGAAGTTCGCCTCGGAAGAGGTCGATCGCCCCAGCGCCGCGCTGGTGATGGACCTGAAGCGACGAGGTCTTCTCGATGACACGCTGATTCTTTGGGGAGGCGAGTTCGGGCGCACTCCGATGGGACAGGGAACCGGCCGCGACCACCACATCCTGAGCTTCTCCGTGTGGCTGGCCGGCGGAGGGGTCAAGGGGGGAGTAACCTACGGCGGTACCGACGAACTCGGCTATCGGGCCGTCGAGAACGCGGCGCATGTCCGCGACCTCCATGCCACCTTGCTTCACCTCTGCGGCATCGACCACCGCCGGCTCTCTTACAAATTCCAAGGACTCGACGTCCGCCTCACCGGCGTCGAACCGGCCCACGTGATCAAGGCGGTGATTGCGTAACCCAGTACGAGCAGCGTCCTTTAGATACAGTGGCCAGTTCCCCGCCAACGATAATCCGTTGTCTTGAAGACCAAGCCACCCAATAATGAACGCGTTCTAATTGCCAGGATCCCACCTGCTCGTTCGCCGAATTCGAGCTCGAGACAGGAAGGCCCCAACGGCTCCGCTTCGCTAGGAGATGGTCCGGAGAGGGCCCTTGAATATGAAGTCAGAATAGAGCGTGGCCTGGGAGCAGCGCAGCGATGCCCCAACGACCCAAGGCCGTTCTCAACATCGAGAGGTCGTTGCCGGATAGTCTCTCAAGATAAGCGAACCCCCAACCGACTCAACCTTCGGCGGTTGCAGCGACGGGGTCGGTGAAACGCCCAACCAAGGTGCGGAACAGAGCAAGGGAGCGCCCGTGCGATCGCATCGAGAGGACAATGAGATGAGCGGGGATGACCGAACGAGTCGGCGACGGATCTGGATTTGGTTCCTCATCGCGGCCTCGGCCACAATCTCGGCCTCCGCCGAGGAACCGAAGCGGACCGACTTCGCCCACGACATCGTCCCGCTTCTCAAAACTCACTGTGCCAAGTGCCACACGAACGGCACATACAAGGGTTCGTTCTCATTTGACACCCGTGAGACCGTCCTCAAGTCGAAAGCCGTCGTCTTGGGTAAGGCGGACGAAAGCGACCTCATCGACCGGATCACGAGCGACGATCCCGAAGAACGCATGCCCCCCAAGGGAGTCCGGCTCACTGCCCAAGAGGTCGCGAAGTTCAAGGCCTGGATCAACGAAGGGCTCGGCTGGGAAGAAGGGTTCACGTTCAAAGAATCGACATACACCGCACCGCTCAAGCTTCGCAAGGTCGAGCTCCCGCCTGCGACGGACGGCTGCGACCATCCCATCGATCGCATCATCGGCGCCTACTACGCCCGTCACAAGGTCACCCCACCGGCCCCCCTCGACGACGCCGGCTTCCTGCGACGCATCATGCTCGATCTGACCGGCTTACTGCCCACTCCCGAACAGCGCGACGCCTTCTTGAGCGACACGGCCCCGGACAAACGCTCACGACTCATCAAGCAGGCGCTTGCGGATCGTCGGGCCTACGCAGAGCACTGGCTCTCGTTCTGGAACGACCTTCTCCGCAACGACTACAAAGGAACCGGCTACATCGACGGCGGACGCAAGCAGATCAGCAACTGGCTTTACCAGTCTCTCGTCGAAAACAAACCCTACGATCGTTTCGTATTTGAACTGATCAGCCCCGCCCCCGAGTCGGAGGGGTTCATCAAGGGGATCCAGTGGCGAGGGCGGGTCAACGCGAGCCAGGTTCGGGAGATTCAGTTTTCGCAGAACGTCTCGCAGGTCTTTTTCGGCGTCAATATGAAGTGTGCGTCATGCCACGACAGCTTCATCGATCACTGGAAGCTCAACGACGCCTACGGCCTGGCCGCAATTATCGCCGACTCGCCGCTGGAAATCCATCGTTGCGATAAACCGACCGGCAAAACAGCCCAGGCCAAGTTCCTCTGGCCCGAGCTCGGCTCGATCGACGCGTCGCGACCGAAGCTGGATCGGCTCGAGCAACTAGCTAAGCTCGTGACCCATCAGGATAACGGTCGATTCTCACGGACGATCGTGAATCGAATCTGGCAGAAACTGATGGGGCGCGGGATCGTTCACCCCGTCGACATCATGGGCAATGAACCCTGGAGCGAAGACCTGCTCGACTACCTGGCGGGATATCTCGTCGAACACCACTACGACCTCAAAGCCTTGATCGAGCAGATCGTCAGTTCTCAGGTTTACCAGTCGCGCCCGGCGGTTTCGGCTGAAGAGGCCGTCGGAGACAGCTATGTCTTCCGAGGTCCCGAGGTCAAGCGGATGACGGCCGAGGAATTCATCGACGCCATCTGGATGATCACCCACGCCGGTCCTGAAAAGGCGGACGCTCCTTTCCGCCGAGTTACCCCTACAGCCTCGGAATCCACGACGCCGCCATTCATCCGAGCCTCGCTCGTACACTGCGACGAGCTCATGCGATCGCTGGGAAGGCCGAATCGTGAGCAAGTTGTCACCACGCGTGGCGAGAACCTCACGACCCTTCAGGCGCTCGATCTTTCCAACGGTCAATTGCTTGCCGACACCTTGACGCGAGGGGCTGGTAAGTGGCTAGATGCGCATTCCAAGGAAGCGCCGGACGCCTTGATCGAGTCCCTTTACCTCCAGGCTCTCGGCCGTCGGCCTTCCGCCGAGGAAGCGTCAACCGCTCGCGAATTGGTCGGGTCTTCCGCGTCGGCAGAGGGGTTGTCCGACCTCTTCTGGGTGATTTTTATGCTCCCCGAGTTCCAACTCATCCACTAAGGAGAAGAATCGCCATGGAACCTCGTCCGAGTGCGGCAGCCGCCGCAAGCCGCCGCGAATTTCTCCGAGGGATGAGTTTGGCTGCGATGGCCGCCCTCGCTTCCAACGAGCCCCGTTATTCCTGGGGTGCCGAAGAGGTCAAGCATCCGGCGCCCAAGGCCGACACCTGCATCTTGCTCTGGATGGGCGGGGGTATGGCTGCTCCCGAAACCTTCGACCCCAAGCGTTACACGCCGTTTGAAATCGGGGTCCCCTCGGACAAAATCCTCTGCACGTTCCCGGCGATCGACACAGCCGTCGACAACATCAAGATTTCCGAGGGACTCGAGAACATCGCCAAAGTCATGGACCGGGGCACCCTGATCCGGTCCCACGTCGTGGCCGACCTGGGGAACATCCTGCACTCCCGGCACCAATATCACTGGCACACGGGCTATGTCCCACCGCAAACGGTAGCCGCGCCTCACATCGGCGCCTGGATGGCCAAGGTCCGAGGGGCCAACAACCCCGCCATTCCCCCCTTCCTCAACATCGGCCAGCGTCTGGAAGGCAACGGCGAAGCCGAGGAGCTCAAGGCATTCACCACGGCCGGCTTCTTCGGGGGTGAGTACGGCCCCTTCAACCTCCCCTTCCCGCTTGATGCCGTGGCTGCGGTCCGGCCTCCCAAGGGAATGAGCCGAGAACGGTTCTCGAGCCGGGAACGCGCGTTCAAGCGCATGCTCAAGGAGAGCCCGGTCGGCGAGCTCGCCAGCGATTACCATCAAGAATCGATGATCCGCGCCTTCGAGAACGCCAATCGCTTGCTCACCTCGAAGGAGCGCGACGCGTTCGATCTCACCAAGGAACCGAAAGAAAGCTTTGATAAGTACAACAGCAGCCGCTTCGGCCAGGGTTGCCTCCTCGCTCGCCGCCTGACCGAAGCGGGAGCCCGCTATATCGAGGTGACGACGGAGTACGTCCCCTTCATGAGCTGGGACACCCACGAGAATGGTCACACAACCGCCAAGGAGATGAAGCAAGCCATTGACCGCCCGGTGGCCCAACTCATCCTCGACCTCGAGGAACGTGGCCTGCTTTCACGCACCTTGGTCATTCTCGCGAGTGAATTCAGCCGCGACATGATGATCGAAGGGATTCCCGGCAGCACCGCGTTTGACCAGTCTCGAGCCAAGAGCGACGTCATGAAGGAGATGAAGCACTACGGCCTTCACCGCCACTTCACCGGCTCGGGCTGCGTGCTCCTCTTCGGCGGCGGGGTGAAGAAGGGCTACCTCCACGGAGAGACCGCCCCCGAGCGCCCCCTCGTCACCACCAAGGACCCGGTCACGATTCCCGACCTCCACGCGTCGATCTACACGGCCATGGGAATCTCACCCAAAACCGCTTTCGACGTCGAGAAACGCCCCTTCTACGCGACCGAAGACGGCAAGGGGAAACCGGTCGAAGCCCTCTTCGCCTGAGTCGTTCCAAAGTCAGGCAAAAAGAAGCAGGAAATCAGCCTGAGTGGCACGGACAAGTCTACGTACCTGTCCGTGCCACCCCCCTTGAAACACCAGGCCGACGCCTCCCCAAAAGCGTGAAGCTGCTGATTGATGGTCAGAACAATCAATCTCAGCGCCGCACGGGTCCGGCAAGGCAGAGCCCTGGCCTGTCAGTCACCTGATTCGGCGAGAAATCAGGCATCCTCTTTTTGTCGTTGAGAAGGCGATGCCCTCATGGCTGCCAAGAACGCTCGCAAGCCCGGGTTGAACCATCGGATCTACGAGGGGCTCCGGGACGAGATCACGGCCGGGAAGCTCAAGCCGGGTGAGCCGCTGTCACGTCGGCAAATCGCTTCTCGATACGGCTCGAGCTACATCCCCGTGATCGAGGCACTCGTACGGCTCGAAGGGTCGGGGCTCGTGGAATCCGAGTCGAATCAGATGGCTCGGGTTCGGCAGATCTCGCTCGAGACCATCCGAAACGACTACGTGCTGCGCGAGGCCTACGAAACCCAGGCGATCCGACAGGCCTGTGAGTCGGCCACCGATTCGGAAATCGAGGAACTCGGGCGGTTGGCCATCTTGGTGGATGAGCAGATTCCGGCCGAGACCCCTCAACCGGAGAACGCCGCCCGCGAAGGGTTACTGCTCCACTGGCGGTTTCACAAGCAGATCGCGGAACTTTCCCGCTTCCCGGTGTTGGTCCGCGAGCTCGAACGGATCGAGATGCTCGACCGCCTCCAGGCCAACTGGTGCTTTGTGTCGGAGCTTCTCGATCCTCCTCACTGGCATACGTCGCTCGTCGTTGCCTTGCAGACGAGAAACCCCGAGCAGGCCGATCTCGCCATGCGGGCTCACGTTCGAAGGGGCCTCGAGAAAGAGATGCTCGCCTACAACCGCTCGCGAAACCATCACGTGAAAACAACTTCGAGCGATGTCGACATCAGCCCGCAGTCAAACGGCCACCTTGACGAAAACCGTGACGAAATCTGATTTTCGAGAGATCGGCGTCAACTCATGTACCAGCCGCCGTTGACGTTGATCGTCTGACCGGTGATGTAACCGTTCGAGGCCAGCAAGACGGCGACGTCGGAAACCTCATCCACCGTGCCGAAGCGGCCGATGGGGATGATCTCGGGACGTGCTCGAGGGTTGCTCGTCACCATCTCGGTGGCGATCAACGCCGGAGCAATCGCGTTCGCGGTGATCCCTTCCTTAGCCAACAAGGCGGCGTAGGAGTGGGTCATACCGATCAACCCCGCCTTGGATGCGGCGTAGTGGGGGCCGACGACCCCTCCCAGTTGCGCGGCGACCGACGAAAGGTTAATGATTCGTCCCCAACCCTGGGCACGCATCCCCGGCAGCACGGCCTGGGTCACGAGGAACGCCGACTTCAAATTCACGTCGAGCAGCTCATCCCAATCGTGCTCACTGATATGTTCCAGAGTCTGCGGTCGGCTGATCCCTGCGTTGTTGACCACAATGGAGATTTGACCAAGTGCTTCGGTGACGGAACCAACGAGGCGAGCAACGTCGGCCGCAACCGAAACATCGGCCTGAACGGCCAGGCAACGGCGATTGAGCCGTTGCACCTGTTCGCAAACCTCATTGGCCTCCTCGTCTCGGCTGCGATAGCTAATGGCGACGTCCGCCCCCGCCTTGGCGAACGCCAGGGCAATCGCACGACCGATTCCGCGATTCCCTCCCGTCACCAAGGCAATCTTGCCGAATAATTCATCCATCGTGTTCTCCCGCGAATGCGACCACGTAGGGAATCGGTCAGCTTTATTGATCATCAGGAAAGTAATGCCCGGTGCTGCGCAACTCTTGGAGGACAGGCCTTGGCCTGCCGAGGCCATTCGCTAACGTCTCGGCAGGCCAAGGCCTGCCCTACGGCAACGAATCCGCATACGTGATTCCGAGCAGAGAACGGACTTTCTTCTTCCGACTCTCAATAGAGCGAGTTCGCTGGGATTGTGTACTCCCTTGCCGCCTTCCCGGGACTTTCTCCAGGCCAGAGCAGCGCAAAGAACCACGATCTGTTCACATAGGCAACTTAATCGGAAAAAAGTTTTAGCGATCTCACGGACTCTTGGCCGGCGCGGGAATTAATCCGTCGAGAGACGTTCGGAGTTGCTCTAACGTTGTCTGGGCCTCGGATGTGCTCGAAAGGTTTCGCGTCTCTCCCGGATCGGCGTCCAGGTCGTAGAATGCTTCCGTGTGATCGCCAATGCGGTGGTAGACCTCGTTCCCCAGAAGCACCGCCCTGGAAAGTCCGGGGGTGGGACGGGAATAACGGTGGTCGGCGGAGATGTCCGCACGCGAGGAAAACTCGGAGAGGACCGCCTCCTGAGACGCCTTGCCTGAACCCGTGGTCCAGTTGCGCAGGGGATTGACGAGAGAACTGCCTGGAAAGCTCGCCCCTTTTTCCAGGCCCACGAGGTCGAGAACCGTCGCCGGCAGATCGCGTAAGCTCACCGCGCCCGGCACGCTCGTTCCCGGCGCAATCCTGTCCGGGGCAATGATGACCAAGGGAACATGAATCTCCGGCTGATATACGCTCGCGCGATGTCCGAAGATGGCTCGACCTTCCCGCTGGTGCTCGCCAAAATGTTCGCCGTGGTCGGCCGTGATGATGACCACCGTATTCTTGAGGATCCCCCGGCGGTCGAGTGTATCGATCAATTTGCCGATCTGTTCATCCAATGACGCCACGCAATCGTCATAGGCGTCGCGAGCCATGACCAGATCGGCCGGGCTGCACGTCCGCTTGTCATGCTCTTCCCAATTGCGGAGGAGTCGAAAGTCGGCCAGCGTTTTCGGACGCCGGCCGAAATGCCGATGCTTCCCGGGCGGAAGTAAATACGGGTCGTGGGCATCGAGATAATTCAAGAACGCGAAGAACGGCCGACCGCGCTGTCGCTCGATCCAACGCAAAGCATCCCGGTTGATCCGGGACGCATCCTTGCGGTAGTCGTCCCCTTCCATCGGATGCCTTGGCTCGACGCCAAGCATAACGTCCAGCCGGTCGATGACCGTACCGAGTCGCTTGGCGATCAACCACCCCAGCGCCGAGGAACGAAACACTCCCACGGGAGTATCGACGTAATCCTCGTAGTGCGAGAAACCGCGACTCAAGCCGTACTCCGTCGAGCAAAAGACGGTGTTGGCGATGAAGCCGGCCGTCGCATAACCTCGGCTGCCCAGATATTCCGCCAGCGTCGGATATCGCGCGTCGAGTGACCTGTCGAGGCCGACCGACAGCTCCCACGACCAACAACCTGTAAACATGCTCGCATGCGACGGCAGGGTCCAGGGAGCCGTCGCGATCGCCCGTTCGAACTTGACGCCCCGGCCGGCGATGGCCGCCAGGTTTGGCGTCGTGTCGCGTGCAGAGCCATGCAGGCTCGTTGCGTCGGCGCGGACCGTATCCATCACGATCAGCAAAACGTTGGGAACCCCCGCAGGCGGAGCCGGCAGGCTACGCAAAGCCCACCATTCCCGAAACGGTCCCCGGCCCAGTGAGACCCCCACCGTGGCCAGCAGGATCAGGGCCAGCCAAGGAAGACTGCGTTTGACCAGGCGGTCGAAGCGCTCAGCCCTCGCCAGCAAAAACGGCACGATCCAGGACGCGATTCCGATCGCCAGGATCAAGGAGGCCACCGCCTGCATGCCGGGGACAGCCAGCAGCGGTGCCAGCAAGGCGAGCGTACACAGCAGGTAGGCCGGATAGCGCCGCCCGAGGCGCGGGAACGCGCGTTGCATGACCTCGAGCAACGCGCCGGTCACCGCGAAGATCAGGGTCAAGGAGGCCGGGATCATCCAGATGAGGTGCGGGTTCTTGCGATAGATCCCGTACTGGAGCAACCAGGTCTTGAGGTGGACCGGCACCAACTCGACAAAGCCGGCGACGAGCCCGAACCAAATCGCGGCCCGAACGGGAGCAACCAGTCCGGAGGCTCCTGCCACAACCGCCGAGGGTTCGGGCTGCGGCTCCGCGTTGACGGGTTCCCTGGGATTCGACCCTATGCTCATCACTCTTCCTTCGACATCCTCAATGATGTCTTCATCCTCGAGGGTCCCAAACGCCTGCGTGTGCCTTCTCAACCCAGATAGCCAAGTCCTTGGAGCCGATCGCGCACGACCGATTCGGCGTCATCGGAAGAGGCAGGTTCCGCCCGCTTCTGGCCGGCGACGAGCGAGCGCCCTTGCATCGAAGGGGGCACTTCGTAGCCCGCCAACTCCAAGAGCGTGGGAGCGATATCGAGGAGATGGGCTCCTTCGATTTCCCCGGAGAGCGGATTATTGGCCGAGGCCAGGATGAAGGCCCCGAACTGATCGTGGTTGCAGTCGTCCGGCCCGGTGTCGTTCTCTCGGACGTGGATCGAGGGATAACCGACGCCCCCCACCGATCGCCAGGCCAAGCCGCCGAAATGGACGATGAGGTCGGGTGCGACGTTCCGTACCGACTTGTACACATCCTCAGGCTTGTGGACGATCGTGCCGAGTCGTTTCCCTTCGGCGTCGGTCGTCGCCTCGAAGCGAGCTTTCACGTCGTCGCGAAAACGCTCGTAATCAGCCTGCGGGATGATGCCGCGAGGTTCCCGTCCTTCCACGTTGAAGAAGACGCGGGCGTAGTACCCGCCTTCGCTCCAGACCTTCGTCTTCTCCCAATTGACGTCGAGTTTCTCGAACGTCGTCACCTTTTCGGGATACGAATTCAGGACGAGCAGGCCCTCGCGAATCAGCCACTCGTTGACGCAGAAGCCGCCGTCGAGTCGGCGGGCTCCGTGGTCGGAGACGACGAGGACGACCGTGTCGTCGCTCAGCAACTCCAGGATCGAGCCGATCTCCTGGTCGAGATAAAGGTAGTAGTCGCGAATGACATCCTTGTAGGGCGAGTTCGGGTCGTGGAGGACATGCTCGGGGTCGTGATGGCTCCAGAAGCCGTGGTGCACCCGGTCGAGCCCGATCTCGACAAATTGGAAGTAGTCCCACTCGGCCGTCTTGAGGAAGTGCCGCACGACCTCGAAGTGCTTACGGCTCATCTCGAAGATCTGGTCGCGGAGCCAGCCCTTGTCCGAAGTGCGGAAGCCTTTGACGTCGACCAGGTACTCGCCGCCGAGTCCCCTGATCTCGTCGCTGACGCTGGCCGGATGCGTGAAGACGTCGCGCGTGGTATCGGGGGTGAGGAAGCAGCCGACCGAGATCCCATTGACCTTGCGCGGTGGAAAACTCGGGGGAACACCGATCAGGACCGACTTCCCCCCTTCTCGACCGACCTGATCCCAGATCGCCACGGCGTCGAAGGACCGGGAATTGACGATCCCGAGCTTGTCATAGGAGTGATCGACGCGGTTGCGGAAGCCGTAGACCCCGAGCGACCCTGGATCCTGGCTCGTCGCCATGCACATCCAGGCGGGAACGGTGATCGGCGGGATCACGCTCTCGAGACGGCCGTGGCAACCCGACTCCATCAAGCGGCGGAAGTTCTCGAGCCGTTCGTCGCCGAACAGCAATTCGGGGGCGGCGCAGTCGAGTCCGATGACGAGGATCTTCATGTGAAAAGCGAACTCCCTTCCATCGCCGGCCCGGCAGGCACACCCAAGGCCGCCAAGATCGTGGGGGCGAGGTCCAAAAGCCGGGCCCCTTCGGAACGGAACGACCGATCCATGAAGAGCACTCCGGGGACCTGAGAAGGATCAACGATATGATCCCCTCCCCACGCGTTGGTGTTATCCGAGAAAACCGCCTCTCCGACTCCCCCCATCGAGGTCCCCCACGAGACCCGGTAGCCTCGAGCGAAGTGGACGAGAAGGTCGGGCGCTTCGCTGACGTACGGTCCCCGATACAGTTCCTCGCGCGTGCGGACATCGCGGACCCCCACGGCGCCGGAGTCGGGATCGGCCAGGCCTCGCAAGTTGCGGGCGATCTCTTCCTTGATCCCCTCAGCCTCATCGGCGGCCACGATCCCGTGCGCCTCGCGCCCCTGGAGGTTCAAGTAGATCCCCCCCAGCCCGAGAGCGTACGCCTTGGTCCGCTCCCAGTCGACCTGACGCAGCAGGTCGCCGGCCTCCGGTCCGGGCCGCACGCCATCCTTGAGGACCAGCAGGTCGTGGGAGTGCAGCCAAGCGTTCAGATCAACGCAGCGCCGAAAGCTGCCGAAGCCGTGGTCGCTGAGCGCGATGGTCAGCGTCCGATCGTCGGCGAACTTCAACGCGGCCCCAAGCGCCTGGTCGGCCCGACGATAATGCCGCTCGATCTCCCGCACGAACTCCTGGGGCGGCGTCTTCCCCAGGTTGGCCGGATGGTCCGGCTCCCGGAACCGCCAGAACATATGCTGCACCCGGTCGGGCGTATCAAACAAGCAATAGTAAAATCCATCGCGACCCCGCTCGAGGGCCCGCACCATCATCGACTCGCGCTCATCCCAAACGGCGTTGCATTGGTCGAGGAACGCGACCTCGTCGATCCTCCCATTGCTCAAACCGGCATGGTCCTCGACCATCCCCGTCGTGTAGTAAGGGCCCGCATTCAGGCCCAGCTCCCACGCATAGTCTTCCGGACTGCTGATCGGAAAGAGCGGAGCCTCGGGATCAAAGTTGATCGGTGAGGCATAAAGCGCGAACTCGGGGCCAAGCCGCATGAGGCGGAATTTCACGATCCCGCGCACGGCTCGCAGCATGCCCAGCTTGAATTTCACGCGGAGCCAGTCACTCCAGCTCCCCAGTCGCACCTCAAGCTCACTCGGCGAAGCCCCCGCGCAACGCAGCCAGACTCGCCCGCCGTCAGGATCGGGTCGAATCGCGAGATCCAACCGCAAGTCGGTTCGATCCTTCGGGTTGCGAGGGCCGATGAGCGACGTCGTGATGGAACCATCGCCGTTCGGGACGACGTGAACGATCTGCTCCCCTTCACCGGCCTCGACCCCTTCGGCCGTGGTGTAGAAGGTCCCTGTCCCCAGGCCGCCTCGTAGGTCCGGCACTCCCATGCCCGACAACATCCGCCCTTTCACGGGGTCAGGCGGATAGGTGCAAGGACATCGGATCACTTCCGAGGGGATCCCGGCCGCCGAGAGCAATTCCCACAAAGGGACGCCTCGCCGGAGGTTCACGGCTCGGGGAGGCGTGAATGCGTTCTTTTGCTCGTAACGGTTTAACGCCAGGTCGGGAAGATAGGTCTTGGGGTCGCGCCTCAGGAAATCGAAAATCCCGTGGCCGCCGGGATTGGTCCCTGTGGCGAAGGTCGACCAGGCCACCGGGGTTTGAGCCGGTGAGGTGGTTGCGACCCGTCCGTAGCCACCGCGTTCGCGCAAACGAGCCAGGTTCGGCAATTCACCGGCCGCGAGCATCGGCTCGACGATCCCGGGTTCCAGGCCGTCCAACCCGACAACGATCACCTTGTGAAATTTCATTCGGAAGAGATCTTCAACCGAGGATTCGCGAGTCTCGAGGCGAGGGGGGATCCAAGCCAAGCGAGGGATGGAACGTTCTCGACCTGCGAAATCATCGCCATTTACCTTCGCCCCGTCATCCGAGACAACCGGATCTTGAGGAGGCGAAACCAACGGGCCACGGAGGTGAAGGAAGCACGCCCCAACGTCAAGACGAAGCCGATGACGGCCGCGACGACGGAGACGAGCGGTAAAGTCGTCTCGGGTCCGAAGTATGCGAATGGCAATGGCATCGCAGGCGACTTCCCCGAAAAATCAGCCGGGAACTCCGTAGCCCAGCACCCGGAGCCGGCCGGCCTTCGACTTGTCTATGGTATCGAGCGTCATTCTGATCGGGATAGGCAATTCTTCCCGCCCTAAAGGCTTGAGTACGGCAACCTGATCGATCCCAGGAGACTCCCGAGCGATTTTTCCGTGCCGGGGCGTTGAGTCCTTGGCCCCTTGGCCTTAGAACCAAAGACGCCATCATGACAATTTGGCGAATCGCGTCGAGAGCGATTGTTTGCATTGCAGCGGGTTTCAGGGAGAATCTGGGATGAGCAGAAAGCCGGTGGGGGTGAGATTGGTGCGGAACCGGGGAGTCCATGCGGCTCTCATAACCGCCTGTGCGTTTTTCTGGGCAAGTCCGACGATCCGGGTAATGGCGGCGGAGACGCGTCGTCCCAACATCCTGTTCCTCTTCTCGGACGATCACGCCTTCCAGGCGATCAGCGCCTATGGCGAAGGCCGAAAGCTCATCGAGACCCCCAACATCGACCGCATTGCTCGGGAAGGAATGCGGTTCGACCGTTGCATAGTGCCCAACTCGATCTGCGGACCGAGCCGAGCCACGGTGCTCACCGGGAAGTACAGCCATCTCAACGGCTTCTATAACAACACGAACAGCCGGTTCGACGGCTCCCAAACCACCTTCCCGAAGCTGCTCCGCGCGGGCGGATATGAAACGGCCCTTGTGGGCAAATGGCACCTCGTCAGCAACCCGACGGGCTTCGACTACTGGCACATCCTGCCCGGCCAGGGGGTCTATTACAACCCGCCGATGATCGAAAACGGCAAACGCGTGACTCACGAAGGGTATGTCACGGACATCATCACCGACCTCTCGCTCGATTGGCTCAAGAACCGAGATAAGTCGAAGCCGTTCCTCCTTATGTGCCAGCAGAAGGCCCCCCACCGCGAATGGGAGCCGGCGCTTCGCCACCTGGGGCACGACCATGACCGCAACTATCCGGAACCCGCAACGCTCTTCGACGACTACGCGGGCCGCGGCAAAGCCGAGCATGAGCAGGACATGATGATCGCCCGCACGATGAACCCGAAAGACTTGAAGCTCACGCCCCCCCCACAGCTCACTCCCGCCCAGCGAAAGCTCTGGGACGCCTACTACGAGCCCCGCAACGAGGCCTTCGCCAAAGCCAAGCTCACGGGCAAGGAACTCGTGCGCTGGAAGTACAACCGCTACATGCATGACTACCTGGGCTGTCTGAAAGCCGTCGACGAAAGCGTGGGTCGCCTGCTCAAGTTCCTCGAAGACGAGGGGTTGGCGAAAGACACGATCGTCGTCTACGGATCCGACCAGGGCTTCTACCTTGGTGAGCACGGTTGGTTCGACAAGCGCTGGATCTTCGAGGAGTCGTTACGAGCCCCGCTTCTGGTGCGATGGCCGGGAGTGATCGAAGCCGGCAGGGTGAACAAGGACCTGGTGTCGAATCTCGACTTTGCCGAGACTTTTTTGGACGCCGCCGGCTTACCCGTCCCCTCGGAGATGCAAGGGAAGAGTCTCTTGCCGATCTTCCAAGGCAAAACCCTGAGCGATTGGCGGAAGAGCTTCTACTATCACTACTATGAGTTCCCCGGTCCTCATAACGTCGCGCGGCAATACGGGGTCGTGACGGACCGATACAAGCTCGTCCACTTCTACGAGCCCAACCTCAATTCCTGGGAGCTCTTCGACCTCAAGGAAGATCCCCAAGAATTGCGCAGCGTTTACGGAGTCGCCGCTTATACCGACGTTCAGAAAGAGCTCGAGCAGGAATTGACGCGCCTTCGACGTGATCTCAAGGTGGGCGACCAGGATCCGCCGGAATCGAACATCACCCCCGGTCCCGCAGGCGCCCGCACCAAAGGGAGCCCGAAACAGCAACGGCGAGCAACTCGAGTTAACGCCCCAAAGGCGGAAGGCCGATAGGCCCGCGAGGGTTGCTGGTCGGAGGAATGCACACCTCCAGATACCGTAGTCAATCATCGGCCGAGGTCCCGATTCGACGGCGAACGGGAGCCTCGGGCTGTCTGTGCTTACGATTCCGCGGTTACTTGACCGTGATGAAATCCTTGATTTTGGCGAACTCCCCTTCCTTGATGCCTTTCACCTTCATGACGTCCTCGATCGCTTTGTAGGGCCGGCCGTCGATGATGGCTTGAGCCCTGACGGGGCCGATGCCGAACAGGGAGTCGAGTTCCTCCAAGATCGCGGTGTTGATGTTCACCGGCTTTGTCGGCGAGGGCTTCGTGGTGGCGGAGCTCGCCGCTTTCTTGGCAGCCGCCTTGGTCGCGGTCTTCGTCGCCGGAGTCTCTGCGGGAACGGTCGCCGACGCAGAGCCGGCTGTGGTGACAAGTGGTCGGAGGGCGTCGATCCGCGTCTTGCCCAGCCCCGTGACCTTCTCGAGGTCGTCGACCGACTTGTAAGGCCGCCCGTCCACAATGGCCTTCGCATGCGCAGGACCGATGCCGGGGAGTGCCTCGAGTTCAGCGAGTGGGGCCTTGTTAAGGTCGACGCGTGACTTCGCCGCAGTCGGCGTCACCGCCGCGGCCGGCTTGCCGATCGTGACCAGGTTCTTGATCTCGTCGACGACCTTGGCCGACACCCCCGCTTTGGCGAGGTCTTCTACCTTGGAATAGGGCCGACCCGCAATGATCTTCTTGGCCGTCGCCGGTCCCACGCCGGGCAAGGTTGCTTCAAGCTCTTCGGCCGTTGCCTTATTCACGTCGAGCAAAGCTTTGGCCTTGGCCTTGGCTTTCGCCTTAGTCGTGGTCGTGGTCGCTGGAGTGCCCGTCGCCTGCCCTCGGGTCACCGCAGTGCCTGCGACGACGAGGGACATCGCCATTCCCAACGCAGCGACTCGGTTTATGAAGCCGTGAATCAACATTCAACGCTCCTTTTATTTCGAAAAAGGTTCTCTTCCCGACCCACCAGTCGGAGAAACACGATCCGAAAAGGGATACGGGATGTGAGGCCGGAGAAAATTGGATAGCCGGGGACGAGTCTTCGAGGCCCGGAACCCGGCCCACACAAGGCCCCGGGAAGTCGCTACGCTCCTTCTCGATCACCCAGGTCTGGTTCTAGATATCAAAAGATCGGTGCCCAGTCGTCTCTCAGTGCGTGACCACCCTTGGTAATGTCTTGGCCTGGGCCACCCATTCGGTGACCTGAGAGAGGCCTGGGAGTTTGCGAACCAGATTCTTCTTCTCGTTGATCTCCGACAATTTGGGATGGAGGTGAGTCGGGTCGCGCTGGGCGAGTTCGGGAATCGAGTCGACTCCCGCAGCCTCGAGCAGTTCGGCGTATTGTGTCTCGACCCCATTGATCCGGAAGAGATCAACGTGATTGACCCAGCGGAGGATCCGTTTTTCGGAGATGCCCGTCTCCTCCGCAAGCTTGTGTCGGCCGGATCGCGTGGCGCCGCGTTCCAGCAAGAGAGCGTCCGTCGCAACTCCTACATCCTTGAGCTTCTGCGAGTAAACCGTTCCGATTCCTTCCACCTCGATCACGTCGCACATCTCAATCGTCTCCAACCTCGGTTGAGTGGAGACCTCCGTGCCACCTCGACGCAGATTCCTGGCATCGTTCGTTTCGGAAGCTCACGAGTGCGAAGAGACAGCGAACGCCGAGTTGCGCTCGGAGCTGCACGCTCTGATCCTGGTCGGATCGCGAAGCCGACCGCACGATCAAGGCGCGGAGTCGAACCGATGCCCCAGAAGCTATGCATTCAGCATATCCGAGACAGTCCTGTTATAAATCCACTTTTCTCAGATCGGCGTAAAAAAATTAATGCCCTCCGCTATCGAGTCGATAACCTTCCCCATACCAGGGTTACTGAAATCAACAATCGCGAATAATTCCCCCCTCACCCTAGAACACAAGAAAGCGGCCGATTCTCAGGAACTTCATGATATCCGCTTGAATTTCGTGGGTGGTGGTTCCACATTGGAGTGAGTTCCTCTCGGCGTTTTCCCCGCAAGGATGCCGATGGGACGATTTCCCCCGACTCTCAAGAATGAGGCATCCGTGATGAAGATCCGCCGCATCGCGGCTTACCGCGTCGAGCTTCCGCTGCGGGAGGGGAGTTATCGCTGGTCGGGAGGAAAATCCGTCTCGATCTTCGACAGTACGATCGTGGCGGTCGAAACCGATGGCGGGACCGTCGGGTACGGCGAGGCCTGCCCACTGGGTCCGTTCTACTTGCCGGCGTACGCGGCAGGAGTCCGTGCGGGCATCGCCGAGCTCGGCCCCCATCTACTCGGCGAGGATCCGACCGAGCTCGGCCGCCTGAATCGGCGGATGGACGCGGCGCTCAAGGGTCACCCCTACGTCAAGTCGGCCATCGACATCGCCTGCTGGGACATCCTGGGCAAGGTAGCCGGGCTCCCGGTCTGTACCCTGCTGGGCGGCCGATACGGCGAGGACTTTCCGCTCTATCGCGCCATCTCGCAACAATCGCCCGAAGAGATGGCCGCCAACGTCGCCGGCTATCGAGCCGAGGGATATCGCCGGTTCCAACTCAAAGTCGGCGGTGATCCCGATACGGATGTCGCGCGGATCCAGGCTGTGGCCCAAGTTCTCGAACCGGGGGATCTTCTCGTCGCCGACGCGAACACCGGCTGGCTGATGCACCAGGCCGCGCGGGTCGTCCGCGGGGTGCGCGACGTGGACGTCTACATCGAACAGCCCTGCCTCAGCTACGACGAGTGCCTGGCCATCAGACGTCGCACCGATCACCCTTTCGTTTTGGACGAATCGATCGACGGAATCGACGTCCTGCTCCGAGGCCACGCCGACGGCGCACTCGATGTGGTGAACCTCAAGATCAGCAAGTTCGGCGGCCTGACCAAAACCCGGCAGGCGCGCGACCTCTGCGTCGCGCTGGGGATCGCCATGACCATTGAAGACAGTTGGGGAGGCGACATCACGACGGCAACGATCGCGCACCTCGCCCACAGCACGCCGCCTGAGTTTCTGTTTACATCAACCGACTTCAATAGCTACGTGGCCGTGAGCACCGCCCAAGGCGCCCCGCAACGTCGCCACGGACGACTTTCGGCGAGTCTTGAACCCGGCTTGGGAATCGTCCCAAGACTCGAAGTACTGGGTCAACCCTTGGTTGAGGTTGTCTGAACCCGCAGCAGCCCCAGGCCCGTGGGCCTTTCGTCTGATCGATCCACCAGGAATGACGTCTGCGATCCTCTGGTAACCGTTCACGGCAGTAGCCACGGGAGCTAGCATAGTGAGCGACCCTGTCGATGACATGAGTACTACTGCCGCCCGCATCATCCTAATCCGTTTGCCGGGCAAGGAGATCGAGCGGGAGGTGGGGCAGTCCGCGAATCAATTTTCTGCTGCCTGTCACCAATCCACCCCTCCCGATCGTCCTTGACAGCGAAAATCAGGCACGACCCATTCCAAACGCAGGAGGAGTGGCCATGACCGAATTGTCAGGACGGGAGTCGTCAGATCGCCTCACAGCGGCCGCGTGCTGGGTGGTCCGCATCGCACTGAGCGCAGCGTTCCTGTCGGCGGTATCCGACCGCTTCGGACTCTGGGGACCGCCGGGCTCCGCTGGCGTCTCATGGGGAAGCGTGGCTAACTACGAGACCTACGTGGCCAAGCTCAACTGGTTCCTGCCTAGGTCGCTCGTGCCGGTGGTCGGGTGGCTGGCGACGGTCGCCGAGGTGTCGCTGGCATTCGGCCTTATCGTCGGCTGGCGGCTTCGGTGGGTCGCCCTCGCTGCCGGACTGTTGCTGGCCACTTTCGCGACGGCAATGGCCTTCGCCCTCGGCCCGAAGTCGCCGCTCGACTACTCCGTTCCGTCGGCGGTCGGTGCCGCGTTATTGCTGGCCGCAGTGTCGCCCACAGGTGCTGAGCGGCGAGCAGAAAAGGCGCTCAGTGTTTCGGCCAACAAAACAGAGGAGTAGCCATGAGGTTCGTGGTTATCGGTGCTAGCGAACTCATGGGTAGAAAGCCCGTGGACAAGAGAGGTCATATCAGCGTTTGGCCTTAATAACTTGTTACCGCTTTTGTTCTTGCTCCTTGAGCAGCGATGCAGAAAGGCCATACAATATAAAGCAATCTTCATAGATAAACGAAACGCCCGCTCCAGGAGGAGCGGACCGATCTGCGTCCGCTTGTGATATCGGTCGCGTAGACTTGAAAAAATCCGTTCGACCTTCACTTGTTTAAGGTCTAAAGTGGTTCACACGAGGCTATCACTCGACGAAAGCCGATGAAGTGGCCCCTCCCGGCGAGGGTAGGCTGTCAGCTAAGGTCATAGGATCCGGCTCGGGACACCGATTCATCGAGGGGTCTTCGACCCATGCGACTGCCGCGGTTCCACTTCCGCGTCCGGACACTCCTGGCACTGGTGGTGTTGATCGCACTCGCCTTGGTTGGGCGGCGGATCTATCACGACGGCCCAGAAGCCCATTGGCTCCTCCTGAAACTCCGACACGGGGGTGTCGAGGCGCGACGGTCTGCGGCGCGCGAAGCCCGAGACCGCGAAGGCAAAAGGATGCTGCATGATCTGGTCGGCCAAGTCCTCTCGGGCCCGGCAACCCCGCAGGTCACCGAACAGCGACGGAGCCGCGCGCGACGACGCGCGGCGATCCTGCTACCGGCGCTCGTTCAAGCCACCATAGACCCCGATGAGAGATGTCGTGCCAATGCGCTCGAGGCTCTGGGCTTCCTCGCCAGTTTCTACGGCACAAAGTCCGAAAAGCGTCATGCCCTACACCACCTCCTCATCGCCACGAACGACCGGAACGATTCCGTACGCACAGCGGCCGTAGGCTCATTAGCGGGCCTTGCGGAATGGGACGTGGAGGCCGTCGTTGCAGCACTCCGATCCGCTTTGAGCGACCCATCTGTCGAAGTGCGGCAGACGGCGGCTCGGGAACTCGGGATGCTCGGAGTGAGCCAGCCGAAAACCCAGCCTGAAGTGGCACGAATTTTGGAGAAGGTCCTGGCGAGCCGGGAAGATCCCCGGGTCCGGATCAAGGCGGCATGGGGGATGTGTTACTTCGGTGTCGACCAGAGGCGCCACCCTCCTGGATCCGGTCCAGATGTCGTCACGGTCCTTATCGCGGCCCTGAGTGATCCAGAGATCGAGGTACGACAAGCGGCAGCCATCATCCTCGGTTCCACGACAGATATCCGAGGCCGACCGATCTCCTCGTGGGCCCGGCGAAAGGCAATGATCATCCCTGCCCTCGAGGCCGCGATCGCCGACAATTACGCCGTGGTGCGAGAAGAGTCCGCCCTGGCTTTATTCTCCTTGGGACAGCGCGACCTCGTCGCCATCGAGCTGATCGAGCAGGCGGCCCATGACCCAGCCCGGTCTCAGAAAGCCCGGTTCGAGTCGGCACTCAGTGAATGGCAAAGTGAGCAGGAGACGGAAAAGCCAGTTGAGCCCGGAGCCCAAGGTGTTGAGAAGTGAAAAAGGGCGGCTCGCCAGTCCTGAGACCGACGCGCCGAGAATCGACCGCAGAGCGGTTTAATCCAATCCCTTTTACCTCCGCCCTTGGCGTTGTGCGTTCACCGTTTCACGAGGGACGAGGCAGCACGGTCTTAGAGGCTACCCGATGCATGTTAGCCATGTGAAACCAGGAAAGGCAGGTGGCCGGGGAGGAACGCAACGAGGCCCCGGGACCAGCCTCGGCCGATCCCGGGGCCTCGCAGACTCGTCCCCAGCCACCCAAACGACGCATCTTCACATCCGTGTTCACTCCCCGGATAGTCTCTTAATCTCGGTCTCGATTTTTTCGGCTTCCCGTTTGGCCTCGTCCAAGGGGACGCCGCGATTCATGCCGGGTCGCTTGTGTCCCGTGGCCGAGAGCCAGGCATCCTTGAGCAAACGTTGTCGGCGCTGAACGAGCTTGAGGACTTCGAGTCCATGGGGATGTTCCGCCAGGACGCGATCGGCGCTGGTTTCGTCACCGAGGTTGGCGGCTGGGAATCCCCAGTGCGTCAAAATGGCCCGGGCGACCAGCCAGTGCCCCGTCGCGTTGATATGAACTCCATCGTCTGCGAGGCGGTAGTTGGCGTCCCGGCCCCGCTCTCGGGCGAGAAACTGGCTCATCGGACCGTGGACATCGACGACATCCCACCCCTGGGCACGCTGGGAGAGAAGCCAATCGGACTCCTGCTTAATAACCTCATCGTACCCTTCGTAGGGCTGAGGATAAGCCGAAAGCCCTGCGGGGAGCGTTCTCGAGCGGATCGGGGTCGAGTCAAAAACGGGCGGGGTCACATGCAGAACCTTGGCTCCACACGCCGAGGCCCGCTCCCGCAGGTGGCGAATTCCGTCCTGGAATTTTTGCAGCCGTTCTTCGCTCGGGGGATAATACATCCCGCAGTTCATGCCGTAGCAGGCGACGATCAAGTCCGGCTTGGTCTGTTCGAGAACCCGATCGAGTCGTTCCGCCAGGTCCGGGCGCGGAAACTGCCCCCCGGCATGACCGGGTTCGGAGAGTCCCGAAACCGTCTCGCTGGGCAGACCCAGATTCAAAATCTCGGCATGAAATCCGGGACGTTTGAGACGGACGTAAGCTTCAATATATTCGATCGCTTGCCCTGCATACGTGTTGCTATCTCCAAGAAAGACGATGCGACGGTACGCATCCAAGTCCGAAGGCTCGGCCGCAACCGCCAGCACGGGCCCGATCAGACTCCACAACGCAAATCCCGCGATCAAGGACGTAACACGGCGCATCGGGCTCTCCCTCAAGGCATGTCGGCGAAAGACGATTTTCCCCGAGCGAACCTTTCAAGCATCGCATGTGTCCTAGCTCTAGAGAACATAACCTCACGCGATGCACGGTTTCGCTCATCAGGCCAGGCTGTGGGACGGTCTCGCTTGAGCCGGAGCCGGAACATGCGTTCCAGAACCCGGCTTTCGCAACGCGACGAGATCCTTCAGAGTCACGAAGCCGAGCCCGGTTTGCAACACCCCTCCGCTTACGGCTTTCCCGCTTTCGACCCGGTGGTTTCGACCCGAGCAAGGTTGCGTTGTCACATACAACTTGCGAAGGATCGTTCTATGACTTATTCGATGTGATCGGTATCATGCGCCAAGACCGCTCCCGTTCAGATCGTCGGTCTGACGCCTTGCCGACGGGATGACGCCGATGGACGCCGAACAACTCGTCAGCTCATGGCTCAATGGTCGAGCTTCGCTCTCGCATGACGGAACCCTTCAGTTCGGTCCTGAGAAGAGCGCGGGATTGCCCAATCGGCTGCGCAAGGCCTACCACTGGATTTGCTCGAACGCCCTCCTGTCTCCCTTCGCCGAGTTGGAGGCTGGCACCCCGCGCCGGCTCCAGAGCGATCAACTGGAGGTCGAGCTTTACGACGAGCCGAGCTATTCGTCGTTCGTCCTGCTGCCGCTGCTCAACTTGGTGACGTCACGGCGGATGGTGTTCGTGGGGGCTCCGGGCCGGGGCAAGACGTCGATGGCGACCCTGATGGGTCTGCTCGCAGGCCACTCGCTCGACACAATCCGCCGCGCGGTGCAGCATGGACACCCACAGCTTACGGTTCAAGACCTGCTCGGCCACCCGCTGCCCAATGACCTTTTGGAAGCTCGCTCGGCCCGTGACATTCGCGTCGCCTGGCGCGACTGGATCCGCCTGCGGGTCAAGATCGTCGACGAGTACAACCGCATCCCGACGAAAACGCAGTCGGCCCTGCTCTCGTTGATGGCCGAGGGCTATGCCGAGATGTACGAACAGGTCGTCGACGCCGGTACGTCGGCCTGGTTCCTGACAGCCAACGACGACCTCGGCGGCGGCACCTTTCCCGTCATCGACGCCCTCAAGGACCGCATCGACCTGGTCGTCCGCTGCACTCCCTTTCATTCGCAACACCTGGCAGTGCTCGCCGAACGGATCGCCTCGGCCCGGTCGGCGGAGGAGTTCCTCCCCGGAGACCTGATCCTCGGCCCGGAGGAGCTCGACCGTGCCGCCGCAGAAGTCCGCGCCGTGCCGTTCCCAGCGGAGATGCTCGAGCTGTTAGGCTTTTTTCTCGGCCAACTCGACTTCTGCCGGCGGGCCTCGGACCGGCTCGAATACATGAACAAGGATACGCTCCATCTTGCCGGCCACCGCGTCGGCCATGTCTGCACCGAGGACTGCCCGCTCGACAAGCAAGAGAATCTGTGCAGTCAGACGGAGAACGGCGTCTCGCCGCGCGCTCTTCAGGCGGTGATTCACTTTGCCAAGGCGCTGGCCTATTTTCGAGGCCAGCCGGCGGTCGGCCTCAACGATCTCCGCCAGATCCTGCCTTGGGTGCTCTTCGATAAGCTGAAGCTCAATCCGCAAAGCGCGTTCTTCCAGAAGGCGGAGCACAAGATTTTTCTCACCGACCGCGTCTCCTGGATCCGCCAGCTCTTCGACCGGGCCGTCCATCAGTACGCCGCCTACGAGCCGGTCCGCCACCCGTTGTTGCTGCTGGAAAAGCAGGCGGAGGACGCCGGCCGGCTCGGGCGCCTGGAAGTCGAGAGTCGCTTGCGACAGATCCGCGCGGCGATGGAGGACTTACTCAAGCACAACGAGCTCAACGGGCCGGTGTACGAGGATCTCGTCCGGCTCAAGCACCTGCACAACCGCTACTTGCATGGAGTCCAATCACGTACTGGCCTCTTCGAGTGAGAAACAATGGACGCGACGGCACTCGCTCTCTTGCAACGGCTGGGCGATGAAGGTCCGCGGCGGTTCTCGGCGTGGGACGCGGCTTGCTTTACCGCCTACTGCCAGACGGTTCTACCCGCCGTGTGGCAACGGCTGCCGTCAGGCAGCCATTGCACGTTCGCGGGACTGTCCGCGATGATCCAACAAGGAATCGGAGTCGGATATCTGAATGAAGACCTCGAGGCCGTTCCACACAACTTCCTCGAGTTCTGCCTGCGCGACTGGTTGCCCGAGATCCTCGCCGACTTGCCTACGGAGGAGCACCTGCCGCTCTTGGCCCGCATCTGGAATCTCGGCGAGGGGCTGCTGCGCGAGCCCGAATGGGTCAACGGCTACGTCATGTCCCGCATCGGTGAGCTGAGCACTCACCAGCAGCCGGAGGCGTTTCTGATCGACGTGCTTCGCCCGCTTCTGGAAACCGCTCCTGTGGCACGTTGGGAGGCGCCTTACCGAGTGACACTACTCTCGCTTCGGCAAGCAGACGACGAGTTCCTGCCCGGCGAGATGCACCTTGCGGCTCCGACGGTTCTGGTCGTCGCCGACCGACTTCGGCCGGTGCGGCTCGGCATTCACTTGCGGCACGAGGGCCAGAGCCGCGTGCTTGGCACGTTCGGACCGACGAGCCCGTTCCCCGACGAGCCGGCCGCCGTGCTCCTCGCCTGGGAGGGGGGTACAGCCCGAATCGGCGACGACACGGTGGCGCTGCCGTTCCTGGCCGCCCCGTTCCGTTGGGCGCTCGTTCGGGCCGGTTATGTTGTCGCGACTGCGGCCGATTCGCAGAAACTTTGGATCGTCGAGAGCGCCGCATGACCACCCCCGGTAGCATTGAGCGTGACGAGTTCCGGCGCGAGCTGCTTCGCTGTTGGCCTCGCGCCCAGGCTCACTGGTCGCGGTTCCTGCTCCTGCACGAGCCGATTGAAGACTCCGCGCAGCCGAGCGTTGCTCAAATCGACCTGCGTTCCCGCCAGGTGGCCGTCAACGCCAGGATGATCCTGGAAAAGAAGCTGGGCGATACCCTTGAGGCGATCCTGGCGCACGAGGTCGGCCACCACGTCCGCTTCCCGGCGACGATGCAAACCCACGCACGCCTCCGGTTGCTCGAGCGCTCGCTGGTCCCCTTTGAAGATTACTCGCTGATCAACCACTTCACCGACCTGATGATCAACGAGCGCCTCGGCGAACGGCTGCGAGGTCCCCTCATCAAGGTCTACCAAGCCTTCACCGCGGAACCTGCTTTCCACAGCGAGGCGCAGTGGAAACATGATCCGGCGTTTCTTTTCTATGTGGCGATCTACGAAGAACTCTGGGATCAGCAGCCCGGCGCCTTGATGGGACCGGCCGCGTCGGCCTTTGGCGAGATGTTTCCCGCGTACCGGGCCGAGGCCCGCGTGCTGGCAGAGAATCTCTTCGTTCTGGGACCGAACCTCTACACGCAGTTTCTCTACTTCCTCTCGATCATGATCCGCTACCTGACGCCGCCGGACGAGGATCAGCCTCAGGCGAGTCATTCGCTTCAATGCGGACAAGGCCAACCGACAGCCACCGAATGGGCGGAGGCCGTCACGCCATCCGCGGCCGAACTCGAGGCCATCCGCCGTGCCTTGAGGGAACGTTGGTTCGAATCGGATCAGGCAAAGCGGCTCGAGCAGAACAACGACACCGAAGGTCGCATCCGTGGCTTGCCGGGTTTCGGGACCCAAGACGCCGCCGAGGTCCCGGAGATCATGGCAGCGTACTACCGACAGCAGGCCGAGCACCACTTGCTGCGGCCGCCGCCTCAGCGGCGCCTGGGCGAATTGCAAGTGCCGACGACGCTCGAGGATTGGGAACTCGGCGATCCGACGCGCGACATCGACTGGATGGCAACCCTCCTTCTGCGCGGGCGCGAGCTGGGCGGGGCGATGCCCTTGAAACGCCTCAAGGTCGCCGAAGAAGAAGGACTCGAGGCCCCGCTCTGGCAGCCTCGCATGGAGATTTACCTCGATGTCAGCGGCTCGATGCCTAACCCATGTCATGCGATCAACAGCATGACCTTGGCGGCACAGATCCTCGCGACCGGGACCACCCGATCGGGAGGCTGGGTGCGAGCGCTACTCTACTCGTCGGCGCCGGTGTTGTTCTGGGAGTGGTCGCGGTCGGAGACCGGGGTATCTCATTTCCTCATGCATTACGTCGGTGGCGGAACCGAATTCCCGTTCGAGATCCTGGAGGCTTCGACGAAGGAGTGCGCCGGCGACCAGCCCATCCGGGTCGTCATCACCGATTGTGATTTCGACGCCAACGTCGACAAAGATCCCGGTAACGCCGGCGTGCTGTCGCGAGCGGTTGCCGCCTCGCCCCACTTCGTGCTCTTGCTGCACGCACCTGCCCCAGAGCGGGTCGCTCAATATCGTAGCCTCGGAGCCTCGGTCGTTCCGGTGGAGGCCATGGATGACTTCCCTCGGCTCGCCGCCGACCTCACCCTGGCCCTGTTCCCGGAGGAGAGCCATGGCCATGTTTAGGAAGAAGCCCGCCAACTCTCCGAGGGTCGATCCACCGGCACCGGCTCCGGTCCGGGCTGAGTGGGACCTCGCGCGGCTCGTCGACCGCGTGCGCGATGCAGCCTCGATCCTGGAAGAGAAAGAGATCGTCGCCGCCGTCGTCCACGCAAAGCTTGCGGACCATTACCGCGACGTTGGACTCGCGCCACCGGACGCCGTCGAGTTCGAACGCCAAGCGAGCGATCTCGACGGCGAAAGCTGGCGGCGCCTGGCGCTGGCGGTTGCGACGCTCGATGACACCGGCCTGCGTGCCGTACTCGCGGAGTTGGTCCCGAAGATACCGGTCGCAGCGCAAGTCGAGATTGGATTCTTGGGCCTGGCCCGCGACGTAGCCCCTCTTACCACGGACCTCTGCCGGCGAAGCCTCGTCCGTGCTGAAGAGTTCGCGCGGCATTTCGCGGCGAAGCTCGGAGTCGGAATCATGGGAGAGACCGACGCGGTCTCCGGTAAACGGCTGAAGGCGTTGGACTACAAGCGCCTGCTCGCCGAGGCGGATGAGGCCAAGGCAGCCGCTCAGGAGAAGATGGATCGTCTTCGCAAGAAGCAATTGGAAGCCGATCGAGGCCGAAGGCGGGGGAAGTGGTGAGCCATGCACGACCACGACGAGAACCTGGCCCGGTTCCGCTATCATACCGGGGCAACTCTGCGCCGGCTGGCTCCCGATGAACCTTGCCCTCGGCTCTACCGCGACATCGGCCCGGAGGCGATGGCACGATTCCTCACCGGCCGGCTCGAGCGCCTCGCCGGACCGCTGGCACCCATCCTCTACAGCCGGACGGCGGCATACCAGGAGCCCTATCGCGACTTCGAGCCGATCGGCCGCCTGGTCTTCGTGCGACCTCGTGAGCTTCGCCCTTGGTTCTCCGGCGTTGCCAACGTCTACGTAGCCCCGGTACAATGCGACCCCCGCGCCGTCTCGGTCGGCTTCCTGCCGCCACACATCGATCCGAGCTGCGCCGAACCGCTCCTGGACGGTGTCGCGAGCCTGGTCGAGCTCCGTGACGCCCTCGGAGGCCGTCTCCACGACGAAGCCGTCGCGGAGACGAGAGCCGGTCTCGAGCGGCTGAACCAGGAACTTGCGGAAACCGAAGCCCTCGCCGAACCGCTCCGCCGCCGCTTGCAGTCGCGCGATCGCGCCGAGACGGAGGCGGCTCGCGATTGGCTGGACAGCAGGGGGTTGGACGAGTCGGACCTCTGCACCGCCTGGCACCACCTACCCCGAGAGCGCCGCGCCCATCTTCGCGAGGCTCTTGGACTGCCCTCAGCCAGGAAATAAGGGGCCTCCCGATGCGCTCGCTCGAGACACTCGTCGATGCCACGGCCGACCCCACCTGGACACGTTGTCGGTTCCTCACCTGTAGCGTGCTGCCGGTGCGACTGGCGTGCAACCTCACCTGCCCTTTCTGTTTCTCGCGCTCGTCGATCAGCGCTCTGCGTCACGACCGCATCGACTGGGAAGCCGCCGACCTCGAGGGGTACTACGCCTTCGCCTGCGAGCGCGGAGCGACGCGCCTCGTCATCACCGGTGGCGGCGAACCGTTGCTGCGGGCTGACGATGTCGTCCGACTCGTCGAACGAGGCCGCCCCTTCTTCCCCGAGATCGCCTGCTTCACCAACGGCACCTACCTGACCCCCGAACTCGCCGGCCGGCTCCGAGACGCGGGCCTCTCGTACCTCTGCTACTCCCGGCACCACGACGACGATACGCGGTGCCGGGAACTGATGGGTCCGACGGCGCCGACACTTGAGGCGTTCTTCCATGCCGCCGCAGGCCTGAAGGTGCGCGCCACGTGCGTCATGACCCGTGGCTACATCGACTCGCCCGCCTCGGTCGCGCGCTACTTACAAACATTGTCGCATTGGAACGTCCACGAGTTCACCTTCAAGCATACGTACGTCGCCTACGAGGGCTCGGTATTTCGCGGCTCGAACCAGGACCGATGGGCCGAGGCGAACCAGGTGAACGCCGATCCGTTCTCCGGTCGCGGCGAGGTCATCGCCCGTCTCCCCTGGGGACCGGCAATCCGCCGACTGGGCGAACGTCAGGTCTGCTACTACTACGAGCCTCACCCCAACTGGGAGAAGGAGCACCAGCTATGCCGCTCGATCAATCTGCTATCCGACGGCAGCGCGTTCGCCTCGCTGGAGGATCACCGGAGCCGGCTGTTCCGGTTGAGCACCTCCTGAGCGCGATCCGGCCCGACGAAGTGGAACAGTTGCGACCGCTCTTGCCGATCGGCTACGAGGCGGGAGCCGCCGCTTACCGCGCCGCGGCGGCGGAACTCACGGCACGCGACCTCGCGGAGCACTACACCAGCGGGCTGGCCTTCTTTCACGAACGCTTCGTGCCCTATTTGAAGCAATTGCTCGAGGATCTGGGCGGCGGGACCTGGGACCTTGCCGACTTCGTCCCCTACGCCGCAGGTTCGGATGTCGATTTCATGACGCATCTGATCGAGGCCACCGCCGCCCACAACCGCGTCTGCCTGTTTCCGGGCGACTGGTTCGGCTTCCAGGTCGGAGCCACACAGACGGCGAACCTGGCCTGGGACACGTCGGGCCGTGGTGAGCTGGCCTGCCTGTGCGTGCCTTCCGTGCGAAACGGCCACCTGACGGAGGAGATGCTCGCCTTCCTGGATGCAGCGCAGCATTGCCTGCTGAACCTGAACCTGTACCCGACGCTCGAGGCCAACGAGCGGCGAGCGGTCGCCGAAGCCTTGCGGCCACACCTGGGCCGGGCGATCCTGTCGATCAGCTTCAGCCGAGGATTCGGTCTGACGGCCTCGCAGCTCGGTGTCTTCCTGGTCCACCGCGACCACCCTTACCGGCTCCGTTTCGAGACGCAGTGGACGTGGTTCACCTACTTCTTCAACGCCATCGCGGCCCGGGCCTTCCTCTTGCTCGACCTGCCCTCGCTCGAGGCGGTTGACGCACAGCGTCGGATCTGGGTGCGGGAGTGGCTCGAGCGTCGAGGCTTGCCGATAATCGAGACCGGCAGCTACTACGTCAAATCATTTCGACCAGTCGGCGAGGTTCCGAAGGCCCTGGCCCCGCTCCAGCGCGGCGACCTCGTACGGCTCTGTTTCAAACCGCCCATCGCCTGAGTGACTATCCGGGAAGGAATCCTATGACATATAAGAAAATGAGTAGCCGGGAACGAGTCTTCGAGGACCCACGTCCCGGCCACCGGAGGTCGTTTTCGGCATCACAAGTTCAATTGCGGAGCCGATGTCGCGTGGGAACACTCCTCGGGCCCCAGTAACGCGGAGGTCGGGCCGGGGAATCGGCTCCGTGAAGGACGGCCAGAAGCTCGGTCCGTTCAGCGTTTGTCCATCGGCACGTACGCCGTCTCGCGCAAGCCCGTATAGATCTGTCGGGGACGGGCGATGCGGCCGGCTCCGTCGTCGTACTGTTCCTTCCAGTGAGCGATCCAGCCGGGCATGCGGCCGATCGCGAAGATCACGGTGAACATGTTGGTGGGGATCCCCATCGCCCGCATGATGATGCCGCTATAGAAGTCGACGTTGGGGTAGAGCTTGCGCTCGACGAAATAGGGATCTTCGAGGGCGATCTGCTCGAGCCTCCGCGCGACATCCAGCAACGGATCCTTGACTCCGAGCTGGCCAAGCACCTGGTCGGCGGCCCGTTTCAAGATCACCGCGCGGGGGTCGAAGTTCTTGTAGACGCGGTGGCCGAAGCCCATCAGGCGGAACCCGCTCGACTTGTCCTTGGCCAGAGTGAGAGCCTGTTCGGCCGACATCCCGCCCCGGTGAATCGACTCAAGCATTTCGAGCACGGCCACGTTCGCACCACCGTGCAACGGTCCCCAGAGGGCGCTGACCCCCGCCGCGCAGGAGGCAAACAGATTGGCCTTACTCGACCCCACGACGCGGACCGTCGACGTGCTGCAATTCTGCTCGTGATCGGCGTGCAGCATCAGGATCAAGTTCAGCGCCTTGACCACGTCCGGACTCGCCACGTGCTGCTCGTACGGGTTGGAAAACATCATGTGGAGGAAGTTGGCCACATAATGCAGCTTCGGATCAGAGTAGATGAACGGCAGCCCGAGCGAGCGGCGGTAGGAGTAGGCCGCGATCGTACGCACCTTGCTGATCAAACGCGCGGCTTCTTCGAAGAACTCGGCCTCATCAGGCTCGGGAGACTCAGGGTGAAAGCATGAAAGCGTATTGATCATGGCCGAGAGCGTGGCCATGGGGGGGGCGTCGACCGGAAACCCTTCGAAATGGTGCTTGAAGGCCTCGTGGAGTGGAGCGTGGAACCGTAAACGCGCACTGAAACTCTCGAGTTGTTCTTGGCTCGGCAGCTTCCCATAGATCAAGAGCCAGGCGGTCTCAGCGAAGTTCGAGTGCTCGGCAAGTTGTTCGATGGGAATGCCTCGGTAGCGGAGGATTCCCTTGTCGCCGTCGATGAAGGTGATTCCGCTCTGGCAGGCCCCGGTATTTCCAAACCCGGGGTCGAGAGTGATGAGACCGGTCCGGGCTCGGAGTTGCGAGATATCGATCCCCAACTCCCCTTCTGAACCTTCGATAACGGGCAGTTCGATCGTCTGATCGCCGAACGCCAATGTCGCAGTGCGGGTCATCACTTCTCCGGATTCTTCGGAAAGACAACCGATCGAAAACCACTTCCCCGATTATAGGGTTCCCCCGTGCCTGGAACTACGGGGGAACCATCAAGGAACGCCACGACAACCAAGCTCAAGGGACCGCCACCTCAAACCGCGACGGCAAGAGGTCGTGAACAGCGCGGACGATTGTATCCTCGGCCTCGGGCGCGAGTCGTGCCGGGCGGTCGTAGTAGATCATCGAGCTGTCGACCTCGTATCCGCCTTCGTCGAGCATCCGCTTGGAGGCAATATAGCAGGTGACGTCATTGCTATAGGCTGTCACCCAGAGTTGCCCGGGCTTACCCTCTCGCTTGAGACGAAGTGCGTAATCGGCGACGACCTCGCCGCCCAGAAAGACCATCGCCAGCGCGTCGCCAAAGCTCCAGGTTTGTACCGGATAACTCACCGACTTGGGCGGGTTCTCTCCACGGTCCAGTCGTTCCAGCATGACCTGCGCGAAGTAGCCCTGGGCCCCCGGAGCCTTCGTCATCGCGAGCAACTGGTCGCGCGTTCTCGGCGTGCCGAGCGGGACCTCGACCCGTCGGAACTGGGCTTCGACAGTCCCGGGCACCGGAGCCAAAGTCCCCTTCAGTACGTTTTCGACCTCGTGCGCGATTTCGGAGCCATGCTGCTTGGCGTTTTCCACCGAACCGCGCGGCTGAGGGTTGGCATCCGCCCCGCAACCGATCACGACCAGCGCGATCGCCCCAGGATGAGCCTGCTGCAATTCCTCACAGGCATAACCCGCCCAGTCCGCCGAGATCTTGGTGAAATTCCCTTCCAAGGTCGTGCAGTGGCAAGCGTACCCGATCAGGATCGCCCGCAATTTACCGTCGAGGTCACTCACGCGCAAAACCGGAAGGCTGCGATCGACAGCGCCGTCGGGAGTGGCACCGAAATTGACCCAATGCCCATCCTTCAGCACCCGCCGATTGACCGCAAAGCCGGCTCTCCCCTGGCCCCAGGCCAGGCGGGCAGGCTTGCGATCGGCGAGTGCAGCAACCGCAACTTTCTCAAGTGCATTGGTCAGTTCTGCCGTGTAGCGCGCGATCCTCGCGTTCTGATCCACGGGCAAGGGACCACCGAAAATAAACGGAATCCCGTTGGACAGACTCGGAGCCGAGTGGGTGTGCGTCGAGCAGACGGCCAGTTGCTCACGCGCCAGACCGGCACGCTTCGCCAGGCGAGCCGCTACCTCGTCCGCGACCTTACCCGGGACTGCACAGTTGTCGACGGCCAACAACACCGACAGTCCTTTCTCCTCACCGATCGCAAGGGCCTTCGCTTTGAGCCGGCTTTCGACCGCCTCGGCCTCAACCTTTCGACTCTCGTAGCCACTCATCCGGGTCGGGTAGTCGGGGGTGATGTCAATCTCCGCGACGCCGACAGGCGTCGGCGGCGAATCCGCCCGGGCCTCGACCGAAGTGAGTATCCAAAAACAGCACCCCCCGAGCCAAGCCCACTCGCGAAAGCTCATAGGTATCCTCACAACCGGTGGGTAATCTCTGCGTATGTCGGTGACCGCGAACTTATCATTCAACTCGGCTGTCGGCAACGCACCAGACCCACAGACAAAAGGATTGCCCAATCGGCAACGTCGTCACGGCAAGTTCCTGGGGTGGCACAAGACGCTTCCCCCCTATCTGAGGCAAGCCTCGGCTCACGGGAGGATAATGCTCCGTCACCGGGGAGTCTTCCGACAAACCGCGTGACCTTGCATTCGTCCTGCCCCGGAGAACTTGCAAATAGCCCGACAAATCCCGAGGCGTACTCCTGTTCATAAAAGTGTCCGTCTGCGAAATCCGCACCGGCACGCTCCCAAGCGGGATCACAACCAATCATCGACCCTCACCCTCGCCTCTTCGGACTTCCGTCTCTCTTATCGATAGTCGGAAATGTAATGTCCGTATCCCGACCAGAGACACGCGTCAGGATTTCGTTCCCGTCGAGCACCTCAATGCCCGCCCTACAACTGCCGCACCGTTCGGATATCACGTTCCTCTCTATCAACAAATCATCAACAAGGTCCACCAGCATCAAGCCGCAGTCCCAGATGCAGCCTGCCGAGGCCGTTCGCGAAAGCCTCGGCAGGCCAAGACCCGCCCTACAAAAAAAATTTGCCGGATGCTCCACTCAACGTTCTCAAAATTTCACTTGATCAATTTATTTCAACTTGTCCCTCTACAATTTTCATGGTTTCCACATTTCATGATCCGAACGCGAACCACGGCGAGCAAACGTTAAAATCCATGCAACCTCCGAAGACCAAATTCTCGCATCATGACAACGCGAGCAAAAAAGCTAAATTAGGTACTTCCATTCGAAGACGGGACGCATTAGACTCGACATCGCTGAGAGAGCGTTCCTCTCCAACACTCACACGCGATCGTTCGCCGGTGGTCTTTCTTTCTCTCCGCCACGGTCGTCGATCCCTTGGTTTGCGGTAGCAAGACGTCACGCTTGTCTTACGTGGTCCTCCCACAACAGACTTGTCTTTATGAATTCGTTTAACACGCATCCACGCATAGCACTCAGCACTGCCGCTTAAAGACGCGTCACGGCTTGGAGTGCCACTACGAATTAAACCAGACCCAAAAACTTCCCAGGAATGTTTGCGCGCGGTGCTTGGATTTCACCGGCACTCAGCCTGGGTAGCCAAGGTTCGGTGCTTGTCGGATGACGTTCGTTTAAATGATTCATTCCTCGCAATGCAAACCCCATTCTGAGATGAGGCTGAAGGCAGATACGTCAACATTCCGAAATTACAGAGCGTCATGAACCTTCTCCCCCCCGGTTTATGCACTCACCTCAACCATTCTTAATTGAAGAGTAGGCGATAGCTTAGCGATCGTCTCTTCTCCACACATCGGTGCCCCGATGGGGTCTCGATCCGTTTCGTCGATTCGACGTCGCGGCTCGTTACGGTCGTTCGTCCCGGTTGTCCTCTTGCAGTGGGGGAGGTCCTGTCTCATGACGAAGAAGCGTCAACGTCGCGGTTTTACACTGATCGAGCTGTTGGTTGTGATCGCGATTATTGCGGTTTTGATCGCCCTACTTCTGCCCGCCGTGCAGGCGGCTCGTGAGGCTGCTCGTCGCGCGCAGTGCGTCAACAATCTCAAGCAGATCGGCTTGGGGATGATGAACTACGAGAGCACGCATGGTTCGTTCGCACCCGGCGAAAAGGGCTGCTGCTGGGGCACCTGGTGTGTTTTCCTCCTGCCTTTCATCGAACAGACGGCTCTCTATAACGCCTGGAACTCGGCCGGCAGCAACGTTCCCAGCGGCGGCAACTACGACGGATATTTGCGCTACGTCGGCGCCGCGAATACGACGGTCACCTACTCCCTGATCAGTGGGTACACCTGCCCGAGCGACCCGAACGGGGGGGCGACCAATGCCGGAACCATTCGATACCACAACTATGCCGTCAATTACGGCAACACCGACCAGGCGCAAAACTCGGCCTATCCCGTGCCGAGTCCGGTCAACCCATCCCTCATCGCCACCTTCCTGGGAGCCCCGTTCACCGACATCGGTTCCCCGGCAGCCGATGACACCGGATATGCCACCGGTTTCACGACGGGAGGAACCACCAAGATCGCACAGATCACCGACGGTTTGAGCAACACCCTGATGGCCTCCGAGCTGATCATCGCCGGTCCGCCCAACGACCTCCGTGGTTACACCTGGTGGGGTCCGTCGACCTCGTTCAATGCGATCATCCCACCGAACAGTACCTATCCCGACGCAATGGGCAACGGTGGTTGCAGCGCGCTCAGTCCTCCCTGCACCACGGGAACGCCCAACAACCCGACAAGCGGCCAGCCTGAGACGTACCTCGCGGCGCGAAGCAAGCATTCGGGAGGCGTGAATGCCGCGATGTGCGATGGCAGTGTTCGTTTCTTCAAAAACTCGATCAACATCGTCACGTGGATGGCGGTGAGCTCGACCCGAGGGGGTGAAGTCATCAGTGCGGATTCCTACTGATCGGCATTCCCTCGTTGTTTGCGAACTTCTCTCGGGTCCTCAAGGGAGCCTGCCGACTCTCCAGAGGGCCCTTCCCTTCGATCAACCAGGAAAACTCGCCCGCCTTTCGATTCGGGGTTATGGGACCGGAATCTCGTACGATAACATGTCTTAGGTCTCGACACGGGGCAGCAGTGTGCCACAACCGGTGGCTGAACACAGAGTGCCTGCTCATGGCCCCGTTCCGGCCTTGGCCGTGGAGGATTCCGAGTAATGCGACAGGTCTTCCGAATCGCATGCGGGTTAGCGATCGTGCCGTTGATGATGGCCCAAAGCGCCCAGGCCCAGTGGGCGTATCCCAGTGGCTATGATGCCTACGGATGGAGAGGTTGGGGCTCGAGGGCAACCGATCCCGCGGCCGGATACATGGCAGGACTCGGCGCTTACGCCCGAGGGCAAGGAGTCTACGAAGTTGAGGATGCGAAGGCTCAGTCGATTAACCTCGAGACCATGCTCAAGTGGAATAAGGCCCTACGTGCGCGGCAACGGACCCTCCGCGAAGAGGATCGTAAGGAAGAGGCCGCACGTGACGCCGCACGCGATGCCCGCGTGAAACGAGCAGAACTCGAAGACGGCACCACCCTCAACAACCTGCTTCTTCAGATCTACGACGCCGACCCAGGCGTCGCCCGATCGAGCCAAACCCAAACGCCGATCTCCTCGAGCACCATTCGCGAGATCCCCTTCGAATGGGACACCGAGGCCATCACCATCTGCATCGATCAGTTGACCGGAAAAGAGTCGCTCCCGACTCTACTCTCCAGCTCCGACTACACCGCAGAACGGAACGCGCTTCGCTCCTCGGTTGAGGCCGCCATCAAAGAAGACCTCAAGGGAGAGGTCTCACGCGACACTCTCAAAAAGGTGAATGCGGCGCTCGAAGTGTTTCAGACCAAGTTCACCAAGAATACGGCCGACTTCGACCCAGGCTATGATGATGGACTCACGTACTTCAATACGTTGTCGAGCCTGAGCCGACTGCTCCAAGACTCGAGCTTCAAGAAGATCCTGGCCCAGCTCGAGGAGCAGAAGGAACGAACGATCGGCGAGTTGGTCGTGTTCATGCAGGCCTACAACCTGCGGTTTGGCCCCGCCACGTCGGACCGCCAGATCCAGATTTACAAGGAGCTCGTCCCAGCGCTCATGCGGGTTCTGGCCGAGCTCAACGCCGTTTCTCCGGCCTCGCCGGCACCGGACAGGACAGGCGAACCCCTTCGATCCGCTGCGAAAGAGGCCTTCAAAACGATGAAATGGGAGCAGCTCAAGGCCCACTCCCGCGACCAATAGACAACGACATCACCAAACTTTCACACGACGACGAGCCTCCCGGTCGCGCCCTGGAGTGGGCAACCACCCAGGGCGTCTTCCTTGTTGCATCCCCGGATTCGACTCCTGTCGTGGCGGCAGGCATTTCAAACTTGCAACAACGCGTTCTCGTCACTCCCAACCTGCGGCTTGGCCGATCGAGGACGACTGTTTCTGCGAGCCATCCAGCCCGCGGCGGCAACACCGAGGAGCGTCGCCAATGCAGGTTCGGGGACCGTTGACTCCCTCAGCGATTCGATCGTTCCCATGTAGAGCGTTTGGCTCTGTGCCGAGCCGGGATTCCCAACCACCAAGAGTTGGGCCTGGGAAAAATCAGCCAGACTGACACGGCTCGGCAAGGCCAGCGAATGTAGCACGGCCGACGTCGGGTTGCTCAACTCGAGCGAGACCGCAAGACTAGGATTGCTGACATTACCATTGGAGAACGTCAGACGCGTCATCGGCGATGAATCAAGGCCGTACTGGCCGGCGTATTCGATCTCGTTCACGCCGATCTCGAGGCCTCCTTGACTCGAGTAGACGTGTTGGTCGCCGACCGTCAACGATAACCCCGAACTATCCGCCTTACTCCCCGGGAACGAATCGGAAACGCCGGAGAAGTACTGATTCGTTCCCTCAATCGATATCGCAGGATTCTTCACATCCGTGTCATAAGCAAAAGTACCGGAGAATCGAGTCCCCGGCGCGATCCCGCTCGCCGCGCCTACCGACGTGATTATACCTTGATAATCATATTCGACGATCGCTCCCGAGGCTCCCGCCCCCATAACATTGACGATGCCAGCGACCAGTGCCAGCGCTCGCCACAAGCCGACATAGTCGCACAAGCATCTTAAAATATTAAACGGCAAACACTGACAACGCACCCGTTTACCATAGAATCGATGCATCATTACTCCTGGCGACGAAGCCCTCATACGCCGAGGCAACTCGTCGTCATAATCGGCAATATCGCCGCACCTCCTTCGGGATTCCTTCAAGATTTTTCGGTGGAGGAAGATCCAACGCGCATCGATTTCATTGAAAGAACCGCCGGCAGATTTAAGCTACTCCGCATTCAATCTCGAGCTTGATAGGAATCCGTTACGGCTCCGAGATGAATCAACGGACTGCATCCTGGGTGGCCGCGATTGCTTGCAACCCGGGGCGGCGCAGCCGCAAGAGGTCCGTTCCCAAACGGCTCTGCGGCAAGGGACTCCAGCATGGAAAGCAAAAGCCTAGGAGCATTGCGTAGCCCACGAACAAGTGGTCTCTGTCCGTGGGCTACCCTGAACAGGTTTCTCAAAAGCGGAGAGCTATTTTAGGACGAAGGGGAGATGGACGGATTGTGCCAGCCATCCCCCAAAAGTCGGTTGCACTCGACAGGCCCCCAGGAGTTCGGTTCGTACTCATAGAGGGGAGTCGCTCCGTCCAGTATGGGTCCAACGATCCGCCATGCGGCCTCGACGTAGTCTTCGCGCGCAAAGAGGCTCGACTCCCCTTTCATGGCCTCACCGAGAAGCCGTTCGTAAGCATCCATTTCATCCCCACGCGGATGATGGGTGGCCAGGAGTTCCAACGGCCTGCCGAGGGCGTCCTCTCCCGGAGGCAACGTCATCGTCCCGATGGCAATGGCTATATCGGGACCAAGCCGGAAGCGAATGTAGTTGGCCGGTGGACAAACGGAGTGGAAGGTCGTGGGAGTACGCCGCAACGTGACGAGAACCTCGGAGCACGTCACAGGGAGACTCTTACCGGCTCGAATGTAAAAGGGAACGCCTTGCCAGCGCCAAGAATTGATCTCGAGCCGAAGCGCCGCAAACGTTTCGACCTGGGAATCGGCGGCCACCCCTTCCTCGCTCCGATAACCTCGGAATTGACCTCGCACGAGGTTCTTTGGATCGAGCGAGGGCACCGCCTTAAGCACTTTGACCTTCTCGTCTCGCACCGACTCTTCATCGGATTCAACGGGGGGCTCCATCGCAATGATGGAGAGGATCTGGAAAAGGTGGTTCTGCACGACGTCGCGAATTGCGCCGGCCTGCTCGTAGAAAGCGCCTCGGCCTTCGACTCCGAAGTGCTCGGCCATGGTGATCTGGACACTCTGGACGTGATTGCGGTTCCAGATCGGCTCGAGGAAGGAGTTGGCAAAGCGAAAATAGAGCAGGTTTTGCACCGGCCCTTTGCCAAGGTAATGGTCGATGCGAAAGATGGACGACTCGTCAAATGCACTCAGCAAGATACGATTGAGCGCCTGGGCCGACGCGAGGTCTCGGCCGAACGGCTTCTCAACCACGATCCGGGCGTTCTTCGCGCACCCGGTCTTGGCGAGTTGCTCGACAACAAGGCCGAAGAGTTTGGGGGGAATCGCCAAGTAATGGGTCGGTCGCTGAGCTTCGTCGAGCTCTCGGCGAAGCGCCTGGAACGTGGCCGGATCTGCGTAGTCGCCGTCGATATAGCGGAGGAGTGAACAGAGGTGCGAGAATGCCGCATCGTCGACTTCACCGTGGTGGGCGAGACTATCACGAGCCCGTTCCTTGAGGTGGTCGAGAGTCCAACCGGCCTTGGCCACGCCGATCACGGGGAACCGCAGATGGCCCCGTTTCGCCATGGCCTGAAGAGCCGGGAAGATCTTCTTATAAGCGAGGTCTCCGGTCGCGCCAAAGAAGACGAGCGCATCGGACGGAGGCTGAGACATGAGTCGGTCGTCTCCTCGAAACTAAGGGCCCGAGAGAAGGGGAGAAACCAACGCGGGCTGCTCCCTGTCGCTTCAAACCGAAGTTCCAGGCTGAGCGCGGAACGTCGAAATCAGTGCGAGGCCGGTTTCTCGATGTGGCCACCAAACTGAAAGCGCATGGCCGAAAGGAGCTTGTCGGCGTAATCGGACTCGCCTCGTGAAGCGAATCGCTGATAGAGCGCGGTCGTCAGGACAGGGACAGGAACCGCCTCGTCGATCGCCGCCTTGATCGTCCAACGCCCCTCACCCGAGTCCGACACCCGGCCCGCGAACTCGCTGAGGTTCGGATCCTTGAGAAGAGCGCTGGAGGTCAGGTCCAGGAGCCAAGACGCGATCACGCTGCCGCGCCGCCAGACTTCGGCGATGTCGCGAACATCGAGGTCGTACTGGTAGAGTTCAGGGTCGCGCAGGGGGGTCGTCTCGGCATCGATGGCGTGCTCCTGTTTGCCGACGTTGGCGTCACGGAGGATCGCCAAGCCTTCGGCATAGGCGGCCATGATGCCGTACTCGATCCCGTTGTGAACCATTTTCACGAAGTGCCCCGCGCCATTGGATCCGCAGTGTAGATAGCCGTGCTCGGCGGTTCCCCCCACCGCCTCCCTCCCCGGCGTGCGCGGGGCAGAGTCGATCGAAGGGGCGAGGGTGGCGAAGATCGGATCGAGATGCTTGACGACCGCAACATCTCCTCCAATCATCATGCAGTAGCCCCGCTCAAGACCCCAGACACCGCCGCTGGTCCCCACATCAACATAGTTGAGTTTCTTCGTCTTGAGTTCCTTCGCGCGGCGGATATCGTCGATGTAGTAGGAATTGCCGCCGTCGATCACGATGTCTTCGGCTTCGAGCTGAGGAACCAGGTCCTTGAGCGTCGCATCAACGACTCCCGCAGGAACCATCAGCCAAATCGACCTCGGCTTCGCCAGTTTCGCGACAAAGTCGGCCAGCGACGACGCGCCGATGGCCCCTTCCTGAACCAGCCTCGAGACCGCGTCGGGATGCACATCGTAGACGACGCACTCATGCCCGCCTTGGGTCAGGCGGCGGACCATGTTGGCTCCCATCCGGCCCAGTCCGATCATGCCGATCTGCATCGGAGTCCCCCTTTATGGATTTGTCCCAGTCGTTCTTAAGGAATCTTTTCGATCACTCCCGCAACTCGAAAGCCACTCCACTCAACGGGCCTGTAAATCATGATGTTGGGATCCCTTTCGCGCCGCATGGTTTCGATCCAGATCGTCGAGTCGGCGTACGGATCGAGAGGCACGATCTCGGGGTCCGAAGCATAGCGAACGTCCGGGGCACCCCGCTCGCTTCGTCGGGAGCCTTATTTTCGAGTAACGAGGTTCGTGACCGAGGAATCTGTTTCACGACGTCCTCGACATTGGCGCAGACCGTCGGCCGGTGAGGCGAACGGTTCCGAGGCGGAGCGTTCGTTCGGCACTTCCATGCGGGGACAAGAACGAGTGAGGGAGAAGTGATTCGAGGCGACGAAAAAAACTCCGGCCCCCGCACCGATGATCCCGGTTCGGGGGCCGAATCTCAAGTGGATCGCGTTAGCCAACGCGGTCTTTGGTTGTGCCTCCCCCGGGCCGGGGAGGGTCGGCTTCCAGCGCACGAACCTTGGCCAATCGACGTTCGTGTCTCTCCTCGTGAGAGTAAGACGCGGCGAGGAAGGCCGAAACGAGGTCGTGGGCCAATGCGGATCCGATGACCCGCGCGCCGAGGACCAGGACGTTCATGTCATCGTGCTCGACCCCCTGGTGGGCCGAGTACGTGTCGTGGCAGACGGCGGCCCGGACGCCGGGAAGCTTATTCGCGGCCACCGAGGCACCAACCCCGGAACCGCAGAGCAGGATCCCCCGTTCGGCTCGACCATCCTGAATCGCCCTACCCAAGGCAGCGGCAAAATCGGGGTAGTCGTCAGGCTGAGTGGGGTCATTCGTCCCCAGGTCGAGGATCTCGTGCCCCTGCTCGACCAGGCCTGGGCTCAATCGCTGCTTGAGGTCATAACCGGCATGGTCGGCCGCGAGGGCGATCTTCATGGCTTACTTTCCCTTCTCCAGTTGGGCCTTCGCAGCAGCGACCACGGCTTCAGGCGTGAAGTGGAACTCCTTTTGAAGTTCCTTGAGCGGAGCCGAAGCACCGAAGGTTCGCATGCCGACGACAGCGCCGGTGATCCCAACGTACTGCTGCCAGCCGAACGTCGCAGCCTTCTCGACCGCCACTCGAGCCGTCACGGCGCTGGGAAGCACGCTCTCGCGGTATTCGGGCGACTGGTGCTCGAAGACATCCCAGGACGGCATGCTGACGACCCGAGCCTTCACACCCTCTGCCTTGAGCCGCTCGTAAGCCTCGATGCAGAGCGAGACCTCGCTGCCGGTGCCCAGCAAGAGGAGATCGGGCTTGCCGTCGGGCGCGTCGGCCAGGACGTACGCTCCCTTGTGCAGTCCGTTGGCGGGGGCGTACTTGGTGCGATCCAGAGTCGGCAGGTCCTGGCGGGTCAGTACCAAACATGCGGGTTCGTGGGTGAGCTGCATGATGTACCGCCACGCCTCCACCACCTCGTTGGCGTCGGCGGGCCGCATGACGACCAGGCCCGGCATCGCTCGCAGCGAGGCCAACTGCTCGATCGGCTGGTGAGTTGGTCCATCTTCGCCGACCCCGATCGAGTCGTGCGTGAACACATAAATCACCGGGATTTCCATGACCGCGGCCAGGCGGATCGGCATCCGGCCGTAGTCGCTGAAGATCAGGAACCCTGCGCCGTAAGGGCGGATCTTGACGAGGGCCAGGCCGTTGAGGATCGCCCCCATGGCGTGCTCGCGAACGCCGAAGTGGAGGTTGCGTCCACCATAGCTGCCCGCTTGGAAGGTGCCGGCGCCTTCGAAGGTCAAGAGGGTCTTCGTCGACGGGGCCAGGTCGGCGGAGCCGCCCATCAGCCAGGGAACCCCCTGTGCCACAGCGTTGAGGACCTTACCGGAGGAGACCCGAGTGGCCATCCCCTTGGCATCGGCCGGGAAGGTGGGCAAGTGCTTGTCCCAACCATCCGGAAGTTCGCGATGCTGGATGCGGTAGAGTTCGTCCGCCGGTTCGGGATACTCGGTCCTGTACTTCTCGATCTTGCTGAACCAGGCGTCGCGCAACGTCTTGCCGCGTTTGCCGATCCCCTGCTTGAAATTCTCGTAGACACCGTCGGGGACGAGGAACTTGGCATCTTCGGGCCAGCCATAAGCTCGCTTGGTGAGCTTGACCTCTTCCTCACCCAGCGGCTCGCCGTGAGCTTCTTTCGTATCCTGCTTGTTGGGCGCACCGAAGCCGATGTGGCTGTCGACGATGATCAGCGTCGGACGGTCCTTGGTCTCGAGGAAGTTCGCGAAAGCCTTCTCGAGCTGCCCCAGGTCGTTGGCGTCGGTGACGTGGGTGACGTTCCAGCCGTAGGCCAGGAACCGCTTACCCACATCCTCGGTGAAGGCCAATTGGGTGCTGCCTTCGATGCTGATGTGGTTGTTGTCGTAGATCCAGCAAAGGTTCGAGAGCTTCAGGTGAGCGGCCAGCGAGGCGGCTTCCGACGAAATCCCCTCCATCATGCAGCCGTCGCCGCAGATGGCGTAGACGTTGAAGTCGATCAGCTCTTCGAAGCCCGGCTTGTTGTAGTGGGCCCCCATCCAGCGAGCGCCCATCGCCATCCCGACGCTATTGCCCACCCCCTGACCGAGCGGCCCCGTGGTCGTTTCGACCCCCGAGGTCCAGCGATACTCGGGGTGTCCGGGACACCGGGAATGAAGCTGTCGGAACGTCTTGATCGAGTCCATCGGCACCGAGGGCTCGCCCAAGAGCTCATAGTCTTTGCTCACAGCCTTGACGCCCGTCAGATGCAGCATGGAGTAAAGCAGCATCGAGGCGTGGCCGTTCGAGAGGACGAAGCGATCTCGATTCGGCCAGATCGGATCCTCAGGATCAAATCGAAGGACATACTGCCAGAGGTAGTAGGCGACTGGAGCCAGACCCATCGGGGCTCCCGGATGGCCGGAGTTAGCCGCCTGAACCGCGTCCATCGATAACGTGCGGATTGTGTTGATGCTAAGGCTATCGAGCGGATGCTTCTCCGACTTGATCGCCGACTTTGGGTCGACCGCGGTGGCCATAAAATGCTTCCTCCTCGCAGGGGCTTGGTCGTAAATTTGCCGCGTGGCTCTTACCCGCGGGCGTTTCGTTTCGAGTTCGCATCCGCCCAGGTCGTGAGAAGCACGACTCGGAACGGACACTCGACAACGGCTCCTCCGAGAGACGATGCCTCGCCGCATCTCGGAGACCACGACTTTTTCGCATCATTAGGGTGCCGAACGCAAGCCCGTCACCCTAATCGATTGTCTGGCACCGCAATTCCTCGCCGACCGGACTCATCGAAGCTCCCCCATCGACCCCCGGACGACGCTCGGCCGCCACTCCGAAAAGGTCAAGGCAGTGCCGACCGACCCCGCTCGGGAAACTGATCTCCGTCTCGTCAAATTCTCGACCTGAACTCGCCCAGCCTTCGTACGGTTTTCGCAAGGCTCGCATGCAACCGGGTTGCCGTCTCTCACTCTTTCTCGTGAGGAAGGGTGACACAAGCCAGCGCCCTCGCTTGGCCCCGGATGTTCCCACCCAAGACGGACAAACGAAGCCGCCAGCGACCCGAAAACAAAGAGAAAGATCCCCAAAAACCCGACACATTAAATAACGACGGTGTTTGCGCTCGAGATTGCGAACAACCAGGCCTTTTACAATAAACTTGTCTCATCCAAATTGACTAGACTTCCTTCCACCAACCTCGATCGGAAAGAGAAACCGAGGGGAATTGTCGACGCGAACAAAAGAAATCCATGGCAAGTCAAGTCGGGAGATGCCCGGTATCGTTCCAGAGTCGGATCACAGGTTCGCCAAGAGAGTGCTCATAGCCCAAAATACTCAGTGAAGCGGTTTCCAACAACAAATGCCGTGCCTGACCGGGAGGAACCCCCAACCAACGAGCGGCCAGAACGCGCAGGAAGTGACTATGACTGAAGAGCAGCGTGCGTCCCTCCCATGATCGCAAACGAGTCACAACACGGTCGGCCCGGGCTCCGATGGCCTCGATCGACTCGCCGGCGGGACAGCCATCGCGGAAGAGGCTCCACTCCGGGCGAGTCTGGCGGATCTCGTCGCTTCGCAATCCCTCGTAAGCTCCGTAGTCCCATTCCATCAGGTCGCGATCGATCATGGCCGGCTCGGCGAACCCAGCCAGATTGCAGGTCTGGCGAGCCCGCAGCAGTGGACTCACGATAACATGAGTGAATGCTATCACCTGAAGACGTTCACCGAGTCCCCGCGCGTTCTCCTCCCCGACCGGGGTGAGCGGAATATCGGTTCGACCCGTGTGCTGCCCGGTGATCGACCACTCCGTCTCGCCATGGCGGGCGAGATAGACTTCGGGAAGCGACGCCTTCATAATCCCATCCCAGGTCGCTTTTGTTCACTCGAGTGCCGGCGGGTGCACACAGACGACACCAACGCCACCTTTCGTTCCAACGATTTTCCTGGTAATTGTAACCGAACCGACAAGGACGTGCTTCGGGTTAAGCGCTCTAATTCGCCGATGGTCACGGATTTGTGAACAGGATGACTGATCAGTCGTCCCCCCTCCACGACGGCGTTCAGGGGAAGGCCGCAAGCAGGGAAAGTGAGGAGCAAGGAACCCCAGGTCTGCCAGGAGGCAAGAACCTTCGATGTTCCTACGTGGGAGCCACGATCGCGACACGGTCGCAAACAGGGCGAGAGTTTGCGAACACCGCTCGTTTCCATGACCCAGTATCGATTTACGGTACCGATGGCAAGAGCGCACGAGTCTTTCGATACCATGAAGCTTGCGTACAATCCAATAAACAATATTAAGCACACTTTTTATTGACACTCGGATGAACGATTGCCGGACAGCTCGATCACCCAGCGCACCCGGCGCCTCATTCCTGAAAATCTTCGACGACAGGCTTCGGTGAGCGGCTTTCCAATTGACAAACCCTGGAAAAATGAGGTAAACCCCCATGCTCTTTGAACAAGGAGTCGGTGTCGTAATTTCGGTTCGGCTCGATTTCTGAGGGCGGGTCCCGCCCTCGGCATTGTCGTTTCACCATCAAGGAAAGGTAAAACGGTCCCCCATTATCGGGGACAAGGCGTCGGGAATCGACGCTCGATAGTTTGTGCGAAGCAAGGATGTCGCAGTCGATGTAGAGCGGGTCCCCTCTCTTTTCAGCACCATCGCATCAATTCCCGCGCACACCAGGGTCATACAACGCCGTCAACGCCCCCCTGACGTTCTTGTTCCGCGGATCCACATCTCGTTTGCACCGCAGCCGGCTTGTCGCGTTTGTCTGTGAGCAATCACAGGTAAGCTAGTTCGAAATCGGCGCGGACTTCTCCGCCCAACGTAGGAAGGTTGGCCCGTGCAGATTCTTAGTCAGCGTCAGGTCGGTTCACGACCAGCGCTCCATCATTCGTATGAGCCGCCAGCTGCTCCTCAGGACAAGCCGCGCGGGCTCTACCCCAACGAGCCCTCCACTTGCCGACGAGACACTTTCCAATTTCTAACTATCTCGATACATCTTGGTTTATTATTGGCCTTATTTCACATTTATCGCCTTGAGAATCGAGCCTTTGTGGTGCTCACGACCCTCGCGGCCGCCAGCCTTCCGATTCACTACCTCGCGCCTTATCGTTGGAAGAAGCCGATCCTCGTAACGATTTCGGTCATAGGTCTGGGCTGGGTCTACGGTCTCGCGGTTGCGGCAACCGTCGTAGCCCTTTCGACGGTCCTGATCGGGATCTGCTACCTCCCGATTCCCTGGATCGTGCGAGCCTCGTCGTTGGGCGCTCTCGCGATTGCCCTGGCGGTGACTCGACCGGCCGAGCAACTCGCCAGCATCGCGCCTTCAGCGGTCTGGCCCGTGCTCGCCACCATGTTCATGTTCCGCATGATCATTTTTCTCTATGAACTCAAACATGCGAAGAAACCAGAAACCGTTGTCGACGTATTGAGCTACTTCTTCCTCCTTCCCAATTACTGCTTCCTTCACTTCCCGGTCGTCGACTACCGTACGTTCCAGCGGGGTTACTTCGCCAAAGACATCCACGAAACCCAGCGCATCGGCCTGGGAATGATGACGCGAGGAGCCTTTCAGCTCTTACTCTACCGCCTGGTTTACCACGAACTCTTGATCCCGGCCGAGGAGGTTCACAACCCGGCGAGCCTGGCCGGCTATCTCATCTGCAACTACTTGCTTTACCTGCGCGTCTCGGGTCAATTCCACATGGCCTGCGGGATGCTGCACCTCTTCGGCTTTCAACTTCCCGAAACTCACCACAACTACCTTCTGGCCACGGGGTTCACCGACTACTGGAGACGCATCAACATCTACTGGAAAGATTTCATGGTGCGGATCGTGTTCAACCCCGTTGTCTTCCGCCTGAAGCGCTGGCCGCAGCCCGCCGCGCTGGCGTTGGCTACGGCAGTGGTCTTTGTGGCAACCTGGTCGCTTCACGCTTACCAATCGTATTGGCTCCGAGGCGTCTGGGGTTTTAGTGCCACGGATGCTCTGTTTTGGGGGATCCTGGGCATTCTGGTGATGATCAACGTCCAACTGGATGCGAGACGGCCGCGAAAGAGAGACGCCAAGAACCGGGCCACGACATTCGCTGCGCTCGGGCTCCGGGGACTGAAGATCGCGGGCACCCTCACGACAATCACCGTGCTCTGGTCGCTCTGGTCGAGTCCCAGCGTCTCGGCCTGGATTGACCTCTTCCGTCGTGGTCTGACGGTTTCGAACTATTGAGAGTCCGAATAAGAAAATCCGTTCTCTGTTCAGAATCTCGTATCAGGATTCGTTCCCGTAAAGCATAACTTTCCTGACTATCAATAAACTTGCGCATTCAGGAGGTTGTCGACGATGTCCGGTCGTCCCCTGTCGATCCCGATGTCCTGGGATTCGCTTCTGCAAACGATCGTGATGCTTCTCGTGGGACTGCTCCCCCCAGGCTCGCAAGGGACTCGAATTTACTCACTCTGGGAAAGCAGCCGGCTCCCCGAACAAAATCGCGCCGATCGTGAGAAGCGTGGCGGTGGGTATTACGAAGGACTGATCGGCGTCGACGCCCCCGGAGAGGTGTCAGCCCACCCCTCGCTTCGATTCGGGGAAAAGTGGACAAATGAACCTCGTTTCACCGACGCGAACATCTCACGCCGACTCCCCGGCGACTTCCTCATGTTCGAGCTTTTGCCGAACGTCGAGCGCACGTTTCGCGGCCATCCCTTTACCACGAACGTTCATGGGATGCGGGACCGCCCTTGTACCCTCGAAAGAACTCCGAAGACCATGCGGATCGTGGTGCTCGGATCGTCAATCGACATGGGATGGGGGGTCGGAACCGAGGATACGTACGTCAACCGGCTCGAAGACTGGTTGAATGACCAGGCCTCGAAGCGAGGGATCTCCTGCAAGTTCGAGGTTCTCAACTTCGCCGTCGCGGCTTACAGCCCCTTGCAACGCCTCGAATCCTTTCGTCGCAAGGCCGCCGCGTTCCGCCCGGACCTGGTCCTCTATTCGGCGACGACGCTGGACATCCGGCTCTTGGAAATCCACCTCTGCGACATGCTTCAATATCACGTCGACCTGACCTACCCATTCCTGCGCGAAGAGATCGATGCAGCCGGGATCAACGAGCACGATCTTCGCCTCGATTCCCATCACAGGCTCCGCGATAAAACCGCCCTCAAAGCGAAGCTGCGCTCGCATTACTGGACGATCTACGACCGAAGTGTGGACAAACTCGCCCAAGAATGCCAAGCGCTCGGCGTTCCGCTAGCCGCAATGATCATCCCTCGTTCCGGTGAAGGGAATTCTCCGAAGACCCGGGCCCCGATGGTAGCGCAACTTCGCGGCTTACTCGAGAGACACGCCAACGTCGTCCTCGACTTATCCGACAGCTTCGACGGGCTCGATCCATCCGAAGTCGAGATTTCGGTGAGTGACGACCACCCGAATGCGCTTGGTCACAAACGTTTGACTCGGTCCCTGGCGAACGCGCTCGTGACCGATCCCCATCTCCATTCCCTGGTCTTCGCGAAGGACCGCCCCGACCGCCAGAAGACTCAAAAAGAGGCAAACCAACGGCGTTAGGGTTCCCCAACCTGGCTTGGGCTTGAACCGGCAAATGGTGAACAGCCAGAGACCTCTGGTCGTGTCACGGCGAATCCACCATGAGAAGCCATCGACCATACCGCTGCCAACTAACGAGGAGTGATCGTCGCCGACTTCCCCTGTTTCGCGTCCGCAATGACTGAGAATGATCGAGGTTCAGAAAAAAATTACAGGGAAATACAAGATTTATGCATATCTTGACAAGAAGACCTCGACCGTTTACGAGTCCCTCTGTGGATGCCCGCCAAATCGACAGCCGCGAGGTGGTCGTTGAGCACCGCGCCGACCTGATTGGCCACCTGCTGCATCAGGCCCTTCTTCGTCTGGGTGTCGAAGAAGTTGCTTTGTCACCAAGAGATCGAATCCCGGCCGCTGCCGATCGGAACGGGCTGAGGGGGCCCCGCTACCAAAGCGACCGTGATGAAGGGACGTCCGGGGAGGGCATCGTGACCATGCACGGAATCCCTCCGAGGAAACAAGACAGAGACGCGGCGAGAATGCGCCCCGCGGTTCGGCTCCCTCCGACCGCAGGTCGTGTCCGATCTTCCTTAAGCTATAACTGGAGTTTTGCAAACTTCGCCGGGAGTGCGAAAATTGAGGATGCGGTGGATCACTTGCGAGGACCACCCCGGCTGATGCCGAACAAGGGGTCGGACAACCCATCAACAGTAGGACGACCA